>Ga0315291_10009991_pt1 | contig 11624 bp, 11 predicted proteins | sample YL17G12_20_MG_FD_203070 | JGI IMG/M metagenome (GOLD analysis project Ga0315291, IMG submission 203070) | Sediment microbial communities from Yellowstone Lake, YNP, Wyoming, USA - YL17G12_20 | ecosystem: Environmental > Aquatic > Freshwater > Lake > Sediment | place: USA: Wyoming | collected...
GATTCTTCGCTTCGCTCAGAATGACATGATAATTATGGCATTTTGGGGTTGCGAAACGGAGGCAACTTAACACTATGCAGAAGATAATAACGGATGATTTGGATGCCCTGCTCGATGCGCTTCCTCCTCACAATGTCTCCGAGCCTATACGCCATGGTGAGGGGCGCCACGAACTCCTTGAGGTAGTTCTGGACCTGGGGCGGCGACCAGAGGCGCGCTATATCGGGCGAGAGGTTTTCCTCAGCACTAGAGAGGTGACCGCTGAGGACATTGACTATGTGGTCGCCCACATCGGAGCTTTCGGCGACGACAACCGCGCGGGCATCGAGCGCACGCTGCATCGCATCTCCGCTATCCGCAATCGCAAGAGGCGAGTCGTGGGCTTGTCCTGCCGCGTGGGGCGCGCAGTCTTCGGAACCATCGCCTTAATCCAGGACCTGGTAGCGTCAGGGGGAAGCATCCTTCTTCTGGGACGCCCCGGGGTGGGCAAGACCACGATGCTGCGCGAGGTGGCACGCGTGCTTGCTGATGACCTGAAGAAACGCGTGGTCATAGTTGATACCTCTAATGAAATCGCTGGCGATGGCGATATACCCCATCCTGCCATAGGGAGGGCGAGACGCATGCAGGTTGCCACGCCGGCTATGCAGCACGCTGTGATGATAGAGGCGGTGGAGAACCATATGCCCCAGGTAATCATAATAGACGAGATAGGCACTGAGCTCGAAGCCCAGGCAGCGCGCACCATCGCCGAACGCGGGGTGCAGCTTGTGGGCACTGCGCACGGCAACACGCTGGATAACCTGATGATGAACCCCACGCTCTCCGACCTCATCGGCGGCATTCAGTCGGTCACCCTGGGCGATGAGGAGGCGAGGAGGCGGGGCACCCAGAAGTCCATTCTGGAGCGCAAGGCGCCCCCGACCTTCGATGTGGTCGTGGAGATTCAGAGCTTCGAGCGGGTAGCCATTCACCCCGATGTCTCCGCTATGGTGGACGCCATGTTGCGCGGGCACTTCGTGCCGGTTGAGGTGCGCTGGTTCGAAAACGGCGAGGTGAGAAGCGAGAAATCGATGCCCTTCTCCACGCCTCAGCCTGAGGTTGTGAAGAAGTCGCCCAAGAAAGGCGAGCTTAAGAAGATATTGCCCTTCGGCATCAACCGCGCCAGGCTCGATGAGAGCATAAAGAGGATGAAGCTGTCGGCGGAGGTGGTCAGCGACATAAAGGAGGCTGACCTGGTGATGACCTCAAAGAGGCACTACCGCCGGAAGCCACAGCTTCTGAAGGACGCAGAGCTCAAGGGGACCCCCATATATGTCATCAGGAGCGACAAGGTCATCCAGATGGAGCAGGGCTTGGGCAACATCTACAAGGTTGAGGAGCGCCCCGATACAGTAGCCCAGGCGCTCAAGGAGGCGGAGGAGGCTATCGAGGAGATAAAGCGCACCGGGCAATCGGTGGAGCTGAGCCCGCAAAACGCCTTTATTCGCCGCTTGCAGCATCAGCTCGCCGAGAAATACCATCTCGTAACCAGAAGCACCGGCAAAGCGCCGAAGCGCCGGGTGCGGATACTGTCCAATGACGATGAGCACAGGGTCTAGAGGGACAGCCTTTCTGTAGCGCCTTTCGCTGAGGAGTATTGACATATCGTAAGATTGCCCATATCATTTGAGTTTACGGGGGACCAGTGGGAAATTATGCATTCATCGTTTTTGAAGGTGGCGAGGGCAGTGGTAAGTCCACCCAGGCTAAAGCTCTGGAAGGACAACTCCGCAGGCTCGGGTTCAAGACAGTTCTTACCCACGAGCCCGGCGGCACTTTGCTGGGGAATAAGTTGCGCCGCTGGCTCAAGTGGGGCAGGGGCGTAACCACGCAAACCGAGCTTTTCCTCTTCCTCGCCTCCCGCAGTCAGTTGGTGACCAAGGTTATACGTCCTGCCCTGGAGAGAGGGGAGGTCGTCATATGTGACCGCTTCGATGCCTCAACCTTCGCTTATCAAGGCTATGGTCGAGGCATGGACTTAGCCTTCCTCGAGACCATAAACAGCTTCGTCACAGATGGGCTTAGTCCCGACCTGGTAATCCTGCTGGACTTGGATGTGGAGAAGGGGCTCAAGCGCAAGAGGATGAGATTGGACTGCTTCGAGCGGGAGGAGTTCGCCTTCCATCACAGGGTGCGGGATGCCTATCTCAAGCTGGCAGCCGCCGACCCCGAGCGCTGGCTGGTAGTAGATGGCGCGCTCCCCGAAGAGAAGGTTCGGGATTTAATCTGGACTCGGGTAAAACAGCTCGTTAGCTAGAAGCCCCGCTTTGCTTCCCTCGATACCAACTCTCTATACGCTGCCATCAGCCCCTCTGTTATCTTGCCTCTTTTGCCTCTGCCTATGGATTTGCCGTTGACCTTTGTGAGGGGCATTAGCTCGATAACGGAACTGCTGAGGAATGCCTCGTCAGCTCTGAGCAGTTCCTCCAGCCGAACCTTGCGCTCCGCAAACTTGATACCAAGTTCGCGGGCAAGCTCAATGACCACCTGGCGGGTGATGCCTGGCAGACAACCACTATTCACGCTGGGAGTAATCAGCCTTCCTTTTGATATTAGGAAGATATTGCAGGTGCTGCCCTCGCAGAGAAAACCGCGCTCGTTTAGCAGTATGGCCTCGTCTGCTTCCTTTGCCTCCCTGCGGGCGAGGATATTATTCAGCCAGCTAGCGGTTTTCAGGCGGGCGAGGGGCGACTGGCTGTCCTGCCGTGTGGAGGCTACTACTGCTTTAAAGCCTTTTCTATAAGCCTCGTCGGAGAGCGGGGTATAGCTCGCAGCTATGATAAGCACTGTGGACTTGGGGTGTTTCGGTGGTTCTGGGATAGCCTCTCCTTCCCCGATGGACACGGTCAGCCTGATGCGGGCATCTCTCAGCTTATTAGCTGTGAGCGTGTCGTAGCAGGCTTTTTCGATGTCGAGTGCATCGAGGGGTATGCCCAGCAGTGCCGCCGAGCCCCTTAGGCGTTCCAGGTGCATGTTGAGGCGAAAGATATGCCCAGAGTAGGCGCGCATGGTCTCGAAAAGCCCGTAGCCGTAGAGGAAGCCCAGGTCAAAGGGCGAGATTTTAGCCTGGCTTCGGGGGACAAGTGCGCCGTTTAGAAATACTATTTGCTCCATATCGGCTGGGTGAAGCTCAGGAAATTCCTCAGGACATCATGTCCCACAGGGGTTAGTATGGATTCCGGATGAAACTGAATCCCCTCCACGGCGTACTTCTTGTGGCGCACGCCCATGATTACCTTATCCTCTGTCCAGGCTGAGACCTCGAGGCAATCGGGAACCGAGTCAAGCTCGACAATCAGCGAGTGGTAGCGCCCGCCTACGAAGGGGTTGGGCAGCCCTTTGTAGATAGTCTTGCCGTCGTGGTGAACTGTGGAGGTCTTGCCGTGCATGGGCAGCTTTGCTCGCCCCACCACGCCGCCGTAAACGTAGCCGATGGCTTGATGCCCCAGGCAAACGCCCAAAATGGGAGTCTTGCCTCCGAAGTGGCGCACCACGTCGTTGGATATACCTGCCTCCAGCGGTGTGCAGGGACCCGGCGAGACGACGATGTGGGTTGGAGCCAGCTTCTCGATTTCGCCCAGCCCGATGGCGTCGTTGCGGTAGACCACAGGCTCATAGCCCAGCTCGCCGATGTACTGAGCCAGGTTGTAGACGAAGGAGTCGTAGTTATCAATGAGCAGAATCATCGGGAGCCCTCTTTCGCCATCTCGGGAACCATGCTCAAAGCTTGAATCAAAGCCTTTGCTTTGTCAAGTGTCTCCACGTACTCCGACTCGGGGTCGGAGTCGTAGACCACGGCACCGCCCACCTGGAAATACGCCTTGCCCTCTTTGACCAGTATGGTGCGGATGACGATGTTGAGGTCGAGACCACCATCGAAGCTGAGGTAGCCTATGGAGCCGGTGTAGACGCTCCTTCTGGTGGGCTCCAGCTCGTCTATTATCTCCATAGCGCGCACCTTGGGGGCGCCGGAGATTGAGCCTCCGGGGAAGGTGGCTTTGAGCAGGTCTACGGCGCCTTTGCCGGGGCGGAGCCTTCCCTCCACGGTGGAGGTGAGATGAAACACAGTGGCGTATTTCTCCAGCGACATCAGCTCGCTGACCCTCACCGTGCCGAAGCGGCAGACCCGCCCGATATCGTTGCGCTCCAGGTCAACAATCATCACATGCTCCGCCTTGTCCTTGAAGCTGTTCACCAGCTCACGAGCCAGAGCCTCATCTTTTGCGGTGTCTTTGCCGCGGGGTCGGGTGCCCTTTATGGGACGGGTCTCCACCCGGTCGCCGCTGAGTTTAAGAAATCTCTCCGGGGAGGCGCTGATCACGGTAATGCCCTCGAAGTCTAGATAGCTGGCGAAGGGCGCAGGGTTTATCCTGCGCAGGCGGCGGTACAGGTCGTAAGGAGATATGGGCATATCAGCCTCGAATCGCTGGGAGAGATTTACCTGAAAGATATCTCCAGCGATGATATAGTCTCTGGCTTTCTGCACCGCCTCCAGGTAGCCTTCGTGGGTGAAATTGGCGCGCAGGTTGACTCTCTTGCCACCAGGTTGGTCGGGATATGAGGCTTTGTCTTCCGCCAGGCGGGGCGCCTGGGCTACCAAGCGCTTTATCTCTTCGAGCCGAGCCTCTGCTTTTTTTGGCCAGCCGGTGCCTTTCTCGGGGAAGCCCGTGGAGGCGATATAAGCCCTGCCCTCGAGATTGTCGAAGATAGTTACTGCATCGTAGAAACAGAGATAGCACCCGGGGAGCTGCAGGTCGTCCACAGCCTTAGAGGGCAGCCTCTCTATGAAATGACCCAAATCATAAGCGAGATAGCCCGCCGCCCCGCCCACGAAGGGCAAAGCAGAAGGGTTCCCGTCCAGTTTGTACTCCTGGAGCAGCTCGCCCAGGACATCGAAGGGGTTGCCTGAGATGTCCTTTTTGCCTTCGGGGCTGACAAGCGTGATATCCCTGCCGCGGCTTCTCATGATGAGGAAGGGGTTGCAGCCCATGAAGGAGTAACGCCCCAGCCTCTGGGTGCCCATGCCGCTGTCCAGGAAGAAGCAGAAGGGCTTGCCTGCGAAGGCTTGAAATGCTTGTGAAGGGCTGGGCGGGTTTGGAATCTCCGCCACCAAGGGTATACGTTGCATAATGCTACCGGCTTTGCTCATCAACCGAACGAAGGGGGTTGCTTTTTGTCGGCGTCTCCCCTAGATTATAGGAGATTAGGGGAAGGTTAACAAGTTAACAAATTCGAATCTCGAAATCCTAAACCCTAAATCCTGGCCTGAGCGTATGTCGCAGACAAATTCAAACTGCAGAATGCTTTAGGCTTTTGAATTTGGGGAATTCGATATTGTTTAGAGTTTAGAAATTGGAATTTAGAGTTTTCCTTTGGGGGTGAGAGATGAAATTCAGCGCTAGTGTGGAAATAAACGCTCACGTGGAGAGGGTGTGGTCACTGGTAAACAGCGTTGAGGAATGGTCCAAGTGGATACCGTCCCTTAAGAAAATTGAGAAACTCTCCGCAGGACCGCTGGGCGTGGGCTCGCAGGTGCTGGTGGTAGCGAAGTCTATTATCACAGTAAACCTGCAGATGACCATTACCGAGTTTGTGGTGGGGCACAGGGTGGTCATGGAGGGCAAAGTCTTGGGCGTGAAGATGACGCGTTTCTACGAACTGGAACCCCTCGACAAGAATAAAACGAAGCTCACCGCTGGTGGCGAGGTCTCGGGGCTGCTGGCATTCTTGGTGCGCCGTGGCGGGCAGAGGCTCTCTGCGGAGATAGTGCAGTCCCTGAAGAATAAGGTGGAAGGTCCGGTGTAGCTATTGTCACGGTTTTTCTATTTGGTGGGACAGACACCCTCGTCTGCCCAGGGTAGGGGCGCAAGGCCTTGAGCCCCTACATAATTGATGGCCGTTAGTTGCAACAATCAAAAGAAATGTGTTATCAGAATCCTTGCACCGATGCCGATGAGGACGAGGCCGCCCAGCGCATCTGCCCAGCGTCCCAGCCAGCCGCCTATCCTTCTGCCGGTGTAGAAACCAGCGGCGGTGATGAGGAAGCAGACGCACCCCACTATCAGGGCGGCGAGCCATACCCTGGGCTCCACGAAAGCCAGTCCCAAGCCCACCCCCAGCGAGTCTATGCTGGTGGCTATGGACAGCGTGAGCAAGGGTATACCCCGGGTGATGTCGGTGCGTTTGGGCTGCTCTTCCTCCCCGTGTATCGCCTCCCAGAGCATGTGCGCGCCCACCAAAAACAGCAGCCCGAAAGCTATCCAGTGGGCGTAAGCCTCCACTATGTCCACTACCGTTTGCCCTGCATACCAGCCGCCGACCAGCATGCCGAACTGAAACAGCCCGAAGGCGATGGCGACGCGCAGCACCTGCCTGTGGGAGAGGCTGGGCATGGAGATGCTGGCGCTGATGGCGACGGCGAGGCAGTCCATGGACAAGCCGACGGCTACTAACGGAACAGAGATTAAGTCCACAACGGAAATAGTATAGCAGAGGAATAGCTTAGGGAGAAGTAGCTATCCCCTCAACAAGTCATCAAGTTGTGGGATGTATATTGCTTATCCCATCGTAGCTTCAAAGGGTGCTCGTTGTCTACTTCCTGTGATTGTGATAGTATCTAGCCATTATTTTGGCGAGGTGTATTGCGGTGGAAAAGAAAGGGCTGGAGTACGACCCTATATTCAAGGTGCCCTCTGCCTTGCAGGACAAACACGAAATATCAATGCGTGAGATAACTGGCAGCCCTAAGCATGCCAGCGATGTGTTGACTAAAGTAACCGCCAGGGGCGCCAGCAATTACGAGACGTCTAAGGAGGAGATGGAGGAGTTACTGAGACAGTACTCACCGATTCTAGAGAAAGACCCGAGAAGGAAAAGATGGGATATTATGGCAGGGGGCGCTATTATCGGCGGCGTGACCAACTCTCCTAATGTGCAAAGGATGGAATCTTATAACTGGCCGCCAGCTCCGCCGCGGGTTGAACCGCAAGCCATGTTTTACCTGATAATTGACGTCCCAAACGAGCCGCCGCATTTCTGGTACTGCCCTGAGACCAGGACTGCTTTAAGTATAAACTCATCCTACTATGGAGAGAAGAAAAGCCGTGGCTTGGGCATAGGAATGGATATCCTCCAGCCTATGGGAATCCATTCCATTCATGGCTCCTGCCTCGACGTCGCTGGCAGGGGTGTGGTCATTATTGCCCCTACAGGGACCGGCAAATCAACCCTTTGCGCCATGCTCAAAGACGAGCCTGGGGCTCGCATCCATTCTGATGATTGGATATATGTCATATTCAACTACGACGAAGAGGGTCGCCCCAGGCTGGCTACAGCTCGCTATTCAGAGCTTTGGTATTACATGAGAACCGATACCGCGCTGGCTCAACCCGCTTTGTCTGAAGTCTTTCCCAGGTGCCCTATAGAGAATGTGCCTGTTGATGAGAAAGGGAGCTATATGTGGGGAGCTTTTGAGAACTCCCGTGCCATGGTGAATCCATTGGATATGGTAAATGGCGGCACGGCTATAGAAAAGCAGAACAAGCTTGCCAGATTCACCTCGATTGAGAAGGTGGTTTTCTTGCGTCGCGAGGAAGGAATTCAGGAAATTGAGAGATTGAGTCCGGAGAAGGCTGTCCACATACTTTACGAAGGGAAAATGCGTTACCTGTCGGGCAGCGGGAAGAAAGGGGCAGGTATAGAACGCTGGCTTAATCCCTATGTCTTGGTGAATAAAGAAAACCTTTCTGACCATAAAGGTGAAAGGGCTTTGTTGAATATAGATTTCCAGAACTACTATTTTGCCACCTTGTTTTCTGTGACCGGAGGCGCCTATTATTTGAACACAGCCAACAGGTCCCCGGTTGAGAGCATAAAGGCATTAAAGGATATAATAGCGGAACCCTCCTCGCTGGCTCTGCATTTCGACCCCCATGTATACAGAACGAAGCGGATAGAGGAGTCTCTGGAAAGATGTGCCAAAGAGAAGCCCAGCGAGGTGGTGGCTACCACCAAAAGATTCATGGGCGCTATCTATTAACGCAGTCGTGGTTTTTGCTACCTCTGGACGAGCATAGGTATGAATACGACCAATAATGCCAGCAAGACTGTAGTTCTGGTCGCTGCCACGCTGGCAGCCTTCCTCACTCCGTTCATGGGTTCCTCCATAAATATCGCTTTGCCCAAGATAGGGCGAGAGTTCGAGATGGATGCGGTGCTGCTGGGATGGGTAGCCACCGCCTATCTCATTGCGGCGGCGATGTTCCTCGTCCCCTTTGGCAGGATAGCGGATATATACGGCAGGAAGAAAATCTTTACCCTTGGCATATTGCTTTTCAGCATCGCGTCGTTGCTATCGGGGCTCTCCACCTCAGCATATATGCTCATCGCTTTCAGGGTGTTGCAGGGGATAGGCGGCGCCATGATATTCGGCACAGGGGTGGCAATTTTGACCTCGGTGTTCCCCGTGGGGGAAAGGGGCAGGGTTCTGGGCATAAACGTTGCCGCGGTCTATATAGGGCTTTCCATAGGGCCCTTCGCGGGCGGGTTCCTCACGGAGCATTTCGGCTGGCGCAGCGTCTTCTATGCCAATGTGCCTCTGTGCTTGGTCGTGCTCGGTCTCATACTCTGGAAATTGAAGGGCGATTGGGCTATGGCGAAGGGAGAGAGATTCGATTTCACAGGCTCGGTAATCTACGGCATCATGCTGGTAGCCATAATGTACGGCTTCTCGCGCCTCCCAGACATGCTGGGCGGCTGGCTTATCCTTATTGGCTTCGTGGCGCTGGTGGCATTCGTCTGGTGGGAGATGAGGGCTAAAAGCCCTGTTCTAAATGTAAATCTCTTCAGGCATAACATTGTCTTCGCCTTCTCCAACCTGGCGGCGCTCATCAACTACAGCGCCACGTTCGCTGTTTCGTTCTTGCTGAGCTTGTACCTGCAATATATAAAGGGGTTCTCCCCTGACCGTGCCGGTCTGGTCTTGATTTCAGCGCCGTTGGTGCAGGCTGTCTTCTCGCCCCTTGCCGGCAGGCTTTCCGATAGGATTGAGCCTCGCGTGCTCGCCTCTTTAGGCATGGCTATATCGGCCGCGGGCGTGGTCATGCTCATCTTCCTGGGGCACGGGACCTCACTGGCATTCATCGTGGTCAGCCTGGTCATCCTGGGCTTCGGCTTCGCCCTGTTCTCATCCCCTAATACCAACGCAGTGATGAGCTCTGTGGAGAACAGGTATTACGGCGTAGCTTCAGCGACGTTGGCTACGATGAGGCAGGTGGGCATGACGCTTAGCATGGGTATAGCCATGCTGCTGTTCGCGGTATATATAGGCAGGGTGCAGATAACTCCGGAATACTATGACGCCTTCCTGAAGAGCGTGAGGGTGGCGTTCATCGTCTTCGGCTGTCTCTGTCTGGGCGGCATCTTCGCCTCTCTGGCAAGAGGCAGGGTGCGGAGAGCCCCGGAGTAAGTGCAAAGTGCAAATTTGTGAGGGTTCAAGATGCTTGAGTTGACCCCTAAGCAAATAGCAGAGTATTTCCAGCGCAGCTACGCTGCTGTTGACGGGCTGTGGTTTATGAAGGTCGAGGAGAAGTATGGCTTCGGCGCAGCCCTCGACGTTGACAACGAGGTGTGGAAGGTCTTCCCCAAGATACAGGCGCGGGCGCTGAAGTCATTGGGTAAGGCGGGCAACGGCGTAGATGCGCTCTTCGAGTGCCTTACCACCAAACTGCATTTAGAGGGGTATAAGTTTGAAGCCAAGAAAACGGGCGGGGACGGTTTCGAGATAACCATAGAAGAATGCCCTTGGCATAGCCTGATGGTAAAGTCGCGGAGGGAGAAACTCTCCGGCAAAATAGGCACGCTCATCTGCAATACGGAGTACTCAGCTTGGGCATCTGAATTCGGCGAAAACATAAATTTCGAGCTCAAAGGGCAGATTTGCGAGGGCGCTCGCTCCTGCGTACTGCTGTTCAAGTCCTCTTAAACTCCTCTCCAGGTACTTCGGAGTAATCCGTTCGGGGTAAGCCTCAGCCCCTACCCCCCACCCTTGGATGCCTGCGGAGTTTCTCAGAAGATTACCCGAAAGGGGATTGTTAAGCCTTATACCCTTCGCACTATACTATGGCAGACAGGTAAATTGCTGATGGGAGGGGATAATGGGTACTCGCAGGTGTGGGGTTGTTCTATCTGTAATAGGCATAGTTCTGCTCATCGTGGGTATATTGTGGTTCGCCGTTATCTTCCCGGCACTGGCGAAGGTGCCCACGGGCTATGAGCGCACTTACCATTTCGAAGGCGCGTTCTCTGTATTGAACCCTGCCACTCTGTCGCTGGTTTCTTTCCCCATAACCCAGGACCTGGCGCAGGAAGCCACTGGCACTCAGGATGGAGCTTTGCTCATCCATGAAAAACGCACAGTGGTCAACGCCGGTAATGGCACTGACATCTCTGCTATGTATGGCGACGAGAGCACGCTGGCGATAGACAGGAGCACCCTCAAGTTTGTGCCTACAATCGACGAAAGGGGACGGACAGGACAGTGGGGTCCTCCCAGAGGGCTGGGGCAGGGCGACGAGTTCGATATCTGGAACCCTGGCGCCAACAAGCCCCTGACAGTTCGGTATGTGGACACTCTGGAGTTCCAGGGGATAACGGTGGTCGCCTTTAGAATCGCTGAGACCGATTTATCTATTGGCAAGCATCCCCTGACCCAGGCACCTCTGCTGCTGACCACCACGATCAATCTCTTCATAGAGCCGAAGACCGGCACCGTAGTGGACCAGAACGCTCTCAACACCATAATCATGGATATGGGAGTGCAGAAAGTGCCGGTGCAGATAGCCAACGTCAAGTGGACAGACGAGACAATCGCCGAGATGGTGGATTTAGCGAAGAGCAGTAAGACAAAGCTGCTCTGGTTTGAGACCGTTATCCCTTGCCTGTTGGTCAGCATCGGCATCGTTCTGATTATAGTCGGTGCGGTGTTTATAGTCAGAAAGGGCAGCGCAATGTCTGCCTGATGAATTGGTGGTAGCGGGAGATTGTCTGGACTGGGTGGTGGGGAGGATGGGAGGCGAGCGAGGACACTTTTTGAAGTGTCCTCGCTCGTATTTTCTTTTAAGCTTTAGAACCGTTCGTGGTGAGCCCGTCGAATCGCGAATGGGCTCTTGCTGGAAAGGTCTGTGCCAGCAGCTAAAACAGCTCCTTGAGGTCCTTCTCAGCCTTCTTCTTAAACTCCGCCGCATCTCTGAAGCCGAACTCCTTGTAGGATTCAGCGGAGCCGTATTCCCTGGTTTTGACCACCACAGGCATGGGCAGTGAATGACCGAAGATAAGCGCCTGCTGCTTGGCTTCCAGCTTGGACAGCACCGTCTTGAGGTCGCCCTTCCCTGAAGCGCCCATGAGCACGCTGTCTATGTCTCTCTCGTTGTCCAGGAGATAGACGACCTTCGTCCCGAGTTGAGACATCACCTCGTCGTCAATGCCGCTGGGACGCTGGTCTATTACCAGAAGGGTTACATTGTACTTCCTCATCTCGCGGGCAATTCTGCCGAAGATGGTCTGTTCTGCCACTTGGGGGTTAA
>Ga0315291_10009994_pt1 | contig 11623 bp, 10 predicted proteins | sample YL17G12_20_MG_FD_203070 | JGI IMG/M metagenome (GOLD analysis project Ga0315291, IMG submission 203070) | Sediment microbial communities from Yellowstone Lake, YNP, Wyoming, USA - YL17G12_20 | ecosystem: Environmental > Aquatic > Freshwater > Lake > Sediment | place: USA: Wyoming | collected...
CTCCGTATCTGATGGTCCTGAATCAATGGGTCCTACTCCACGAAGTGTTGGAGGCGTTACATCTGTATCCGGGGTCGTTTGTTGCTCAACCAAATTTAAAAGCTGCTGTGAAGGCAATCTATGTTTTGGAATACTTGGATTTAATAAATCTAATCCTGGAGCAGATCTCATTGTTTGAGGTCCTTGACTTGGCGCTTGCGTAGGTTGAAATGGTAATGCTGGAGCCATTTCAGTTCTTTGGTGGTTAAATACTGGCTCGCTGTCAGTATCAACCCTTGAACGAGGATCTCTGTCAGTATCAACATTTGAATATGGCACTCTACGTGTAGAGAAATCTCGTGTGACCGGATCTGAATCTAAACTTGGATGTCCAGATCTAACTTTTGAAGGATGTGGAAATGGAGCTGGTGTTCCGGCACTAGGAGCACTTTGCGTAGTGCCCCTATCATCTGGAATAGTGCTAATTGGCTTAGCGGCTGGAAAATAATTTTTAGATGGAACTTCCGGAACTTCTAAATCAAATGGCTCTACAGCCATTGTTGCTGGAGTTGATGGCGGAGAAGGAACATCTAAAGATTTCGTAATTTTAGCTTGAGCCTCTGGAGAAATTAATACTTTTGCTCCTGCTTCACCGGCAGCTTCCGCAGCCTCTCCAAGCCTTTTCGCCGCATCAGAGTCAATACCGGCTTGAGTTTCAATTAATTTTGAAATGTGCTCATTGTAATAGCTAGTAAATTCATCATTATAATAATCATATTTTACACCAAAAGCATTAACTAATTCGACATATTTTTCAAGGGATCTATTATTACGTAGTGGCACCAAAGCCTTTAAAGTAGCATATAAATTAGTAAGAAGAACTTCCGACTTATTAAGCATCTTTTCAGTGTCTTTTTTTATTTGCTTTGTATATTTTGGAAATTGTTTTTCATACATTCTATTATCTGCGCCGCGCTCAGAAGTCCAATTATACCACCAGTCGCTAGGTCCAGCTTCTTTGATTAACTCTGCGTTAAATGCCGCCTTTTTAGGAGTCTCTTTTGGCTTTGGTTTAAATTTTTCAGGCATTCTTTCCATGAGGAATTTTTTTTGAGCCGGATCTAGCCCTGATCCAAATAAAAATTCCGCATGGGCTTTGGTTAAATCAGTCTGTAATTTACCAAACTCTTCTTTAATTTTAAATAACTTGTCATGAAACATACCAAGATAAATAACTGTTTCTACGTATTCCCTACGATTAAATTTAGATTTAGCTACTTTTAATAAAGATTTTAAAGTTCCACCATCATTATCTGAAAGCGCTAACTCTCTAACCTTATCATCAACTCCGGTTAAAACGGATATAAGACGAGTAAATTCCTTGTTATTTTCTCCAAGTTTTTTTCCATATTTTTCAAATTTGTCCATAGAAATCCTCATTTATCGTGATTTAACAAATTGATACGATAATATACATAAATAGCTTTGGCTATTAGAATTTATAAATTACTTGGGTGGGGGTGGAGGCGGTGTTGGAGGAGGAGGTAAGCTTGGAGGAGGCGAAGGCAGGGCGCCTAATCCTGGCAACGATCCTCCGCCCATATCTGGTGGAGGTCCGCCCATACCAGGCATCTCTCCTGGTACTGGCATCTCACCGGGCAATCCGCCTGGAGCGCCTGGCATTCCACCTGCAGGCATTGCCGCTTCTGGTTCTGGAATTTCATCGTCATCATCCAGCGCTCTCAAAGCATTTAAATTAAGCAATTCAAGTGATTGGGTCTCTTTTTTAACAATTGCAGCCTGAATCATCTCTTTACGAATCTTCTTTTGTTCGTCTTCCCATTCAAGACCCATCGATCTATATAATGTATGAATTGAGGCTCTTGGAGATTGACCTTCACCGCCGGGTTGAGTTAAAGTTACTAAAGTATTAATATAATCACCCGCGTCAAATAATGACATGTGATTCCAATCTACTTCTGGAACAATAAGGTGATTTACGCCATCTTTTTTCTCATAAAATCCTTGAATCTCTGAGATTGGAGCAAAGATCTTTCTCTTTAACCAAGTTGATAACATGTTTCTAAATTGCATATAACGTTGGCGAAGAACATCAAGTGCAACACCACCATTTGCATAAGTGGTATCTGCTCCACCATCCATAAGAACTGGCGGAACTTGAAGACCTACATAAAGTTCTTTAACTAATTGAGTAATATCTCCGGAGATATCAACAATACCCTGATTATAACCGACTCTTTCAACAGCTACGCCTGGATGTGTAAAGATTTTAAAATCCTTATCATATTGAGCTTCTTCGAATACCTGTCTCCAGTATTCTAAATCTGCAACAGATGGATGTTGTCCGTCTGCACCTTCAGATCCAATTTTAATCAAAGTTAATGGATTAATCATGTTGTCTGCCTGCGCGTATTTAGATTCACGAAGCTTATCAAAAAGCATTAATTGTCTAAAGATACAGACTGGAAGTCCAGTTCCACGAATTTCGTAGGGGCTAATTTTTCTAGATAAATGAGAAACGTGAAAATTATTAAGAACAATGTTCTCTCCGCGTTTAACAGAATCGATAATTTGTTGATTTAACTTTTTACGTTGTTCAAGATCGCCAGGCTTGTTTGATTGAACAATTCTTTTTAAGTTTTCATCAGGCTTTAACATGATGATTGGTTCATTGGCAATTATATTGCGAAGGACAACCATATAATCTGGGTTTTGAAGCATTAATCTGCTCCATTTACCCTTATTAACATCTAGTTCTGCATAGACGAAAGCTTCGCCAAGTAACCAAAACTCTTGTGCAATTTGCACGCAAATATTCATAAGGTCTAGCTCTTCAATCATATCATCGAAGAAATGTTGTACCTCAGGATTATGACATTTAATTTGTAACTTGCTAATCGGATAAGTGCTATGTAAATTTATAGCATTATGAACAAAGGGATTTAAAGCATAAAAAGCGCGACACCAAGCATTTATGGTGGCGCGATCTCTTGGAAGATTTAAATTGCTACTTAACCAGAGAGGAGAATAAACCTCGGGAAGTTGTTTGACGGTATCTCCAGCAGATCCTCTAAATCCGCCGCCACTAGAAAGTACTTGAGCTGTTTTTTTAAAGCCAACCATCGAAGCGACACGACCCGCAGAAGTCAATCCGTCTTCATGAAAACCGGGTCCAGTACCCTCGCGGTAGTAGCCCTGTCTGACATCATCGGCTAGCATGTCTTTTCGGACTTGAGATACGCTTTGCGCCATTAAAGCACTAACTTGCGGGACGCCTATCCTTCTATCCATAAAGTCCTGCGAATAGGACACTTTTGGTACTGTCTTAAATTTCTTCATGATTCTCCAGCCTAATTGACTACTACTATGCCTTAATAATATATCAATTAAACTTGAGAATGCTTAATTATCGTTGATGTGGGCAAGTTCCATAGACGTGTTTAGCGTAATTACAGTTAAAACAAAGAATTTGAAAATTATCCTTTGGATAATTATTCTTTTTTAACCAACGATAAAAGTTATGACCCGCGACAGTCTTTTCATCACTGCCATAATCTAAACCGAGAGATTTTCTGTGCTCTGCCCCTTTACCATCAATATGATCAATAGATAAAAATTCTATTTTATCTTCATTGCAACACGTACATTTGCTGCCGTATTCTTTAAGAGTTTCTAATTTTATTTGTAATCTTAGGGTTCGATTCAATTCTCGGGCACAAAATTTACAAACATATTTAGACTTCTTAATCCATCCATTATAACAATTTTCATCATTAAGCGGACTTTGGCATTTTTTACACGTATGCTCGGTCATGTGATAACTATATCTCCCATGAAAAAAAGTTTTTAGATCCTTCTTTTTATAAATCCAGTAAGCGCGAGCGGCTGTTTTTTTGCCTTCATATTTTGCTCCATCACTAACGGATTTTTTACTTTAAAACCATTCGTGACATAAAATTTATAAGCGATGTAAGCATTTAATAAAGCCATTAGTCCGTCATTAGGCTCACCGCCTTTTACATAATGAATGGTTGGATCTCCAAAACGAGAAATAGATGGTTTAATATCCATGCTGGCACAATGATTTACTAGCCAACCAATTTTATCAAAATCACCATATGGGAACTTTACGTTCCCGCCTTTTAATAACTCAAACATCTCGCCAATAAAATGATCTCTCTCAAAGACAATTTCTTTTGGATAAGCATCTTCTGTAAATTTAACTTTATCATTTACCTTGCTATGCGCGCGCGAGACTAAATATCTATCGCCGTAGGCGGTATGCATCATAGTTGAAAAATCTTGTGAGAATCCAATGTCTCCAATACAAAGATTAACGCTATAATCTCTCATTAGCTTATCTATTAAAGATTTCTTACTCTCTAAATCATTTCGTTTAAATTTTAACGCAAACTCAACCGAAAATAATTTTGGACCCTTCGCCGCTAAAATTACCGCAGTAGTATATGATTGTCCTTGCTGAGTTTTTTTCTTAGTCTCCGCCATCTGTTCAAGGTCGGCTCTAGCTCCGTAGTCGATTCCTAGAAATATTTTCAATCCTTCTTCAGCCGGAATGCGGTTTCGCATCTTGCGACCCTTATCAGCGCAAAATTGCTCAATCTCCTCTATAGTGATAGGGCTACTATCTCCTTGATAAAATTCTCCAAGAACTTCATTCTGATACATTCTTTCAGTATTCGTAGGATGAATGCCTGGTTTTTCAGCAATGATTGCTTCTTTAGGAATATGAGGCATGTATAATTGATTAATATGAAATCCTACATAATCAGATTCGTTATTATCTTTATTAGCAACCCATTTTCCACGCTCAGCTGCACCATTTTTATCTTGCTCATGTCCGCAATGCGTACATTTAACTACGTACGTATGTATCCACACCTTCTCCCAATCATCACTTCCAGGAGTATATAAAGGAAAATGCTTTTTACACTCTTCACAACCTAAGAAATAAAATTGTTGAGAAGATGCCGCCCAAATTTTATAAAAATCCGAACCCTTCTTCTTTGGTGTTCCGAAGAAAATACGAACACCACGACCCTTCTCTCCATATTTTGATTGTTTTAACATGTTCAAAATATTAGAAACGGCATCAGAGGGAGTATCTTGAAACTCGTCGATGAAAATCATGTCGGCAGTCTTACCTCTAAGTCTGTCTCCATCTGCGCCAGTGGCGTCAATCCATAATTGATTTCCGCCAACGAACTGCTTAAATGAAAGTGAGTCGCTAGAGTCATGCGAGTCATCAATTAAGCTTTGCATGTAAGACTTAATTTTGCCACCAAATTTTGGTTGCGTTGAGGCATTAATAGAAGAACTAATTAATGAGCTAAGTTTGCTTTTTGAATATCCAGAAGACTGTTCTAAAATTGGGAAAGTGTGAATAATGCGCATTGGTGGGCGACCGCTCGCACCAAACATTCCACAACCCATAAAGAAACATTCCAGAGCACCTGCCATGGTAGTTCCTCCAACTTGACGCCCTTTAACGAAACAGACTCCTTTGGAGCCCGGTTCTAAAGCTTTAATTCCAATATATCTATAAATATCGGCAAATGGTTTAAATCCATTACCAGTTAATCTGAATGGCTTGCCCTCAAGATTTAAATAGTTTTCTACGAACCAAACCGGGTCCATATGTAATAAACTGTTTTTTATCTTATTAAATGAGTCTTTATCAACTGACATATTTTACTTATTAGATGCTGGCATTAAAGAATGAAGCGCATTAGTATTTGAAGGATCAATATCAGCATCATTAACCTGCTGAATTTTACCTAAATCACTATAGTTATCATCATTACTTGGAAATTTACCCTGTATTTCTAGAATTTTATCTTTAAGATAATTTAAGAAAGCGCCATCTTTCCAATCTGATTCATCTATGACGTCACCAGAAAAAAGAGACTTTATGTGTTGCAAAGTTGCTGGTAGAACAACATGCCCGTGCGTAGTCTCTATATAATTATCAATAGCCGTTTTAATTTGAGGGTTTTCTTCAAATAACTTTATCTTATTATCGCTGGGGCTCTTTTTTTTTAAAAGACAATGAACGTCGCAGGTGCAACCTTCTTCACAGGTACATTCCGCATCACTTCGATCACAGCCATCACAATATGCTTTAGATTTATCAATGTCTAAGCCGGCTTTTTTCTTTACTTTTTCAGACGCAACCGTTTGATTGATTAATTGTGCTAAGCCAGTTCTTTTTTTCATATCCTCAACTGCAGCTGCAACTGTAGGATATTTAGATTTAGATGTTCCACCCATGATAGAAGAAATTTGATCATATAGAGTTGGTTCATTGCGCATAGGCTCAACGGAAACCTTTTCCATGCTCTTTGCAAATTCCGTCATCCAACTTGGCATAACTGGCGATCTCTCGACCGAATAAGATTCGCGAGTAATAATCGGCATTGATCTGGGTGCATATTTTTTAGTCATGTTATCCTTAGGCTTGGTAGTTAGCTGCCCAATCAAAATTATCTGAAGAGGTAGAATCATAATCTTCATCGACTAGAAGACCTCTATCACGACGCATTGGATATCCCATGTCTGCAAATAATTGCATACATTCAAATTTTTCACGAGTAGTTAAATCGAACTTTTCAGAGAATTTAGCGAACATATCTTCGATATCATGTCCGGCTGAAATTGCACCATTAATGCAAGTTCTAACAATAGTAGAAATGAAAAGTGGAGCGGTAATTACCATTCCAGAAACTCCCATTATTTTTTGACCTTCTTTGACAATAGTTCCAGCTTCATCTTCGGCAGTCTTCTTCTTTTTCTTGCCTTTATTTTTCTTATTGACTTTATCATGACGAGCATTAAGCCTTTCAATACCATCATAAATTTTAGCTCTGACCTCTTCTACTTTATCGGCATCTAGTTCGCCATCAAGATCAAGTCTCATAGCTTTAGAAATTTCAGAATCTAATTTGTCTAAGTACGATACTGCGCGTTCAATACCGGCAGTGTCATAACCTGAATGCTTTGGAATCTCAGAGATTTTTTCTTGAATCCAGGCAACGAAGCCCGAAGCACCTTTTGATTCCCAATCCCATTTTGCTGGTTTTTTGGATTTCTTGGCATCATTCTCGTCTGGATCTTCTGCCGACTCTTCAGGATTCTCAGAAACTTCAAGATCGCGCTCTTTAACATCATCTAAGGCGGTGACGCCTGGAACCGCTCCAAGATCAATAACGAATTGAATTTCTCCTGGCTCATTAACCTCTAAAGATGGCGCATTAGCATGAGCGTGGTCATGCTCATGCTCATGCTCATGCATTTCTGGATCATGCATTTCCAATACCAATTCTTTATCCGGTTCTTTAGGATAAAAAACCATAGCGTGGTCATGACTATCCATATCATCGACTACAATTTGTTCTATACTTTGTGCGTTGGAAATAAGTGACATTAATACCTCTAGATCCTTAATTTTACACCTATATGTCTAAATAATGCAATATTATTTTTTTTTATCGTCAGCCATGTGAGTTTCTAGGCGACCATAATATAGGTTGGTTACTGGTTTATTTTCTAAATCTTCTTTTGGATAGATGCCGTCAAATAGCCCTAAAGGAGATGGTTCTGCTGGAGAAAAAGGCATTGGAGTAATTGTTTCTTCCGATATATCTAATAAATTATTATTATCTGACTTTTCTTCTTTTTTAGATGCTTGCAATTCAATACATTTAAAAAGAGCTTTTCTCGTCTTACTTTTGTGCTCATTCCTTTTGCGCTTAGCCTCTCTAAAGTCTTCGACGCTTTTATATTTATCCATATTTTGATAAAATCCGGCACCGGGACCTAAATCCTTAGGTTCAACTTCATAAAGATCATAATTTTTATAAAGAACACCACGAGCCATGGTATCGGTCGGATCATATTCTTTATCTTTTTTTCTTTTCATTTCAGGATCTTTTCCGGTCCCGCCTTGAAAATATGCTATTTTTTTAGACATTTTTTGTTCCTTTAGTCTTATTAACATAATATGGATAAAGCTCTTTAGTAATTGGAATATAACTCCAAAGATTCATTTCGTCTAAACATTTGATAGTTTTTTCAGGACTATAGCTTAATGCTTTATTAATTTTTTCTGCCAGGCTTTTTTCTGAAGAAATTAAAATTGACTCCGGATTAGCTTTAACCCAAGATTTTAATTCTGGAGCTAATTCAAAATCTAATTTTGCTGCAAGATATATCGCTCTAACAACCCTATTTTTATTATTAGTTAGTGTAACCTCTGGAGACAAGCAAGTTCTAATAATTTTATCTTGACAATCTTTAAAGCCCATATTAGTTGGATCTATAACTTCCTTTAAATCTAAAGTCATAAGTAAAGCGTTGCAGGTAAAATCTCTACTAAATAATTCACGCTGCATATCTGTTGGATTTTTAATTTTCTTTTCTAAAAGAATTTTATCTATATTAGGCAATGTAAAATTAGAAGAAAAATCTACCTTCATATCTCCAACTTGAAGAGAGCTATGTCCATCATTCATCTCTTTAGCCTGAATATGAAAATTAGTATCCAATAATCTAACTAAATCTTTAACTAAAAAATTGACAGATCTATCGCCCGTCGTAATATCTAGATCTTCAATCTTATCTAGTTTATTAAGAATTTTGTCGCGCGGAGTCCCACCACAAATAAATGGTCGAGAAGTACCGCCCTTTTTAGCAATACTAGCGATTAAGGCTAATAGGTCCCTTAGCTTCATTTACTTTACCGGGGCTAATGGGGTGGTGGCTGGAATTGGTGGAGGCGTTGGTGGTGCAGGAGCAGCTGGCATTTGGCTAGTTAATTTGGCTGGAGCGCTCAAATCTTCTTCTACTTCAATTTCTGGCTTGACCTCCGCTTCTGGGCTAGTTCCTTGATCAAAGTCGGCTTGCTCTTGCTCTTTGCGCATTTTCTTTCTTTCTTTTTCTTTTGCGTCATCATTTTCAAGCTTCTTTTTTGCTTGTTGAGCTTCAGGAGAATCGCTTACAGTTTCGGTAGTCAAATCAATATGTTTAGTGTGTAAAGTGCCACGAAGACGAGAAAGAATATCGTCAATACGACTTGCAATATACTGATTTGAGTCAAGTGATTTATTCATCGCTTCTGCTAAAGTAGGAAATAATGAAGCTAAACCTAGACGATCTAGCATCATGTCAATCATTGCTAATTGACGTGGAACTTCTCTAACCTTAAAGATTTTCGCCAGTTCTTCTAATTTATTTACAACATCGGAGATGGTTAAGTTTGTAAAAGCGCGATCGACTAAATTATCAAAGTCTTTACCAGAAGAAACTTCTTCTTGGACTTCAATATCTGCTTTGGGGGCTTCATCAGTGGGTGCTGCTGGCGGCGTTGCATCTTGAGCCTCTACGACCAAATTTTTATCTTCAGTATCATTGACTTCTAGATTATCGGCAGGATCCAACTTCTTAAGAAATAATCTCATTCCCTCAGCAATAGGCTCTTCAGCTGGCTCTGCGGCTAAGTTTGGATTATTATTGCCAGATGGTATTCCGGGCGTTGCGACGGGTATAGCTGGACCTGGCAAGCCTGCTCCGGCTGTTGGTGCGGCGGGTTGAGTAGGATTAGCGAGGGCGGGCTCGGTTCCATCTTGAGCGAACTTAACTAAAAAGCTAGAGGCTTTATTAAAACCACGTCTAGTAAGAATGTTAGCTTCGCGAACAATTATATCTTCATAAATTTTCGAAGCAACGCTGACCTTATTTACTGTTTGAATTTTCTTCTTTAACTCATAAATAATGTGCAGCAACGCTTCCATTTCACTACCAGCAAAAACTTGCCCATCAGTAGATCGAACGAGTCTTTCAGCAGAGTCTAATCTACTTAAAACTTTAGCGCGTTGTCTTTCGATAAGCTCACGTTTTTCTTCTGCAAGAACATGAGCATTCTGAGAAGGGTCTTTGGCGGACTCAATTTGCTGTCCAGGATCTTGAGCAATAGGAACAAAATACCCGGCACGATTAACATCTTGCCAATAAGAAACCTGAGCTAATTTATTTGGCAAAGCAGTATCTTCCTCGCTCGAATATTTTTTATGAGCGTTTTCCTCATAGTATTTTAACCATTGAGTGAAATCTTTTTTCTCCATATTGGACCATCCTGAAGTAGTCTTATCAAAAGCGGCAGTTTTATCTGCGCCCTTATGAACAAGATAATACATACTTTTCACTGATTCCAGCCACTTTGAAGTATTATGTGGTTCCGGGAAAGGAATATATTGATCATAATTAGGGTATGCTTTTGAGATTTTACCTGTCATGCTATTATTTATACCCTTTAATGCCTCGGATGTGCCAATTCCTTACTTTTTGTCTTTATCTTTATCCTCATCTTTTAGCATAAGATTAATCTTTTCATTTAAAACTTTAACCTCAGTTAATTTTTGATCCGTCTGAATTTCTTTTTCAGTAGGAAGCTTAAATTTAGCCATTTTTTCGCCAAAAATTTCCATAAATCTAAGAGAGCTTTCTAAATCCATTTCAGCTAAAGTTTCTCTAATTGCCTCTTGGAGCAGAGAAACGTGCTGATCAATGTGTTGTACCGTCACCTGATGTTGAACAATTTGGTCAGGCGAGCCGAGGACATATTTAGAGTATTTCTCTAGCATGCCGCCGAGACGATCAAAATACTCTAAATGCAATCTTTCTTCGCGAGTATTAATTATATTTGGATCATTTTGAATTTGATCAAATATTTGCATACATCTAATTTCGATAGTTGCAATAGCTGTGCCCAATATCTTTTTAATATCTAATTCGTTAGTCGCTTGGGCTAACATAACGTTTTTATAAGTAATATTATCTTGAACAGCTAATTGTAATTCGCTCTCTCCACCAGTTATAATGGCTAATTGAGTTTTAGCGACATCAGCTTTAATCATGGAATAAACGTCAAGAAAATTATCTTGAAATGCTTTTAAAGATTTATCGGCAATAACAAATTTGGCTTCGCTGATATTGGTATATTTTGCAGCAAGCCATTCGTGAATATCTTTAGTTGGAATTCCAATTAATAATTTGGATATTATTTCATCTTTATCGGGGTGCTCTAATATCTTTTTAACTGGAGTTGATTTCTTTTCTACCATATTATTTTATTCGTAACGGTTATGCTCGTTTATTTTTTTAAGCAGTTTAGCCACATGAGCGGGGGTCCAACCTTTGTATGCCGATCCTACCTGACCCCACATATAAGGATCTCCTTCTGATAAAAGTTTAAGCTGACGCACTACATGTCCAAATGGAAATTCACCATCATAATAATCTTCTGAAAACCTATCGCCTCTTTCTTTGTGAAAAGAAAAATGTTTTTCAAAATCTGGAGGTAAATCTGATTCTACCCCTTTATTTAATAAATTATTACCATGCTCAATACTAATCATTTGATTTTCTAACCAGGGCTCTCTTTCGGTATCTGGTCCTGATAAATCTTCTAATAATTCCTCGTCAGAAGAATTAATTGCTAAAACCAATTTTGTTAAAATTTTATGCTGATTAGATGCAATTTTAGCTAATTTAATAAGAATGCTTTTATTGTTCATGTTGGTATTTTACGGGCTCATCGTGCTTTAAAAAA
>Ga0315291_10009996_pt1 | contig 11622 bp, 6 predicted proteins | sample YL17G12_20_MG_FD_203070 | JGI IMG/M metagenome (GOLD analysis project Ga0315291, IMG submission 203070) | Sediment microbial communities from Yellowstone Lake, YNP, Wyoming, USA - YL17G12_20 | ecosystem: Environmental > Aquatic > Freshwater > Lake > Sediment | place: USA: Wyoming | collected...
GTCACCTTGACGTCCGTATAAATGTGACCCTCTTCGGGATTGTAAACGGTCCCCACCCAAACACTGGTTTCCGTCGGCATCATGTTGCCGAACAGCGGCAGGCCGATGATCGGCCGGTCGCGCATGGACGGATCCTCGTTGCGGGCGTCATGCAGGGGCTTGCCGCGCGAATCGTTCGGGTTTTTGAGCCAGACGATCTTGCTGCAGATGCCGCGGCCGCATTTCTTGACTTCCATCTTCGCCGAGCCGTCGTCCTTCTCCCAAATCCCGGAGGGATCGGCGGCGTAGGCCAGAGACGGAGCGCCGGCGGCAAAGAGAGCGGCAGCCAAAAAGCCCAGTGCCGCGACGAATGTGCGATGCTTCATAAGAGCACCTCCTGGAAGCGAATCACGCCGACGGCGCCATTTGGACGCCAGCATTTAACCTTACGCCCCCGATCCCTAATTGGACCTTTATGCGGCCTTTGTATGGCCCCCGTTCTTGCCGCGCCGGACGCATTCAAACCTCGCCCCTTACCTTTTCGCCTCGGCCTGCCGCCTGAACGGCTTGGCGCGGACCTGCCGCTTCCAGGATGGCCGCGACGCCCATGCCGCCCGCCGTGCACACCGAGATCAGGCCCCGCTGGCCGCCTTGGCTGTGCAAAAGCTTGGCCAGCACCGCCAAAATACGCGCGCCGGTGGCGGCAAAAGGATGGCCGAAGGCGATGCTGGAGCCCTTGACGTTGAGCTTGGCCCGGTCGATCGACCCGAGCGGCTCGAACCGCCCTAACCGGCGGCGGCAATAGTCCTCAGACTCCCATGCCTTCAGCGTGGCCAGCACCTGCGCGGCAAACGCCTCATGAATCTCATAATAATCAAAGTCCTGAAGCGCAAGACCGCTCTGCCTCAAAAGATCGCTGACGGCGACGGTCGGAGCCATCAAGAGCCCCTCGCCCGCCACGAAGTCGACCGCGGTGGTGCGGCCGAGGGTCAGATAGGCCTGGACCGAAATATTGTGCTTCGCCGCCCATTCCTCTGAGGCGAGCAGCACCGTGGCGGCGCCGTCGGTGAGCGGGGTGGAGTTGGCGGCGGTGATGGTGCCGCCGCTTCCCCGGTCAAACGCGGGCTTCAACTCGGCCATCTTCTGAAGCGAGATGTCCTCGCGGATATTGTTGTCACGGAATACCCCGGCGCAAGGGATGACGAGGTCGTCCATGAAGCCCTCGTCATAGGCGGCAGCCGCCTTCCTGTGGCTCTCATAGGCGAGAAGGTCCTCGGCCTCGCGGGTGATTCCCCATTCCTTGACCATCAGCTCGCAATGCTCGCCCATGCTGAGCCCGGTGCGCGGCTCGGCGGTGGAGGGCGGCTGAGGCGCAAGCTCTCCCGGGCTGAAGCCCTTGAAGACTGCGAGCTTCTCGCCGAAGCTCCTTGCCCGCGACAACTGGACCAGGCGCTGAGCGAAGCTGCGCTTGAACACGATCGGCGCATCGCTCGTGGTGTCAGTGCCGAGCGCGATGCCGCATTCGATCTGGCCGGTGGCGATCTTGGCGCCTAGGCCCAGCGCGCCTTGCAGGCTCGTGCCGCAGGCCTGCATCATGGTGATGCCCGGCGTGGTTGGGGCGAGCGCGCTCCCGATCACCGCCTCGCGCGCGAGGTTCCAGTCCTTGGCATGGGTCACTACGGCGCCGCCGACGACCTCGTCGATATGGGCGCCGTGCAGCGAGAAGCGCTCGATGAGGCCGGCAAGCGCGGCCGTCAGCATGTCGAGATTGGAAAGCTCGGCATAGGCCGTATAGGAGCGGCAAAAGGGAATCCTGACCCCACCCAGCATCGCAACACGCCGCATTCCCTGCTCCGTCATGATGGCTCGAAATCTCCTCGCCGGTTCAGGCCGCAGCCGCGGGCGCGGACCTGCCGGCCTCTTGCGTGCGGCGATAATGTAAAGGGCCACCGCGGAAGGGAGCAAAGCCCGTGCCGAAGATCACGCCGGCATCGACGTAATCGGCGCTCGCCACGATCTTGTCTGCAAGCGTCCGCTCACATTCGTCGAGCATGGGCTTGACCAGATGTTGGCCCAAGCGTTCGAGCTCGGGTTCATCATAGACGGCCTCCTCGCGCTTGGGCTTGCCATCCTCCCAAACATAGAAGCCTTCCCCAGTCTTCTTGCCGAGCTTGCCGGCCTTGACCAGCCGCGAGAGTACGTTCTCGCCGTGCGGCGCCAAATTGAGCTCTTCGCCGACATGGTTGACGATGTCGAGGCCGACCATGTCCATGAGCTCGAGCGGCCCCATGGGCATGCCGAATTTGAGCGCGGCCTGATCGATCTTGTCCCGAGGCTCGCCGTCCTCACGGCGGCGCACCGCCTCCATCATGTAGGGCGCGAGCACGCGGTTAACGAGGAAGCCGGGGCAGCTCTTGACGATCAGCGGTAGCTTCTTGATGGCGGTGACGAAGGCGCAAGCCTTGCGCACCTCCTCCTCCCGCGTTTGCTCGCCGCGCACGACCTCCACGAGTGGAAGCTGTGCCACGGGGTTGAAGAAATGCAGCCCCACGAGACGGCCGGGATCTTTGAGCGGCCGGGCGATATCCTCAAGGCGGAGCGAGGAGGTGTTGGTAGCGAGCACAGCACCCGGCTTCACTCGGCCCTCGAGCGCCTGGAACAGCGTCTGCTTGACCTCGAGCTTCTCCACGATCGCCTCGATCACCACATCAGCATGTTTGATATACTTGCCTTGCGGATCGGCGACGAGGCGCGCGACAGCGGCGTCGATCGCCTGCTTCTTGCGAAGCTGCCGGCGGAACAGGCTCTTGGCGCGGGCGAGCGCCTTCTTGATCTGGCCTTCGTCGAGATCTTGCAAGCTCGCCTGCATGCCACAGACCACGCACCAGGCGGCGATGTCCCCGCCCATGGTGCCCGCGCCGATGACATGCACCTTGCGGGGCTTAAAGCTGTCCTTCGGCGCCTCGTCCTTCAGCATCTCGGAGAGCATGAACACACGGCGGAGATTGCGCGAGGCCTCGCTCACCATCAGCGGCGCGAAGATCTCCGTCTCGGCCACGCGCATGGCAGCAGGATCGTCGCCATAGTCCTCGAAGAGATCGATGAGGCGGAAGGGCGCGGGATAATGCTCCTCGCGGACCTTGGCCGCGGTCTTTGCGCGCATCTGCTTGGCGAGCTGGCCGCGCACCGGCTGCTTCAGCATCAGCTGCTTCCACCAGGGCGCGCCCTTGGAGCGGCGCTTTTGCAACACGGCCTTGCGCGCGGCCCAGCGAAGATTGTGATGCGTCGGCGCGACCTGGTCGATCAGGCCCACGGCCTTCGCCTCGGCCGGACGCAGCATGCGCCCCGTCAGCATGGCGCTCATGGCGTCCATGGCGCCGGCGAGCTGGATAGACCTCACCGTGCCGTTGAGCCCAGGGAAGATGCCGAGCTTCACCTCGGGGAAGCCGAGCCGCGTGCCCTCCTCCCGATCGGCGATGCGCCAATGGCAGGCAAGGGCCAGCTCGAGCCCGCCGCCCAGGCAATAGCCATGGATGGCGACGATCACGGGGACCGGCAGCGCCTCGATGCGGTCGAACAGCGACAACGTCTCCCGCACCACCTCCTTGACCCGCGGCTCGGTGTCGAAGCGCTCGAATTCCCGGATGTCGGCGCCGACGAGGAAGCCCGAGGGCTTTCCGCTCATGATGACGAGGCCCTTGATCTCGCCCCGCATGGCGGCTGCCTCGACCCATTTGACGATCTCGCCGAGCTCCTCGGTCAAGCGACGCCCGAGCGAGTTCATGTTCTCGCCTTCGCGGTCCATCAGGGCCCAGGCAATGCCCTCGAAATCGACCGAGAAGCGCCAGTCATGTAAATTGGGAAGCGGTGTCGGCATGATTACCCTTATTCGGCGGCGATCGAGTCTTGAGATTGGGTTGAAGCACCCGCGGCGGCTGGTGGCGCGGGCTTCCTGCCGGAGATCTCCGCCGCGTCGAAATGGTCGACGGCGATCACGCGCGCCACGAGGTCCCGGAGCTCGGCCAGCGAGCGAGCTTCTTCCTGGGTCACCACGCCCTTCTGCTCGGCTTCGGCGATCCAATCATTGTTGTAATAGCGTTGCACGTCGCCCTTGCGAATTGCGCGCTCGAGCTTCTTGTCGGCCTCCTCGGCCGCGATCGCCTTCAGCAAGGTATGCTCGAGCAGCCCGAGCCGGTCATTCGGATCGTTGGTGATGAAAATGTCCCGTGTGAGACGATCGCGGAACTCACCGGGCTCGAGCGCCGCGCGCACAATTGCCTTGCCGTCTCTGTCGGACGCCGGACGGCGTGCGGCACCATAAGGAAAAACCAGCAGGCGCAGCAGCACGCCCGCGACAGGCATTGGGAGATTGTGGAGCGTGCCGGCGAGCGCCTGGTCGAAACGGTAGAGGCAGTTCTCGGCGCAATAGTCCACGAGCTTCAAATCGGCGCGTGGTGCACCGTCGTCCTCATAGCGCTTGAGGATGCAGGAGAGCAGATAGAGCTCGGCAAGCGCGTCGGCCATGCGCCCGGTGATCTTCTGCTTCACCTTCAAGCCGCCGCCGAGCAGTGCCACGGTCATGTCGGCGACGAGCGCGAACGAGCGCGAAGCGCGCGCAAGTTGGCGCCACCAGCGGTGCGTCTCGCCAGCATTCGGGGGGGCGCTGGCGAAGATTCCGAGCGTCACATTATGGAAGAATGCGCCGAAGGCATTCGACACGGTGAAGGCCACATGGCCCTCGAAGGCGCGCTCGAAGGCCGCTACCCCCTGCTGCTGGTCGGGGTTCTGCAGGGCTTCGATCTCGGTGAAGAGGTAAGGGTGGCTGCGCAGCGCGCCTTGCGCGAAAGTGATGAGCGTGCGGGTGAGGATGTTGGCGCCTTCCACCGTGATGCCGACCGGCACCATCTGATAGGCGCCCTGGATGTAGTTCGAGGGCCCGTCGCAAATGCCCCTGCCCCCGTGGATATCGAGGGCGTCGTTGACGCTTTGCCGCATACGCTCGGTCGACACATATTTGAGCAGCGCCGAGATCACCGCGGGTTTCTCGCCGGCCGAGACCATAGAGGCGGTCACCGCGCGCGCGGCCTCGATCTCATAAGCTGCCTCGACCATGCGCGCCAAAGGCTCTTCCACGCCGTCCATGAAGCCGATCGGCAGATTGAACTGCTTACGGATGCGGGCGTAGGCGGTCGTCGAGCGGAGCAGCGACTTGGCCGCGGCGGCACTGGTAGCAGGCAACGAGATGGAGCGGCCGGCGGCGAGGCAGCTCATCAGCATGCGCCAGCCCTGCCCTACCCGCTCCTTGCCGCCGATGATCCAGTCGAGCGGAATAAACACATCCCTGCCGGAGGTCGGGCCGTTGGGGAAAGCGTTGCCGCAAGGAAGATGCCGGCGCCCGATGTCGACGCCCGGGTGGTTGGTGGGCACGAGGCCGAGGGTGATGCCGATATCCTCACCGCGACCGAGATGGTTCTCCGGGTCAAACAGGTGGAAAGCGAGGCCAAGCAGCGTGGCGTTGGGGGCGAGCGTGATATAGCGCTTATCCCAAGTGAGCCTCAGCCCGAGCGTCTCCTTGCCCTCATGCCAGCCTTTGGCGACGATGCCGACATCGCGCATGGAAGCGGCATCGGAGCCCGAGAACGGCCCGGTCAGGGCAAAGCAGGGGATTTCCTGCCCACGCGCAAGCAGCGGCAAATAATGGGCCTTTTGTAGCTCGGTGCCGTATTTCTCGATCAGCTCGCCGGGGCCGAGCGAGTTCGGCACCATGACGATGGTGACGCCGTCGGGGCTGCGCGAGGCGATCTTGCCGAGCACGAGCGACTGCGCCTGCGCCGAGAAGCCCAAGCCGCCATGCTCCTTGGAGATGAGCATGCCGAGAAAGCCTTGCTCGCAAACGTAGCGCCAGACGTCGTCGGGGATGTCGTGGAGCTCATGGCGAATACGCCAGTCGTTGAGCCTGCGGCAGAGCTCTTCCGTCGGGCCGTCGAGGAAGGCGCGCTCTTCCGCGGTGAGCGTGATGGGGCTGACGCGGCGCAGCCACGACCAATCAGGCGTGCCGGAAAACAGCTCGGCGTCCCAGCCGACGGTACCGGCTTGAAGCGCCTCCCGTTCAGTCTCCGAGATCGTGGGCATCACGCCTTTCAGCGCGCGATAAGCGGGGAGCACGACATAGTCGCGCTTGATGCGGGGAAAGGTCAGGGCGAAAAGCCCTGCCGCCAGCAGCCAGCCCAACAGCGAAAGGAGGTTGAACACCGGCCAATGCAGATGGCCTGAGCCAAGACCCATCTGTAGGCTGAAGGTGAAGAGGCCAATGGCAAGGGCCCAAGCCCAAAGCGGCGCGCGGTTCATCGCCAGCGCAAATAGGGCAGCCAGCGACAGGAGCGTGAAGATGAGCTCAGCCATGGGGACTCTCCGAGCGACCCGTTGCCCCTGCCAGCCTGCCCCCCGAACGCGCCAAAACCTTGATTTTCGTGGCGGAGGTTAGACGCCGCCGCCCAGCTTTTCGCTTTCTATGGTCCGGATGGGTCATCGGCACAAGCTCTTTCATGGCAGTACTTGGGTCGTACCGAGATCGGCTTCGAGCGTCACCCGAATAGCCCCTTGCCTCACTCTTTGCGGGCAATCGATACCAGCCGATTAACACTCTGACCGATCGGCGTGGCACGGCGCGAGACTAGTCCGGGACGCGGGCGCCCCTTCGCGCCTCGACAAGGCTGAGCCCGCGACCGATGGCGATGAGCAAAAGGCCGAGCGCGGCGAAGACGACAACCAGAGCGATAGGAGCCGAGCTCGGGAATCGGCCGCATGCGCTCCACCACCAGGACCTTGAGGCCGGCCCTGGCCAGATAGCAGGCGCAAGTGAAGCCATTATGCCCGGCGCCGATGACGATGGCTTGGTACCCGCCGGGCATCCCAATCTCTATCTCTTGACGCTAAACGCGGACGGTACGGCACGCGGTACTCGAGCTCGTTTCCGGTTACGACCCGCCGGCTTGCGACTTTCCGGTGAAAACCGTGCCGTCGGTGTCGGTGATGCCGACCTCGAGCTCGTTGTCCCCGCCGCGGCCGAAGGTGAAGCGGAAATTGGGGTTGGTCGAAATCGAGAAGCTCGATTCCATGTGAAAGACGAGGTCGTTCCCGCGCTTCACCGTCATCTCCTTGACGAACCGCGCCGGGATGTAGCCGCCCGTATCGATGTCGAGCTGCATACCGTTGCTGTTGGGGTGCTTGAGCATCACCTGCCCCTCATACAGCGGCGTGGCTGAAAGGGCTGGCGGGAAGGTCTTGACCAGCATCTTGCCGAGGCCCTCGTTTTCCGTGTCGGGGTCCTTGGCCTCCATCGCCGCGCAGCCGCCCGCGGCCTGAACAAATTTGCTCGCCATATGCAGTTTGCCGTCCTGCGTTTCGAGGATCGCGCGCACATGCGAAAAGCTGTCAATACGGACGCGGGTGGATACGGAGCGCTCGCCACCCATGCCTGCCGCGGGACCGAAGGTGAAGGTGGCCACCACCGGGCTCGGGTTCATATCGATAATCAGGGTCATTGACTTGAGGGCTTGCTTAACGTCAGGCGGCACGCGGACCGTGATGGGAACGATCGCCGCGTCCTCAGCGGTCACGGGAGCGTCCAGGGCAACCATGCCGTCCTGCGCCTCGATGACGCGGTCGCCGAACGTCGCCTGCTTGAGGCTTGGCCAGACATCCTCTTCGGCTTTGGCCGAGGAGACGGCCAGAGCAAGAAGCGATGCGACGAGCGCCGCTCGTCCAAGACTCCTGCCAACGCAGCGGGCTTCAAACTCCATGGCGTCATTCTCCTCGATTGTCGCTCACGACTATATCATTCCCATTCAAGCTCGGCGAACGCGGCCGTGACGTTGCGGACATGGTATTGGTCGAACAGCTTCCAGGCGTCGCGCTCCTCGAAACCAGCCGTCTTCACGGCATCCTCCAGGGTCTTGCCTTCTTTGATCAGCTTGCTGACGTCCGCGGCAAGCTCCGCCAAATAGCGCTGCTCGGGCAGAAGTGCCCCGGGCAACTCCATGGCGGCGGGGCCGTGACCGGGGACGACCCGGGCCACCTTTCGCTTCTCCAGATCGTCGATCAGCGCCAGCCAGCCCCTGATCGAGCCATCCAGCGTCGGCACGTGAACGGAGAACAGGAGATCGCCGAGGAACAGCGTGTCGGTCGCCGTGTCGGTGATCGTGAGGTCGTTGTCGGTATGCGCGGTCCGCTGCGTTTCGAGGACGAGGTTCCGTCCGCCGAGTTCGAGGGTGAGCGTGTTCTCGACGGCGACCGTTGGCAAGACGATCTCTATGCCTGCGAAGGCGTCCGGCCCCAGCATTTGCTTGTTGATGGCGAGGTAGCGGTCGGCGCGCGAGCCGAGACCGCGGGCGAGCTTGCGATTGGCGACGAAAGCGGGGCTGTCGTCCTTGAACGCCGCGTTGCCGAACACATGATCGGGGTGCATATGCGTGTTGATCACATAGCGGATCGGCTTATCGGTCACGCCGCGAATGGCGGTGCGCAGCTCGCGGCCGATTATGGCGCTGCCCAAGGTGTCGATCACGGCAACTGCATCGGCACCAACGACAAAGCTCGCATTGGCCATGTCGCCCCGGTTCTCCGGGGATTGGAGCTCGTAGCGTCCCTGATGCACGAACACGCCGGGCGCGATCTCGCTCACCTCCAGCGACGCGTTCGAGGGTGTCGCGGCGGAGACAGGGATGGGTCGGAACAGCGGCGCTGCCGCCAACGCAATCGCGCCGCGAAGGAAGTCCTGGCGCGAGATACCTCGCCGTTCCGCGCCGCGATCCGGCTCATCCGCGCCCACTGGCTCAACTGGCCTCTCGATCCTATCGCACACGGCGTGTCCAGCCTCGCAAGGGCCCAGCGGAGGGGGCGGCGGGGTGACTTATCCACAGGATTGCATAAAGAGGCGTCCGCGGCTTTTTCGCAAGCGGGACAGACATTGGCAAAGCGGCGAAATTGGCGGACGCACTGCATTTTTCTTTGCCGGGCTCACGAAAGGTTCAACCTGCCGTTTTGCGGCTGCAGATCGTAGTGGCGGTTGCAGCCTTCTCGGATTAACCTCTCTAGGTTCGGGGGAATGCCAGATGCACGGACGATCCTTCGTCGCCGTCATTATTGCTGGTGGTTTTGCCTTGGTGTCTGCGGTCGGCACTGAGTCCGTAACGGCAGTAGAGCAACCGGCTGCCTCCACCAGCCCGCCCGCGACACTCCCAAGCGCAGTCACCCCTTCGCCGCAAGCCGCAACCAATCCCGCGCCGCCCGCCGGCGCCGCCAATCCCTCGCCACCTAGTGCAGCCAGTCCGACAGCCCCCGCTGCCGCCGATCCTTCGGCACAAAATACCGCCGCCACGCCGGCGCCGGTCGATCCTGTCGTCGCCAGCATCCGTCTTAAACTCACCGACCCCGCATACCGGCAGGGGGTGCGCGAGGACGTCGCCGCGCTGCAATCCTTCTATGCGACGCGCGAGGCACCGCCGCTCTGGATGACCCCCATGGGGTTGTCGGCCAAGGCGCAAGCCGCCATCGACGAGATCGGCAAAGCCGATGATTGGGGCCTGTCCGCCGCGGCGTTCGAGCTGCCGCCTGCGGGGGATCTGCCGGCGACGCCTGAGGCAAAGGCTGTCGCCGAGATCAAGCTCGACCTCGCCATTCTCAAATATGCGCGCTTTGCCCACGGGGGACGCGCCGATCCCTCACAGCTCAGTGTTCTGCTCGATCAGAAGCCCACCCTCAAGGATCCGAAGATCGTCCTGGCCGAGATCGCGGCGTCGCCGGCGCCCGACGCCTATCTCCGGTCGCTGCACCCGAAGCATGAGCAGTTCGAGCGGCTGCGCCAGGCTCTCCTCAAGGCTCGCGGCGACGGCGAGGACGGCGCCAAGAAGCCGCGCAACGAGCGCGACATTCAGCGGCTGCTCATCAACATGGAGCGCTGGCGCTGGATGCCGCAGGATCTCGGCAGCGTCTATGTGCAGGACAATGTTCCCGAGTTCATGCTGTACGTGGTCAAGAACGGCAAGACGATCCACTCCGACAAGATCGTCGTGGGCCAGCTTGCTTACGCCACGCCGATCTTCTCCGCGGACATGCAGACCATCGTTTTCAATCCGGAATGGACGGTGCCCCCGACCATCGTCAGGGAGAACCTCCTGCCCAATCTGCGTTCGGGCGGCTGGTTTGGTGGCAGCGGCTCGATCCTGAGCGAACACGGATTGCAGGTGAGATATAACGGCCGCATCGTCGATCCCGGCAGCATCAGCTGGAGCAGTGTGAACATGGCCAATATCGCCTTCACCCAACCGCCAGGGCCGACCAACGTGCTCGGCAAGCTCAAATTCCTCTATCCGAACAAGCACACCGTCTACATGCACGACACGATCAAGCGCGACCTGTTCAAGCCGGCCATGCGAGCTAACGGCCACAACTGCATCCGCATGGAGAGGCCGACCAAGCTCGCCGAGGTGCTGCTCGCCGAGGACAAGGGCTGGGAGGCGAAGCAGGTCGACGACCTCGTCGCCAAGGGCAATAACAGTCCGGTCAATCTGGACCACCCGATCCCGGTGCATACGACCTATTTCACCGCGGTGGTCGGCGACGACGGCAAGGTGTCGAGTTTCGGCGATATCTATGGGCTCGACAGCAAGGTTGCCTCGGCGGTGCTCGGCAAATCCGTGGCCTTCGCCGCCACGGCCGACGATGGGAGCGCGGACAGTCCTCAAGCGGAGACCGAGGCCGCGCCGGCGCCGAAGCGCAAGGCCCCGAAAGACGAGGTGGCGGGCTCCATGCAAGGATTGTTCGGGGACTAGCCGCAAGGCTTCGGCCGCTCTCCTCCGGCTGACCCCTCGCAAGCGGTCCCTGGGCCTACAGTAAACCGCTCCGCTACCCTCCATCAGGCCTACCGATCAACCCGGGTGGGACCGCATGCGCAAAACCACGCTACTGCTTTGTCTGGCCGTGATCGCCATCGGCTCATCCGGGTCGTTGCACGCCGTCGCGGCCGGTCCCGCAAGCGGCGATTTTGCTGAGGCCGTCGAGATCGATGGCGGCCGGAAGCTCTATCTCGAATGTCGCGGCGCCGGCTCGCCGACGGTCATTCTCGAAGCGGGTCTGCGTAATCGCGCCGACATTTGGAGCGTCCAGCCCGACCAGGGCGAGGCAGTCTTGCCCGCGGTCGCGGGTTTCACCAGGGTTTGCGCCTATGACCGGCCCGGAACCACGCTCGGCGCAGAGCAGCTCAGCCGCAGCGATCCCGTGCCGATGCCGCGCACCGCCAAGGACACCGTCGCCGATTTGCACGCCCTGCTCGAAGCCGCGGCCGTTCCCGGACCCTACGTCCTGGTCGGACATTCGACGGGCGGCCTGATCATCCGGCTCTATGCCAGTACCTATCCGAAGGACATCGCGGGTCTCGTGCTGGTGGACGCGATCCCGGAGGGCGTCCAGACCGCGATGACGCCCGAGGAGTGGACGCTCTACGATCGCCTCCTGCTCACTGAGCCGCCGGCAGCGATCGCCTATTACAAGGACCTCGAGACGATCGACTTCAACGCGAGCTTCGAGCAGATGAGACGTGCGACCCCCCTCTCCCCACTGCCGCTGATCGTAATCTCGAAAGGC
>Ga0315291_10009999_pt1 | contig 11621 bp, 11 predicted proteins | sample YL17G12_20_MG_FD_203070 | JGI IMG/M metagenome (GOLD analysis project Ga0315291, IMG submission 203070) | Sediment microbial communities from Yellowstone Lake, YNP, Wyoming, USA - YL17G12_20 | ecosystem: Environmental > Aquatic > Freshwater > Lake > Sediment | place: USA: Wyoming | collected...
TAACAAACATATCAAGATGAAAAATATGAAAACCCTTTTGGTTTCCTTGATTGCAGTATTTGCAGTAATTTCTTTACTTGGCGTAGTCAGTGCACTTAATGTAGCTATTGACAAAGTCGAAGTAAATGACAAGGTTCTTGATGGTGGTGCTGTAGCTGCTTTTGCAGGAGAGACATTGCCTGTCAAAGTATTCTTCACATCTAATGCAGATGTTGCAGATGCTAAAGTAAAGGCATGGATTTCAGGCTATAGAGATGAAATCGAAGCAGTTTCAGAAAGAATGCACCTTTTGGCTGGCACATCATACGTGAAAACACTTTCACTTACGATACCTGGCGATTTGGACCTTTCTGAGGATCACGCCCTTTATGTCAGAATTGAAACTGACATGGGTTTCGTTGAAAAGCACTTTACATTGAGAACACAGAGAGAATCTTACACAGCTGAATTGATAGAAGTTTCAGGCAGCGAAAATGTAAAAGCCGGTTCTGAGCTTCAGATAACACTTGTTTTAAAGAACAGGGGTTACGAAGAGCTTGAGGACATGGCAGTTGAAGCAAAGATTCTTGAAACAAACACAGCAGTCGAGGCATACCTTGGAGACTTGGTTTCAGTTGACACTGAAAACGCAGAGGATGCGGTTGAGAAAATCGTAAACCTCAAGATACCTTCAAGTCTTGAATCTGGAATCTACACCCTTGAAGTCAAGGTAAGCAATGCCGATGTTGAAACAAAGGCAGTGAAGAAAATCGTAGTTTCTGGCGTAAAAGACACAACAAAGGTATTGATAACAGGCAAGAACCAGGCATTCAAGACAGGAGAAGCTGGAACATGGAATTTCGAGATAGTGAATCTTGGAAAAGAAACACGAATCTTCGAGATTGCACCTGAGACAAACGAGAAGTTTGCTGTAAAGGCAAGCCCATCAACAATTGTTGTCAGGGAAGGCGAAAGCAAGACTGTCACAGTAGAAGCCACTTCAGAGAATGAAGGAGTCTACAACTTTGCAGTTAGAGTAACATCTGACGGCAAGCTTGTTGAAAAGATATTGCTTAGTGCAAAAGTCCAAGGTGGATTCTTCGATGGAAACACAGTACTGGCGGTTTCGCTAGCTATAGTGTTTGCAGTTTTGTTAATTGTACTTATTGTACTTTTGACAAGGAAGCCAAAGAAATCTGACGAGCTTGAAGAAAGCTATTATTAAATTTTTTAACTTTTTCTTTTTTTTTATTTTTAAGACGCAAGTATCAAAATAATATACCTTGAACTACCTTAATTCTTAAATACCCTCTTTGCAGATTCTGTTTATGGGAAGAGGACAAGCTCTTGATATTGTTGTTGCAGGGTATGTGACTGATGGAGAGAGAATTGTATTAATCCATCATAAAAAGCTGAACAAATGGCTTCCTTTTGGAGGACACATAGAGCAGGACGAGATTCCAGATGATGCCTTGAGAAGAGAAGCAAAGGAAGAGCTTGATATTGAAATAGAATTTATGCATTACCCTCAACCAAGAAGAGGAAATCAGAGAGAATATGCCTCCCCTTTCTATCAAAACAAACATAGAATAAAAGAGGGACATGCACACTATTGTCTTTATTATTTATGCAGATTAAAACCTGGAGAGATTATCAAACCGAATCTTGAAGAGATGGAAGAATACAGATGGGTTGGAGAAGAAGATTTGGCAAGACTTAACCCTCCATTAGATGAAGGAGGCATTGCAACAAGCAGAGAGGCTTTAAGATTAGCAAGAGGATAAGATGCAGTTCTGAGAAGAATTAATATTAAAACGATTTTACCTTGCGAGGTTACAGGGGCGGCGCGTTTAACAGAGCAGCATTCATAAGCAAAAGAATAGTTGCTTAAGCGTCTCAAAGTTTCGTACATTAACTGCTAGTCTTAGAGTTCTATGCTTATAAGCTTGGAAATACCGTCCTGCATGCTGACTCCGTAAAGGACTGGTGCTGTTGACATCAGGGCGTCGTTATGTGTTATGATAATATGCTGGCGATTGCCGAAGTTCTGGTGTATCAGGGCTGCGAGCCTTTCGCTGTTTCTTTTATCAAGGGCTGCATCTATTTCATCAAAGATATAGAATGGATACGGGCGGTATTTCTGGATTGCAAACAGCAGGCTTAAAGCAACCAAGGTCTGCTCGCCGCCTGAAAGGCTGGTTACATCAAAATATTTTCCCTTGGATATCCTTACAATAATATTCAGGCCATCTGCAAAAGGGTCTTCTGTATTCTCTAGCTCAAGGTAAGCTGTGCCTTTTGCTGAAAGCTTCTGGAAGTTCTCTGAGAACACAGTATTAATTTCATTAAGAGTTTTCATGAAACTGCGTTTCTTTTTCCTGTCTATTTCTGTGATTATCTTCAATATCTCTTCTTTTTCCTTGAAAAGCTGCTCGGCTTTCTTTGATATCTCATCATAATCTGCCTTTAGGCTGTCATAGATTTCCAGAGCTCTCAGGTTAGGAGAAACTATACTGTTCAGCGCGTTCTGGGAATTCTCAAGCTTGTACTGCAAGGCATCAAAAGAAGCCTGCACAATCTCTATGCCCTTATATTGCTGGAAATCAAGTTCCTTAATCTCAATTTCTGAGTTAATCTTTGCCCGTTCAACTGTCTGGTTGTTCAATTGAGAATCTATGGATTCTATCATGTGCCTTACTTCCATGATAGAAGTGTTCTTTGAATTAATTTCTGAAACAAAAACATCGCGCTTTTCCATGAGTTTCTTGAATTTCTCTGTAAGCTCGCGCTCTGCTTTCTCTTTTTCTTTCAAGTCAGTATTTCTCTCTGTTATTATTGCCTGGAGCTCAACAATCTCGTCCTTGAGGTATTCCTCATCTCTATAGCTTTGTTTTATGATAAGCTGGGACTTTTCAATATCCCGCTGGTTAGTCATTGTATAAATGTCTGCATTCTCCTCTGTCCTTGCAGAAATTTCTTTTATATCCTGGAGCAGAAGGTCGTATTTTTCCTCTATTCCCTTGTTTTCCTCGAATTTCTTTTCCAGGGCAGAGCGTTTCTTGTCAAGTTCCTGGATTTCAGAATTCAATATTAATGTGTCATGATGCAATTGTTTTATCCTCTCTTTTCTTTTCTCTCCGTTCTGGAGCTTGATTATCTCGACATTGATTTTTGCTGTCTCGTTTGAGAGGCTTGCAAGCTCTTTCCTGTCAGAATCAATAATTACCTGGAGTTTTGTTATTTCTTTCGTGTTCTCAAGAATTTTCTTTGCAAGCATGGAAGATTTCTCATCGCAGTCTTTTGTAACTTCCTTTATGTGTTCTGGAGTCATTTTTGACTTGCATAAAGGACAGACATCAAATTCAGCGACTTTCTTCTTTATTTCATCAAAGCCCGAGATTTCAGAGCCAAATGCAGAGCACTCTTTTTCAAGCTTCATAATTCCTACATTGCTCTTTTCTTGTGCAAGCAGAATCTCGTCATATTTTTGCCCCAGTTTTTTCAGGTAGTCTGTTGCTGAATCCAGCTGCTTTATTGAGAGTTCCTTTGCCAAGTCTTCGAGCTCCTGCATGATTGAAGAATTTTCAAGTTCTTTTGACTTTAATTCCTGGCGCTTGTTAAGAATTCGTATTTTTGCAAGCTCGAAGTCATTTCGTGTCTTGAAATGCTCTTTTCTCAGCTTCTCAAGCTCTTCCAGTTTTTTCTTTTTTTGCTCCAGCTCTCTTGTCTTTTCATCAAGAACAGGGCTTTTGTCCCTCAGTTTTTTCAGTTGAGACTCCATCTCTTTCAGGTCCTTGTTCATCTGCTCTCTTTTCTTCAAGAGTTCAGAAAGCCTCTGCTCATTGCCGTCTTTTTTCACAACAAGTCCTGCCAGCTCTGCTTTCAAGTCAGTTATCTGATTATGAAGTTTTTCCTGCTCGATTCCTCCTGATTTGTAAATGGTTTCATTAATCTTCTCTATTTCCTGCTCAGTGGCTTTAATCTCTCCTTGAAGGATATCTATCTTCTGCCGTTGATTCTCTCTTATAGTGCCTTGTTTTCCCAAGAATTCATTAAGCTTCTCAATCTCTTTCTTCCTTTCGAGGATTTTCTTTGAAAGAATGCTTGCTTTGTATTTTTGGACTGTCGCTTCAAGCTCTTTAAAGCGGAGTGCTTGCTTCCTTTCCTGCTCAAGGTTTTTCATATAGATACCGCGTTCACGCAAGGTTGCTATGACTTCTTTCAAATTGATTTCTGTTTTTTCAAGTTCTCTCAGGGATTTTTCTTTCTTGTCCTCGTAAATAGAGATGCCTGCAACTTCCTCTATTATCTTTCTTCTGTCTTCGGCATGCATCTTCACTACGCTTTGTATGCCTCCCTGGAGAATGATGTTAGAGCCGTAAGGGTCGACTCCTGACTGCGACAAGAGCTCAAGGATTTCCTGTCGCGTCTTTGTCTCGTTATTTATCTTGTAGATGCTTTGCCCGTTTCTGCGGACAACTCGCTCGATAGAAATCTCGTTTTGCTGGAACGGGAAGCTTCCATCAGTGTTGTCAAATACCAGCTTTACTGAAGCTTCGTGCGCTGGCTTTATTTCCTTTGAACCGAGAAATATAAGATTTGCAGACTTTGCAGCCCGCATATTTTTAATGTCAAGCCTTCCCAGAACAAAACATATCGCATCAGTTACATTTGATTTGCCAGAGCCATTCGGGCCGACAATGATATTTGTGCTGTTAATAAATGGAATCTCTACCTGCCTGGCAAAGCTCTTGAAATTATTCAGCACCAGTTTTTTGATGAAAGGCATAAAAAATTGTAGGGAGAGAGATATTTAAAGTTTAATATAGTGCGAAATTACTCAGCTTTCTGAAACAACTTCTGGAAGAATTAATGTAATAAACGGGGGGGCGCTTGATAAGGATTTCATCTGCGATGCCCAATATTCCGATTACCCCGAAGGGTCAAGGCGTTTTACTATTAATGATGAACCTAGAAGTCTTTGAGGTTTTTCTGCTCCCTTTCCTTGCAAACATCCTTCCAGGTTTGCCAGGTTTTCCTGAAAATGCCGTCATTTTCGTGCTTTTGAGAGTAATCGCGAAGGAATTTGCAGGTTAAAGGATCAGCAGGATAACCGCTTCCAAAGTCAACACCTATTTTTTTCTTGATTTTTTCGATTTCAGCGTCTCTTGTAGTCTTGGCAAGGATAGAAGCTGCTGAAACTGATGGATAGTTCACGTCTGCTTTATGCTCTACTACGAAGTCCAGGTTGTCCTTGTTATTGACAAATCTTCTGAGATAGATTTCCCAGGCTTTTCTGTTTGGAGAAGGGCAGTCAAGTATCACTTTTATAGGCTCAGTGCCTTTATTCAGCTTGTTTATAATTTCGGCTGCTTTTATTGCCTCCAGATCGTTCAAATTAGTTCCATTCTTCATCTTCATTTCAATTTCTGTCGGATCTGCCTGAACAACATGATAGGCAATTGCTTTTTCCTTTATTATTTTGGCAAGTGCCTCTCTTTTCTTTGCTGTAAGCATTTTGCTGTCTTTTACTCCTTTTTCCTTGAACTCGCAGCTTAGTTCTTCTGTTATCAAACAGCCAGCTAAAACCATCGGCCCTATTACTGGACCTCTTCCAGAATCGTCTATTCCTAAAATGAGCATGAACTTCTCATGCGAAGGCAGTATAAAAAGATTATTCCCAATAACCTTTAAAAGTTAGAATGCTTTTTAAAAAGCATGAGAAAGGCGCTGGTTCTTGTGCTGTTGTCAGTTATGTTCATAAGCATGCTCCCAAATGTGCTGGCTTCTGTCTACTATCTTGAACTTAACCAATATGGCAGCAAGATTCTTGAAAAGCATAATCTCAGCCTTAATACTGAACAAAAACTGGCAATTAATCTGCCTGAGGGGTTTAGCTCATTTGAAAGCAGTAATGCATACAGTATTAATGAGAACGAGCTGACGATTGAAGGGAAAGATATTCTGTTCAGTTTTGTCAATCCAAGTGCAATAGAAACAGGCAAGAAGTATTATTTAACCAGGAAAATTGAAGCTCCAATAGAAGTTGATGTTTTGAAATTGATGCTTGCGCTTGATGAGGGTTTTGTTTTCAGAGAGGCTTATCCAGCACCTGATAAAATAGAGAGCGACGGGCAGAGAATAATAATGAGATGGGAGTTCAAGAATCTGCAAAAAGGCGAGAGCAGGCCTATCTTTGTGATATCTGATAGTGTCAAAGGAATAAGTTATCTGTGGTGGGTAATTATTATTTTAATTTTAGTTTCTTTGATTGTATGGCTCTGGTTAAGAAAACAGAAAAAGATAATTGTGAAAGTAAAAGCCGGAGAAAAAAGAGAAAAAGCAAAGGCAGAGAAAGTTGAAGAATTCCTGCTTGAGAATGAAAAGAAAGTCGTCCAAGAACTTGAAAAAGAACATAGGAAAGAACTATGGCAGAAACAGATTCAGCTGAGGACGGGGCTGAGCAAGGTAAAGCTTTCAAGGGTTTTAAAAAATCTCGAAGCCCGTGGCTTGATTAAAAAGATAAACTTCGGCAAGACGAACAAGATAATTCTAAAGAAATGATCTAAGAGTTAATAATTGAAACATTCACCTTGAAAGGTTACAGGGCAATCAAGCATCTCAAGATTTTTGAATTAATGCTGGTTTTCAAGGTTTCAAGATAGTTTCATTTTGGTTTCATGAAAGTTCTTTATATATGCCTGGCTTGGTAATTTTAGTTAAATCAAATAAACAAACAGGAGGAAAATATGAAAACATTTATTGCGGTTGCAATTTTTGCTTTGGTATTGAGCGTATTGGCTACAGCAGTGGTTAGTGCTGAGGAAACAGTACTGTTAAACCAGCCAGTAAGCGCTGCAGAAGCAGATTTGACAGACAGCCAGATAAATCAGGATTATCCTGAATTGGCAGAAGATGCTGGTGCAACACCTGACCAGCCCTTAAGATATGGGTTGAAAAGGATGGGTGAAGGACTTGCTCTTGGACTGACTTTTAACAAAGAGAAAAGAGCAGAGAAACAGCTTGAAATCGCCCAAAAAAGGCTGCTTGAAATGAAGAAAATGATTGCGAAAAACAAGCTTCAACAGGCAGAGAAACTTCAAGCAAGATATGAAGAAAGGATACAGAGGGCTAACGAAATCCTTCAAGGCTTGCAGGAAGACGGCAGTCAGGCAGCGATACTTGCTAATGCAAAAAATATCGCAAAACTGCAGAACAGGATAGAAAACCATGAAATGGCTATTGAGGCATTGAAGAATGTCATTGCTGAAAAGAACATGACTGATGAGCAGAAAGCAAAGCTTGAAGCTGTCTTGGAAAGTATGGAGAACAAGACAGAAGCAATGAAAGCAAATGCAGAACAGAGACAGGACAAGATAAAAGACAGGCTAAGGGCTGTAACTAACAAGAGCGAAAGCGAAGTGGATGCACTCTTGAAGAATGCAACAAATTCAGAACTTGAGCAGGCAAGAGAAAAGATAGCAGCCAGATGGATAACCAGGACGGAAGATTCATTGGCAAGAATCAACCAGAAACTCAATGACGAGAGGCTGAAAGGCATAAATACAAGCCAGTTTGAAAGTTTCTCGGCAGAAGTAAGGGCAAAACTCGCTGATGCGAAGGCAGCATATGCTGCTGGAAACTATGAAGAAGCTTTGAAAATCTTGAAACCTGTAAACAACTACGGCAGGCAATTGAGCCAGGCTGTAAAGTTCAGGAACGAAGCCAGGTTGCAAGCATTGAAAGATGTAAGAGACAAGGAAGTTGCTAAATTGCAGGTCATAAAAGAAAAGATTGAGCAACTTAAAAGTAAGATAGCTGGAAAGGTAAGCAGTGAAATATCTGGGGCATCTGAAAACGAGACTCAAGATGAAAGCACAGGACAGTCTCAAGGCGCTGGAAAAGGCAAATAATTTTTTATTTTTTGTTTTTCTTTTTTTTTGATTTTAATTTTTAATGATTTAATTTCTTAAGAATATAAATAGCGGGGGCGGGAATTTCATCCGACTTCTGGAGTTACCCGAAGTCATGATTTTGAACCACGCGACCTCAGGGTTATGGGCCCTGCGAGCACTTTGGGACATTTTTTAGATGTCTCTCCAGGCTGCTCTACCCCGCTATTATAAAATTATTGTCTAAGTCTCTTTTAAAGGTTTCTAATTACCAAGAATCCATTTTTGATAATAAATTTTAAATTTGTTATACTGTTCTGTTTTTATTATAGGAGGGTATCTCTCAAAGAAAGAGTATACCTTCTTAATATCCTCTCTTGAGCGAGCCTGCAATCTGTAACATTTCTTTCTTCTTTGAATAATATCCCTGACTCTTGAGACTTCAAATATTGGGCAATTAAGTTTTAGGGTCTCTTTTATATGTTCCAAAATTTGTTTATTAGTATTAAATAATAAGAATTGTGGGCGAACTCTACCTTTTGGATATTTTACTACATTAAATGTGCCTTCGCCTTCTGTAAAACCAACAATATAATCTGGCTTTAGTTCCATATTATTATAATGCAGGATATAATTATAAACCTTGTTGAATATATCGTATTATATTAAAAAAAGGCAAAAATGAGCGGACCTGGAGAAGGCAAAAAGTTTCTTGGAAAAGCAGATGTTTACCTGCATGAGAAAGGCAAGTCTCTTGCTAGAGCAACACATATTGACATTGAACTTGAAAAGCTGAACAGGATAATAAAAAGCAAGGAGGCGACATACTGCGCTGGCAAGGAAGGAGGAGTTTTCATTGGCTTGAAGAAAGAAATGCTTAAGCGCGCAGAGAAAATACTGAGATAAGATGAATATAAAGAAATTCAAGTTCTATATCCTTGTTGTTCTTGCAGCTTTGTCACTTGTGCTGATTCTGTTTTCAACTGTTTTTGGCTATGACCCTGAAAGGTTCGGGTCTATTCTGCAGACATACGGTGTGCCTGAACTGCTTTATATTTCATGGGTGATTTTAGCAACTGCAACGACACTACCTATCTCGGCTGTCATGATTGCTGGAATTATTTATTTCTCATTTTTTTATGCAATGGCTTACACTTTTATCGGCATGCTTATAGGCTCGATAGGAACTTTTTATGCCTCAAGATGGCTTGGAAAAGATTTTGTCAAAGAAGCTGCTGGCTTGAAAGGCAAGGGAAGAATTCATATCCTTAATCAGCTCGTCCATAAGCATTCACTTGTCTATGTTATTTTGCTTGCATTTGTCTATGCATTTCCTTCGAACCTTGCATATATGATTGCTGGAGCCACAGATATTAAGTTCAAGGACATGCTTGCAATTATAATCTTCGGAAACCTGACAACAGCCCTTGGTGTTGGGTGGATTATCCTGGGCGTAGTTGGTGGAAGCCTGCGGTTTATATTGGGAGGAGCGGCTTTGATATTGCTTGTGAATGTTATTCCATTAGCAATGTACTGGCAGCATCTGAAAAAGCTTGTAGTCCTGGCATACAGCGAAAAAGCATACAGGAAACTTGTAGAAGCTGAAAGGATGATTGAAAAAGACTATGGAATACCTTTGCCGAAAAAGAGACAGGCGCGATAATATTTTAGCATTAATGTTAAAACGATTTTACCTTGCGAGGTTACATGGCAGCACAACAAAAAGCTTTTATAACTTCTTTTTCCTTAATGCAATTATGCCCGGATGGCCCAGCGGTTACGGCGTAAGGTTGCTAACCTTATTTCCGAAAGGATTCCCAGGTTCAAATCCTGGTCCGGGCGTTACCCCATTATGCGTTTTTCATGGGAGGTATTGCTCATAATTGTTCACAACTCCCGAGCAGGGCGTATTTAAGCGAATTGTCGAGATTGAAAGGATATATTGACAGGCATGGATGAAGTTCGTGACAAGTGGGTTCTTAGTGGTCTGAACAACAAAACAGGGTAACTCTTTGAGAGAAGATATAAATTATTTTTATCAAAACCTTTATAAATATTGATAATTGTCAATATGTAATGAGAGAGAATATTGAATTATTAAAAGCATTGGCTGATGATACCCGATTTAAGATTGTAGAATACTTATTGGGTGGTGAAAAATGCGTATGCGAGATATTCCCTCATGTGAAGAGAACTCAGTCAACTGTTTCGACTCATTTGGGTCATTTGGAAGATGCAGGAGTTCTTGAATCAAGAAGAGATGGAAAGAAAATTTATTATAAGATTAAGGATATGAGGGTTTGTGATGTTTTCAAGGCGCTTGGCAATTCCAAAGGTAAAATTTTGAAGCAGGGATGCTGCTGTGAAAAATGAATAAAAAATATATTTACACAGGGATAGGAATTGCGGTTGTGCTATTACTAATTTTTACTATTCCAAAATATTTTACAGGAAATGTTACTGCCTTAGGAATTCCAATTTCAGGGGATATTGAGAAAGTAGAGATTTATCATTTCCATGCGACAAGCCAATGTTATTCTTGCAAGACCGTTGGAGCTTATGCTGAAGAAACAATCAATACCTACTTTGCTAATGAATTAAAATCGGGTAAAATCGTCTTTGGGCATATTAATGGGGAGCTTCCTGAAAATTCAGTTCTTGTAAAAAGATACGGCGTAACGGGTTCTTCTTTATGGATTGGAACTTATTACAAAGATGGCAAATTTACAAAAGAAGAGAATGTTAATGTCTGGTATAAGATTAGCAATAAAGAGGATTATATGAACTATCTAAGGGGCGTAATTGAAAGCAAGTTAAGCGGTGAATGAAATGACTCTTATGTCTTTCATGGAAGCAATGTCTATGAACAGCTTTCCTTTGATTGCTGCGTTTTTTATCGGGTTAATGACTGCTTTAAGTCCATGCCCTCTTGCAACAAATATTACTGCTATTGCATATATTTCTAAGAAGATAGGCGACGGCAAGAAAACGCTTCTTACAGGATTTGTCTATACTCTCGGAAGAATGTTTACTTATGTGCTTCTAGCGAGCCTAATTGTCTACATTGGAGTTAATGTCCAGGCAATTTCGTTATTTTTGCAAAAATACGGAGAGAGGATTTTAGGCCCTCTTTTGATAGCTATGGGATTGGTCATGTTGAACATTATCAAATTGCCCTCTTTAAAGTCAGGAGAGAGGATAAACCGGATTAAGGAGAGACTTTCAGAAAGGGGCTATTTGGGAAGTTTTCTATTGGGGGTTTTATTTGCTCTGGCTTTCTGTCCTTTTAGTGCGGTTTTATTCTTTGGAATGTTAATCCCATTAGCATTGAAATATTCCGATGGTATTCTGATTCCTTCAATATTCTCTTTAGCAACCGGACTTCCAGTCATTATCTTTGCATTTATCCTGACGTTTAGTGTTTCAAAACTCGGGAGTGTTATGAAGGGAGTGCAGAATTTTGAGAAATACATGAGGTACGCTATTGCTCTAATTTTCCTTGTTGTAGGAATTTATTATACATGGAGGATTTGGCTTTGAACGGAAGATTTATATATTGACATATATCAATATGTAAGGTAGATAAAAAATGAAAAACAATAAGAACCGGTTGTGGATTGTTTTGGCAATTATTTTGATGGCTTTGATAATCGGTTTGATTGTCTCTCAAAAATTATTTATTGGAAAAGAAACAAAGGGCATGATGCTTCTTATAGAATTTGAAGAAACTCAAGGATTGCTAAACTGGGC
>Ga0315291_10010001_pt1 | contig 11619 bp, 8 predicted proteins | sample YL17G12_20_MG_FD_203070 | JGI IMG/M metagenome (GOLD analysis project Ga0315291, IMG submission 203070) | Sediment microbial communities from Yellowstone Lake, YNP, Wyoming, USA - YL17G12_20 | ecosystem: Environmental > Aquatic > Freshwater > Lake > Sediment | place: USA: Wyoming | collected...
CTCCGTGGTCACGATGCCGATATGGTCGAATTGCATGGTCACGTCCTGGGAGTGTAGGCACCGGGTCGGAAAAAGGGGACAGGTCCAATTTGTGCGAAGCCGGGCACCAACCGAAGGTTGGTCGCGGGCCGTTCCGGCAAATTGGACCTGTCCCCTTTTTCCTAGAACTTACCATTGCGGGTCTGGAAATGCGTGGGCTTGCCGAGCGTGGGGCCGACGCGCAACTGCCAGTCGGCAATCCAACGTATTATCTGCTCTACCGAGACGCGAGGATACCCCAGCAGCTCGTAGCCCAGCCGCCCGTTGCTCAATAAGGCGTCGGCCGCCTCGCGGCCGGTGAAACGGACCGGTTTGTCCAGCAGCCGGCCGAACTGCTCGGCGATCTGGCGGACGCTGAGCCGATCGGGCCCGGCCACGTTGACCACCAGCGGCGGCGTGGCCGCGTGATCCAGTGCCCGCAAGGTCATCGCGTTGGCGTCGCCCTGCCAGATGGCGTTGAAGTAGCCCATGCTCAGATTGATCGGCTCGCCGGCCATGACCTGCTGGGCCAGGTCGACCAGCACGCCGTAGCGGAGCTCGTTGGCGTAATTCAGGCGGATCAGGGCCACCGGGATCTTCAGCGTCTGGCTGAAATGCGTAAAGATCCGCTCGCGCCCCAGGCAACTCATGGCGTAGTCGCCGTCGGGGCAGGGCAGGTCGCTCTCGACCGATCCGCCCCCGTCGACCGGGGCCATGCCGTAGACGTTCCCGGTCGAAAAGGCCACGATCCGGCTGCGGGGGAATCGCTCGCAGACCATCCCGGGCAGGTAGACGTTCAGCGCCCACGTCAGTGCCTCCTGGCCGGTGCTGCCGAACTTCATGGCCGCCATATAGATCACGTTGGGGGCGTCCGGCAGGGCGGCCAGTTGCTGGTGATCGAGCATGTCGCAGCGGATCAGCTCCACGCCGTGCGCGTGAAACTCCGCCTGCATCTCGGGCGTGGCGTGTCGTGCGACTCCGATCACCCGCCGCTCGGCGCCCGCCAAGTCGCTGGCACGCCGGGCCATGCGGCAGAGCGTGGGGCCGATCTTGCCGCCGGCGCCCAGCACCAGGACGTCCCCTTCCAGCCGCCCCATGGTCTCCACCACGCCCTCGGTCGGCTCGCTGAGGAGTTGCTCGAGCTGCGGGACGTCCCGGATCGAATCGCCGGATGGCGTGTGTTTACTCATGGTGGATCATTGTCCTTGATGGCTGGAGACGCAGTTATCAGTGATCAGTTCTCAGTTGTCGGTTCTCACTTGTCAGTTCTCAGTTGTCAGTGGCCAAGTGTCAGCACTCGGAGCCCCCTACCAACGGTGAATTGAATCGAGGACTGTCGAGCACTTCACCGCGTTTTTCACCTTGGAAGCTCCTCAAAACGCGGGGCGAAGGAGCTTCCAAGGTGAAAAACGCTGGGACACCCGATTGGCAATGATTTCTAGTCATTCTGGTAGTGCAAGGGGGGCTGCGAGTGGTGACACTCCGCCTGTCAGTTCTCAGTTATCACTTGTCAGTTATGGGCTCTCAGTTCGTGACCCCGGGCAACGGAGGACCGACAACCCAAGACTGAACACCGAAAACCGGGAACTGATAACTGACAACTGAAAACTGACAACTGAGAACCGACAACTCCTCCATCAGCACACCCGAAATGCCGCCGGGCCGGCCCCGGTGAGGAAGAACGTCGACGATGCGGCGTGCTGCGGAAACTCCCGCCGGTAGGCGTCGGCCCAGGCCGTCAGAAACGCATCTGCGGCGGCCGCCTCCACCATCGCCCAGACGCTGCCGCCAAAGCCGGCGCCGAAGGCCGAGGCGGCCACGGCACCGTTCCGGCGGGCCGCGGCCGCCAGGTATATTGTCTCGGGCACCTGGTTGCCCAGCAGCCGCTCGGCGTTCTGCTGCGATCTGTCGACCAGCCGACCGAACCTCGCCAAATTGCCTTCGATCAGGGCACGGGCGGCCTTGGGGATGATCTCGCCGCTCTCGATCATGAAGTGCTCCAGCCGCCCTAGCAGCTCCGCCGGGGCAAACTCCTCGTGTCGCACAGTCCCCAAGATCTTCTTCAACTGCTCAGGAGCATAGGGGTAACTGCCCAGCGCGTCGGCCAAATGGGGATGGTCCAGGCCCGTCTGGCGGCGCCACAACTCGGCAATGGCGGAGGCCAGGCGGGAAACCCGGTTGTACCTTTCCAGGGCCGCCCCCGTCTTCTCGGCCACTACGCCGCTGACGCCGATCGCAAAGGTGTGCCCATCCGGGACGGGAATCGTCTGCTCAAACTCGACCGGGCAGTAAGCGAACTGGCTGATCTGGTTTGGCTTGGCACAGAGGATCGCCGTATGATCCTCGCTCCCGCCGAAGGTCCCCACCCCGCGATCGCCCTCCAGCGAACCGAAGCTCTGGCCGTTCTCGATGCACGCCAGGTAACCGGCCAGGTTCTGTGGCTCCGCGAACAGCTCGCGGAGGGAGGGATACCTTAAAAGCTGATTGGCGTCGGCCAGGGCGAAGAAGAGGGCCACGATCATCGCGCTGGAGCTGCTCATCCCGGCCGCAGACGGCAGGTCGCTGGCCAGGGCGATGTCGGCCCCGCGACGGGCGCGGGGGAAATTGCGGGCGATCCGCCGGGCGACCGTCATCGGGTAATTCGACCAGTGTCCACTGCGGGGCACCAGCTCCGCATCCATCTTAAAGGCCACCGACTCACCGCATGCCGCGTCGGTAAGCGTGACCCGATCGTCGTGACGCGGCCAGACGATCAGGCAGAATCCTCGCTCGGCCGCCGCCACCATGCTCCGCCCGCCCGCGTAGTCGGTGTGCTTCCCCAAGACCTCGATGCGTCCGGGCACGAAGATGGCCGCCACGCCCACGTGACGCTGCCGGGCAGCAGGGTTCAGCGGTGTAGTGACGGCCTGGGCGAACAGCGCCGCCTTCCGCTCGGCCGCCGGCCAACTGAGGCCCTTCTCCATCAAGCGAGCCGTTAGCTCCCGCTGGTCGATCAGGAGACCTCGGTCCGTGAAGTGGATCATAGTTCCACCTCTGTGCCCGCCAGCCGGGCAGCCACCGTCGCGACGTCCTGCCGGCTGGAGAGGTCCAGCACCGCCGCGCGAACGGCCACCACGCGAAAACGCTCGCCCAGCACGTCGACGGCGTGCTGCACCGCGTCGGGAAGCTCCAGCTCGCCGCGGGGTGAGGGCCCGATCGCCCGGCAGGCCGCGAAGATCACCGGCCGGAACTGCCAGCAGTTCATGCTCAACCACAGCGGCCTGGGCAACCGGCCGAGGGTCTGCGGATCGGGTTTCTCCAGAATCCGCTCCAGAAAACCCTCCCCATCCGTCTGGCCGACGGCAAACTGCCGCAGCCGCTCCTCGGGCACGTTGCCGCCGGCGAGCATGCTCTCCTGCTCGAACAGCGCCACGGCGCTGCCCGGTTGCCGCCGCAGTGCCCGCAGCGCCTCGGCCGGATAGTAGTTGTCGGAGTTGATCACCGCGAAGGAATCGTCGCCGGCGAACGACTCGGCCGCGGACACCGCGTCGGCGGTTCCCTTGGGCTCCTCTTGCACGGCGAAATCGACGGTGATCCTGCGGGGCTGCAACTGCCGGCCGTAGTAGTTGCGGAGTTCGTCCTGCTGCGGTCCGACCACCAGGCACACCCGGCGATAGCCCGCCTCAGCCGCGGCCGAAAGCACGTAGTCGAGAAACGGCCGGCCGATGGGGATCAACGCCTTGACCCCCGTCTGGGCCACCGCCGCCTGGCGGTCGTCGAGCGAGGTGGACTGGTCCGCCCGGCGCATCCGCGTTCCCAATCCCCGGGCGAGGACGACGATTTTGTCGGTCTGAATTGTGTGCATGAAAGGCATACTCCTACCCGATTCCGGCCGAACCAGGTGGCCCGGCCGCGCGATCGGCTCGATTATCCACTCTTGCACGCTACTTGCCAATCCGCCCACCGACATCCGGCTGCCGTCGTGCAAACGGGCGTCGGGTGGCTGTGGTCGAACGAAGTGAGCCCACAGCCCTTGGATCCCGGGGGCTCGCTGGCGGTCGACCCCGGCGACGCGACTTGGAGGAAAAAGGGGACCGGTCCAATTTGTGCGAAGCCGGGGCACCCACGCTTCGTGGGTCCCGACCGAAGGTTGGTCGCGGGCCGTTCCGGCAAATTGGACCTGTCCCCTTTTTCCCAAAATCAGGCATAGCCATTTACGCCTGCTGGGGGCAGCCTGCGGCTGACCCCAGCCACCCGCCGAAGGCTGTTCCCCAGCCGCCCTCTTGAAAACGGGCGGTCTCTCCGGTAGATTGCGACGCGTTCCCACCAGGTGGTTCGGTTCGCCCCAGGAGTTGCTGCGATGAAATGCAGGTGGCTATCGTCGGTTCTGGTGCTGATGTCCGTACCTCGCGGCCTCGCGGCCGAACCCGTCGTGAGGGTTGCCGACGACGCCTCGCTGCGAGCGGCACTCCAACAGGCCAAGCCCGGCACGCGGATCCAGATCGCCCCGGGCCGCTACGCCCCCGGCGTCTCCGTCGCCGGCCTGCAAGGGACCGAGCGGGACCCGATCGTGATCGAGGGCGCCGAGGCGAACGACCCGCCGGTCTTCGAGGGGGGCGGCGAAGGTTGGCATCTGACCGACTGCGCGTTTGTCACGCTGCGAAATATGGCCGTCAGCCGGCAGAGCAGCAACGGCATCAACGTGGACGACGGCGGGAGCTTCGACACCCCCTCGCACCATGTCGTGCTGGAGAGGCTCCGCGTCACCGATGTCGGTCCCCAGGGAAACCACGACGCGATCAAGCTCTCCGGTGTAACCGATTTCGTGGTCCGCGACTGCGTGATCGAGGGCTGGGGCGGGCAGGCCCCCGACATGGTCGGCTGTCACCGCGGGCTGATCGAAGGCTGCACATTCCGCGGCAAAGAGGGCTTTTCCCAAGGCTCCGGTCCGCAGACCAAGGGGGGCTCCAGCCAGATCGTGATCCGCCGCTGTCTGTTTCTCAACGCGGCCGGACGTGGGGTGAATCTGGGCGGCTCGACGGGGCTCGCCTATTTCCGCCCCAAGGGCGCCCTCTATGAAGCCAAGGATGTTACCGTCGAACGCTGTACTTTCGTCGGCTGCCAGGCACCGATCGCCTATGTGGGCGTCGACGCCGCGGTGGTGCGATACAACATGTTGTACCGGCCTGGCAAATGGGTCATCCGCATCCTCCAGGAGACGACCGAGGAGGGCTTCGTGCCCTGCCGCCGCGGACGCTTCGAGCACAACCTGGTCGTCTTCCGCCGGGCCGACGTGGGCGTATTCGTGAACGTCGGTCCCCACACCCAGCCCGAGACGTTCCAGTTCTCGAACAACCTCTGGTTCTGCGAAGACCGGCCGCGGTCCAGTCGGCCCACGCTGCCCGCGCCGGAGACCGGGGGCGTTTACGGCGTCGACCCAAGGCTCACCGATCCCGCCCGCGGCGACTTCCGGCCCCGGGACCCGCAGGCGGCCGGCTACGGTGCTCACGCTTTCCCGGCGGCCGAACTCCGTGTGGCCACGTTCCGCTGCGACGTGACGCCGCCGCTGGGATACTTGACCTACCCGCCGACTTTCAAACCGCTGGAGAAGATCGAGCACCCCTTGTTGGCCAAGGGCATCGTGCTCGACGATGGCGGGCGGCGGTACGTGCTGTGCGCCATCGACTGGTGCGCACTCTGCAATTCGACGCACGACCTGTTCCGCCGTAAGGTGGCCGAAGGCGCCGGGACCGATCCGACACGGGTCGCCGTGCATACGATCCACCAGCACACCGCGCCGCTTGCTGACAACGACGCTTACAGGCTGCTCTTGCAGACCAAGGACCCACCGGCATGCCCTGACCTGAAGTTCTTTGAGGAGATGGCTGACCGACTGGGAGCAGCCGTGAAGGAGTCGCTCGGCCGGCTGCAACCGTTCGATCGCATCGGCACCGGCGAGGGCAAAGTGGACCGCGTGGCTTCCACCCGGCGGCTCATCGACAAGGACGGAAAGGTCCACCACCCCCGCTGGAGCCTGGTCACGGGCAAGGATCTTCCCTTGAGGGACGAGCCGGAAGGGCTGATCGATCCGATGCTGAAGACGATCACCCTGGCCCAAGGCAACAAACCGCTGGTGCGATTGCACTACTACGCCTCCCATCCGCAGAGCTTTTACCACGATCCCAGAGTGACCTACGATTTTCCGGGCATGGCGCGCGAGGAATTGGAGAAGAAGGAGCGGGTGTTTCAGGTTTATTTCACCGGCTGCGCGGGCGATATTCTGGTGGGCAAGTACAACGACGGCACGCCGGCCACCCGCGACAAATTCGCCCGGCGGCTCCTGGCGGGCATGGAGGCGGCAATTGCCGCTACGCGGATGGCCCCCGCCGAGTCGATCCAGTGGCGGAGCAGCGAAGTGAAGCTGCCGTTGTATGCCGGCCCCCAACGCACGGTCGCCGAGAACCGCGCGCGGATGGCCGACCCGAAAGCAGCCGCCGGCGAGCGACTAGACTTTGGGGCGATGCTAGTGGCCTTCGCCGACCGCATTGACCGGCCGCTGGCGCTGAGCAGCTTGCAGATCGGCCGGGTGCACATCCTCGATCTGCCCGGCGAATGCCTGGTAGATTATCAATTGTTCGCCCAGCGTTCGGCGCCGGGCGACTTCGTGGCCGTGGCCGCCTACACCGACCTGGGACCTGGGTACATCTGCACCGACAAGGCGTTCGATGAGGGTGGCTACGAGCCGACCGACACCGCCGTCGGCCCCGGCTCCGAACCCCTCTTGAAAGCCGCGATCGTCAAGCTCCTCGACGCCAGGAAAGAAAAGGGGACATCACTGATTCTCCGGAACGACCCAGTCGACAATCAGTGATGTCCCCTTTTTGGTAAGCTGCTGTTCATCTTTGGACAAAGGAGCAACCGCCATGCGACTGGCAGCGGGATTTTTTCTGGTCACCTGGTTGTGCGTGGTCTGGCCGGCGGTCGCTGCCGACAATCCGCCGGTGGTGGAGCTTTGGCCGGGCCCCGTTCCGGATGAGACCGGCAACATCGGCGCGGAAAGGTTCCTGATGTCGCCGAAGCTGGACCGCAAGCAGGTCGAGGTCACCGAGCCGACCAAGATGGTGACCAACGTGAGCAAGCCAACCATCACCATCTATCGGCCGGCGAAGGATCAGGACACCGGGACGGCGATGCTGATCTGTCCCGGGGGCGGCTACTGGAACCTCTACTGGCAACTGGAAGGCGAGGAGGTCGCTGCCTGGCTGAACTCGCTGGGCGTGACCGGCATGATCCTCAAGTACCGCGTGCCGCGCCGGCCCGATGAGCCCAAAGGCGAACCGGCCCGACGCCCCCTCCAGGACGCCCAGCGGGCCGTCAGCCTGGTACGGAGCAAAGCCGGCCAGTGGGGCATCGCCCCGCAGCGAATCGGCATGGTCGGTTTCTCGGCGGGCGGCCATCTGGCCGTGGCCACGGCCACCAGCTTCGAGAAGCGATCCTACCAACCGATCGACGACATCGACAAAACCAGTTGCCGGCCGGACTTCGCCATTCTGGTCTACTCGGGCTACCTCAAGGCCAAGGACAAGGATGAACTCGCTCCCGACCTGCGGATCCCGACCGGGACGCCCCCGATCTTCCTGGCACACGGCGGGGCCGATATCGTCAGCCCCTCCGAACACAGCGTGGTGATGTACCTGGCCCTGAAGCGCGCCGGCGTCCCGGCGGAGTTGCACATTTATGCCACGGCCGCCCACGACTTCGGCGTCCGCCCCAGCGACCATCCATGCTCGACCTGGACGCAGTCGTGTGCCAACTGGCTGCGGCAGCAGGGATTCCTCAAGCCGAGTTCGACCGAGTGATCGCCGATCCCGCGGCCTCACGGTGTGGCGTTCGGTTCGTCGAGAAAGTGGTCGTGCGCCCGAGAACGGAGAGTCTCGCTCCAGCACACTTGGACGCCTTTCTATCGGTGCGTCCCAAGAATACGAGCGATTCTTGGAAATCGAGTCAAGCGACCGATTTCTGAAGTGCGGGCAGCGCGGCATCCGGCTCCACCGCCGTCTGAGGCGCGCCGCCTTCGGGCCCCAACGGAGGCCGACGTGTCAACCGACCGAACCCGCCCTTTCGGGGGACGTGCGGCGAAATGCGGCTTCTGGAGCCCCGTCGCAAGCTGCCCCAGCAGGTTTCTCTGGGGGCTGGCCGACCAACGCTTCGCACCGCTGCCCGCGCACCGCAGCCGCCCTTCGGCGCCGTGTTGCCGGAAAGGCGTGCCACACACGCCGCGTCTTGGCAGTCCGCGGCCGGGCGGTAGAATGCCGGGGTGGGTTGGCCCGCCGTCCGGTGGCTGGCGGCGCTCCGGGCTGGTTCAGGTGTGATGCGTCGGTGGGGTGGCATTGGCGTTTTGCCAGTGCCGCCGCGAAGCACAGGCACGATGCCCGTGTCACCCGTCCGCAGATCCTGAACCTTGAACCTCACCACGTAACTGCCTACTGCTCACTGCCTACTGCCTTCTACCCATGTCCACCGAGCCGACGCTGCTACAGGCCCGCAACATCGCCCGACGCCATCCCGACGGCCACCAATGGCTGCTGCAGGAGGTCTCACTGGAGGTCCCAGCGGCGGGGCGGCTATCGATTGCGGGGCCCTCGGGCTCGGGAAAGACGCTCTTGCTGCGGGCGTTGGCCATGCTGGATCGGCTGGAAGGCGGCGAGGTCCGCTGGAAAGGCCGGCCGGTAGGCCGCGACGGCATACCGCAGTTCCGTAAGGCGGTGCTCTACCTGCACCAGCGGCCCGCCCTGTGGGACGAGACGGTCGAGGCGGCGCTGCGTGCGCCGTTCGCGCTGGCCGTCCATCAGCGGGGACAGTTCGACAGAGGAAGGATCGTCAGACTACTTGAACGCCTGGGCCGCGACGAGTCGTTCCTGGCCAAACGCTCCGCCGACCTTTCCGGCGGCGAGTTGCAGATCGCGGCGCTGCTGCGGGCGGTCCAGCTCGACCCGATCATCCTGCTGCTGGACGAGCCGACCGCCGCGGTCGATCCGCAGACCGCCGCGGCGGTCGAGGAACTGCTGGGCGATTGGGTCGGCAACTCGTCGGACGGGCGGGCCCTGGTCTGGGTCACCCACGACGCCGAGCAGGCCCGGCGGGTGGCCGACACGACCCTGCACATGAGAAACGGGACGATCCAAGGGAAAAAGGGGACAGGTCCAATTTGCCGGAACGGCCCGTAGGCGGGCACCATGCTTGCATGGTCGTCGCACAAATTGGACCTGTCCCCTTTTTCCTCCCTGAGAAACGGGACGATCTGAGATGGAACAGGCAGTACCGCTTAGCTTCGGGCAGTTGGCCGTCGCCGCGTCGTTGATCGTCATCAGCGGCGTGATCTCGCTGCTGTTGCGGCTGGGGCTGGAGCGGCGATTGGCGCTGGCCGCTGCCCGGACCTTGGTGCAACTCTGGTTGATCGGCCTGGTGTTGAAATGGATCTTCGAGGCCGACCAGTGGTACATCGTGATCGTGCTGATGCTGGTGATGACCCTGATCGCCGGCGGCGCGGCGGTCCGGCGGACCGGGCGCCGGTACCCGGGCATCTGGCTGGACAGCGTGATCTCGATGTGGGCCAGCTCCTGGCTGATCCTGGCCGTGGCCATCTTTGCCATTGTCCAGGTGCCGCAGCGGGGACTCTCCTGGTATCAGCCGCAGTACACCATCCCCCTGCTGGGCATGATCCTGGGCAACACGCTCAACGGGATCTCGCTGGGGCTGGACCGGCTGGGCGAGGAGCTGGCCGCCAAGCGCGACCAGGTCGAGACGCTGCTGGCCCTGGGCGCCACCCGCTGGGAGGCCGCCCGGGCGGCGATCCAACAGGCCGTCCGCACCGGCATGACCCCGATCATCAACTCGATGATGGTCGTGGGCTTGGTCAGCCTGCCGGGGATGATGACCGGTCAACTGCTGGAGAACGCCGACCCGAGCGAGGCGGTGAAGTACCAGATCATGATCATGTTCCTGATCGCGGCGGGGACGTCGCTGGGCACCGTCGGCGTCGTTCTCTTGGGCTACCGCCGGTTGTTCACGCCCGATCACCAGTTCCTCCCGGGGCGACTGGTGAAGCGGAGATGACCGGCCTGGATTTTCTCCCAGGGGTTTGGTAGGCTGCAAGATGGAGGGTCAAGCGATGATCGAATCGATCGAGTTCAAGAATTTCAAGTGCCTGCGCGACACGACTTTGCCGCTGAGCCCGTGCACGATTCTCGTCGGCCCTAACGGCAGCGGCAAGACCACGGTACTGCAGGGGTTGGAGATAGCTAGTGGAAAGCGGCCATTGACACGAGAAACCATCACTGCCGACCTGCGGGCCGATGACAAGGACAAGGCAGTCATCGAACTGCGTCTGAACTGGGGTGACACAGCAGTGGGAAGGACTCGGTGGATGCGATCCGATCGGAGTGGCCCACAAATAGGCTATGACGGTATGGCTGAGTCCGATGAGCGGAAATGCTTCGAAAAGGTGATTGCGAGGATTCGCGTCTATTCGCTCCACGCCGACGCGATCGCCGCTCCGGTTGATCTAAAGCGGGACATGGAGTTGGCACCGGACGGAGGGGGACTAGCCGGTGTGCTGACGCGGCTGAGGGATCGCGAGGACACACGGTTTGAGGCCTTGAACGAGGAACTGGCACATTGGCTGCCTGAGTTTGAGCAGGTGTGCTTGGATACGGACACCCACGGCAAGCGACTATTCTATCTGCGCACGCGCGAAGGCCATCATGCAATTCGTGCAGTGGACCTTTCCCAAGGCACACTACTTGCCCTGGCAATCCTAACTCTGGCTCATCTGCCCGATCCGCCGTCGCTGATCGGCCTGGAGGAGCCCGACCGTGGGATTCATCCGCACCTCCTGCGGCACGTGCAGGATGCCATCTATCGGCTCAGTCATCCCGACAGTTGTGGTGAGAAGCGCGAACCGGTGCAAATCATCGCCACGACCCACTCGCCGTACTTCCTCGACCTGTTCAAGGACCACCCGGACGAGATCGTCGTTGCCAACAAGATTGGTGCCGACGTGCAGTTTCGGCGGCTGACGGACGTGCCACACTTCGCGGAGATGTTGGGGGACTCCCCTTTGGGCGAGGCCTGGTATACGGGCTTTCTCGGAGGAGTGCCCAGCCAATCATGAAGGTCGCTGTGCTGAGCGAATCCCCCGCCGACGAGGCCGCCGTTGGAGTTCTGGTCGCAGGACTGCTCGGAATCGAAATCCAGTCGGTTCCCTTGCCGAGGCCAAAGACGCGTGGATGGAAAGCGGTGCTCGGTTCGGTTCGCCCGGCACTCGTCTATCTGCATTATCAGACGGACGCAGACGCCTTGGTCGTCACGCTGGATTCTGATGAGTCTCCTCCACACCAGAGGAGACACGATCAGCCCGGGGAGTGCGATCGGAAGTGCCGCCTATGTTACCTTCGGGAGATCGTCGGCCAGGTTCAGACTCGGCTTCGGCCGCGCCAGGGTCGCGGCCCGATCAAGACTGCCCTAGCCCGCATTTCTCACCACAGTGTGCCACTGCTTGACGTAAGGCAAGCAGTGACGAGGGATTCCGCCCCGCACTGCTTATGCGAAGCAGTGGCACAC
>Ga0315291_10010004_pt1 | contig 11617 bp, 9 predicted proteins | sample YL17G12_20_MG_FD_203070 | JGI IMG/M metagenome (GOLD analysis project Ga0315291, IMG submission 203070) | Sediment microbial communities from Yellowstone Lake, YNP, Wyoming, USA - YL17G12_20 | ecosystem: Environmental > Aquatic > Freshwater > Lake > Sediment | place: USA: Wyoming | collected...
GACGGATTCGATGGGAGGAGTCCGCGTATCCATCCCGGGATGACTAAATCACCGCTTTATGCTGCCTCCGACGACACCCTTCTGCCCTTTTTCCGCAGCCTCCTCAGGGCTAACCACAGGGTTATGTGGGGCTCGTGCAGGCACGAATCTCTGAGGCATAGGGCGAGGCCTCCACGGCGTTGACAGCGATTATTCGCTGTGATAGGTTTTGGGCGGGGAGGCGATCATGAGTCGTAAGCGGACATCCCAGGGCATGACCCGAAGGAGCTTTTTAAAGGCCGCGGCGGTTTCGGCCGTCGCTCCGGCCATCGTCCCGTCATCCGTCTTCGCCCGGCCCGCGCCGAGCGACATCCTGCAATTCGGCTGTATCGGCGTCGGCCGGCAGGGCCAGGCCGACATGCAGGAGCTCATCTACCGGGGCCTCGAAGCCGGGGCCCGGGTCACGGCCGTCTGTGACGTCGACTCGCACAGGCTGGACGACGCCCAGTGGCTGGCCGAGAAGATCTACGCCCTCGAAACGGGCCAAGACGCGGCGAAGAGCGTCACCGCCTACCGCGACTTCCGGGACCTCTTGGCCCGGAAGGACATCGACGGCGTCCTCGTCGTGACGCCCGACTTTTGGCACGCGTCCATCGGCGTCGCGGCCGCGGAAGCGGGCAAGGACATTTATCTGGAGAAGCCGCTGACCTACTCCATCGCCGAAGGCCGGAAGCTCGTCGAGGCGGTGAAGAAAAACAATCGAATCCTCCAGGTGGGCTCCCAGCAGCGCTCCTCGATCCACTTCCTCATGGCCTGCGAGCTCGCCCGGAACGGGCGCGTCGGCAAGCTCCAGACGATCCGCGCCTGGCTTCCCGAAGACCTGGGCGCCGGCGACCCGCGGCCCGCTCCCGTCCCCAGGAACCTCGACTACGATTTCTGGATGGGACCCACTGCGACGGCCCTCTTTTGCGAGGATCGCGTCCATCCCCATTCCGGCTACGAGCGGCCCGGCTGGCTCCAGATCGAACCGTATTGCCTGGGCATGGTCACGGGCTGGGGCTCGCACATGATGGACATCGCCCAGTGGGGGAACGGCACCGAGGAGACGGGTCCCGTCAGCGTCGAGGCGAAGGCCGAGTTCCCCGACCGCGGCCTGTTCAACGTCCACACCAAGTTCCAGGCCGAGGCCGCATATGCGAACGGCGTCCGGCTGATCATGGAAACCGGAGACCCGGCCGGCGTCCGGTTCGAGGGGGATAAGGGCTGGGTCTTCGTCGAGCGCGGCGCCATCCAGGCCTCAGACCCGGAGATCTTGCGCTGGAAACCCGGCCAGGGCGAGGTCAAACTTGTCCAGAGCGGCAACCACATGAAGAATTTCCTAGAGGCCATGCGGAGCCGGAAGACGCCGGCGGCCCCGGTCGAAGTCGGCCACCGCTCCAACACCATCTGCATGATGACCCACATCGCCATGAAGCTCGGCCGGAAGCTCGCCTGGGACCCCTCCGCCGAACGTTTCGTCGGAGACGACGAGGCCAACCGCCGCCTGGACTACCCGCACCGGGAGCCATGGACCGTCTGAACGCCCGAGGCCGGAGCTTTCCGCGGGCGGTCTTGCTCCTTCTCTGTCTGGGAGCTCTCGTCATGGCCGGCTTCCCGGAGAAGCCGAAAATAGAAGAGGTCGGCCTCGTCTTCGATGAGCCCGCCGGGCAAATGACCGTTCTCATCGGCGGCCGCGAGGCCATCGTCTACCTCTACGGCGATGGCTTCGACCTGCCCCACTACTGGCCGATGAGAAGCCCGAGCGGGAAAAACATGCTCGTCCAGAAGACGGAACCCTATCCCCACCACCGCTCGTTCTGGTTCGCCGACACCGTCCGTCCGGAGGGAAGCGATAGGGACGCGAGCTTCTACAATGCCCTCTACGGCGGGGTCAAGACCGAGGCCGGAGAATACGTGCCCCCGTTCCGCGACAGAATACGTCACCGGTCTTTTAACCGGCTCGATGCGCGGGGCGGCCGGGCCGACATCGAAACCCAACTCGTCTGGGAGATGGATGGAGGACGTCCGGTCCTCGACGAGAGGCGGCGGCTCGTCGTCCACAGCTTGGGAGCGGGGGAGTACCTCCTCGATCTGACCTGGATTCTCACTGCCTCACAAGGCGATGTTCTTTTCGCGAGCGACGACGTGCACTACGCCTGGCCGTTCCTCAGGCTCGTGCCCGACTTCAGCGGCGAGAAGGGCGGCAAGATCACCTCCGATACCGGGGCCGCTGGCCAGGAAGCCACGAACATGAAGCCAGCGCTCTGGATCGACTATTCGAACTCCTTGGAGGGGATTCCGGAAGGCGTGGCCGTGTTCCAATGGCCGGACGGCCGGGAACATCGCTGGCTGACCCGGGAATACGGGACCTTCGGTCCGCGGCGGCCCGACGACCGGAGCGGCAAGCCCTTCACGCTTAAAAAGGGCGAATCGATCACCCAGCGCGTCGGCGTCCTCGTCCATAACGGCGATGCCGCAGGCGGCCGAGTCCGCGAGCGCTATAAAAAATACGTCAAGGGCGGGTGGAAATGAGACGATCGGCCGGCTTTGCCTTTTTCCGAGTATTACGATATGATATAAAAGAATACAGGAGGTTTAAATGAACAGAATAACGCGTTCGATCATGATTATGTCCGCCCTGGCCTTCGTTCTCTTTATCGCGGCGGCTTGCCAGAAGAAGAACGCGGATACGGCTATCGACCCCGTCTGCGGCATGACCGTCGTCAAGGCCACGGCCAAAGCCACCTACGAGTACAAGGGAACGACCTATTACTTCTGCAACTCCGGCTGCAAGGACGCCTTCGCCAAGGAGCCCGAGAAGTATCTCAAGGCCGAGACGAAGGGCGAAGAGAAAGCCGCTCCGGTGGGCATGATGCGCGGCGGCATGGGGATGGGGCACGGAACGGCCATGGGCATGGCCTGCGGCCCGGACTGCCCGCTTCACGGCGCCGACGTCGAAATGGCGCTCGAAAAGACAAAGGACGGCGTCACGCTCAAGGTCACCTCGAAGAACGCCGAGACCGTCAAGGCCATCCAAGAGCATATGACCGAGCACGTGGCCATGATGAAGAAGATGAAAGAAGAAAAAGACGTCAGCAAGTAATCTCGCCCCTGCCGATTACGATCAGCCCTCTTCCCCCCGCCGGGGAAGGGGGCTTTTTATTTGACAAAGCCCCTGCCCCGTGCTACGTTCCGGACGAGAGGTAGGGGAACCATGCAAGAGTCAGGTGAGGACGTCTTTTTTGAGACTACCGCTTCGCGAAAGCTGGTCGACCTCATCGAGCGCAACGCCGACGAGTTGACGATGGGTTACGTCGAGGACATCCGCCGCGACCCGCGGATGCCCAGCTACCAGGGGTTCGACCAGAAGGAGATCTACAGGCGGGCCTTCCGTGTCTACAGCCAGCTCGGAAAATGGATCTCCCACGAGACGACCAAGGAGGAAGTGAGGAGCTATTGGACGGCCCTGGGCCGCCAGCGCCGGCGGGAGGGCTTCCCGTTCTCGGAGATCGTGCTTTCGCTCTGCCATATCCGGCGGCTCCTCTGGGGAAAGATCCAGGCTGCCGGCCTGCTGGACACCGCCCTCGACCTGTACCAGGCCATGGATCTCTATCACAGGGTCATCGTGTTCTTCGACCGGGCCATCTTCTACTCGGCCGTCGGATATGAAGAGAAGGACTGAAGAAGCGGGCGGGGCGCAAGGACCTTTCATCGAGGAATCCATGCGCGCCGGCCTCTACATCCATTTCCCTTTCTGCGCGGCCAAGTGCCCGTATTGCCATTTTTCGAGCCTGCCCTGGAATGAAGCGTCCTATCGGACCTGGCGGCAGGGCCTGGGACGGGAAGCGGCCGCTCCGAGGGAAGCGGGCCTCGAGTTCGATACGCTCTACCTGGGCGGAGGAACGCCGTCCCTCCTCGGGCCGGACGATGTCTTTTGGGTCCGGGAGCTCGCCCAGGCCCACTTCCCCCTGAAGATCGAGGAATTCACGCTCGAGGCCAACCCCGGTGCGTCCGGGACGGACCTCTTCAGGGGTTGGCGAGAGGCGGGAGTCACCCGGCTGAGCGTCGGCGTCCAGTCCTTCGACGATGCCGTCGTGCGAACACTCGGGCGGCCGTACACGGCCGAGGAGGCCCTACGGTTTTGCCGGGCCGGCCGTCAAGCCGGATTCGACGCCCTCTCGATCGACCTGATGATCGGCGTCCCCGGCGAAACCCCCGCGTCCGTCGAGCGCACGCTCGAAATTGCGCTCGGCCTCGAGCCGGATCATGTTTCCCTCTATATCCTCGAGAACGTCGAGGGACTTCCTTTCGAGGAGGTCCTCGTCCGCCATCCCGTCGACGAGGACGCGGTCGTCGACGCCTACGACAGGATCCGAAATGCGCTCGAGGCGGCCGGCCTCCGCCAGTACGAGATCTCGAACTTCGCCCGGCCGGGGAAGGCGTGCCGCCACAACCTGAAATACTGGCGGTACGAACCGTTCATCGGGCTGGGCCCTTCGGCCGGCTCACACCTCCCCGGCAGGCGGTGGCGCAACAAGACCTCCCTCGACGATTGGGCGCAGGACCTGGGCCGCGGCGAAACTGTCCGGGAAGACGTCGTCGATCTCGGCCCCGTCCTGGCCGCCCGGGAAGCCCTTATTTTCGGCCTGAGGCTCGTCGAAGGGGTCGACCTTGGCGACTTCGCCGAGAGGTTCAAGGTCGACGTCATGGGCCTTTTCGGCCGGGAGGTCGGGGATCTCGTCTGTGAGGGCCTGCTCATTCGGGAGGGGGATCGTTTGCGGATCCCCGTCGACAAGTTCCTCGTCTCGAACGCCGTCCTGTCGCGATTCGTCTAGCTTTCCGGCCGGATTGCTTTTCCGCGGGGGACGGCATAAAATCGGATTTTAATCCCGAAACGCAGGAGCCGGCCATAACGAACAGAATGCTCAGCCCGGTGGACATCGCCCGGAAAGCCAGGGCGGCTCTCAAAGCCAAATCCGACCCGGCGCGGGCCCGGGGTGCGGAGCGGTATTTCAAGGAAGCGGTCAAGTGCTACGGCGTTCGGGCTCCCGAGATACACGCTCTGGCCGCCGAGCTCTATGGGCTCACCAAGGCGGACTGGACGGCGGCCGAAGCGGTCGGGCTTTGCGATATCCTTTTCGCCGACGCGGAACTCGAGGCCAAGGCCGTCGGCGGCCTGATCCTCTGCCGGTTCAAGAAGGCCTACACGCCGGCGCTCTTCTCCAAGGTTAAGAGCTGGCTGGCCGCCGACCGGCTCGACAACTGGGCCTCCGTCGACGGATTCTGCACGGACGCTATGGGCGCCTTTCTCCGGCGCTACCCGGCTTTCGTCGAGAAGATCAAGGCCTGGACCTTCCACCGGAACCGCTGGGTGAAGAGGGCTTCGTTGGTGTCCTTCATCAAGCTGGCCCGCAAAGGAGAGTTCCTCCCGACGATCTACGAGATCTCGGAATCGGTTTTCCCGGTCGACGACGATCTCATCCACAAGGCCAACGGGTGGCTCCTCCGGGAAGCGGGCAAGACCGACCCGGGCCGGCTGGAGCGGTTCCTCCTCGCCCACGGCCCGGCCATCCCGCGGACGACCCTGCGCTATGCCATCGAGCGTTTTCCGGAACCGAAGCGGAAGGCGCTCCTTCGCGATACACGACAGAGGTGAAACGCCACTGCGATTTGGAAGGAGTCCCGATGAAAACGAAAAGGCTGACCATCCTCGCGACTTTTCTGCTGGCCCTGACGACCCTGTCCTTCGGGCCCCAGGAAGCCCGCGTCCTCCGCTTCCCGGCGGTCTCGGCGGACCAGATCGTCTTCAGTTATGCCGGCGACCTGTACACGGTGCCCCTCGCCGGGGGCGTGGCCCGCAAGCTCACCGCGTTCGCCGAGGGCTACGAGGCGTTCGCCCGGTTTTCGCCCGACGGCGCGTCCATCGCCTTCACCGGCGAGTACGACGGCAACCGCGAGGTCTACCTCATCCCGGCCGAAGGCGGCGTCCCGAAACGGCTGACCTACACGCCCTCGCTCGGCCGCGACGACATCTCGGACCGGATGGGGCCGAACAACCTGGTCATGGGCTGGACGCACGACGGGAAGCGCATCGTCTTCCGTTCCAGGATGGCCGAATGGAACGACTTCAACGGCCAGCTCTACCTGGCCGGCAAGGACGGCGGGACGCCGGAACGGATCCCCCTGCCTCGGGGCGGCTTCTGCTCGTTCTCGCCGGATGATACGAAATTGGCCTATAACCGCATCTTCCGCGAGTTCCGGACCTGGAAACGCTACCGGGGCGGCATGGCCGACGACATCTGGATCTACGATTTCGCTTCGAAGAAGGTCGAGAACATCACCGCCAATCCAGCCCTGGACATCATCCCCATGTGGAGCGGCGACAGGGTCTATTTTCTGTCCGACCGCGACGAGAACAAGCGGATGAACCTCTACGTCTGCGACCTCGCCTCCAAGGAGACGAGGAAGCTGACGAACTTCGCCGAGTTCGACATCAAGTTCCCCTCCCTCGGCCCCAAGCACATCGTCTTCGAGAACGGCGGGTACCTCTACACGTTCGACCTGGCCGCGGAAAAAGCAGCCAAGGTCCCCGTCGTCGTCGCCGACGACATGGTCTCCGGGAGGGCCAAGGTCGTCAAGGTCAACGAACGGGTGACCAATTTCGAGATCGGCCCGGACGGCAAGCGGGCCCTCTTCGGCGCGCGCGGCGAGATCTTCACCGTGCCCGCCCAGCGCGGCAACACCCGGAACCTGACCGGGACGCCCGGCATCCACGAGCGCAACGCCAAGTGGTCGCCCGACGGCAAGACCATCGCCTTCATCTCCGACCGCAGCGGCAGGGAGGAGATCTGGCTCATGAACCAAGACGGCAGCGGCGCGCCGCAGCAGCTCACCTCCGGCGGCGACACCTACAAATACGAGATCCGCTGGTCGCCCGACGGGATGAAGATCCTCTGGAACGACAAGATGCAGCGGCTCTGCTCTGTCGACCTCGCGACCAAGGCGGTCACGCTCGCGGCCCAGGCCGAAGCCGGCGAGATCGTCCAGTTCGCCTGGTCCCCCGACAGCCGTTGGGTCGCCTACGCCAAGCCCGAGACCGAGGGCATGAATCGGGTCTATCTCTATTCGCTCGACGCGAAAAAAACCTTCGCGGCAACGGACGCCTGGTACAACTCCGGCGATCCCTCGTTCAGCACCGACGGCAAGTACCTCTTCTTCGTCTCGGACAGGGACTTCAACCCGGTCTACAGCTCGACCGAATGGAACCATGCCTACCTGGCCATGTCCCGGGTCTATTTCGTGCCCCTGTCCAAGGACTTGAAGTCGCCCTTCGAGCCGAAAAGCGACGAGGTGGCGGTCAAGGCCGAAAAATCGGCCCCTCCCGCGCCGGATGCTCCAAAAACCTCAGCTAAAAAGGAGTCATCCGATGTCAAGGTCGATCCCGAGGGCCTTATGGACCGGACGATCGCCCTGCCGGTCGAGACGGCCAACTACGGCGGGATCAACGCCGTGGGCGATTCCGTTTACTACGGCCGGCAAAAGGACATGGAACAGGCCCCGTCCCTGATGCTCTACGACCTGGCCGAACTCAAGGAGAAGGACCTGGGCAAGGTCGGCGGCTACGAGATCTCGGCCGACAAGAAAAAAATGCTCGTCGCCAAGGACGGGTCCTTCGCCATCATCGACCTGCCCAAGGGTCCGGTCACTCTCGAGACCAAGCTCGACCTCTCGGGGATGGAGATGGCCCTGGACCTCCGCCAGGAGTGGGACCAGATCTACGAGGAGTGCGGACGGCAGATGAAGGAGTTCTTCTACGCCCCGAACATGCACGGCGTCGACTGGGACGCGCTCCGTCTCCGCTACAAGCCGCTGGCCGGGGCCGTCAACCACCGGGCGGACCTGACCTACGTCATCGGCGAGCTCATCGGTGAGCTCAGCGCCGGGCACACCTACGTCGGCGGCGGCGAGTTGCCCGTCGCGAAAAAGGTCAAGGTCGGGATGCTCGGCGCGAAATTCGAACGCGACGCCGCGACGGGCAATTACCGGATCGTCAAGATCCTCAAGGGTCGGAACTGGAACCGGGCCCTGCGCTCGCCCCTGACCGAGGTCGGCGTCAACGTCCGGGAAGGGGAGTACCTCCTGGCTATCAACGGCCGGCCGCTCGACAAGCTCGCCGACATGTACGAGGCCCTCTACAATACGGTCGGAAAACAGGTCACGCTCAAGGTCGGCCCGGCGCCCAACGACAAGGCCGGCCGGGAGGTCGTGGTCGTCCCCATCGAGACCGAGAACGCCCTTTATTACTACGATTGGGTGGAGGGCAACATCGCCAAGGTCGACCAAGCCACGGGGGGCCGGGTGGGCTACATCCACATCCCGAACATGGGCGTCGACGGCCTGAACGAGTTCGTCAAACACTTCTACCCCCAGCTCCGCAAAAAGGCGCTGATCATCGACGTCCGCGGCAACGGGGGCGGCAACGTCTCGCCCATGGTCATCGACCGCCTCGTCCGGGAGATGGTCATGGTCGGGATGGCCCGGAACGCGGTCGGCGTCCCGGACCCCGGCGCGGCCTTCCTCGGGCCCAAGGTCTGCCTGGCCGACGAGTTTTCTGCCTCGGACGGCGATATCTTCCCCTTCAGGTTCAAGACTCTGAAGCTCGGCAAGATCATCGGCAAGCGGACCTGGGGAGGCGTCGTCGGCATCCGCGGCACGCTGCCCCTGCTCGACGGCGGCGCGCTCAACAAGCCGGAATTCGCGCCCTACAGTCCGGACGGGAAGGGTTGGATCATCGAGGGCGTCGGCGTCGAGCCCGACATCGTCGTCGACAACGACCCGGCCCGGGAATTCGCGGGCATCGACGACCAGCTCAACAAGGCCATCGAAGTGATCCTGGAAGAGCTAAAAACGAAGGGACGGGAGATCCCGCCGATCCCGCCGTATCCGATCAAGAAATAGGGGAGATTATCAGGGTATAAGGGTATGCCGAAGGGGGGACTCGAACCCCCAATCCCTTGCGGGAACTAACCCCTCAAGCTAGCGTGTCTGCCAATTCCACCACTTCGGCAACTATTTCTTTTCGGTCGGCCCGCCCGTAGCGGGGGGCTTCTGCGGGACGGTCTTCTCGGCGGGCAGGGCCGTCTTCGCGTCGGTCCCGGTCTTGTCCGCGGGCTTAGCCGCAGGCGGGGCGGCCTTCTCGGCGGCCCTCGCCGGGGCCTTCTCTCCGCCGACGACGGAGGACCCCTGCCGGCCGGATATGATCCAAAGGCCGAGCGAGGTCAGCATGAAGAGGACCGCCGCAGCGGTCGTCACCTTCGAGAGCAGGGAGGCGGACCCGCGGCCCCCGAAAGCGGTCTGACTGCCGCCTCCGCCGAAGGCACCGGCCAGGTCGGCGGCCTTGCCCGACTGCAGGAGGACCGCGAAGATCAGGATCAGACAAACGATGATGTGCAGGATGATGATTAAAGCGCTCACTTCTCTTCCCCGTAGGCGCGGAGGGCCTCCCCGGCGATGCCGACGAAATCGGCGGCGTCGAGGGACGCTCCTCCGACCAGAAATCCGTCGATGTTCTTTTCTTTGAACAGCGGATAAGAATTGGCCGGCTTGACGGAGCCGCCGTAGAGAATTATAGCACAGGTGGCCCTGTCATTTCCATAGTTTTCCCGGAGACGCCTCCGGATGTGGGCGTGGACCTCCTCGGCCTGGCCCGGTGAGGCGGTTTTTCCCGTGCCGATGGCCCAGACGGGCTCGTAAGCGAGGACGATCTCCCCCATTTCAGCGGGGGAGAGGCCGCGGAGGCCGGCCGAAAGCTGGGCGTCGATCCGCTCGGTCGTCCGGCCGCTCTCCCGCTCCTCGAGGACTTCCCCGACGCAGACGATGGGCGAGAGGCCCGAGCGCAAGGCGGCGCGGACCTTCCGGTTGACCGATTCATCGGTCTCCCCGAAATACTGCCGCCTCTCGGAATGGCCGACGAGGACGTGCGCGCAGCCGGCCTCCTTGAGCATGGGGGCCGAGACCTCGCCCGTGTAGGCCCCCATGTCCTCCCAGAAGAGGTCTTGGGCGCCGAGCCGGACGTCCGAGCCGGCGAGGACCGCCCCGACCTCAGCGAGGGCCGTGAACGGGGGGATGAGGACGATGCGGCTTCCCCGCAGGCCGGGCATGGCCGTGGCCACCTTTTGAGCGAGCGCCCGGGCTCTCGGGCGCGTCAGGTGCATCTTCCAGTTGCCCGCGACGAAGGGACCTTGCCCGCTGCCGGCCATCTAGCCTGGCCTATTCAGGAGTCGAGGCGGCTGCAGATGCGAGGCGCGGAGGGTGAAGCTGTACTCCCGGTACTGCGAACCCTTCGCAACAAAGCAGATGCGGCCGGATCGGCTCGCCCAGGGGGTAAAAATGCCGGTTCTTTTAAGACGAAACTTGGGAAACCTAATAGGGAATAGGTTTATCACAGATATAGCAGATATCGCTTGAGTTAAACAACACATCGGCATTTTTATGAATAAGTCAGGCTAGTTTTCCAGGGCGGTTATCCCGGGGAGAGTTTCGTAGGCGATGTATTCGAGGGCGGCGCCGCCGCCCGTCGAGATGTGACTGATCTTGTCCGTGACGCCGGCCTTCTTCACGGCCGCGACGGAATCGCCGCCGCCGACGATGGAGACCGCGCCGGACCCGGCGATGGCCTTGGCGATGCCGATCGTGCCCTGGGCGAACTCCTCGATCTCGAAAATGCCCATCGGGCCGTTCCAGAAGATCGTCTTGGCCCCGGCGATGACGGCCGAATAAACGGCGACCGTCTTGGGGCCGATGTCGACGCCCATCATGTCTTCGGGGAAGGGGAGGGATTCCACGGTCCGGGTCCCGATGCCGGCCTTGGCGGACCTGGCCAGGACATGGTCGAGCGGAAGATGGAAACTCCCGCTCTTCGTCCGGGACTTCTCCAGAATGACCAAAGCGATCTCCCCCTGGTCTTCCTCGACCAGGGATTTTCCCACGCCCAGGCCCTGCGCCTTCAGGAAGGTGTAGGCCATGGCCCCGCCGATGAGGATGTTGTCGGCCTTGCCGAGCAGGCTTTCGATGATCTCGATCTTGTCCGAGACCTTGGCTCCCCCGAGGATGGCGACATAGGGTTTCTCGGGCGTGTAGACGGCCTTTTTCAAGTAGTCGACCTCTTTCTTCATCAGGCAGCCGGCGGCTTTGGCCGGGACGAATCCGGCGATGCCGACGATGGAGGTGTGGGCCCGGTGGCTCGAGCCGAAGGCATCGTTGACGAAGATGTCGATGTCCTCGGCGAGTTTCCTGGCGAACTCGGGGTCGTTCTTCTCTTCTTCCTTGTAGAAGCGGACGTTCTCGAGCAGGAGCGCCTCGCCTTCGCCGAGGCCGCGCTTGAGGCGGGCGACCTCGTCGCCGACGACGTCTGGGGCCATGACCACCTTGTTGGGGACGAGCTCGGCCAGCCGTTTCGCGGCCGGCTTGAGGCTCATCTTCGGGTCGGCCTTGCCCTTCGGCCGGCCCATGTGGGACGCGATGATGAGCCGGGCGCCGTGGTCGAGGAGCCAGTGGATCGTGGGCAGGGAGGCCCTGATCCGGGTGTCGTCCCGGATGC
>Ga0315291_10010006_pt1 | contig 11617 bp, 8 predicted proteins | sample YL17G12_20_MG_FD_203070 | JGI IMG/M metagenome (GOLD analysis project Ga0315291, IMG submission 203070) | Sediment microbial communities from Yellowstone Lake, YNP, Wyoming, USA - YL17G12_20 | ecosystem: Environmental > Aquatic > Freshwater > Lake > Sediment | place: USA: Wyoming | collected...
CCCGCCATCGTGTGTATCGAGCATGGTCGCGGTAGAAAAAGGTTTTTTCTATGTGTGCTCCGGTCTGTTCAATGGTAAAGACAAAGTAATCGGGTTTTCCGATTCCTGCTGCTAACCATACCGATGCATTCTCAAGGACTCGTGCGGGGAGCTTTTCGGTCTCATTCGCTATAAAAAGCGGAGTATAATACGAATAAAATACCGGGCAGGAGAATGTTTTTACCATTTGTTGGTGAATATCTTCCGCATTGGGATAAAAGTTGTATTTGGTAAAAACAACTGCATGAGCTCTGCCGATATTTTTGAGCGGTTCACGGAGCAAGACGGTTTTATTAAATACAGAGGCTGAGTCAATCAGAACAATATCAACGTTTCGGGTAAGCTTCCGGTGCTGAAATCCGTCGTCGAGGATAATAATATCGGGATTAAATCGTTTAAGAGCTTTTTTGGCGCCGCGGACTCTGTTCCGCGAAACGATAATCGGTATTCCTTTGAGCCGGTAAGCCATCTGGTACGGCTCATCTCCGGCAGTTCTGCGGGTAATGCGCACCTGTTCGGTATCGCTCACAATTTTTGTAAAAAGACTTTTCCGCTTATATCCGCGGCTGAGGATAACAACCTTAAATCCTGCCTGCTGAATCTGCTGGGCAATCCACATCACCAGAGGAGTTTTCCCGGTGCCCCCGAATGATAAATTCCCAACACTGATAACGGGCACCGATACTGTCCGGGTGCGAAACAATTTATGGTTGTATAAGTAATTGCGAACCTGCGCTATACTGTAATATATTGCTTTTATAATGTAAATAAAGATATTCATACGATGCAATTTCTGTTCTTAAATATTCTGAATTATAACGACAGTTTTATATTTTTTTACTTTAACCGCAGAAAACGCAAAAGAAGACACAAAGAAAAATATATTAATGCGCGAGGAATTAATAAATTATATTTATACTTAATACAGAGATTTCTTCTCTGCGTCCTCTGCATATTCTCTATTTTTTTTCTCTACGTTTTGCTTCATATTTTAATTATTTTTGAAAAAACACAATAATTATATTTCAATGCCGCAAGAGAAAATCAGTCAGAGACAGATCCACCTCCGGCGGAGAAGTTTCTTATTCTTTAAAATTTTTCTTTGTTATGAAATATGCTTCTGCCTCCTGATCGAGATTATGGAGTGTCTGTTCAACATATTTACATTTTTCTTGAAGCTTATCGCCGGTTAATTCTTTTTCAATATAAATTGGCTTTCCATAGAAAAGCACACACTGCTCAAACGGTTTTACCACGTGAAAACGGTCCCAGCTCTTAAGCAAAAGAGGTTTGTTCGTAAACGCTGACATTGGTAAAATCGGTACGCCGGTGCGCTGTGCTAAAACGACTGCTCCGATTTTTAGTTCATGATAGGGTCCTTTTGGTCCATCCGGGGTGATTGCGATAATGACGGGTTCGTCAAACCATTGAATCATTTCCCGGAGGGCTTTTGTACCGCCGCGGGTAGTTGAGCCACGGACAAGATCAAAACCTAAACTGAGAAGTGCCCGCGCGATGATTTCCCCATCCCCGTGCTCACTGACCAGCACGACAATCTTATCACCGATGTGTCGCATCGTCGGAATAATCATTTTCCCATGCCAGAACACAAAAATCGCTCTGCCGTGCTTTGCAAGTGTTTCTTTGAGGTTCTCACCGCCAACAACGGTCATAGAAACGGTTTTTTTCAGCATCCGTATCGTCGCTCCGGCAACGTGCGTACCAGCCCAGAGGAAAAATCGCTGTTTGAGTGAAATATGTTGTTTCTCGCTCATCCGCTCCGGATAGTATTATGTTGTTTTTTAATCGTTTCAGAAATGAATTCCTGAACAATTTCTATCATCGTGATAATGTCAAGGATATTATGGTCAAGCACGCGCTGAATGAGCGGTATGTTCCCCGTTTGCACGAATTCATCGTATATCGCCGGGATGCGACTGCCGGGAATATCTCCGCTTCTTCTCCGTCCAAAAACATAACGCTCAACGGTCTGTAATTTGCAGTCGGGCATTAATTGCCGCCAGTACCGCCGTACTTCAAAGAGCAAATCTATATGCAATTCCACTCCAGGAATATCCATCCGGTATTCCTGACCTCTGGAGATAATAAACGGCATATCAAATGACTTGCCGTTAAACGTAATCAAACCGGCATACTGCGACAATAATTTTGTAAAAAATGATAGGAGGGGACGCTCCTCACTGTAATTCCGGGCAAATAACTGAAGGATAGTAAAATCCTCGCCGGTAAAATATGCAATGCCGACCAGAAATAACGGGGCATTGCTGAGACCGCACGTTTCAATATCGAGAAACAGTAATTGAGAGGGGTGGGTTTTGTACAGTGCAGAAAGTTCGGGTGATGAATATTCCTCAGGAAACGGCGGTACAGCTTTTGAGAGAGAACGGAACGAATGAACGAGTTTTGAAGAATCTAAATAAATATCGCTGAGACGGTGTTTTATGAGAAGAAATTCGCCTGCATCTTCTTTTGTAATAACGCCGGGGACCGCCTCTTCAATAGTCATCAGCTTTACCTGTTCACCGCGGATTCGGAGCGCCGGCTCACACACGGCTGGCTGTGTACCTGCAGTTTTTGACCCGGCGTCAGCAGGTGGTTGAGAAGGAGAATGTTTTAACACTCCCTTGTTAAGCTGAGTAAGCCGCTCCAGTATATCCGAACGAACCATAAAAAAATCCAGACTCACTGATTATTGTAAAAATTTACTCATTTAGATTTGAAATAGAAAGGATTTTTTAAAAATCAGTAAAGAAACGATTCAAAAAGTAGAACGCACTCGGAATACAAAAATCTTTGCTGTATTTTGGTGCTGTAACGACTACACAAAAGATTTGAATAGTGAAAAGATGGAAAAACTATCGTATAACACTATTTATTTTCCGTATACTGCCGGGCTGATTCTGTATTTTTCCACTTTGGGATAGTCTTTTTCCGCTATAAAGTTATTCATTTTATATCCATAACCGTTTTTTATGTCAGTGAAAAGAGGCAGATATGCTGAACCGATATAGACACCGGTAGTTGCATCAAACACATCAACCAGAGATTCAGACTTATCATTTGTCGTCTGGGTATATGCAAAAATAAAATTTTTATCAGCGATTAAACTGATTAGAGAAGCATTAAATTTCCGCTCTTTGATGAATTTCTCTTCTGCTTTATTTAATTCCACCCTCATCTCATATAGCTGGGGATTTGAGGTTTTTAATACCTCCGATAACTGTATTCCGCCGGTCCATTTAATCGGCGTCGGCGTATAGTGATGAGTAATATATTGTTTTTTAGAATTATTTAACGAAAGAACAGTAATAGTGTAATAATACTGATTGTTTTCAATTTTCGTATCAACCTGTGTATGAATATATGCAATCCTGTTCTGAGGAAGGACACAAAACCGGAGTGATCCCCATTTTGGGTTAATTTTTCCCATACCACTTGTCCGAACGCTGTTCGTTTGCGGATAATGTAAGAGAAGTATAAGAGTGTCCGGCTTTTCTAAAAATAAAAGTATATCATTTTTTCTCTCGGTACTGGAAGTTCCTTTATGACCGGCGTCTACCGAATAAATTTGTTCGTTCTTATTCAGGCAATATACAATTTCGGGGCCTACAAGACTCAGGTTCAACGGATCGGTGTGAACGGCAAATTTGCTTCTGTTTAAATAAAAGTCCATCTGTGTTATAAATGAATAATCCGGCTTGAAATAGTTTACTAAATCACCCGTTCGACCACCGTAGACAGAAATATATCCTTCGGGAGACATCCAGATAGAGAGGGCATTAATCATTTCACCAGGACCCTGCCCTGTTCCGCCGAAGCGTTTTATTCCTTTGCCGGCAGCGTCAAAGATTTTAACATAATCCTCATCAATCACTAAGATATTGTTTTTATTATCAACGGCAATGCAATTAGTTATAGGTCTTACCAGTATGAAGTCATTACCGGATTCCTCTCCGCTGAATGTTAACTCAAGCGTTGCCGCATTGGTTAACGGGGGTTTTTGCGGTGGTGATGAATGGGCTTTGCCATTCGATATAGGTATAAAAACAAAGAGGGACACAGCAGTTATAACAAGCGTCCATCCTCTCATAGAAGCCTCCTCTCGTGAAAGAAAATACAACTCTTTCCTCTCCTTTTTCTGACCACCCCTGTCCCTGCGGGACATCCCCTCCTTAACGACAGGAGGGAATTTATATTCCCCCTCCTATTATTAAGGAGAGGTTAGAGGGGGTTTTCTTTCCCCTCCTGTATTTAAGGAGGTGGTAGGGGTGGTAAAATTTCGTTTTATTTCTTCATATAGATCAAAAGATTAAGCGTATACATCTCAATTTCAGAGAATTCATTTTTGCTTCTTTTTATAAAGTAAGGGTGTCTGTTTTTATTATATTCCGTCTTTTCTATATACAGATAAAATGCAAAAATATTCGGTTCATCTCCAATTTAGGTGCTATAGGCAGAACTCCCGCACTCCACACTATTTTGCTTGTCTTCTAAATCAATTGGGCAAGACAAACGCCGAATGAGCATTATGTGTTTATTTTAAATATAGTTATAGAAATTAATATATGTTATTTTCTCTAAAATAGTGCACTACATTTGAAGAAGACTCATAAATATTAATTATTTATTTTATACGAGATATTTATGTTACATACCACTAATATTACCTGTCGTTCCCGATTTTCCCTCCTTGTCGTTCCCGCGTCAGCCGAAGGCTGATCCGCCTCTGGCGGGCAGGCGGGAATCCAGACGAGTCTGTTAACATCTATAGAGCTTGTTATAGCTCGTCATATCAATCACTCAATTTCTTTATCAATAATTTATTCTCGACTGGATTCCCCCGAGTATCACCGAGTTCTCCCGAGTATTCGGGATTTTTCGGGACTCGGGGGAAAGACAGGTACGAATCAATTTTACCGATTAAACCTGAATTAACAAGAACGTCATAATAACATATCATAACCAATTGTGCAAGACAAACGCCAAATGAGCATTATGTGTTTATTTTAAATAGAGGTATAGAAATTAATATATTTTATTTTCTCAACAATATAGCACCACACTTGGAGAAGAAATCCAAAATAAAAGTATAAAAATTTAAAACTTTTTTCCACTTAAATCGTTTTGCTAATTAAGCTTTTATATTTTTTAACAATAAAGGACAGAGAGAACACGGAGCGAATTATTAATTTCCGGAGGGGCAAATGGAGATTCACACTTTTTCATAGTTTTATATTTATTTTGATTCTGCTGAAAAAGTATAGAAAAATTGGTATAGACAATTTCTTGTACTAATTATTAAGCTCATTGTGGCACCCATCCCGAGTACTCGGGATGGGTGTAAAAAATGACTTTTTCAGCAGACTCATTTATTTTGTATAAAGATGCGTTGAATAAAAAGTAAATTTTATATTTGGAGTACAGGCAATGATTAAGAGCGACCGGTGGATTATAGAGATGGTGCAGAAACATCAAATGATACAGCCGTTTTCTGAAAAACAGGTTCGGAAGGGGATTATTTCCTTTGGCGTTTCGTCTTATGGGTATGATATACGAATCGCAAATGAATTCCGAATTATTCCGCCCGAAGCGGTGAATTCAGGGCGGATTATTGATCCGAAAGCATTTGATTCTGCTCTCTTTGCCGTTATTATTGGTGAATTCTGTGTACTTCAGCCGAATTCATATTTATTGAGTAGGTCAGTTGAGTATTTTAAGATGCCGCAGAAGGTATTGGGTATCTGTATGGGCAAGTCAACGTATGCACGGTGTGGAATTATGGTGAATGTAACACCGCTTGAGCCGGAGTGGGAGGGGTATATTACGATGGCTATTGTTAATGCGTCGCCGATTCCTGTGCAGATTTATGCAAATGAGGGAATTGCCCAGATACTATTTTTAGAGAGCGATGAATTGGCAGTTACCTCTTACCGTGACAAGGGAGGGAAATATCAAGGGCAGACCGAAATCACTCCGCCGAAAGTTGAGTAACTGTATATACGTCCCATAGTGCAGGGATTGAATACAGTCAACTCTTTTAAGAACTTTTAAAACTTTTTGTAAATTCATACCGTCTAACGTATAGAATCCAGGAGCAGAGTCTGTGGCAAACGTTGACGATGTGGTATTGATACGGAATTTTCTTGATGGGGACGTCGGGAGTTTTAACCGGTTAGCCTGGCGGTGGCAGGAACGGCTGTTTCGGTTTGCCTACCGGTATCTGATGGATGAGGAGGATGCAAAAGAAACAGTCCAGGCGGTTTTGATTAAGGTATACAAATATTTAAAGAAACTCAAAGACCCTGAGAAATTTTCTTCCTGGATTTATCAAATCACGATTAATCAGTGCAGAGATTTCCGGAAATCAGCGAAGAAGAATCAAATGCATCCATTTACTGAAGAGCTGACTGCTGAATCGGTAGATGCCGCGTATCAGAGCACCGTCGGCAGACAGCTAACGCCGACAGAATCCGCACACCGGAAGAGCCTGGGTGAATTAATTCAAATGACGCTTGCCAGACTGCCGGAAGAACAACGTATCGTTATTATTATGAAGGAATATGAAGGATTTAAATTTGCTGAAATTGCAGAATTATTGAACGTTCCAATCAATACGGTCAAATCCCGTCTGTATAACGGATTAATGCATATGCAGAAATTATTGAAACAATTGAATATAGATAAGGAGGTTATTTACGATGAGCTGTAATTATTCTAAAGAGACGATTATAGATTATTTCTATCAGGAGCTTTCTGAAGCGGATAAGCAGGCATTTGAGGAGCATTTGCCCGGTTGTGAGGAGTGCCGAGCATTGCTGGAAGAATTGCAAACGGCATCTCATTCGCTCAAGGTATGGAAAGCTCCTGAACTGCATATTAAATATGTCTTTACCCGGGAACGAGAGCCGTGGTACAGCCGGTTTACCGTACCCGTGTTCTCAATCAGACGCCACCCGGTACTTGCGTCTGCAGGCAGTATTGCCGCCTGTTTTCTGATACTGTCATTAGTGAATTTTAAAATGGGTTATAACCGTGAAACCAGGGATTTTATCATTTCAACCTCAATGTTTCAGAAGCCCCAGCCGCAGATTGATTACACAGCGATTACTGAAAAGTTAGAGTCAGTACAGAGACAAAATATTGAACTAATGACTCAGATATTGGAGGAATATGATGTACACCAGTATCAGCAGACCAGTGCGATGATGGCTGAACTGGTGCAAAACTGGCAGTTACAGCGGCAGATGGATATTGACGCTATTAGTACATCATTCAGTACGTTACAGGAGATGACAGGAGAAGAATTAAATAAAAATATGGCGGCAACCGTCCAGCTTATTGAAACGGTGTTGTTACCGGTGAAATTTGAACAAGTAAAAAAATAAATAAAATAAGGAGATATAAAAGATGAAAAAAGTAACGATTTCAGGATTTTGTCTGTTACTGCTCCTGTTTGTTGTCGGAATGCAGGCGCAGACAAAGGTTGATTATAACCAGATGAACCGCGATCTACGGATAATGGAAAAGATTTTAGGTTCACTCCTTTCAGAAGAGAATAGTTATTTCAGGGTAGATAATGTAAAGGTCGCTTATTTAGATGGATATGGGGTGGTGTTTACTATGCCAATTGTCCAGAAATCTATCAAACAATCAATTCTTTCTACTGATGTCCAGAAATCTATCAAACAATCAATTCTTTCTACTGAGAAAAAATCCTTATTCCCAGAAAAAAGTGAACAAGAGCTTCAGACAGAGATGAAGAAATCATTTACTCAGATTCAGGATGCCGTGAAGGAGTTTTTTTCTTCTTATGCTGATGCAATAAAACAGCTTCAGTCGAATGATGTGATTACAGTTTTTGCATTTATCTCCCAGAGCGGACTAACAAGTACTTTGTCGTTCAGCACAACCACCTATTGGTATGATAAAGATTTCGCATCGGAAAAATCACCCGGACAAGTCGCTGTGGAATTTAAACCATATTCGTTTTTGATGAGTGTGAAGAAGGACGATATTACACAGTATCGGAAAAGTGCTATTACTCTAACTGATTTTTATAATAAGATTTCTTTTGCACCAATTGGAAAGGATGCACCGTCTGTGCCGGGATACCAGATCAGCAAAGAGATGGAAACCGATATAAAAGTATTGAATGGGATAATAGAAACGGTACTGGAGGATACTTTACATACAACTCTTTCTTCAAGTGCGGTTCAGGGAACGTATCTAAAGAATTATGGCGTTTTATTCACTGCGAATGTTGGATATATCTCATCCGGCATAATAGTAAATTATGAAACTCTTTCTCCAACTCCAACTCTTCCTCTTCCAAGTTCGGTTTATAGTATATTTGGCGATACGGTTAAAACTATAATAGCTGCAAAGGATACCATATTCAAACAAAAATTTGAATATTATAGTAAAGCATTAGAATATTATAGTAAAGTAGCTGAATTAGAAAGAGCATATGAAAAATCATTATACAGAGGAATGTATTATGGCAAGAAGAATCTTATAAGTTTACCAAATGTGTTTATTGAATTGCTGGGGGATTACGGGCGTACCCTCCGCGGATTGAATCCGAATGACCAGATAACGATTCTTTTTTCTTCGTATCAGGCATCTGATGAAACCAATTTTATTGTTATGGTAAAGTATAAAGATATATTGGAATATTCGGATAAGAAGATTACGCTTGAAACCTTAAAGAGTCGGGCGTCGTCGCGGTATTTTAACTGATGGTTTTATTATTGGATAAAAAAGCAGGGACAGGTGGTAACCTGTCCCTTTTTATTTATTATAGAGATGACTTTCGTTCAATCAACTGTTGGTGAACCTATTAGTCGTGAATACCGTTCGTATTTAACGTTCAGGCGGTACCCCTCTGAATCGGGGGCCCATCATTAAATGAACGCGTAACCCTAAGGAGAGAAAAACTGATTTTATTGTCAATTTTTCTTCACTTGTTACGACCTGATGGGTGAGGTAATTTGCTACTGTTCTGTTGACTGTTGGTTTAAAGTTAGTATACCGGAGATTAAGATTAACGGCGACTCGGGGATTCGTAATAATATCAATTCCGACGTTATATATTATCTTGCTGTCCCGGTTGAGGAAATCTTTTGCAATGCGTTTATTCACTGAGTCAATTCGTTCAATAGTGTTTGAAAACCAGGTAACGCCATATCCGATGCCGACATACGGTTGTAAATATTGCCCGACATCAATCCGGGCTAACACTGCTGGTTCAACCACACAGCTGTAGACAGCATCTTCTGCAGCCAGAGTGCGTGTTAATGCAATCGTTGCAAATGGGACAAACCCCAATCGAAACACAAGCGGATATTTATCATATTTGTAATTAATGGCAAGGTCTAAACCTCCGCCGTCATCCAAATGTTGATTCTGCATATATGCCATTACGTCAAAGTCAAGATAGAGCTCATGCCCCAGCTTTTTAATTTCTTGTGCGACTGCATTGTTTTGTACTGTTATTCCCGCGGCGAAACATAGTAAACACATAACACCGGTAACGAATTGTCCTTTCAAATACTTCATAGAATCTCCTTCATCGAATTGGTATACAACTGCATTTCCTGATAAACACAAGTAGTGAAACTGTTGTTTTCAGCATTTTATTCAAGTGAATTTTAAGTGTTGATACAATATGTTTTAATCTTTATACGTTAAAATTGTAAAAATGTAGTGAAATTTTTTAATATTTTTGGTTCTTCTCCAATTTAGGTGCTATGGAGGGTGCTGTATTGAGTTTTTCCGCCCCGAGTACTCGGGGATCTGTCTCCGACTGATTTATCTAATTATAGCACCACATTTAGATAAGAACATTATTCATTTTATTCAAGATATTTATGTTACCTACCACTCGTATCACCTGTCGTTCCCGCGTCAGCCGAAGGCTGATCCGCTTCTGGCGGACAGGCGGGAATCCAGTCGAGTATAATAAAACCTCTAAAGCTTATTATAGCTCGTTATATAAATCTCTCAATTTCTTTATCAATACTTTTTTCTTGTCTGGATTCCCCCGAGTACTCGGGGGAAAGACAGATACGAATCAATTTTCCCTATTAAACCTGAATCAACAAGAACGTCATAATAACACACCATAACCAATTACGCAAGACAAATGCCGAATGAGCATTATGTGTTTATTTTAAATAGAGGTATAGAAATTAATATATGTTATTTTCTCTACAATATAGCACCACATTTGGAGAAGAACCATATTTTTTAATATACACAAAATTCTCATAAATATTCCCTCAAATTTGGTGTTTTTATAAATATTTTGTATTTTTCTGTCCAGGTGTTTATATTTTTTATGAAAAAGAAGCCGGCTGATTTGCTATCAATGCGATAATTATAAACCACTCCGACAAAATATTTGTCTGCAATTTCGCACAACGGGTATTATTATACAAGCTATTGTACAAAGAGAGTGTTATGCACAATTGAACGAATACAGTCCAGCGAGCATATTTCTTTTTAAGATGCGACCGCTGAAAAAGTAACGAAAAGATTGCTTCGTCCCGAATACCCGTGACTCGCAAAAACAAGCTCAACACACTGTTCCGCCTTTTGTTTGGCGGACGAAACAATCTCGTGATTCAAAAACCACTTGTGCAACAGACACTCAAGAGGGAGTTATAAAGAAGACCATTCCTCACTCCTCCTTAAAAACAGGAGGGGAAAGAAGACCACCCCTATCCCCTCCTTAATCCGCCAAAAAGAAGGCGGAGAGGGGAAAGGCATTTCTCCCCAAACGAAAATGGATTTGGGCGAACACCTGCCAAAATGAAGGCGGGTTCGCCCCTACAAACAAATTTATAGAACAATATTATACCAACGGATTACAATAATAAAATTTTTAGAGAGTGTTTTTTCAACTGCGTCAAAAAACCGCATGTTCAAGATGAGTGACTGCTATTGATAAAAGGGGGGGATGGGTTTCCCCTTCTGTATTTAAGGAGGGGATGTCCCGTAGGGACAGAGGCGGTCAAAAAGACTATGGAATTATATGGTAACCGTGGGCAATAGTGGATTTGAACCACTGACCTCCTGCTTGTAAGACAGGCGCTCTAAACCAACTGAGCTAATCGCCCATTACTGTACAAAATTATTTTAATTAGTTCAATTTAAAAAATTTAATCTTTATTGTCAAGGAAAGGATTTTATTATTCTGTCCCTCTCTGTCATTCTTTGACTTATTGAAAATATTAGTTGCTTCCTTAATAAAAAAATGCTACTATATCAACAATTAATAAATGAATGGGGCACTTATAGAGGCACACCAGAAGAGGAACTCCAAAGAGAAGTTGTATATCCTATTGGAGTTGCGGCTCAAATGGTTGGAGTTTCACCGTCAACACTCCGTATGTACGAATCAGGGAGATTGATAATTCCTTATAAGACGTCTACAAAAATGAGATTATATCCTCAGGAAGATTTAAATTGGAGAAACATTTGTAAATTTTTGGAATATTTTTGAAAAAGGATTGTATATTATTGAGGGAACGTAAGAAACAAGTGGTGTACTATG
>Ga0315291_10010007_pt1 | contig 11616 bp, 11 predicted proteins | sample YL17G12_20_MG_FD_203070 | JGI IMG/M metagenome (GOLD analysis project Ga0315291, IMG submission 203070) | Sediment microbial communities from Yellowstone Lake, YNP, Wyoming, USA - YL17G12_20 | ecosystem: Environmental > Aquatic > Freshwater > Lake > Sediment | place: USA: Wyoming | collected...
CTGGCCCACTGTCCAGCATAATTCAGCAATTTGTACCGATTGCCATGGGATCCATAATATCTTGAAGCCTGACGATCCGAACTCAACAGTCAATCCCAAAAACCTGCTTGTAACCTGCCAGAAGTGCCACCCGGGTGTCGGGCCGAATTGGATAGGAGCCTGGACAGGTCACTACAAAGTCAGCTTGCAGCGAACACCGTTTCTATTTTATGTGGACTCGTTTTACTCGATTTTCACCCCCGCGATACTGTGGATTTGTGGAATATATATAGCCCTTCAATTTATAAGGTTTATGGTCGATCGAGTGAGGAGGAGCTTATGACGAGCCAACAGAAATCGATCTCTTCCTCACCGAATAATCGCATCAAGCTGGTACGGACATTTCCGCGCTTCAACGTCAGCCAACGCTGGGAACATGCCGTTTTACTCCTTTGTATTGCGATTCTTCTGCTCACTGGTTTACCCCAAAAATATAATACGACGCTTTGGAGCCAGGCGATCATATCTTCACCCGGCAGATTGAATACGATCCAACAAATTCACCATATCACCGCGTTGGTTCTCTCTGCTTTGGTTTTATATCATCTGGGTAAGGCCATCTATCTGATTACCCGTCGAAAATTACCAGGAGATATGCTTCCCACCCTTCAGGACATTAAAGATGCCTGGAGCATGTTGCTTTATCTGATTTATATTAAAAAACAAAAACCCGCTTTTGGTAAATACAACTTCGAGCAAAAGGTTACCTATTGGTTCCTGTTCTTTTCCATTGGGATCATGATTATCTCCGGGTATGTGATGTGGTTTCCAGGGACCATCACGCGGGTCCTGCCAGGTGGTGTTATCCCTGCAGCAATCATGGCCCATAGTACGGAAGCCATCGTCACCGCCATATTCATCGTACTTTGGCATTTCTATCATGTACATTTCGAGAGACTCAATTTGAGCATATTTTCCGGCTGGCTCAATGAAGAAGATATGCACACATACCACTCACTTGAATATAACCAGCTAGTTCGTCAGCCTCGCTCCGATCAGGATCCGGGAGACATGCAGTCATGAGGCCTGTAAGAAAATATCATTTCTTTTATCTGATTTCTGCTATCTTCATTTGCAGCCTTTCTGTATTTTTTATTGTCACTAATGCCATTGCTTCACCTTCTGAGAAAGAGGTCCAAAGCATCTCTCAAGGCCAGGTTTTACCCGACTTGAAAGATACTGGACCCATCGTCGGCAATAATGTCTGCCTGGGGTGCCATGGACAACCCGGACTGACAATGACCCTTCAGAACGGCGATATCCTGGATCTATATGTCAACCCCGATTCCTATGCCAACTCCATCCATGGTCAGGATGGCTATGCTTGTGTCCAATGTCATACCAATCTGGGAAATTATCCGCATCCGTTGTTCACCGCAACCGATTTTCGTGATGCCACTCTGCATTTAACCAATCTATGTAACCGCTGCCATTCAGGCGAATACAACCTGACTATGGACAGCGTTCACTTTGATAAGCTGGCTATAGGCGTAAGAGAGGCAGCTGTATGCACCGATTGCCATGGTTCTCATGATGTACACCAATGGACCGATCCTGAAACACATAATCTGCTTCCAGCAGCGCGTTTAAGTATTCCAGCTACATGCTCCAAATGCCATAATGCTATTTATCAGAAATACCTCACCAGCGTCCATGGAGCAGCTTTAACAGAAGAATCAAATACTGACGTACCCACATGCATCGACTGTCATGGAGTTCATAATATCGGGAACCCAACTACAGCAGCTTTTCGCTTGAAATCACCCGAACTGTGCGCCAGTTGCCACACCAACCCCGCGATTATGGATAAATATGGAATTTCAACGAATGTCCTGAATACTTATGTATCTGATTTTCACGGCACCACGGTGACCTTATTCGAAAAACAATCTCCTGATGCCCCCACTAACAAACCTGTTTGTTATGACTGCCATGGAATTCATGACATCTCCCGGGTCGATAACCCCCAGACCGGGATTGAAATGCAGCAGAATCTGTTGGTACGATGTAAAGGGTGCCACCCTGATGCCACCAGCAATTTTCCAAGTGCTTGGATGTCGCATTACATCCCTTCTCCCGAGCATTATTCTCTGGTCTATTATGTAAACCTATTCTATAAATTTTTTATCCCCCTGGTTTTAGGTGCGATGGTGGCATTGGTTGGATTGGATGTTGGTCACTCAATATACATAAGAACTCATCGGGGTAAGCCACGCCTTAAACCAAAACCTGCGGAAGTCCAACCATCAGAACTCACCGAGACTCCCACTAAGCCTCCTCAAACTGAGCCTAATGGCGAGATTACGAACGAGCAGAGTGAACAGAGTGAGCAAAGCGAGCATGATAGTGAGGAGGCAAGCCATGAATAACACCATCGTGGAGACTCCCCCACAAGTCACTCAATCTGACGATAAAGTCACCTATACACGTTTTGACGTTTCACAGCGTATAGAACATATCGTTTTCTTGTTATCTTTTTCCATTTTAGGTTTTACAGGGCTTATTCAAAAATTCTCTGAAAGCCAGATCAGTGATACATTGATCCTTATCTTGGGAGGTATTGAAAGAGTACGTGTTATCCACCATTACAGTGCAATCGTAATGATGATTGTGAGTGGTTATCACATCATTGTTCTTGCTTATAAAGTATTCGTCTTGCGCGTTCGTTGGACCATGCTGCCAGTGATTGAGGATATTCAGCACCTCTTCCAGGATATTTCGTACTTCCTCGGTTTTCGAAAACATCGCGGTTATTACGGTCGATACAACTATGCTGAAAAGGTTGAATATCTGGCAGTCGTATGGGGAACTGTGATCATGGGACTGACCGGCTTTATGATGTGGAACCCCCTTTCAACAACCCGCTTATTACCTGGAGATTTCATCCCTGCTGCCAAGGCTGCCCATGGAGCAGAGGCAATCCTGGCAGTTTTGGCAATTGTGGTTTGGCATTTCTACCACGTCCATCTTAAGCATTTCAATAAAAGCATGTTTACTGGCAAGCTGAGCCGTACCGAAATGATTCACGAACATCCTGGCGAGCTAGCCCAGATCGAAGCAAGGCAGACTGAAAATCAACCTCCTATAAAAATACTCAGGCGCCGCCAACAGGTCTTCTTCCCTGCTGCATTAATTTTCACAGTCGCCTTCGGCTTTGGTATCTATAAATTCGCAAATTTCGAAGTTACTGCAATCACGACCATCCCCCAAGGTGAAACTGCCCAGATCTATGTTCCCGTCACCCCCACACCGAGACCTTCACCTACACCTCCTCCCACTCTTGCACCAGGTGCTGAAGTGGGAGCAATGACCTGGGATGGATATTTCTCAGGGCTGTTTAGGAACCGCTGCGGTACATGTCATGGAATAACCAAAGTAAGCGGATTAAGCCTTTCTACTTATCAGGATGCACTTACAGGCGGCAATTCAGGACCTGCGATCATCCCTGGTGATCCGGATAATAGCGTCCTCGTCCAAAAACAATCCCTGGGTAATCACCCAGGGCAGCTGACTATAGATGAGCTTAATCAAGTCATTGCCTGGATCCAGGCTGGTGCACCTGAGAAATGATGGAGTACAACACATGAGAAATTTCTTTACTCGCTTAGGTAAAGCCTTACATAATTTCTTCTTCCCACCCCCTGAATCGAAAACCTGGATCCGGGTGTTGCCTTATGCAATCCTGGGCGTTCTCACGCTTATAGTACTCATCGGGGCAGCTTATGGCTGGCAATATACCAACAGTTCACAATTTTGTGGCACATCCTGCCACACCATGCCGCCTGAATACACTGCCTACCTCGCCTCACCCCATGCCCGAGTGGATTGTGTTGAGTGTCACATCGGTCGTGGGTTCATTGCCACACAGATCACCCGTAAGGCAGGGGATCTGCGGCATGTATTGGCAACGGTATTTCAAAATTATACCTACCCTATCTATGCAACCAACATGCGTCCTGCCCGTGAGACCTGCGAGAAATGTCACAACCCTGATAAATTTTCGGAAGATAGTCTCCGGGAGGATAAACGTTTTCTAAATGATATGGATAATACCCCCTATAGTATTTTCATCAGCCTGAAAACTGGTGGTGGGACCACTCGCCAGGGTCTTGGGAAGGGCATCCACTGGCATGTGGAGAATCGAGTGCTTTATTATTCCACAGATGAATTGCAACAAAATATTCCCTACATCCGTGTCTATAACAGTGATGGCACTTACACAGAATACACCGATATTGCTTCCAGTTTTAACCCTGCGAATCTCAAGGAATCTGATCTGCATGAAATGGATTGCGTGACGTGCCATAATCGGGTCACTCACTTAGTACCGATGCCGGTAGACCAGATGGATGCAGCCTTAGCTCGTGGTTTCATAGACAAAACCATCCCTGATATCCGTTCAAAAGGAATTGAAGTATTAAGCACAACCTACACCTCACAACAGGCGGGGATTAATGGCATCGCTGGATTGGATAATTATTACCAGGCTTATTATCCAGATTACTATGCTGCTAACTTTAATGTAATCCAATCCGCAATCACTTATATTCAGAATATCTATACATCGTCCGTCAATTTGGATCAAAAATCAGATTGGAACACCCACCCGAATAATGTTGGGCACATGGATTTCGCAGGCTGTTTTCGCTGCCATGATGGCAAACACATGGATACGGAGCAGAAAGCCATCCGGTTGGAATGCAATCTTTGCCATACCATTCCGGTTGTGGCAGGTCCTTCCGAATTTGTCGCAGATATTGAGATCTCCCGCGGTCCAGAGCCTCAGTCACATTTAAACGCCAATTGGATTGTGATGCACAACCAGGTATTCAACCAGACCTGCAGTGATTGTCATACCACCAGCAATCCTGGTGGTATTGATAATTCTTCATTCTGCTCCAACAGCGCCTGCCATGGGACAGTCTGGAAGTTTGCCGGTTTTGATGCACCTGCGTTACGTCAGGCGATACTATCATCCTTACCTCCTACGCCCACCCCTTCTCCATTGAACCTGACTGGTCCCCTGACCTATGATGCGACCATCGGGCCTTTATTAAAGTCTCGCTGCGGAGCCTGCCATGGTGAGAATGGCATCCAAGGCTTGAATTTAACTACCTACCAGGGAGCGATGCAAGGTGGAACGACTGGTCCTGCGATCATCCTGGGTGATGCCGTTGGTAGTTTGCTAGTACAAAAACAATCCGGTGCACTACCTCATTTCGGTCAATTAACCCCTGAAGAACTAACACTGGTCATTGATTGGATTAATGCGGGAGCTCCGGAAAAATAAATAATCACCGACCACTGCCAAAGGAGGTGAAGTATGAGTGAAACGAAAAAACTCAGCCGGCGAAATTTTATGCAGGCAGCCATCTGGGGAATTGGGGGGGTAATCGGAATTGGTTTCGGGGTGCCAGCCGTCGCATATGTCGTCGGTCCCTCACTAAAAAGCCAACAAACCCAAGCTTGGATGCGATTAGGCCCTACCTCCAAGGTAGAGTTGGGAACCCCTACACTCTTCACATTTACGGTCCAAACCCAAACTGGATGGATCGAAAATTTACAAGAAATTTCGGTATATATCCTGTCTACTGATGGTCGCACCTATATTGCAATGTCGAATATTTGTACTCACTTGGGCTGCCATATTCGGTGGATATCTGATCAAAATCACTTCTTTTGTCCATGCCATAATGGTGTATTTGATATAACAGGTAATGTTGTTGCAGGGCCACCTCCCCGCCCGCTCACCCGTTATGATGTCAAGGAAGAAAATGGTCAATTATTCGTCCTGTTAGGAGGTTGATATGACAACCAAATTCAACCAATGGCTGGATGAACGCACCTCCTGGCGAAAGGTTTGGGAGGTAATCTTTCTGCGCAAGATTCCTAAGATAAATTGGTTCTATACCCTCGGGAGCGCATCCCTCTTTGTAGCCGTAAATCAAGCAATTACCGGAATATTACTGACAATTTATTACGTCCCCACACCGGACCATGCGTATGATAGCGTTCAATATATCACCACTCAGGTCCCATTAGGCTGGTTGATCCGTGGCCTTCATCATTGGGGAGCTAGTGCCATGATCATTCTGGTAGTTCTGCACATGCTGAGGGTAATCCTGTTCGGTGCTTATAAATATCCTCGAGAAGTCACATGGTTTACTGGCGTCATCTTGCTTCTGGTAGTGATTGGTTTTGGGTTTACGGGTTATCTATTGCCCTGGGACCAAAAAGCATTTTGGGCAACAACCGTCGGTACACAGATTGCCGGAACACCTCCACTCATTGGGGATTATCTCCTGCGCATCATACGAGGTGGAAGTGAGATTTCAGCAGTCACTTTAGTGCGCTTCTTTGGTACGCATGTGTGGGTGCTCCCGAGCTTATTATTCCTGCTCATCGGGATCCATCTATACCTTGTCATCCGCAACGGCATTAGTGCTGTGCCAAAGAGAGGCAAGTGAGCCATGAACGAGAAAGAAAAGCAAGATTATTTGGACAAATATCACGAAGAGAAGGAAAAGGGCGTCCCATTTTTCCCCGACATCATATTTAAGGACGCAGTTGTATCCTTCATCACATTCCTGATATTAATTGGTCTGGCATATTTCGTCGGGGCATCCCTCGAAGCACGCGCGAATCCTGCGGATGCCTCCTATACTCCCCGACCAGAATGGTATTTCTTGTTCCTGTTCCAACTATTAAAATATTTCCCAGGCAAGCTTGAAGTGGTAGGTGTGGTACTGATCCCCACCATCGCTATCATCGTGCTGTTTTTATTACCAATCCTGGACCGTAACACCAAACGTCACTTTCTCGACCGGCCAATCGTCACTGGGGTCACACTGCTGGCTTTAGCGGGTGTAGTCACTCTCACCATCCTGGCAGCTCGAGAAGCTCCTCCACCCACCCAAGCTACTCAAGGCGATCCAGTCGCTCTGCTTTATTCTCAAAACTGTGCCCCCTGCCACGGTACATCCATTACAGTGCCACCTGGAACTAATCTTCACAGCTTGATCGCCCAAGGCTCCCATGCTGGGATGCCTGCCTGGAATGGAGATTTATCCTCAGATCAAATCGATGAGCTTGCTGGCTTTATCCTATCCCCAGGTGGAAGTCAGTTGTTCAATACGAATTGTGGCTCTTGCCACAAAGTGGAAGATCTGGTGGGCGGCAACCCTCTGGACCTGAAAAATTCAATCGACGAGGGTCTCAATTTTACGCCACATGCTAATCTTCAGGCTGCTGATTGGTCTACAAGTTTAACTTTGGACGAGAAAACCACATTATTAAATTTTTTGATTGCCCCAGATGGACAACGACTATTTACCATTTATTGTTCACCTTGCCACGGGCAATCTGTTGCTTATTCTGGGAATGAAGCTCAACTAAGACAAACTATCGTACAAGGGGGGCAGCATCTAACCATGCCTCCCTGGCAGAATACACTTAGCTCTACTCAGATTGACACCCTCGCCAGCTACGTTGTGAACCCGGCATCTGTGCCAGATGGACAGGCATTATTCAAGCAATATTGCTCCAACTGCCATGGGGATCGCGTACCTCCTGCAACGAACGTCGATCAAGCCCGCCAAGTCATTACCTCTGGAGGCGCCCATCAAACCATGCCTGTCTGGGGGAGTGTGCTAACCCAGGCTCAAATCGATGCGCTGGTGAATTTCGTCATAAATTCCTCTCTGGGAACCTCCATCCAACGCGGTCAAACCTTGTTTGCACAGAATTGCGCCTCATGCCATGGTGATTTTGGAGAAGGAGGTCCAAACCCCACCAACCCCAACCAATTAATTGCTGCAATAGGGACTGCAGAGTTCCTGAATACTCGCGATGATTCCACCCTCTTCCAGATCATCACCCAGGGACAACCTGACCAAGGCATGTCGCCTTTTGGTACTACGAATGGTGGTAATTTGGATGATGATCAGATTAATTCAATTGTAGCGTACTTGCGTTCCTGGCAGGCCAACCCTCCAGTAACAACCCCTCCGCAATTTACAATCCCAACCTTAAATTTATCAGCTGCGGATATCTATGCCAAGGTATGCGCTCAATGTCATGGATCAAATGGTGAAGGATCCACCACCGCACCAGAGCTAAACGACTTGTCCGATGATACTGACCAGGATGTTTATAACGCGATCAGTAAAGGCACCCCATATACAACCATGCTTGCTTTTGATTCGATCTTATCAGATAGTCAGATACAGGAACTGGTAGCTATTATTCGCCAATTCCCCCCACCACAAGCATCGTCTCAACCAACTCCAACCGCACAGCCGGCTCCTGGTGCGCTCACGTTTGAAGCGAATATCTTACCCATTTTCCAGCAATATTGTGCAATGTGCCACGGGACTTTGGGCGGTTGGGATAGTTCATCTTACCAGGCGGTGATGACATCTGGTGACCATGCGCCTGTAGTCATTCCTGGCAATGAAGACGAAAGCCTGTTAGCTCAAAAACTCCTGGGCACCGCCACGAATGGAGGTATCATGCCCCCTGGTGGGATACTCCCTCAAACAACCATCCAAACCATCCTGGATTGGATTGCTGCAGGTGTACCTAGATAATAGGATCAATGGCTGAGTTTTTTACCCGTAATATTATTGTTGTATATTTTTTTTACGGTTTATCCTTCGTCGTAATGGGATTAGCTGTTCTTCTTGAATTTGGTCACTCTTCTAAACTTGACTTCGCACGCGCATTGCGCCCGTTAATTGGTTTCGGGTTAATCCATGGGTCTCACGAATGGCTTGAAATGTTCCTGATCATTCAAGCTCGGATTTCTGGACCCTTCACTGCTCCCTGGGTTTTGCCCGTTCGTTTGATTGCATTAGCCGCATCTTTTCTATTTTTAATTGCTTTTGGGGCGCGCCTCATTGCCGGTCCAGGAAAACACAAGCTATATATCGGTATGTTATCAACCATTACTGCTATATGGGTGATTGGCTTGCTCGGGGTTCTGGTTAATGAACCCACCAGCCAAATGCGTGTTATTGCAGCCGATGTCTACACCCGCTATGCACTGGCGATACCCGGCGCAGCATTAACAGTCTGGGGATTGATCATTCAACGCAGAAAATTTATCCAGGCTGGAATGTCTAGTTTTGGCCGCGATGTCATTCTGGCTGCTATCGCGTTCGGATTGTATGGTGGGATTGGGCAGTTATTTACCTCTCCAAGCATCATCTTCCCGTCAAGTTATCTTAATTCTGAAGTGTTTCTTCAATTGTTTGGGTTTCCAGTTCAAGTTTTTCGAGCCGTCACGGCAACGATGGCTGCGATATTCATAACCCGCTCTCTCCGGGCGTTTGAAGTGGAAAGTAGTCGTCACATTGAAGCGCTGCGTAATGAACAGCTCGCTGAGCAACAACGTCTGGAGGCACTGAGAGTAGAATTACTCCACCGGACGGTTATCGCTCAGGAATCTGAACGGCAGCGTATCGCCCGTGAACTGCATGATGAAACCGGTCAGACTTTGACTGCCTTGGGAATGGGTCTACGGGGAATGTCTGAGACGATTTCAACCAATCGCAACCGGGCGATTGAACAGGCAAATCAGCTTGAAAAACTGGCCATGGAAGGGGTTGAAGAGCTACAGCGCATGGTCTCTGGTCTCCATCCCCCTCAGTTGGATGATTTGGGTTTACTGGCAGCGCTGCGTTGGTATACCAATGATATCAGCACTCGTTCTGGAATTACTATAAATATCGTTAATCATGGCGGCAAGCCAAAACTATCCTCTGATGTAAGGGCAGTCGTGTTCAGGATTGCCCAGGAAGCTATAAATAACATCGTTCGTCATGCCAATGCCAATTGCATCGATATTCAGTTGGACTACACCGAAGGTAATATTTATCTCCGAGTTGAGGATAATGGTCAGGGTTTTAATACCGATGTGGTGTTGAAAAAAAAGCCTGGAAAACCAACGGCTTGGGGATTATTAGGAATGGTAGAACGTGCTGCACTAGTAGGTGGAACTTGTAATATATTTTCTCATCCAGGAAAAGGCACCCTAATAGAAGTAAATGTACCCATTATCGGAGAGACAAACAATGCCTGAAATTAACCTATTACTCGTTGATGATCATCAAGTAGTACGAACCGGTCTGAGAATGCTTCTGGAAGGTCAGCCGGACATGAAAATAGTCGGCGAAGCCGATAGTGGTCTTCAAGCCCTTGAGAAAGCCAAAGAGCTATTGCCAGATGTGGTTGTAATGGATATTACCCTGCCAGATATCTCAGGGATCGAAGCAACAAAACTGATCAAGGAAGAGCTTCCTGATATTGCAGTGGTTGCCCTGACCATTCACGAGGACGAACAATATTTTTTTGAAATGCTTCAGGCTGGCGCCTCTGGTTACGTCCCAAAACGTGCTGCTCCAGAAGACCTGATCACTTCTATTCGAGCTGCATTTGCCGGTGAAATTTATATATATCCGTCCCTGGCTAAAGCCTTAGTGGCTGATTTCCTCGGCCGTTCATCTCAGGAAAATGAAAAAGCATCATTGGATGGACTGACGACCCGTGAGCAAGAGGTATTGAGTTTATTGGCTGAGGGTTTAAGCAATGACGAAATTGGGGAATCGTTACAGATCAGCAAGCATACTGTGGCACGCCATCGTGAAAACCTGATGCGTAAGCTTGCACTTCATTCACGCAGTGAATTGGTAAAATACGCCATACGTAAGGGAATAATTACACCCTAAAAATAGGCTTTTTTCACTACCTATAAATGCCGTACCGCCCCTATTGACGCAAGCCGCTTTATTCTATATGATGAGAGTAGATATGAACAATATAGGTATAGTCGTTAAGGAGGTTAATATGCGTAAGGTGCAATTTATGGCAACATTTTGGACGTTTGTTATCGCCATCCCATTCACCGTTCTGGCACTCATCGGAGTGGCTTACCTGACAGAGAACTTAACCCAAATTATCAATGCGATCAGTAAATTTAGCCGGGAGATATCGGTGGGTGGACGAGGTCTGGCTTTAGAATTTTCTGCCCGCTGGCCTGAGATTGCAGGAATGGTGATTGGCATGATCGTAATCCTGACGATCTATCTATTTGCTCAGAATGCGAATAAAGCAGAGGATCATAAAATATAAATTAGGTTGGTTAAGTTACTTTCACTCTTTCATCTTGCGCTGGGTTGAACCACACTGACCTTCCCGGCGCAAGGTTTGTTTAATCAGTTTGATGTCAAGTTTTTGTAACCGTCCTGTTATTTGTAATAATTCATACAATCTACTCATCTTACCCTAATTATGTGGTAGAATTATATAGGGTGTTCAGCCTATGATTAATAGTGCATTCAACTATCACAGATGGCTAATTTTGCATCACCCTAACCTAAATTGCCTTATGATCTTTCGCAAAGGAGGAGCCATATCCACAATACTATATTCATCATCCTTCACATGTTTGTTGTAAGAATTTCTATTCCCTCATGAGGAGAAATTTATGAATTACAAGAAATATCTTTTTGTCGGTTTGCTGCTGATTGGCATTGCGCTAGCAGTAGCAGCATGTTCTTCCCCGCCGACAGCTACCGC
>Ga0315291_10010009_pt1 | contig 11615 bp, 8 predicted proteins | sample YL17G12_20_MG_FD_203070 | JGI IMG/M metagenome (GOLD analysis project Ga0315291, IMG submission 203070) | Sediment microbial communities from Yellowstone Lake, YNP, Wyoming, USA - YL17G12_20 | ecosystem: Environmental > Aquatic > Freshwater > Lake > Sediment | place: USA: Wyoming | collected...
TGGGTGATGCCGTCGCCGAACATGCCGACGCCGGAGACGGCGGCGCTCTATCCGGGCCTATGCCTCATCGAGGGCACGAACGTCTCGGAAGCCAGAGGAACGACCAGGCCGTTCGAGATGTTCGGCGCTCCGTGGGTGGACGCGCATAAGCTGGCGGATCGGCTGAATGCCGACGAGCTTCCCGGAGTTCGCTTCCGGCCGGCGCATTTCATCCCAGCGGCCTCGAAGTACCAGGGCGAGAGATGCGGCGGCGTGCAGGCGCACGTGATGGACAGAGACGCCCTCAATCCCGTCGCGGTCGGCATCTACGCGATCAAGGCCCTCCATGAACTATACCCGAAGGAGTTCCAGTTCCGGCCGCCCGGCGCTTCCGGCAGGTATTACTTCGATTTCCTCGCAGGCACGGACAAAACCCGCCTTGCGATACAGGCCGGCGCACCTGCGGAGGAAATCATCGAATCCTGGCGCGACGAGCTACGGGACTTCAAGCGGGACAGGCAGGCGTATCTGCTTTACTCGTGACAAGCGAATCGGGCGGAGTGGTGGAGTATTGGAGTGGTGGAGTACTGGAAGCCCGCCCCCGTAAGGACGATTCCACGCAGTTTGCTCCTCGGGATAAGCGTCGCTCCCGGCGCTGACTGGGACTAGAAAGAGTTTGCTGAATGCGCAGACCCTTACGCCGAATTTGCCTCCCGATTCCGGCGCTTCTCGCGCTGATGCTCCTTCCAGGCAGCTTGAATGCTGCGCTTACGGAAGATGAGCAGAGGCTCCTGTCGGCGATCAGCGTGACGCGCATGATGTCCGATATCGAGCGGCTGTGCAGCGACGAATTCCGCGGGCGCCGCGCCGGCAGCCCCGAGCACTATGCCGTCGCTGACTACCTCGCATCGAAGTTCGCCGAATCCGGGCTATCCACCGTTACGGATGAAGGCTACAAGCAGCCGCTCGCGATGCGCTATTCGCTCATCAGGTCGAAGGATGAGATCGAGGCCAGGCTCACGTACAAAATCAGTGGCAAGCGCGGGCAGGTCAAATTATTCAGCTACCGCGGCTACAACGGACGCGGCGGCCTCGACCTGGAATCGGAGGTCGTCTTTGTGGGCTATGGCACGGACGACGGCTATGCCGGCCTCGACGTGGCGGGCAAGATCGTCCTGTGGCTTCCCGGACAGCCGAAGGATGCCAAACCCATTACAGGCGTGCACAAGATGATAGCCGCATACCAGCGCGGCGCGGTTGCATGTCTGATGTATAAGCCGGCCGGCCTGAAGGACGATTGGGGCACAAACATTGGGCTTTCCGGCTCCATCGCCGATTTCCCATACATCGCGGTGGATGAGGCTGTCGCCACTGAGCTTTTGTCGCCTGGTATACGTGATATACGCAGCCTCCTGGCGAAGGATCCTCGCGAGCTGCCTGTGGGCCTGCGTGGGCCGAAGGTGCGGCTTCAGGTCACGCAGGTGTGCGATCCCGATCGCCGAACCTACAACGTGATCGGGATGCTGCCGGGCGCCGACCCGCAGGCGTCCCGGGAAATCGTGCTGGTGGGCGCGCACTACGACCACCTTGGCGATGATGGACGGGGGAGAATATTTAGAGGCGCAGATGATAACGCATCCGGCGCCGCAGTCGTTTTGGAGATCGCGCGGGCGATTGCCGACTCCGGCCTCAAGCCCCGGCGGACGATAGTGCCGGCCGCATGGACCGGCGAGGAAGCGGGCCTCGTCGGGTCGAACTACTTTGCAGCAAATCCGCTTTTCCCTTTGGAGCGTATCGTGTCGAGTATCCAGCTCGATATGGTCGGCGCCGGAACTCCGGGCACGCTTGTAACTGCCGGGGCCGCCGCCTATCCACGACATTACCGCCATCTGGCGGAGAGCGCCCGGGACCTTGGCCTCGCGCTGCGGCCGGATGCTGTCGGCGCAAGCGACCACCTGGCCTTCGCGCGTAAGAAGGTTCCCAGCTTCCTCCTCCATTCCGCGGGCGAACACCCAAACTGCCATACCATACGGGACACGCCTGCCGCCATCAATCGGAAAGCGCTCGAATCCGCCGCCCGCCTCGCCGCGCTTGCAGTCTGGCGCACCGCGAACGAATAACTCTATGCCGGGTACGTGTATGCGCAGGAGCGCCCTGCGGCGTTTACTGCTCATCCCCGCTGGGTACATCCGATTCGAGTGAGGTTTGCGCTCACGTCGAGGAGGTGAATCCCATGAAGCGATTGATGCTGACCCTCCTGGCGGCAGCGGTCATCCTGGGCGTATGCGGGTCGTTCGCCGGCGCCTTCACCATGGCTGAGAAGGTCGTGGTCGCCAACGAGCTTGTCGCCATCGCGCGCGTGCCGGCAGGAGGATTCACGGCTCAGCAGAGGATTGATCGGGTAAACGAGCGCCTGGCCTACATCCTGGGCTACGAGGCTTTGTCGCCGCGTAACATATACGCCGTGCCCGCGCCCGGCGGTTCGAGGGCGATAATGGTCGGCGACAGGCTCCTTATCACGGTCACGCCCCGCGATGCCTTCGCGAACGGCGCCACCGTGGTGGGCCTGACGCGGACATGGCTGCAGTTGGCGAGGGAGGCGCTGCCGCAGGCAAGACCTACACCGGGCGTTCCCGGCTAGCAAAGCCTAGACAGAACCGCGACCTCACCGTAAACGGCGAGTCTAGGCAGACAAGCATGCTGAAGCAAGGTGTCCCCGAATCCAACACACATCCAGCTTGCTTCAGCATTGGGCTCTGAGCGGAACAAATCAGGCCGATCCACTGGAGGTTCAGCTACCTGGCCTTGACCCTGGGGCCCTCGGGGGTGTCCTCGATCGCGTAACCGGCGGCGGCGAGCTCGCTGCGGATGCGGTCGGCTGCGGCGAAGTCGCGGGCCTTGCGGGCATTCTCGCGTTCCTGCACCAGGCCGAGGATTTCGTGCGGAATCTCCGCGCTCATGGGCTTCGCGCGCTCCGCCAGCCTGAGGCCCAGCACGCGGTCGAAGTCCACCATAGCCTCGAAAACCTCCCTGCCGCCTCGCCCGTGGATGTTGACTTCCTTTATCAAGCCGAAGACAGCCGCCAGCGCGACCGGCGTGTTCAGGTCGTCGTCCATCGCCTCGCCGAAAGCCGTCCTCGCTCTCTCGGCCGCCTCCTCAAGGCTGCTGGAGCTTTCCTTGTCCAGGCGTCCCATGAATTCGTAGAGGTTCCCGATGGTTGTTTTGGCTGTTTCCAGCGCCCGCCAGGTAAAATTGAGCTTCGAGCGGTAATGCGCGCCGAGCACGAGATATCGGAATGCCATCGGATCGTATCCCCTGGCGATCACGTCGCGGAGCGTGTAGAAGTTGCCGAGCGATTTGCTCATCTTCCGGCCGTCCACGAGCAGGTGCTCCGAATGCAGCCAGAAGTTCACGAACTTCCGGCCGGTCGCAGCTTCGGACTGCGCGATCTCGTTCTCATGGTGCGGGAAGATATTGTCCACGCCGCCCGTGTGGATGTCGAAGGTCCGGCCCAGGTACTTCATGCTCATGGCTGAGCATTCGATGTGCCAGCCCGGACGCCCTTTTCCAAGCTCGGTCTCCCAGAACACGGCGCCGTCGGCCTCGTCCCACGCCTTCCAGAGGGCGAAATCTGACACCTGGGCCTTTTCGTACTCGTCGGATTTCACCCGCGCGCCTGCCCTCAGTTCCTCGATCCGGAAGTGCGAGAGCTTGCCGTAGCCGGGGAACTTGGCGATATCGTAGTAGGTGGAGCCATCCTCGGCCCTGTATGCGACGCCCTTGTCGAGAAGCGCCTTGACGAGCGCAACCATTTCGGGGATATGCTGGGTCGCTCTGGGGTAAACGTGCGCCGGCTCGACGTTCAGCGCGTCGCGGTCCTCGAAGAACGCCTGGGTGAACGGTATGGTGTACTCATCCAGGCTTATCCCGCCGGACATCGCGCCCCGGATGGTCTTGTCGTCAACGTCGGTGATATTCATCACATGCTTGACGTCGAAGCCCCGATACTCCAGGTGGCGGCGCAGGATGTCCTCGAAGAGGTAGGTGCGCCAGTTGCCGATATGCGCGTAGTCATAGACCGTCGGCCCGCAGGTGTACAGGCCCACCCGCATGTCGTCAGACGATTTGAACTCATCTTTTTCTCTGGTCAGCGTGTTGAAGAAATGTATAGGCATGAATATCCCCTTGATAGACTGCAGACCGCAGACTGCAGCTCAGGAATCTGGTCTATAGTCTTCCCAGATGTGCCTCAGATACGCCAGGCTGCTGCGGGCGATGGTCACCGGATCGGGCTTGAAGTCGAATACCTCCACCGAGACGTATCCATCGAAGTCGGTCTTCCTAATGGCGGCGGCGATCTCGCGGAAATCCGTGTCCCCTGCGCCCGGCCCTCGTCCGCCGGCGTCGTTCGCGTGGACGTGCATCGCCAGATCGCCCGCTTCCTCGATGATCTGCGGGATCGGCTTCCCCTCCGAGCACATGCTCTTGACGTCCAGCATCGTGCGGAAGTGAGGCTTGCCGACCTCGCGCACCATCCGCACGGCATCGGCTACTGTATTGACAAAGTTCGTCTCGCGAAGCGGAAGCGCCTCTATGCACAGGTAGACTCCCGCGTCCTCGGCCGTCTCAGCGCAGTGAGCGAAGGCTTCACGAGCATATTCCCACGCCTGCACGTAAGTCAGGCCCTCGTGGACGTTCCTCTGCTTCGGCGAGCCGAATACAAGCACCCGCCCGCCGAGGTCGCCGCAGAAGCGGATCAGCGAGTCCAGGTAATCCCTCGTCCGGCGGCGGATGGCTTCATCGGGGTGATTGATGTACATCCCCTCCGGCTTCACCAGCAGCCAGTGGAGGCCGACTATCTCGACGCCGCTCGACTCGGCAGCACGGACTATCTCCCTGCGCCGGGACTGAGGAATAGCCTCCACGGAATCCGCCAAGGTGAACGGAGCAATCTCCACGCCGTCGTATCCCAACTCCGCGGCGGTGCGGAAGACTTCCTCAATCGCCCAGCCTTCGAACAGCTCATTGCATATGGAGAATTTCATACGAACCTTTACCGCAGCCCACACCAACCAGTCCGCTGTGGCCGACTCCTACCTTTCCTTAAACTTCACTATAGTCGCGCCGGAGCCGCCTTCTTCCTGCTCGCCCAGGCGGAACGACTCCACCGCATGGTGGTTCGCCAGAAACTCCCAAACCGCCTTCTTCAACGCGCCGGTGCCCTTCCCATGGATTATGCGAACGGACGGCAAGCCGGCAAGGTAGGCATCGTCCAGGTACTTGTCAAGATTAATCAGCGCCTGCTCGACCCTCTGGGCGATGAGCTTCAACTCGGCGGAGATGCTCCCGACTTTCGAAGAAGCAATCTCCATCGCGCCGCCCGCAGCAGCGGGTTCCTCCTTCTTTTCAGGATGCCTTGTAGGCCGCAGGAGGTCGAACGGGACGCTCACCTTCATAGAGCCTACCATGACGAGCGCATCGCCCTCACCCGGATTGTTGAGCAGCTCGCCGTTAATGCCGAACGTCGTCAGCAGGACGAGGTCGCCCGCCTTCAGGACGAACGGCTCGCCGGTCTCCTTGTAAGGTGGGGGCAGCAGCTCCTCTACCTCCTGCCGAAACTCCTTCACGCGCCGCTTGAACCGCTCGCGGCCTTGCTGCAGCTTCTTTTGGGAAACTTCGGGCTGCTTCTTCAGCTCCTCGATGATTTCGTCAAGCTCCTCGATCCTCTCGCGGACGCGCCGGTCAACCTCCTCGGCAAGCTGCTGGCGCATTTCGCGGCGAAGGGTCTCCAACTCCTCCAGGCGCTGCTCGTAGCGCGATTTCAGGGTCTCGACATCGCGGGATCTGCGCTCGGCAAGCTGCTCCCTCTCGGTAGCCGCGCGGTGCGTCTGCTCGATCTTGCGTATAATCTCCTCGGATGCCTCGCCGCGAACCATCTCCTTCGCCGAATGGATAATCTGCAGCGGCAGGCCCAGCCTTGACGCGATGGCAAACGCATTGCTGCTCCCCGGAACGCCAATCATCAGCCGGTATGTGGGCTGGAGAGTCCGCACATCGAATTCAACGCTGGCGTTTTCGATGCCTTCACGGACGAACGCGTACTCTTTCAACTCGCCATAGTGAGTGGTTGCGGCTACCCGTGCGTCGCGCTCGATCAGGTAATCGAGCACCGCTTTTGCAAGGGATGCGCCCTCGGCAGGATCCGTGCCGGCGCCGATCTCGTCCAGGAGAACGAGGGAATTCCTCGCGAGCCGCCTGGTGACGTTCACGATGTTCGTCATGTGGGATGAAAACGTGCTCAGCGATTGCTCGATGCTCTGCTCGTCGCCGATATCCGCGAACACGTCGTCGAATACCGCAGTCTCGCTGCCGGGATTCGCGGGAATGTGGAGTCCGCTCTGAGCCATCAACGCGAGGAGGCCGATAGACTTCAGGGTCACTGTCTTTCCGCCGGTGTTCGGGCCTGTGATGAGCAGCGCCTTGAACCTCCTGCCCAGCTCCACGTCTATCGGGACCACCGCACCCTTCAACAGCGGATGGCGGGCCTTGATGATGTCCAGCCTGCCTTCGCGATTCAGCCCGGGTTCGGTGGCATCCATGTCGCAGCTCAAGCGGGCCTTCGCGGAGGCGAAATCCAGCCTCGCCAGCGCAGCCAGAGCGACCTGTATCTCCGGGGCGGAAGCCTTGAGGAGGCCGGTGAGTCGCCGCAGGATTCGCTCGATCTCTTGCTGCTCCTTGGCCGCCAGCTCCTTGAGGTCGTTCCCCATCTCGACGACTGAGGTAGGCTCGATGAACACCGTCGCACCGCTGGCGCTGCTATCGTGGACGATTCCCGGAAAGTGAGGCCGATGCTCGGATTTGATCGGTATGCAGTATCTGTCCCCTCGCTGAGTGATCACCGGGTCCTGGATCATCGTGCGGAATTCGGGCGAGTGGATCATCGCGTGGAGCTTGTCCAGGAGCCGCGAGTGGGTAGTCTTCAGCTTGCTTCTGGTTCTGGCGAGCTCCGGGCTGGCGGTATCGCGGATTTCGCCCGTCTCGGCGATGCAGTCGTTAATGGATTCCTCGATGCGTGGAAACTGGCCGATATTCGCCGCGATCTCTGCGAGCTTCGGGTAATGCTCGGCGCGCTTCGTGATAAAGGCCCGAAGCCTTCGCCCGGAAGCCAGCGTCTCGGCTGCGTTCAGCAACTCGGACGGCTCCAGCGCCGCATCCAGGGATGCCTTCGTTATCTGCGGGCGGACGTCGTGGACTCCACCGAGGGGAAAGCTGCCTTCCTCCCGGATGACCGCCTTGGCCTCGCTGGTTTCCCTCTGGCCCTCCGTGATGGCAAGCAGATCGGCGCTTGGTTTGAGCTGCTGTGCGAGATCGTCCCCCAGGGGGCACGCGGTGCGCTCCCGGAGCATGGAGATGACCTGATCGTATTCCAGAACCTTCAGGGAGTGGGCATCCATGACTGGAATATTCTAGCAAAAATGCACCTCCTAAGCAAGCTCGGCATGGCAAGACCATTCGCCGAACGTATAGCGCTGGCTGCAGATTCTTTTCGATGTGTTTGAAAGAACGCTTGACATGGAATATATTGTGCGGTAGAATGGCAAGTACCACAATATGTTGTGGAGATGTTCGAGATTCTATCATGAAATGCCCCTACTGCGGACACAAAGATGACAAGGTTTTAGACTCCCGCTCCATCAGGGAGGGCGAGGGCATACGCAGGCGCCGGGAATGCCTTGCGTGCGGCCGCAGGTTCACCACATACGAGCAGATTGAGGAAATGCGGCTGATGGTCGTCAAGAAAGACGAGCGCCGCGAGCCGTTCGACCGCTCAAAAATTCTTAAAGGAATGGTCACAGCTTGCGAGAAGCGCCCAGTCAGCGTTGCTCAGTTGGAGGCTGCCGTTGACGAGATCGAGCGCGCCCTCTACAACAGGGGCGACAAAGAGGTCAGGTCGGCCGAGATCGGCGACATGGTCATCGAAAAGTTGAGGCGGCTCGACCGTGTGGCCTACGTGAGGTTTGCATCCGTCTATCGCCAATTCGAGGACGTGACCCAGTTCAAGGAACTGGTGGACGTCCTCGACAGGGATAGGTAGTAGACAATAGACTAGAGACCACTAAGGCTGCAGTCTGCAGTCTTGCTTACAATTTTCAGGAGGATCGAAGATGCTCACCAAAAATGCGATTACCGTACTCGAAAGGCGCTACCTCAGAAAGGACGAGCAGGGCAATCCCATCGAGACGCCCGAGGGGATGTTCCACCGTGTGACGGAGGCCGTCGCGCAGAGTGAGATAGCCTATGGGAAATCCGAGGCGGAGGTTGAGGAGATCGAAGCCGAATTCTACCGCATGATGTCCGAGCTGGAGTTTCTGCCGAACAGCCCAACTCTGATGAACGCCGGTCGGGAGCTCGGGCAGCTCGCCGCCTGTTTCGTTCTCCCGATCGAGGATTCCATGGAGAGCATCTTCGAGGCGATCAAGCATACAGCACTCATCCACAAGAGCGGAGGTGGAACGGGGTTTTCGTTTTCCCGGCTTCGGCCGGCGTGCGACGTCGTCCAGTCAACAAACGGCGTCTCAAGCGGGCCGATTTCCTTTATGGAGGTGTTCAATGCCGCAACGGAGGCCATCAAGCAGGGCGGAACGAGGCGCGGCGCGAATATGGGCTGCCTCCGCGTGGATCACCCGAATGTCCTCGACTTCATCACCGCCAAGAAGGACGGCAGCAGGCTGGCGAACTTCAATATCTCCGTGCTCCTTACCGAAGACTTCATGAAGGCGGTGGAGAAGAACAAGGACTACGATCTGATCAATCCACGCACCGGCGAAGTCGTCAAGAGCCTGAACGCCCGCAAGGTTTTCGATCTCATCGTCAATATGGCCTGGCGGAACGGCGAGCCGGGCATTATCTTCATTGATCGAATCAACCGCGACAACCCGACGCCGAAACTCGGCGAAATAGAGAGCACCAACCCCTGCGGGGAGCAGCCGCTTCTACCCTACGAAGCCTGCAACCTGGGATCCATCAACCTTGCCAAGATGGTGGTTCGCCACGGCGAATCGAACGGCGGCGCGGCCATAGATTATATGAAGCTCGGCCAGTCCGTGCGCGCGGCTGTGCGATTCCTCGACGACGTAATTGACGCCAGCAAGTACCCGCTCGAGCAGATTGATGAGATGGTGAAGGGAAACCGGAAGATCGGGCTGGGGGTGATGGGCTTCGCGGATATGCTCATCATGCTGGGCATCCCGTACGACTCGGAGCAGGCTACAAACCTCGGCGCGGAGGTCATGCAGTTCATCGAGACCGAGGCCAGGCAGATGTCCGCCGAGCTCGCAGCAGAGCGCGTGCCGTTCCCGAACTTCGAGGGCAGCATCTACAACGTGCCCGACGGCATTAAAATGAGGAATGCGACTGTCACCACCGTTGCGCCGACCGGCACGCTCTCCATTATTGCCGGGTGCTCGAGCGGCGTAGAGCCTTTGTTCGCGGTGTGCTACGTGCGCACGGTTCTAGACGGCACCGAGCTGGTGGAGGTCAATCCGCTCTTCGAGAAGATCGCCCGGGATCGAGGATTTTACAGCGACGAGCTGATGAAGGAGATCGCCGGCCGCGGTACCGTTAAGGGCCTGGACGCAGTTCCAGCGGATATACAGCGGATATTCGTGACGGCGCACGACATCGCCCCGGTTTGGCATATCAAGATGCAGGCCGCCTTCCAGAACTACGTTGATAATGCGGTTTCCAAGACCGTGAACTTTGCCAACTCCGCGACGACGGAGGATGTCGCCGAGGTATACAGGCTCGCCTACCGCCTGGGATGCAAGGGAGTCACGGTCTACCGCGACGGCAGCCGGGAAGAGCAGGTCTTGACCGTGGGAACCGAAAAGAGGGAAGCGGCTGCGTCGGAGAAAGGCGTCCTCGCGCCGAGGCCAAGGCCCGTGCGAACTCACGGCGTGACGGAAAAGGTCAAGACCGGCTGCGGCAGCCTGTACGTCACTATCAACGAGGATGAGGAAGGGCTGTGCGAGGTTTTCGCCAGGATGGGCAAGTCGGGCGGCTGCGCATCTTCGCAGTTGGATGCCGTCTCGCGCGTAATCTCCGCCGCTCTTCGCGCAGGCGTGAAGCCCGAGTCGGTAATCAAGCAGCTCCGGGGCAATGTCTGCCCGTCGCCGTGCTGGGATCAGGGCGGGAAAGTCCTTTCCTGCCCTGACGCGATCGGAATCGCTCTGGAGCACTACGTTCAGTACAAGCAGACCGGCGAGGCCGGCGAGGCGGTCAACCATTGGTCGAGCGCGCTGGACAACCTCGTCGGCGCCTGCCCGGACTGCGGGAGCGCCGTGGAGCATGAGAGCGGCTGCATCGTCTGCCGCTTCTGCGGCTTCTCGAAGTGTGGATAGATGCTGGTTGCCACAACGCTAAGGTAACGTCCAACATGGGATTGTTCAAAAAGGGCATCCGGGAGGGCGAGGGTCCTCCCGAGCCGCATTCACCCGGCTCAGCAGGAGCTTTGCCCTCCCATACAACCCACGGGATCCAAAGCGAAACCAACGTTTTTGAACAATCCCACATCGAACATCCAACTTCGAATCGAGAGGAAAGGGGCAAACGGAAGACCGACTGGCGCGGCAATCGCAGCAATCGCCCGGCTTCCCCAGTACTCCAGCACTCCAACACTCCATTCTCACAAGGAGGAACCATGAAGAAGCTCTTGCTTGTGCTGGCGCTGTGTGCGGCGACGGCGGGCGCAGTCCACGCCGCGATGAAGTTGACCTATGTAGACCTGGTTCGCAGGCTCATGGACCTGGAGGCGCTGGCGGCGCTTCCGGTCGAGGGCGAGCAGTGCATGCAGTGGTCGAGCTACGACCGCGCCAGCCGGTACGATGCCCAGACAGGCAAGTACGTTGCCTGGGAGGCCAATAACGACGGATACGACATCATCCGAGCTGAGGGAGACTTCCAGGTCTTAGCCGAAATCGAGGGGCCGGGCTGCATTTGGCGCATCTGGTCCGCTATGGCGGAGAGTGGACACGTGAGGATCTACCTGGACGGCGCTGCTGAGCCGGCGGTTGGCCTTCCTTTCTCAGGGTATTTCGATTGCAAGAATGAGCCTTTTATCTATCCGTCACTGGTTTACATATCTTCGAGGGGGGATAACTGCTACGTGCCGATTCCCTTCCAGAAGTCCTGCAAGATCGTTGCGGATAAGGGCTGGGGCAGGTACTATCACTTCACTTACACCAAATTTCCGAAGGGTACGATAGTGCCGACCTTCAAGCGCGAACTACGACCGCTCGATCGAGGTAGTAAAGAGGGCTGTGGGGAGAGCCCGCATCGGAGACTGCGAAAAAGCGGACGCGCTCCGCAGGCTCAGCCGGTTCTACGAGTTCTAGGCCCAGGGAACGGTGTTATGGAAAGGTTTAGATTGCCTCTGGAGATTGCGCCGCTGCCCGCTGCTCTGAGCCCGCCTCATATTGACCCAACGCGCCCGGCGGCCTAAAATGAGGGTGGGGGACCACATGGCCGTCGTGCGCGAAGTCTACGCGAAATCAGTCCTCGGCAAGTCCGGCATCTCCGACTACTGCGTCAACTGCTATACCGGATGTCTCCACTCGTGCGTGTACTGCTATGCCCGG
>Ga0315291_10010011_pt1 | contig 11614 bp, 9 predicted proteins | sample YL17G12_20_MG_FD_203070 | JGI IMG/M metagenome (GOLD analysis project Ga0315291, IMG submission 203070) | Sediment microbial communities from Yellowstone Lake, YNP, Wyoming, USA - YL17G12_20 | ecosystem: Environmental > Aquatic > Freshwater > Lake > Sediment | place: USA: Wyoming | collected...
CCGTCGAGGGAGGGGAGAGTAACAAGTTGAAAACTAATTGATTTTTACAATCGGGTTACATGACATTGTAAAAAGCTATTATCACACCCCCTGTGTCCAGTGTGTACCAGGATCAGCCCTCAAGGGGGGAGGCTGAGGGTGGGGGTGTGATGTCATTTTATTTAATGCGTTTGTATTACCCCAATTGAGTCAAAAAGAATAACTTCCTCCCCCCTCGGAGGGGGAGGATTAAGGTGGGGGGGAATGTCCACGATGTCCACCCCTCTCCGAGCCAGAGGCTCTCTGAGCCGGCGGCCATCCCAAACGTTCGGCTGAGCTCACGTCGAAGCCTTCCCCCATCGTAAGGGGGAAGGAGGTGAGATAAGAAATCCTCTGATTCTGAATAAATGACGAACCAAATAAGACAACTGGGCTCTAAGGACCGAATTCATTAACTTTAGAAAACGACATATTTTCGCTCAATTTGGGTATTAGTTATTCGGTATTGGTTATAATGATTTAAGCCCTTGGCGCTTCAATTTTTTACGCAGACCTTCGCGGCTGAGTCCCAACATCCGTGCTGCTTCACTTTTGTTCCCCTGGGTGGCTTCCAGCGTGGTCTTGATTAAGTGTCTTTCTGCGTCCTTCAATGAGGACATCGTCTTTCCGGGTTTTTCTGCCAAGGCGAATCTTCTTAGACCTTCGGATAGGTTTTCGGTGGTGATCGTATCGGCGTAAGAAAGAGCTACAGCCCTTTCCACTTCGTTTTCCAATTCTCTCACATTGCCGGGCCAGGGATAAGCCTTAAACCTACTAATCACATCCGGGGTAAACCTCATCTTCTGTCTGTCAAGCTTCTTAGTACATTGTTCCAGAAAAAAACCCGCAAGCAGTGGGATATCATCTTTTCGCTCACGCAAGGGTGGGATATGAAGGTTTATTACATTAAGCCTGTAAAAGAGATCTTCACGAAAAGTCTCCTCTTCAACCTCTTTGCTCAGATCCTTATTCGTGGCAGCAACAATCCTTATATCAACGGGAATGGTTTTCCTCCCCCCCACCCGCTCCAGTTCATGATCTTCTATGACACGGAGAATTTTTGCCTGACTTTGAAGGGGCATATCGCCGATCTCGTCAAGAAATAGGGTTCCTCCATCTGACTGTTCTATCTTTCCGATGCGCTTCTCAACCCCTGTCGCCACGCCTTTTTCGATACCGAATATCTCACTCTCAAAGATGGTTTCAGGGATAGCGGAGCAGTTGAGAACAACAAAGGGTTTCTCACTTCGGCTGCTATTATAGTGAATGGTTTTTGCGATAAGTTCTTTTCCCGTGCCGGTTTCGCCTGTAATCAGAATGTTGAGTGGGGTATCGGCAATTTTTTCGACCTTTTTAAGAAGACCAACAATCTGAGGGTTTACCCCCAGAATCCTTGAGGGTACAAACCGATGCCGCAGGGTCTGTTTGAGATGAATATTTTCTCTGAAGAGTCTATCTTTTGCGTCAGAAAGCTCGGCTTTCGCTTTTTTCAGATCATCAATCACCTGTTCCAAACGGTATTCTCGTGCCTCCACCTTGACCATCATCATTCCGAAGGCCTCTGCAAGCTCTGTAACCCGTTGAGGATATTTCCCTTCCTTCGTGAGTTCAAACAGCTCTTCGATCTTTGTGTAATGCCCTTTCGAAATCTCCTCGCAAAGGTCGATCAGATATTTTAGAAGCCTATTCGGATCGCGCATCATAAAGCCTCGCTGTCAGGGGTCAGTGTTCAGTTACCAGAAACAAAGGACTAGTGTCATGTCTCAAAAGTACATTTAATAACTGTGCCCCCCTCACCCTCCCCTCTCCCCGCTGGGGAGAGGGGAGGGTGAGGGGCAAGCATCCAGAATCATTGAGGAAGTGCAGTAGAAAGCATCTTCGTTTTGATAAAAATTGACTTTCATACTTATTCAACGAATTTCTGAGACGGCACACTAAGAACCAATCATTTTCTCTTCAACGGACCTCCGTAGACCGTTTATCATTTTCCCAATTTCAGACGTTTTACATAGTAACCTCTTCAATTGATCTTCGTCGATGTACTTTATCTGTTTCCCCTGGTCCCTGGCACCTGACTACTGATCCCTGCCCCCTGGCCTACTGACCCCTGCCGTTATGACCTCAGGGCAGCAATCGGATCAAGCCTTGCGGCAGAACGTGCGGGATAAAAACCAAAGAAGATACCGACCGCGGTGGATACGCAGACGCCGAGGATAATCGCAGATTTTGAGACCATGAACCCCCACTTGACAAAGTGCGAAAAGGCATAGGAGACCCCAATGCCCAATACGATCCCGATGAAACCTCCGACCAGACAGAGGGTCACCGATTCTATGATGAACTGGCCCTGGATATCGCTTCTCTGCGCACCCAGGGCTCTCCGCATACCGATCTCCTTACGGCGTTCTGAGACGGAGATGAGCATGACGTTCATGACGCCTATCCCGCCCACGATCAGCGCGATGCTCCCGATCGCACCGAGTAGCAATGTGAAGAGCCGCATCTGTTTTTGCATCTGCTCGATCAATTCCTCAGCCGTACGGACCCTCACCCGGAGCCCCTTTGCCTTCTTGCTGAAATAGCTCTGTATCTCAGATTTTATTTCGGCAGTGTTTTGGACACCGACCCTTGCCATGAATGAATTAATTTCTCCTCTTTCAAATGCCCTTGAAGCAGTCGTAATGTGAGTAATGACGGACATGTTGATATTTCCTGGCCTCATTCCTCCACCCTCGGAGATCTGTTTCAGCACTCCCACCACGGTGTAAATGCGTTCACCAAAAGTAAATGACTTACCTATCGGGTTCTCGAAACCGAGCTTTATAAAGAATTTCGCAATCTCTGCGCCGATCACACAGAAAAACCTCTGCTCGTCAAGATCGGATATGAAACGACCTTCCTGGATGCTCAGTTTATTTAAATCAAAAAAAGCTGCGGTCACCCCCATCATCTCGATGTAGGTCTCCTTGCCGGCATAGGAAAATGGAGCGCCTGAGGTCATATAGGGAGCAACTTCCAAAACGGTACGGCTTTGGCCCTTAAGGTCAAGAATGAGGGGAAGGCTAAACGTTCCCGCCGTCCCTTTGCTGTCATAATCCTTCATGACGGTGATGATGTCGATACCCATGTCTCTGAACTGTTTAAGCGCCTCCATCTGCACAATGGAGCCGATGGACACCATCCCGATGACAGACCCAATGCCTATAATAATACCGATCAGGGCCAGAATGGTGCGCTGCTTGGCAGTTAATAAACTCCTGAGGGCCTCTTTTATATTCGCTTTAAAGATCATGGCAACACCACCCTAAGTTAGAAAATCGCAAAGCGCATGGAGCATAGCACAAAGGAATGACAGCAAGATGTCCTCGTTACTAATCAGTCCATAATACCCCATGCCCAGAAGGCACCCTCGAACCATGAAAATTGTTTCCCCCTCTCCCTTGATGGGAGAGGGTGGGGGTGAGGGTGAGTCAAAGCCTTTGCCCCCTCACCTCAATCCTCTCCCCCAGAGGGGAGAGGAGGTATATTAGGTGCTATTTTCAAGCTAATTGTATGAACACCAAAAACTTAGAAGAAATATTTCAAATTTCCCCTATAATCCCCTCCCCCTTCGATGCCTGCCTGCGCGAAGCCGCTTCGGCGAAGGCAGGGGGGAGGGTACGGTTGGGGGAGGACAAAAGTGATTTGGTCCATAATTAGTCCCCCCTCCCCTTCACCCTGTTAGATAAGGTTCTTTATCCATAATGCTGTTGGACAATATTTTTTATCTAACAGGGTGAATCCCCTCCCACAGAGGGGAGGGAGATTTTTGGAAAAACATGTCTAATCAATTATGGACTCCTTAGTAATTTGTCATTTTAGTCGATGATCATCCCGTCCTTTAATTCAACTTTTCGTTTGCACTGCAAGGCAATCTTCGGGTCGTGAGTGATCACAATAATCGTGATGTCTTCTTCCTCATTCAATTTTTTAAAAAGATTCATAATATCCTGCCCGGTTCGGCTGTCGAGGGCACCTGTAGGTTCATCAGCCAGGAGAATAGATGGACGGCCGACCAAGGCACGCGCGATCGCCACCCTCTGCTGCTGGCCTCCCGATAGCTCCGTTGGCTTGTGATGAGCCCGATCCTCCATTTCAACCTTTCTTAAATACTCCAATGCCTTCGCTTTGATCTCTTTATCCCCCGTACCCCGATAGATGAGGGGGATCCCGACATTCTCCCTGGCGGTTAGCCGTGGGAGAAGATGATACGATTGGAAGACAAAACCTATCTTTCTGTTCCTGATACTCGAAAGCTCTCTGTCATTATCGTATGTGATCTTTGCCTCATCGATAAAATAAGAGCCGGAGGTCGGCTGCTCTAAAAGCCCCATCATATTCATCAGAGTGGACTTCCCGCTTCCAGAAGCTCCGATAATGGCAAGGAGTTCCCCCTTCTCTACGGTCATGGAGATCCCCTTCAAAACCTTCACCTCTATGGGCCCAACCTTATAGGTCTTATGAATATCGATGATTTTTAGCACGGGTGTTCCTTAAAGGGCGATCTCATCCCCATTTTGAAGGCCTTTTATAATCTCCACTGAATCCAGAGTCGTCAGGCCTGTCTCCACCTTTACCTTCTTCAACTCTTTTGTACCCTTATCCCTCACGGTCACGTAACGGTCTTTCCCTTCGATCTTCACCGCAGAAATCGGAACGAGAAGTGCTTCGGGTTTATTAAAGATCGATATCTCCATGTCTGCAGACATTCCCAGCCGGACCTTCTCCCGTTCCTCCAGCGATAGCTTTTCTATGTTGATCGTCAACTCAAAGGATGGAGTTTTCTTCCCTCCCTCGGCCTTTCCCGCCTGTGACGAAATATGTGAAACCTTCCCTTTTAGAGACACACCGGGGAAAGCGTCTCCGGTAATCTTTACCTCCAGGCCTTTCTTAACTTTCATGACCTCCATTTCGTCCACTTCCGCTGTCACGGCCAATCCCTCGGTATCCCCGATGGATAGGAGGATCTCCCCTTGGGAAAAGGACGCCCCTTTTTCGACGACCTTCCCTTTCTTTTCCTTGTCGGCGATGGAGGAAAGAATGATCGTACCGGAAACCGGGGCATGGATATCTGACTGTCTGATTTGGGTTTCCAGCTCCAGTAATCTTTGTTTGGTATTCTCAAGCTCAAATTTGGCGACGTCAATATTCTCCTTTCCTCCTTTGGCCATAACACTCTTGAGCTCAAGCACTGCAGATTCATAATCCATCTTTGTACTGGTATACTGTTGCTTGGCATTCTCATACTCTGTGGCCGGGACAATCCCTTTTTTAAAGAGCGCCTCGGTCTCCTCAAGGTTCTTTTTCTGTTGGTCAAGGCTCATTTTCCCCTTGGTAATGGATCTTTTCGCCCTCGAAACTTCGTCGCTGTCCTCCCAGTTGATCAACTCCCTTAACTTCTCATCTGCCTTGATGTAAGCAATCTTCGCCTCTCTATGTTTCATCTCGATTTCAGACGTATCCATCCTTAGGAGGAAATCCCCCTTTTTCACCGTCTGTCCGTATTCGAAAAGCTTTTCCTTGACCGTTCCATTGAATGGACTGGTGAGATTGACCACCTTGATCGGTTTCAAGGTTCCCTTCAGGGAGATGCTCTCCGAAAGGGCTCTGGGTGCCACCGTAAAAGTCTTCATCATGGATGCCTCTTTTCCCCCGGCCGGTCTCCCTCTTGAAATCCATTGGGTGGGAGATGTTTTTCCCCACATGAAATACCCGATGGAGAGAAAGAGGAGGATGACGAAAACGGTGGCGAAGATACGGATCACCTGAACCTTCTTCAGAGCGGTTTGTAGATTTTTATTTGTATCTTCGAGTTGGAGGTAGGAATCCTGTAGCTCTTTGTGTTTCTTTTTCAGCTCCTCGGTGAGCTGTATCTCAGCGATTCGCAGCCGCTCCACTTCCGTGATGTCGTTGAACACGACAATGACGGCGACATTCTTTTTCTCAGCTTCCTCAAGAGACTGTAAAAAGGAGGTTGTGACCGCAAGGGTCAAAACCTTCTCCCCTGTGTTATAGGGAACGATATTGTTGTGGACTCTCTCTGATTCGTAGACAGCATTCAGGATCGTTTGGTTAAAGTCGTCGTTCCCTTCTCTTAACAAGAAGACCTCTCCGAAGGTTCGAGTCAGGACGTCCTCCCGTCTGAAGGCGAGAATCCTTTCTGCAGCACTGTTAAAGGTAAGGATTCGGCCATCCAACCCGATGGTCATGACCCCGTCACTCATGTTCTCAAGGATATTCCGATAAACGATATCTGTCTGTGCCATCTCTTCGTCCCTTATCGTGAAACTTTCTTGTCCGGACCCAGGAGTTTTATCTCATCATCCTCCTTCTTAACCTCGACCCCCCAAGTCCCCAGAGTGGTGCCGAGGGTCTGGTCAAGACTGGTCAGGCCATTTAGATAGTCGATCACCGCGCCAAGCTCACTGACCTGGGCATTCACCAGGTCATTCTGGAAGCTCAGCAGTTGGAAATTGGTCGTCCGACCCACCTTCAATTTTTCCTGTTCTATCTCCAATTTTTTCTTAATCAGGATGGTCGCCTGTTTGGCCATCTCCACTTGTCTAAATTTTATCCCCACATCCCTGATGCCATTCTGAACTTCTATCCCGAGATTGATCTCCATTTTCTTAAGACTCAAATTTGCTTTCTCCAGCCCGATTTTTGCACTGATGTACGATTGTTCAATCGTCAGGTCTCTGATGGGGATCGTGAGCATCGTCCCAATATTCCAGTTGGTTTTCCCAAGGTTGCCCACTGATCCAAGGGTGGAACCCACACCGGAATTGCTCACACCCCGCTCGATGCCTGCTTGGAGGGACCAATCCCAGAGGCGATTTCTCTTGGCAGCGATGAAATTCAATTTCACCGTTTCCACATTCCGCAAGGCCTGAATATAGTCGGGTCTGTTATTCAAAGCGATGGCCATGGCCTTATCAAACGGTGGAGGCTTGACCTGGACCTCCGTTTCCTCGACCGGCTCAAAGAGGGTATCCTTATCGATATTGAGGATCTGGATCAAGGCCAATCGAGTCGATTCAACACTGTTCTCAGCCTGAAGGATCCCCAATTCCCTGTTGGCAATATCTGCCTCGGTCTGGACGATTTCCACCTCTGCCATTCTCCCGGCTTCAATCAAGGCCTTGTTGACTTCAAAGAGCTGCTTGGTCGTCACCAGCGACCTTTTGCTTATTTCGAGCTGACGCTGGGCCTGCACATAGCTTCTGTAAGTCTGGATGGTTGAGTTGATAATACTGATGAGCGTGCTCTTTAAGAAAAGGACATTCTGCTCCTCGTTGATCCGAGCAATCTTTAAAGAAGCAGTGGCTACCTCCACCCCTTCTGCGTCGATCCCACCGCCTTTTAAGAGAGGCTGGGTAAAGCTCAGGTTCCACGACGAACTGTAAACAGCGTCTTGTGAAAATTCTGTTTTGTTTGCCCTATTGTCCCATGTAAAACCAAATCTACCTCCTGTAGGAATCAACAGCGAAGCCGCATACGTGGCACCCTGATTCCCACCGGTACTCCGCCCAGGATCGCTGTAAAGGGAATTAATTTGACCTGATAAAAACAGGGAAGACTGTGGTTGGAATCCGTATTCCGCGACTTTGAGGCTAACTCTCTGAACGATACGATCGAGGAAGGCACTTCTGACATCGAGATTATTCTTCAACGCCAGAACAACAGAATCGGCGAGGGTGATTTTCTTGATTTCCTTCTTTTGGTTCCGGTGGTTATCCTGACTGAAAGCGGGAGAAATAAATAGAAGAACTGTGAGAATAGCCGTTAACCCTCTGGGAAAACTCCGAAAATGCCACATGCCCTTCCTCCCCAAATTATTTACAAACACAGGCTGAAGATTTTTTTGACTACAAAGGCTTCAGAGCATCTACTCTCTTCCCTTACTCTTGTTGACGATAAGACTCAGTACATTCTTTGTTCCTTCATGTTGGTATTGCACATCATCCATTAATTTCCTAATAAGAAAAACTCCGAGCCCCCCAACCTTCCGTTCGGATATATCGGCAGTGGTGTCAGGCTCTCCAAGAGAGAGCATATCAAACGGAACACCAGAGTCTAAAATTTCGATGATCAATCTATCTTGAGGATCAAGTTTACAAATGACTTCAACATCCCCAATTTTATCCTTGTAAGCGTATTTAAAGATATTCACCAGCGCCTCCTCGGTAGCCAACTCAATCTCACTGATTCTTTCCGGGCTGAATCCCTGCTCTCTGGCACAGTGAGATACAGAACTCATGAGTTCTCGGAGATACTCAATTTTGGCTGGCAGCTTTATATTTGAGAGGAGTTGCATCGATTTAAATTTGATTCAGCGCAGCTTCTTCTGAATCAAATATCTTGAAAATAGAATGAAACCCAGAGATTTTAAAGACCTCCTCGACAGGGCCCCTCAATCCAGAAAAGATGACTTCCCCCTGCCCTGCCTTCGATTGTTTTGCGATGACCAGTATGCTTCGAAGGCCTGCACTGCTGATGTACTCGAGTCCGGCAAGATTAACGAGAAACTTCTTCTCTCCTTTTGACATTAACTCTGACAGGTTCTTTTCAAATTCAGGGGCTGTCACGGCATCCATCCTGCCCGTCACTGAAACAACAGAAATATTTTTTTCTTTCCTTACACTTATCTCCATATTCTGTCTCCTTCATGTTTTTGGGTAAAATATACACAATAAATCAAAAAAAAGCAAAATATTTAAACGGGGTATTGGGGGTATTGGGGTCACATCTTCATATGTCATTATTTTCTTGACAAGAATCCATCTAGGTGTATGATGCATTTATGGCCAGACCCCTTCGAATGGACTATCCTGACGCCTTTTACCACGTGCTGTCCCGTGGAAATGAAAGAAAGGAAATCTTCCGGGATGAAAAAGATCACCTCCGATTTCTTGACACGCTCGGTAAAATGGTCGAACGATTTAAATTGGAGGTTCATGCCTATGTACTAATGAAGAACCACTTTCATTTACTCGTCCACACGAAAGAGGCCAATCTCTCACGTGCCATCCAGTGGTTAGGCGTCAGTTATTCTGTTTGGTTCAACAGACGACATCAACGAAGCGGACACCTGTTTCAAGGGCGTTTTAAGAGCTTTCTCATAGAGAATGACCGTTACTTTACGGCGATGTGTCTTTATATTCATGGGAACCCGCTGAGGGCAGGTGTCGTCAAGAGATTATTGGACTATTGGTGGAGCAGTTATCATGCCTATGCTGGAAAGAAGCCTGAGGTCTCCTGGTTGACGACGGAGTTAATCTTGGGTACATACGGAGGGAGTCGCAAGAGATTCCTGAGGGCTCAGCAGGTGTTTTATGAAGAAAGGCCGAATCTTTTAGAGGATCTTAGGCATGGGGTGTACCTTGGGAGCGAAGAGTTTTCGGAGAAATGTATTGAGAGGCTTAAGGGGGAGGGCTATCATGAGAAGCCGCAGGCAAGATCCTTATTAAGGAGCAGGGACATTAGGACCCTTGCGATCAAGATACTGAAGGGATTGGGGGAGAAAGATCCTGAGTCCGTGTTGCAGGTTCGTAAGTATCGCTGCCAGAATCGGGATGTTGCCATGTATGTCTTATATCACCTTGGGGTATATTTGAACAAGGAGATTGGTAAGGTGTTTGGCGTTGGATACACAGCGGTTCCAGGGGCGGTAAAGCGGGGGCAGGAATATTTAGGGTCAGATGGACAGTTAGAGAGAGTGGTTAAAAAGATAATTGCTGACATATGAAGATGTGACCCCATATCTCCCCACCTAAGCGATGAAAGGTTTCCGCTCTAAAGCTTCTTCACCCGACCGCCTGTTCCGTGTTTCAACGGAAGTAGTTTCTCGTTCATTGTGACACAGTCTCTGATGGGGGAGGATTAAGGTGGGGGGGAGGATTAGATCATTTCCCCCTCACCCCTACCCTCTCCCCCCAGGGGAGAGGGTAGGCCATTCATCCCCCCAGCAGAGCTAGGGGGTATTCTGGCATATTTTGATAAAGCCAAGAACCTGGATTCCTGCCTGCGGTGGGCAGGTTTTCGCAAGGGATGACATGTTTACATCCCACCAACTGGGTAGATACCTGATGTGATTTGCAGGAGTTTCAGTTCAATGTTTTTCTTCATTTTGGTTAAAAGAATCGCTCAAATTAGGTAAAAGATAATGCTGGATGGCGTATGAAAGGCATCGATATGGAATGCATGAAGAGACAAGTTCGAATGCAAGTTTTTGCCGTGGGTATGGTGCTCTTCCTGGCCATCTCGCACATCGTCATTCTCCCGGGCAAGGCGGATCAACAGGGATCAAACGTGGGCAGCCGAGCCGAATGGCATGTCGCGAAACGGGTGCTCATGCACACGCCCGGCGACGAGCTGTTCATGGGGGTCATCCATCCTGCGGCGGCCCTGTTTGAGCGTCCATTCAGCATCAAAGGCGCGGAAGCAGAGCACCGGAACTACATTGAACGGCTTCAAGAACACGGCATAACGGTGCATCGTGTTGTGGAAACACTGCTTGCCGGGACCGTAGACAAACACGGAAATCCTACTGCGGGTCCCGAACTCGACGCGTTACGCACATTCGCAGAGCAGTTCCCGACTATCGACAGTTCCGCTCTTCCTGCGAATCAACGGAGGGAACAACAGACTTACAAAAAGGAAACGTTTGCCGCCCTGCACCCGTATGAACTTGTCAAAATCATCCTTCGGCAGCCCACGGTCCACTTACGAATCACCACAACAAACACCGGCCTGACCGCTACGTATGAAGAATCGCCCGTCATGAATCTGTACTTCCTGAGAGATCAGATGATCACCACATCGAAGGGGGTGGTGATCTCGAAGATGAACTCACCCCAGCGCGCTCCCGAGACAAAGGTCATCAAGTTTGTCTTGACTAAACTGGGCATCAAGCCGATCTATGAAGTCGTGGGCAAGGGCCGTCTCGAAGGTGGAGACTACTTCTCAGCAGGAGAGGCAGCACTGATCGGCCAAGGACTCCGCACGAATGCAGAGGGAATCCAACAGCTACTGGACAACAAGGTCTTTGGTGTCTCGAACGTGCTGGTGGTGAAGGACCCGTGGAAAAACCAGGCCCAGATGCACCTGGATACCTACTTTAATATCATCAACCCGAAACTGGCCGTCATGGTGGCGGAGCGACTCAACAGCCCGAACAAGCCAGCTGTCGAGACGATGCGGTCCAGGGTGGATGTCTATGAACTTGAAGCGGGAACGTATGCGCTCAAAACCAGAGACGCTGATTTCCAGAATTACATGGAAAAGAAAATGGGATTCGGATTCATCCCGGTGTCTAACTTCGATCAGCTTCGATACGGGATTAACTTCCTGACAATTGCTCCCAACAAGATCCTTGCGATCGACGGAGTCAGTGCAGAGTATAAGCGCGCCTTGAAAGACGCCGAAGTGGATGCCACATGGATGGACTTCTACAACCTCACGGGTGGTTATGGCGCCGCACATTGCACCACACAGGTGCTGTTCCGTGAGCCCCACTGAAGCCGAAAGGAAAGACCCTATCGAAGAAACGATGCTG
>Ga0315291_10010012_pt1 | contig 11614 bp, 6 predicted proteins | sample YL17G12_20_MG_FD_203070 | JGI IMG/M metagenome (GOLD analysis project Ga0315291, IMG submission 203070) | Sediment microbial communities from Yellowstone Lake, YNP, Wyoming, USA - YL17G12_20 | ecosystem: Environmental > Aquatic > Freshwater > Lake > Sediment | place: USA: Wyoming | collected...
GCGCGGCCAGCCGGCTCGCACACGGCGCCAGGTCTCCTCCCACGAGCGGATGCCGCCCAGGGCGTCGGCCGCCTCGACGTTGCAGGCTCCCACCGCCACGGCCGCTGTCACGGTGTCCTCGAGCGACAGGCCGCGCAGCAGACCGCTCAGGAAGCCGGCGATGGTCGCATCGCCCGCGCCGGTGGTGCCGACTACCTCCACCTTGAAGCAGGGGGCCCACAGTTCCTTGCCGGCCCAGGCCGCCGGCTGCGCCGGCCGGGCCGCGCCCAGCGCGGCGATGGCCGCCCGACCGGCGGTGCGCACGTACAGCCCTCGCTCCCCCAACTTGAGCCCGACGACCTTGCTCCCCATCTCCAATATCTGGCGGCTGAGGTCCGAAAGCAACGCTGGTGTGATCAGCCGCAGGAAATCGGCCCCGCCCGCGGCCTGCATCAATTCTCCATACGTCTCCCGCCGCAGCATGTAGAGCGTCTCCTCGATGCTGGGCAGGAAGACGTCCACGTACGGCAGCACCGCCTGCAGGATGCTGGCCCAGTCCACCCGCCCGGCCGCCGACGCCGCGTCGGGCAGCGAGAGATCGAGCGAGGTCGTCACCCCGGTCTCCCTGGCGCGCCGGAACATGTCCACCAGTTGCGCGCCGCCGTCCTCGTACATCAATTTCAGGATGGGTGGATAGCCAAAGTGGAACAGGCGCGCCCGGCCCACCACGTCGTACCGCACGTCGCGGGCCGAGAAGGTCTCGTTGGCCGCCGGGCAGTGCAGGAAGATGCGGTCCACGCCGGGAGGGTTGATGATGACCGTGTAGGACGTGTGCACGGCCGGGTCCACCACCATGCCGTTCGCCAGGCCCGGCCCGTGCGACTCGATGACCTGCCGGACGACCTGCCCGAGCAAGTCATTCCCGATCTTGCCCATGAGGCGGGTGGGGATGCCCAACTTGTGGAGCGCGAGGCCGGTATTGGAGACCGCCCCGCCGGTGGAAATCGTGAGTGACCCCACCTCGGTCAAGCGCCCTGGCCGGAAGAGCAGGGCGAGGCCCTCCTGGGACAGCGCGGAGAGGTCGGGGATGACATCCAGGCAGATGTGGCCGGCGACGACGGCGTCACGCGAGGTGACCAGGTGCGGTCCCATTTCAGCGTCCCGGACGTTGATCTCGTCTGCCTGGGCGTTGATTTCGTAGGCTGTGGCGTGCCTGGCGTCACGGCTTGTAGGTGCGCGCATAATCAGTGACCAACAGGTGGAGGGGTGGTTCGTCCTCCTCGATCTGCGGGAAGCGTCCGACCGGCTCGTAGAAGCGGTTGTCGGTCCTGTCGTCGTTGACCATGGACACTTCGCCGACCATGACGCGGCTTTCAGCGCCCCAGAAGGCGTGGTAGAGGCGCGAGGGCAGGGTGATGCTTTCCCCCGGGCTCAACACCACCATATCGCCGGCCTTGACGGTGCGCTGCACGCCGTCGGTGCTGACGGTCACGTCGGTACCGGCCAGTTTTTCGTCGGCGGTGGAGTTGTACAACTGGACGACGAGTTTGCCGCCGCCCCGGTTGATGATGTCCTCGGACTTGGACCAGTGAAAGTGCATGGGAGTGACCTGGTCCACGCCCACCAGCATGATCTTTTCAGCGTATAGTTTGCCCTGGAGCGTCTGCCAGTTGTGGGGATGGCCGTTGCGGATGGTGAAGAGGAACAGCCCGCACTTGGCAAAGTCGCCGCTGCCAAAGTCGGTGATGTCCCATCCCAGGCCATTATCCACGATCTCGCGCACCTCACCCCCTTTGGCCGCCCACGCCTGGGGCGTCCAGTAGGCGAAGGGGGGAAGGTAGAAGCCCCGGCCGCGGATGAAGGCATCGGCCTCGCGCATGATGGCGTTGATCTCGGAACGTTTCATGGTTTCCTCCTGTATCACGATTTCAGTTCATGATGCCTTTAACGCAGAGTCGCAGAGTCGCAGAGTCGCAGAGAAATCTATAGGAACCTCTGCGCCTCCCCGCCTCTGCGCCTCTGCGTTAGTTCCTATCCATCTGGCCTTCACTACTCCAGTGCCAATACCTTGCGGGCCGCCGCGTCGTCCGTGACCAGCACGTTGACGTGGCCGCCGCGCAGTGCGCCCAGGATCGCCTCGGCCTTCGCTTCGCCGCCGGCCACGCCGATGACCTGCCCAATCCCGTGCAACGCCTCCAGTTCGAGGCCGACGATGCGGTGGTTGAGTTCGATGTCCATAACGCGGCCCTGCGCGTCATAGTGCCTCGCGCAGATGTCGCCCACGACCCCCTGGGCGCGCAGGCGGGCCAGCGCCTCGCGGTCCACGTACCCGGCGCGCAACAGGCTGTAGACCTCGGGGGTGGGCGCGCCGATGCCGACCAGCGCCACGTCGGCCTGGCCGGCCAGGCGCAGCGTGTCGCGGATGCGCGGCTCTTGCAGCAGCGCCTCCCGCGCGCGGGCGTCCTCGACGATGAGCGGGGCGTGCAGGTAGCGGTATTCGCCCCCGTAGGCGTTGGCCAGCAGGCGGGCCAGGTCGGTGCCATCCATCAGCGGGTCGCCTGCCCCCACCGCGCCGACCATCTGCACGACGGTGATGGGGAGGTGCCGCTCGGGCCTGAGCGCGCGCACGGTAGAATAGACCGCCACGCCCCACGAGATACCCAGGACCATCCCACCGGTGAGGATGCTCTCGACGTAGCGGGCGGCCAGTGCGCCAAGGCCGCGCAGGGTTTCCTCGTAGGACTGGCCGCGCCCCGCGAGCACGCGGGCATGCGCCAGGCCGAAGCGGGCGCGCAGGGAGTCCTCGAGGTCGGGCGCCGTCTTCCAGGGGTAGTGGACGACGATCTCGACGACGCCAATCTCACGGGCCTGGTCGAGCATGCGGGAGATGGTGGAGCGAGAGGTGCCGACGCGGCGGGCGATCTCGTCCTGGGTCAGGCTGTTTTCGTAGTACAGGCTGGCGACCTGCGCCAGCAGTTCGGGTTGGTCGGGCATGGGCTATAGCCTGGCGTGCACGTTTTCTCAGGATGTGCACCGGTGTGCAGGGGGGATTCTATCACAGGGGGAGGGGATTGTCAACCTTTGTGGTGGGGGCATTTGGAGCACGAAAGGCACGAAATCTCGCGAAAAACACGAAAGCGGACGCCGTTTTCGCGCGTTATGGTATAATGTCCACGCGAGGCACCTATGGACCGAAACATGCCCATCGTTTCTCAAGAAGAACCCCTGCTCACGCCAGAGGAGGCATGGCAGGATTATGAATCGCTGAAGATAGCGCTGGCTGAAGAGGCGGGGGGCCCAGACGCACGGCGATAGTTGGAATTGCCTCCCGATATCTCAGTCCTGGTGCGGGAACTCGTTGCTGCTGGCGTATGCCATGACGAGCGCGACGTGATCGTCAGGGCGGTGGAGGCGTTCTTCGTAGCCGTGTCCCCACGACAGACTGCGCGGTACCGCATTCTTCAGGAAGCCAGGATGAAGTACAGGGTATAGTGGACGAGGGTCTCAACCACACCGGCCTGGCGGGCCTCGTCGAGCATGCGGGACACGGTGGAACGAAATGTGCCTGCAACGCAAGCGCCGTCATCAGCGATCCACGCCAATCCTCTGCACTGTCTGTTCTGACCCGCAGTCGAAACCGAGATGGTGACTTAACCCGAGGTCTTGATGATGATGGGCAAGTAGACACTAAATGGCGGGTTGATAGCCATCGCTTCCTTACACCATAGCCCATCCTCACAGATATAAGCCTTGTTAATCACCGCCACCGGAGCCAGTACCTGCTCTCTATCGCAATTGTTGGAGAGATCAGGGTCGGAATCGTTGCTATGTACACACACGGTGTTCGTTACGAGACCAACGGCGCTCGAGTTGACAGCAACCGTGATCTCAATCGTCCAAACTTCTCCCGCTGTTAGCATACCTGTGTACCACGTCAGTGGATCAGGCCCGCCCATCAAAGGTGGTACAGACGATCGGAAACTCACACCAAGAGGCAAAGTATCACTGACGACCACGTTCTGAGCATCTGAAGGACCCTCATTGTTGACCCGTAAATTGTACACGAGTATCTCTCCAGGTATTACCTTACCATTACGGAGACTGTCCCCCTTTTTTATGCGCAGGTCGGCCTGTCTGGCGACAACATCCGTCTGTTCTACGTCCCTATTGTTGTCGGAATTGGGATCCGAGGTACTACTGTCCACGCTAGCTACATTGATCAGGGTACCCGAGGTTTCCGAGATCACCTGCACCACAAGTGTGACCACCTGGCTGGTTTCGGACACGATGGAACCCAAATACCATGTCAAAGGGCTTGTGCTACTTGGCGGTGGCGTGGCCAACGTGAAGGCTACGCCACTCGGTAGGTCATCAGTCACGGCCACATTCTCGGCTGTAAACGGCCCATCGTTATGGACAAATAGTGTGTACGTCAATGCCTGACCTGCAACTACTGAAGCCTGATCACTGCTTTTCTCCAGGCTTAAGTCAGCGTCACAATCAGGCGCATGGCCACCCGACACACAGCCTGGCTCAGACGTCTCCAGGTTATTCGATGCAAGGGTCTGGATCTGAGTCAGATGCGAGCCTGGGGCATCTAAAACGAGGGGTTGTGTAGAGGGCCAGGAGGTTGGAGCAGTGATCGGAACAGGTGATAGCGCTTCTACGGCGGATGGATCCACAACTTCCACTTGGAAGGACACTTTTCCAGTTGTGCCGCGGCTCAAGTTCTCTATTGTCCAGGTGATTACGCTACCGTCGGAATATCCACCACCTGAAATAGAGTCAGAGATAAGTTGTGTGTTAACTGGCACAGTATCCGTGATAATGACCCCCTGCAAGAGCCTAGCACCGACGTTGCTATAAGTGATTGTGTAAGTGATTTGATCCGATGGATAGGCAATTCCTGACGGGTAGGCTTTTTTACTGAGATGTGCCAGGGGCCAGAAGAATGCGCTTGCATATCTTCGTCCAGACTGCCCATCTTCTTCGCCACCAATTACGTAGACTTGCCCAACATGATTGCCGCCGTTGACAAGGATAGTAGCGTGACCCTCTAGTGCAAGAGGCAGCGTATGTTCTTGCTCCCATGATCCTAAAGTACCATTCACTGGATTAATCTCTGCAGACCAAATGCCCGCGCAAGAGTGAGCAATACCTTGGTCATATGCGCGCCCTCCAACTATAAACATCCGATCCTGAAGTACGAAAGCGGTAAGAAGGTACATGCTAACCGGCAAGGGGGTAGTGTTTGTGTAGACCCTGTTGATGAAGCCATTCTCTAGCGGGGCGAAATAGACAGTATCCGTCACTACTCTACCGCGCACGCCTCCTAATATGTAGAGCCAATCACGGTACATAACTGCGGCAAATCCAGCTAGCGGTTCCTTCAGTCCGCCATTCAGCTTCTGCCACGTCCCAATACTCCCATCATTGCTCAGTTGTGCAACCTGTACTTCACCAACTTCACCATTTTTAGTGTAGCCTCCTAATACATACAGTCGGTCCTGGAAAACAACTGCCTGATGATGGTCTCGACCAGGCATCACCAAGTGTGGAGATCGTGACCAGTTCGTAGTATTGCCATCACTTCCGACTTCAATATGAGCGAAGTAGGTAGTTCCTGTTATCACCTGGCCGTCGTGCCCTCCAACGACGTATATGTACCCATCGTCAACCACAGCCGCAGCACGAGAGAGAGTTGGCAGACCAGTAGAATTGGTCACCTTCCATGCTGTGGCTAATCCATCAGTGCCAATCTCAGCACGCCAAACATCACTGGTGGGCCAGGGAGTTGTCTCAGTTCCAGGAAGTCCGCCAATGACATAAATCCGGTCGTTCCAATATAACCCAGAGTGTTTCGAGAGAGCATGTTCCAGGGATGGCACTGATTCCCAATAGTCAAGCGATGGTACACAGGCGGACGGAGCAACAGATGCCATCAGGTCAAAGTATCTATCCTGACCGATGAGATGGTTGGACGATGGGATGTAAGTGGGCAGATCATCAGCACGCATAGAAGTGAAGAAGCTCACAGTTGCAAATAGGAGTGCAATGAACAGAATTGCACTAAAAACAATGTATTTTGCATTCTCCGAAGCAACAGCTCTGGATAGAGTGTTCATACATCCCCCCACACTGAATCACGAACCAGTTATGCTCCATCTGCCATGGTCTCGCTAACACCCAATGGCAGTCTTCGGATGCAACACTATTACCACAATAGGAACGACGTTTGCCAACACATGTCTGGACTACTCAGCTCTTACTTGCTCTCACTACCATCACCAGCCCAAACCCACTCAGGGCCAATTCTCCGAGCCGGGTTTCTCAGTTGGTCTTAGCTTCTCTGTCGGCGTCGGTGTTATTGGTGTCGGTGTTGGAGTTGGAATTGCCGGCCACTTTGGCTTACGCGTTGGAGTCAGTGTCGGCGTCAGTGTCGGTGCCGATGTTGGTGTCCGTATTGGCATCGGTGGCGGCGTCGGGCTCACTGTTGCTATAGGCAGCATCGTGGGTGTAGCTGTCGGTGTTTGCGCCTCCGTCACTGTAAACAAAACTGTGGACGTAACACCTCTGCCCATCGAGTCCTGCACAGTCACAGTATATACGCCAGCCCTTAAAGTCGCTGGGACAGTAGCCGTAATCGTACTGGAGTCCACAAATACCACTTGTAACGGAACGCCAATTGTGAGAGCGGTAGAGGTCGTAAAGCTCTTTCCGCTGACCAGTACTGGCATGGCGATACCTTGAAGTGTACTTGTTGGCGATATGCTATCTGCAACAGGGAATGGCGGAACAACGTGGAAATGATGGCGCTCGGATTCCTTGCTCACCTGTTCGTACGTATCTGGCCCCATTTCACGCACGACGACAACGGCCCAATTGTATTCCCCTGGTGGGAGGAGGTCAGGCAGGGTGAAACGTTTCTCTTTGTGATAGAAGACCGAAGGATCCTGCCCTGTTACCCATACCTGCAACCGGTAGTATTCATCCGCCAGCAATTCGTGGATGTGATTCCAACACAGGTTCAATTCAGATCCACACTCTACGCACAGGTCATCCTCCGGTGCCTCCAGAGTCACTGGTGGGAGCAGAGTATGTGGTGTTGGATTCGGGCTACACGAGGAATTCAAGAGCATGGCGAAAGCCGCCAGGCACATTATGACCAGGAAGGTTGTTGGCATAGTGGTCGGGCTAATGCACAAATGCCTGGCGATGAATCTGCGGAGATTACTACAATTGCCACTCGATAGACTCATATTTTCCCCCCGATGACCCTGTACAGAAGCTCAACGAACTACCACATCGTCAACGTACGTCCACGTATTCCACCACTTATCAGGCTGTCTATTGACATTACGGAGGTACACTTCTATCATCTCTCCTCTGTATAGGCTCAAGTCGAACTCTCTGCCTTGCCAACCGGAGTCCCAGGCTGCACCATCGCAACTGGATTGATGCCACTCTGTGTTCCCGAATCGACCACCTGGCTTGCCGTTGATCACCACCTCGAAAAAGTCCGCGCTGACTACGTCATAGCTAAAAACCCGGTATCTCAGCGAGAGCGTAGGGCTGATCGTCTGTGGCACCTGGAAGGATTGCTTGATCCATGCTTCCCCAACCGGCACACCGTCTTCGCACTTATATCGGGGATCGCCAAGGACAACATAACATTGACTCCCTTCACATTCGATTTCTTGACGAAGCTCACCACCGTGCTCCCAGCATTCGAAGTTGCGCTTTTCAAAGCCACCATTGCACAATGTTGGCGGTTTCGGTGTTGGCGTAGCAGTATGAGATGGCAATATCTGAATGAGGGCAAACACCAAACCTACAGTAGCAATTAGCGTAGCAATTATCCATTGCACTAATGGTTTTTCTAGAGCCTCGATGAAGGCCGAGTGCCTTCGAGCAATCCCCAATTGAGCCGCCGCATCACGATAATGTGGGTCTCTGCGTATGACTTCTGTCAGAGCGATCCTTGCTTTTCGTTTCCTATTGTTTTGGATATCGTCCACAGCTCCACGATATAGCTCATCAAGTTCGCGTTGCTTCTTTGTCTCCTCGAGCCTTGTGATTACGCCAGTATCTTCCGGAACAAGCCCGTGCAACTCTTCAGGGATCTTAACTGCCTCTGACCAATTTCCATCACGAACGCTGGCTTCCTCTTGTGCACAGAGTTTCCTAATGCGAAGCTGCTTGTTACAATTCTCGAGTTTTGCCTGAACGTCCCGGTAATTCGGATCTATCCCAGAGACTCGCGTAAATCCCTCTACAGCTTCCTCCAACTCCCCCCGGTGTAGATGGGCTATGCTTCGTCTGTACAGTGTGTCCAGTCTCTGTTGTCTCCGAACCTCAGCCAGTCTGATTTCAACGTCCTTGTGGCCTTCGATTTTGTAGATCCTGACTAGGCGGATGACTTCCATGAATTGATTAATGGCATCTTCCCATCTACGAGTCTCTTGAAATCCTACACCAGCACTGTATGGGGCTGCGAGCTTTTGCTGTCTACGCGCTTCCTTTAGCTTATCATTGGCATCTCGATATCCTGGGGCCTTTCGAAGGATCGCCTTCAACTTCCTCACTGCTTGTGGCCATTCTTCTTCACGAAAATGATCCAATACCTGCTCATGAAGGCTCTGAAGTCTGCACTGCGATCGAGCCCACCTGAGTTTGTCGTAGGAATCCCTATAGGTTCGATCAGTGTTGACAATGTCTTCAAGTGTCGCGATTGCCTCTTCCCACTTCTCCCCTTCAAGTTGCACTTCAGCACTGGCATATAGGGTTTGCAGATTCAATTGCTCCACGGCCTCTGCGAGCAAAGCGGCAGCATCCCCATACTTCCCGCCTGTATCAACTATGGGCTTCAGATAGCCGATGGCGCTTGCCCATTCCTTCCTGCTGAGATGAGCCTTACCCATATGATATCGGTCTTGAAGGTCTTCGAAGTACCTGGCTCTTTCCTTTACTTCGGCAAGTCTTTCTGAGGCATCGCCGTATCCGGGATTGATTCGAATCAACTGCCTAAAATCCGCGGTAGCTTCTTGCCAGGATCCGCGGCGAAGATGTTCGATACCTCTTTGATATAAAGCTTCCGGGTCATCACTGGTGTTGCTGTCAGGGGTAGACACCATACGGCTTCCTCGCTTTCAGCCATGAGCTAAGGATAAATACTGATTCACCAAATAGCCGCTGGAAAACCGATCTGTCGTAGGAGCAACAGCGAGGCTTCCAGCATAATGCCACGCAAGAAGGTACACTCAATCTGACATGTGATCCTCCCTTGCCAAGTCGGCACTATGCTGAGTGCTATTGCCGAACACCCGATCAGCATTTCTCACACAACAAGTAGAATACCTGTCTGGAGAACAACAGGGTGAATGGCTCAACGGGAGATAATCCGAGGAGCGTAGCCGGATTACCCGCCTACGCCAGGTGTTACAAACTGCAGGATGTTCATTCTCCCTGCGCATGGTAGCCCCCGCCCATAATCTGCCCTCTCGGGTCGCCCAGGCCCGAAAGGTTGCCTTGTCAGAAAAGAGGTCGTCCTTTGTGGACAATTCAGATTGTACCACATCCTGAGAGAAAGTCAATAGCAAAACACGAAAATTCCTTGCAGATCACAATCTGGAGAGAATGCCCAGTACTCCCTCCGAACTACAGAGCATACCACATGCCTCTGAACGAACCTCTGAACACGCGGTTAAACAGAGCCAGGCAGTTCACCGGCCCAGGCGGCGTCCATATGCACACTGCTCGTCCACAGATTTGCACACCAAAGAGATGGGAGTATACTACCCTCGCGACAACCCTGGCCGTGTCGCCCTATAGGAGGACCCATCCCGTATGTCCCCAACCAACCACACCCTGGACATCACTACGCTCGAGACCTGGCTGTGGGAGGCGGCGTGCAAGATCCGCGGGCCGGTGGATGCGCCCAAGTTCAAGGACTACATCCTCCCCCTCGTCTTCCTCAAGCGCCTCTCCGACGTCTTCGACGACGAGGTCGCCCGCCTGGGCGACGAGTTCAGCAGCCGCGCGACTGCCGAGCGGCTGGTCGAGGACGACCACGACCTGGTGCGCTTTTACCTGCCGGAGGCCGCCCGCTGGAGCCACCTGGCCAAACTGGCCACCGGCCTGGGCGAGGCGCTCACCGACGCGGTGCGCGCCGTCTCGCGCGAGAACCCCAAACTGGCCGGCGTGATTGACGCGGTGGATTTTAACGCCACGCAGGCGGGCCAGCGCATGGTGGGGGACGACCGGCTGCGGGAACTGGTGCAGGTGCTGGGCCAACACCGCTTGGGCCTGCGCGACGTCGAGCCCGACATCCTGGGCCGCGCCTACGAGTACCTCCTGCGCAAGTTCGCCGAGGGGCAGGGGCAGAGCGCGGGTGAGTTCTACACTCCCCGCCAGGTGGGGGTGCTGATGGCGCGCCTGCTCGACCCCCAGCCGGGGATGACCCTCTATGATCCGACGAGCGGGTCGGGCGGACTGCTGATCAAGGCCCACCTGCGGCTGCTGGAGACGCACGGCGTCCAGCACAATGGGCGGCGCGTCCTGCCGCCGGAGGTCGCCCCGCTGCGGGTCTTTGGGCAGGAGATCAACCCCAGCACGTTCGCCATGGCGCGCATGAACGCCTTTATCCACGACATGGAGGCCGAGATCGCCCTGGGTGACACCATGGCTCGCCCCGCTTTCGTCAACGACGATGGCTCGCTGCGCCACTTCGACCTGGTGGCCGCCAACCCCATGTGGAACCAGGACGTCCCCACCGGCGTGTACGAGAACGACCCCTACGGGCGCTTCGAGCGGGGCACGCCGCCCGGCTCCAGCGCCGACTGGGGCTGGGTGCAGCACATGGCGGCCTCGCTCGAGCCGCGCGGACGCATGGCGGTGGTGCTCGACACCGGCGCGGTGAGCCGCGGCAGCGGCAACCAGGGCTCGAACCGCGAGCGCGACGTCCGCCGGGCCTTCGTGGAGGGGGACCTGGTGACGAGCGGGGACCTGATCGAGGCGGTGGTCCTGCTGCCGGAGAACCTGTTCTACAACACGACCGCGCCGGGCATCGTGATGGTGCTCAACAAGGCCAAACGGCACCCGGGCGAAATCCTGCTGATCAACGGTAGTTCCCTGTTCGTCAAGGGCCGCCCGAAGAACGAACTGACCGACGAGCACGTGGCGCACATTGCGGCGCTATATCACGAGTGGCGGGCGGAGGAGGGGCTGTCGGCGATCATCACCACGGCTGAGACGGCCCGCAACGACTACAACCTGAGCCCCAGCCGCTACGTGGCCACCGGCGGCGGGGAGGAGGTGCTGTCGCTGGAGGAGGCGATGACACTGTTGCGCGAGGCGGAGGAGGAACGCGCCGGGGCCGACGCTGCGCTGCGCGAGGTGCTGGCCGCCCTCGGGTTGGCGCCGTGACAGATTCCTGGTTCTGGTTTACAAAATAGAAAATTTCTGATATAATGTAAACCAGAGGAGCATGAAAGCGAGAACGTGGCTCCTCATAGATAGGGGGAGCGAAATGAGTGTGGGAGAACGGATCAAAATGGCCCGCCGGATGGCGGGTCTGAGCATGGACGACCTGGCCACGACGGCAGGCGTGAGCAAGATGGCGATCTCGAAATACGAA
>Ga0315291_10010013_pt1 | contig 11614 bp, 13 predicted proteins | sample YL17G12_20_MG_FD_203070 | JGI IMG/M metagenome (GOLD analysis project Ga0315291, IMG submission 203070) | Sediment microbial communities from Yellowstone Lake, YNP, Wyoming, USA - YL17G12_20 | ecosystem: Environmental > Aquatic > Freshwater > Lake > Sediment | place: USA: Wyoming | collected...
GAAGCAAAGGAGGCGGGTACAAAACATATAAATAGTATAATAAGAAATAATAATATTAGTGAATTGACAAGTATTATGTATGATCCAACAAATGGAGTATATTCGAAAGGAATCGATTTAATCGTATCTGAATATGAAATAAAAGCAAAAGAACAACATTGAGGGTCATTTATGATAAGGATGAGTCAAAACATTGAGGGTCAATATCACCCATTTGCTCCATTTTCAGTTTAGATTCACTTTGCCAGTTTCTCAGTGACGAACGGTAGTGGATTCATGGTTTTAAATCTTCGTAGAGGTCGTCGGGGAAATAAAGCAAACGCCCGCAATGTGAACACTGGTATATTTGTGATGAAACCTCAATCGGTCCGGTATTGGGTTGTTTGATGTTACAGCCACTGCATATATTATTCTCAATGGGCACCAGGGCTGTTTTTCCATATCTCTCTACAAGGATGTTATATCTTTTAAGGATAGCCTGCGATATTTCATGCTCGCAACGTATCCTTTCAATATCCGTCCTCACAGTGCCCTTTTCCGTTCCGAATTCCAGTTCATGGAGACGGGTCAGCGCTGAAAGAGTGTGCAGCAACACTGGGCATCCCACCTTTCAATAAAAATAGGACAATGCTTAAATATCTTCTATTGGTGGTTATGCCCGAATCCCCTTTTATCTCCTTTCTCATATAATAACTATATTATGGTATATATTATAATATCTTGTTGTCAATAAATAAGATACATCAAAGGTAAAAAAATTACAGTTCATCTGCAAAACGCACGGCAAATCTTTCAAACACCCATTTGAAAATTACGTAAAAAATACCTGACAGGATTAGAGTATAAAGGAGATAATATATGAGACGCATGTCCGGCATTTCTGGTGGAACAAGGAGCGGATTAAACAACATTCGACGGTATGCCACAACAAGGGGGGTCATGGGATTCAGGAGATAAAGATTATAAACCCATGAGGCAAACCGTTTTTGTATCTCCACCTCAGCCAGCCAGAAGGGATAAATAATGGGCGTGGCGTAAAACCACGCCGTTAATATGACCTCAAGTATGGAGCCCACATCACGGTAAAAGACAAAAAGGGCGGAAAGCACCAGCGCCAATGTCAGCATGAAAAACACCTGAATCAGTATCACCGGAGCAATGAGAAAAAAGTAGGGCGTTAAAGGGACTCGATACACAAACATAAAGCCAAAAAGCACAACAAGGGCGAAAAGGAAATTCACAAGGTTTGATAGTATGGATGCCACGGGAAAGACGGCGGGGTTCAGCTTTACCTTCTTCACCAGATTGGCGTTGGCATAGATGGAATACATTGCATCCGTCAGCCCACCCGCAAAGAATGACCATGCAAGCACGCCAGTCAGGAGATGTAAAGCAAATGGCATTCGGGGATTTCTCTCCCTGAACTGGGGAAGGCGCAGGACGGTGGTAAAGACGAACCAGAGAATCAGCATGTGGAGGAGTGGTTTCCCGAATGACCAGAAAAAGCCGAGCACGGATGACTTGTAGCGCACCTTCAGGTCGCGCTTGACCAGGTTCCATACCAGCTCTTGCGATTTTATGAGTTCACGAATCATGAAATCATCTTAAATACCATATCATTGCCAATTGTCAATTATCAATTGTAAATTATCGCCTGACTTTCATCTTTCCCACGGCAATCCAGTGCACCAGCTGGCGATGGGCGGGACAGATGTATGCGCAGGCACCGCATTCCATACAGTCCATCAGTCCATTTTTCAAGAGGTCATCAAGGTCTTCACTTTCAACACTTGAGGCGAGGAGTGTGGGATTCAGCCCCATCGGGCAGACCTCGACGCATTGTCCGCAGCGGATGCAGGGGCGGTGCTCGAAAATCACCACATCAGATGCCCTCATCCCGATAATGCCCGATGTCCCCTTGACCACAGGCACGCTAAGATATTCCTGCGCCTTGCCCATCATGGGACCGCCCATGATAACCTTGTTTCCGTCAGAATCGTCATACCCGCAGTATTCCAGAAGGCTTCTGAAGGGGGTTCCGATGCGGACAAGCAGATTTTTCGGGTGAGACACCGCAGAACCTGTCACGGTCAGGATGCGCTCAATAAGGGGTTTATTCAGGGCAATTGCCTCATAGGCGGCGGCGGCAGTCCCCACATTCTGCACTATACACCCTGCCTCCATCGGGAGCTTGCCACTTGGCACCTCCCGCCCTGTTACTGCGTTTATCAACTGCTTTTCGCCGCCTTCGGGGTAACGGGTCTCACAGACCTCAACCTGAATATCCCGATGCCCCTCGCACATTTTCCGCATTGCCTCAATAGCATCGGGCTTGTTTGCCTCAATTGCAATAATGACGCGCTCGGGTTTGAGGATTTCCCTGAAGATGAGGGCGCCAAAGAAAACAGAGCGTGGGCGTTCGAGCATCAGACGGTGGTCGGCGGTCAAATTGGGCTCGCATTCCGCACCATTGATGATGAGGGTGTCAATTTTTTTATCTGCAGGCGGGGAGAGCTTGACGTGCGTGGGGAAGCCTGCGCCGCCCATGCCGACAATACCCCCATTGCGAATCTTTGTCAGAAACTCGCCGGACTTTGTAAAATCAACCTCAACCGGCGCATCCCGCTCAAGCAACGCCGGATTGATGCCGTCAGCCCAGACATCCGTGCCGTCGCCTTCAATAACAATAGACTTAATGCGGGCGCCGAGCGGGTGATACATGTGCTCTATGGTCTTCACAGTGCCGGTGATTGAGGCATGAATCGGCGCCGACACGGGCTTATTACAATCGGCGATTAACTGACCCGTTTTCACCGCATCGCCCTTTTTGACGAGCGGTTCGCACGGTGTGCCCAGATGTTGACTGAGAGGAAGGATGACCCTTCCGGGAATGCCGAAGCGTTCAATAGGCGAACCGGCAGTTATCTCCTTCATTTCCGCCGGATGCACCCCACCCATATTAAAGGTCTTTAAATTCATGGTTTTACCTGATGTGTAAATTTATTCAAGTCGCAAGAAGATATATGTTAAAAACAGACATTTTCATTATGGAGCATAAAGAAAAAGTCAAGTTAAAGAAAAAAAATATTGACAAAATATGGAATCTAAACTATTTCTATTATATTAGTAGTATTTGAAAAACATAGGATAGTTAAATTTCTAAATTTTTCGCCAAGTTCGGATTGTTTAAAAAAGGCATTTCCTGATGAAACTCTCCACCAGAAGCAGATACGGAACGCGGTTCATGATAGAACTGGCAATGCATTATGGTGAGGGTCCGATTGACCTCAAGGATATTGCCCACAGGCAGGATATTCCTGAGAAATACCTTGGCAATCTGATTCTGCCTTTGAAGACGGCGGGGCTTATCCATTCCACCCGTGGGGCGCATGGCGGTTATGAACTGTCATTTCCACCGGCATCCATCAACATGAGCGATATCCTGGGGGCGCTCGAAGGCTCGCTTTCGCTTGCGGAATGTGTGGATGACCCGAAGACATGTCCACGTTCCGGGGGATGTCCAAGCCGTGATGTCTGGCTTGCTTTGTCTGAAAAGATGGCAGAGACACTTAAATCCATGAGTCTTAAAGAACTGGCAGAAAGAGAGAATAGTAAAAACCGGACTGAGTCTGTTTATTACATTTAGAAGGGAAGGTGTTATCATGGCAAGGATTGCGGAAAACCTCATCCAGCTGGTGGGCAACACGCCGCTGGTAAGGCTCAACAAGCTTTCTGCAGGCATACCGGCAACAGTAGTGCTTAAAATGGAGTCCTTCAATCCCGTCTCGAGCGTTAAGGAACGCATCGCAGTGTCCATGATTGAGGATGCCGAGAAGCGGAGACTCATCAATAAGGATACAGTCATCATTGAGCCCACCAGCGGCAATACGGGAATTGGTCTTGCCTTTGTTTGCGCCTGCAAGGGTTATAGTCTGATTCTGACCATGCCGGACACGATGTCTGTTGAGCGCCGTCTCCTCATCAAGGCATTCGGGGCAAAAGTCATCCTGACTGAGGGTGCGAAGGGTATGACCGGCGCTGTGGAGAAAGCCAAGGAACTCTGCCGGCAATTCCCCAATTCCTTCATGCCCCAGCAATTCAGCAATCCTGCCAATCCAGCCATCCACAGGGCAACCACGGCGGAGGAAATCTGGAAGGATACGGATGGTCGGGTGGATATTATTGTATCGGGCGTGGGCACTGGCGGGACAATCACGGGCATAGCGGAGGCGCTTAAGCCCCGCAAACCTGCGTTAAAGATAATCGCCGTTGAGCCTGCCGCCTCGCCCGTCCTTTCCGGCGGGAAACCGGGTCCGCATAAGATACAGGGCATCGGCGCCGGCTTTGTCCCCGAGGTTCTCCGCATGGAGCTGGTTGATGAGATAATTCAGGTATCGAACGAGAATGCCGGGGAGACCGCCCGCCGTCTGGCGCGGGAAGAGGGAATTCTCGTCGGCATTTCCTCCGGCGCGGCGGCATGGGCGGCGCTTCAGGTCGCCGGCAGGGACGAAAACCGCGGCAAGATGGTCGTCGCCATCATGCCGGATTCCGGCGAGCGGTATTTGAGCACGTGGCTGTTTCAGGAGTAATTAAAAATTGACAATTGATAATTGACAATTAAAGGGGAGGGGGAAAATGAGTTTGAAGTTTGAGACATTGGCGTTACATGCGGGGCAGGAGCCGGATGCGGTAACATTGTCGCGGGCGGTGCCTGTGTATCGGACGAGTTCGTATGTTTTCAAGAGCACGGAACATGCGGCAAATCTTTTCGGGCTGAAGGAGATGGGAAACATCTATACGCGGATTGGGAATCCCACGCAGGATGTGCTGGAAAAGCGGGTGGCGGCGCTGGAAGGCGGCGCGGCGGCGCTTGCACTCTCATCGGGAACCTCGGCGATCTTTTATTCTATCATCAACATCTGCACGGCGGGGGATGAAATTGTTTCCGCCAACAACCTTTACGGCGGAACATTCACCATGTTCAACAACATCCTGCCGCAGTTCGGAATCAAGACTCATTTTGTGGATCCGCTCGCTCCTGAAAATTTCGCCAAGGCAATCACGCCCAAAACCCGCGCCATTTTTATCGAAACCATCGGCAATCCGGCGCTTGATTTTACCGACATCGGGGCAGTGGCAGATATAGCCCATGCGCACAATCTCCCGCTCCTTGTGGACTCCACCTTCACCACACCTTATCTTTTGCGCCCCATTGAACATGGGACAGATGTGGTGATTCATTCACTGACCAAATGGCTGGGGGGGCATGGGGTTGGAATCGGCGGCATCGTGGTGGATTCCGGGAAATTCAACTGGAAGGATGAAAAATTCACGCTGTTCAACGAGCCGGAAGGCAGTTATCACGATTTGCGCTTTGCCCACGATCTGGGGGATTTGAATCCTGTTGCGTTCATCATGAGGATGAGGCTTGTGCCGCTGCGCAATCTGGGCGCTTGCATCTCGCCCGACAATGCGTGGATGTTTCTCCAGGGGATTGAGACGCTGCCGCTGCGGATGCGGCGCCATTGTGAAAACGCCCTTCGTGTGGCGCAATATCTCAAGCGGCACAAAAAGGTGGCATGGGTGCGATACCCCGGACTACCGGACGACCCGGCTTATCCGACGGCGTCCCGTTATCTGAAAAACGGCTTCGGCGGAATGGTGGTCTTTGGCGTGAAGGGCGGACGCCCGGCAGGAGAGAAGTTCATCAATGGTCTGAAGTTATTTTCGCATCTTGCGAATGTCGGCGATGCAAAATCGCTGGCGATTCATCCGGCAAGCACCACACATTCCCAGCTTTCGGAAGAGGACCAGCGCGCCGGCGGCATCACGCCTGAACTCGTGCGCCTTTCCATCGGCATTGAGCACATTGACGATATTCTTGAATCTCTGGAACAGGCGTTACGTTAATTGTTAATTGATAATTGACAATTGACAATTTAATACAATTTTCCATCAATTCTCATCCACCGGAGGCGGACACAAATTCTCAAATTCTTAAATCCTCCAATTCTCAAATAAATAAGGAGGGCAGTGAATAGTGTTTAATACGATAAAAGAGGATATTCGGACGGTTTTCGACAAAGACCCCGCGGCGCGCGGCTGGTTTGAGGTGCTGACATGCTATCCCGGTCTTCATGCCATCTGGATGCATCGTATTGCGCATTATTTGTGGAAGAAGGGTTTTCGCTGGCTCCCGCGGTTTATCTCCCATATAAATCGATTTCTCACAGGGATTGAGATTCATCCGGGGGCAAATATCGGTCGGCGCTTTTTCATTGACCATGGTATGGGCGTTGTTATTGGAGAAACCACCGATATTGGTGATGATTGCCTCCTGTATCAAGGAGTGGTTCTGGGTGGCACCACACTGGAAAAGAAGAAGCGCCATCCCACTCTGGGCAATAATGTCACTATCGGGTCGGGGGCTATAGTCTTAGGGGCAATCAAGCTTGGTGATGGTGCAAGAATTGGGGCGGGGTCGGTAATCATACGTGAAGTTCCGCCCGGGGCAACGGCAATTGGCGTGCCGGGGCGCATTGTGGGGGCAGATGCGCCCGACCATAAGCAAGACCTCTCCCATGGCAAGATGTTAGACCCCGTGGCGGAGGCAATTCGCTTCTGGTCAGAACAGCAGAATAAACTTGAGGAGCGGATTGCGTGTCTGGAAAAAAGTATGGAAGGGAAAGATGGCAACTGAGGGATATTTATGAAATATCTTGAGGATAGAATTGTTTAGTCCCATGATTCTTTTATGTCATTGCACAACCGAATGGAGGAAAAAAAATGGCTGAAAAAGTGACTGACAATACGCTTCTTGGTGAACTCCTGAAAAGACCGGGCGCAATGCAAATCTTGAGACAATTCCAGCTCCCGTGCCTGAGCTGCCCCATGGCCGCCCTCGAAATGGGCGTCCTCAAAATTGGCGATGTCGCCAGGATGTATGGCATTGACCTGAGTGGCCTCCTCAAAGAGCTGAATAAAGAGGAAAGTGAAACGAAAAAGGAATGAGGCGATTGCCGCTGTTTGCAGGCAATATAAAAATGTGTGAACATCATCAGGTGTGTGAGTCATGATGAGGAGATGATTTCCATGACAGACCTTATATATCTCGATAATAACGCCACAACCCCCGTTGAGCCGAGGGTGTTGGAGGCGATGCTGCCTTATCTGGGCGAAAAGTATGGAAACCCATCCAGCATTTATACCATGGGGCGCGAGGCGCGCCAGGCGGTCAATTCCGCTCGGGAGAGTGTGGCGCAGCTTATCGGCGCCCAGCCGGAGGAGATTATATTCACCTCAGGAGGCACAGAGGCTGATAACCTTGCCATCAAGGGCATTGCCTTCGCACTGCGCGAAAAGGGGAACCACATCATCACCTCTGCCGTTGAACATCATGCCGTCCTCAATTGCTGCAAATGGATGAAGAAAAACGGATTCGAGGTGACCTATGTCGGTGTTGACCCGGATGGCGTTATTCACCTGAATGAGTTGAAAAGTGCCATAACGTCCAGAACAATCCTGATAACGGTCATGCACGCCAATAATGAGACGGGCACAATTGAACCGATTGAAGAAGTCGCCGCAATTGCCAGAGAGCGCGGTATTGTGGTTCATACAGACGCTGTTCAGAGCGTGGGCAAGTTTCCCGTGGATGTGCGTAAACAAAATGTGAATCTCCTGTCACTTTCAGGTCACAAGATTTACGGACCGAAAGGCGTTGGCGCGCTTTATGTCAAAAAGGGGACACGCATGACCAGTCTTTTTCAAGGCGGGCATCATGAGTGGAACAGGCGTTCGGGCACGGAGAATGTTCCCGGCATTGTGGGTCTGGGACGCGCCGCAGAAATTGCGCGGGAAGAGATGGCAGACTTGGCAAAAAGGGAGGGACGTCTGCGAGACCGTCTCCTGCAGGGTATAATGAATACGATTCCTGATATCCTTGTCACAGGACATCCGGAGAAGGGACTTGCCAACACACTCATGATTTGCGTCAAATATGTTGAGGGTGAGGCTATTCTGCTCCATTTAGACGCCATGGGTGTTGCCACTTCATCCGGTTCTGCCTGCACGTCAGGCTCTCTTGACCCCTCACATGTCCTTCTGGCGATGGGTGTGCCGGTGGAGGTGGCGCATGGCTCCGTCCGGTTCAGTCTTGGTCGCTCCACAACGGAGGAGCAGATTGACCGTGTTATAGAGGTGTTTGCGCCGATTGTGAAAAACCTGCGCGCCATGTCGCCTGAGACGCCCGCCGCCTGAGAGGTAATATGATTCGCCATCATGGAGGCATATATGCAGTACACTGAAAAAGTCATCCAGACTTTTATGAACCCCAAGAATGTCGGAAAAATCGATGATGCCGATGGAATGGGCAAGGTGGGTAATCCCCAGTGTGGCGATATTATGCAGATATTTATCAAGGTGAAGGATAACATCATCACTGATATAAAATTTCTGACCCTCGGCTGTGCCGCCGCAATTGCAACGTCCTCCATCACCACAGAGATGGTGAAGGGCAAAACGATAGATGAGGCGCTGAAGATTACAAACAAGGATGTGATGTCAGCGCTCGGGGGACTTCCGCCTGAGAAATTGCACTGTTCCATTCTTGCCGAGCAGGGCATTCACGCCGCCATTGAGGATTATCTGAATAAACAAAAAAAGGATTGATATATCCTTTTCTCTCACTATCTGGTTCTGTGTGCTTGTTTACTAAGGATTCATTTTTATAATAATTTCCTGACATAAAAACCTTATGCATACTAAAAATATATCCATCTGGCAACATTCGCACGTTTTCAGTTCTGGGAAGACACAGGCTGAAAAGAGCGCATGGGTAATTTTCTTCCTGACCGCAGTTATGATGCTCATTGAGATATGGGCGGGATTGCTGTTTCGCTCGATGGCTTTGCTTGCTGACGGATGGCACATGAGCACACATGCCCTTGCACTCGGCATAACCGCGATTGCCTATCTTCTGGCAAGAAGATGTTCGTCTGATGTCCGGTTTGCCTTTGGGACATGGAAAATGGAAATCCTCGGCGGATTCGTGAGCGCCATCCTGCTGGGTCTTGTTGCCCTCTATATGTCTGTGGAATCTATCCGGCGATTTTTTAAACCACTCGTCATTCATTATAATCAGGCGATTATTGTGGCTATAATAGGACTGGCCGTTAATGTGGTCAGCGCCTTGATTCTTAAGGAACATGAAGAAGATTCACACCATAATAACGGGGGACATGGGCATAAGGATTTGAATATTCATGCGGCGTATCTCCACGTAATTTCGGATGCATTGACATCTGTTTTTGCAATAGTGGCGCTCCTCGGCGGCAAATATCTGCGCTGGAATTGGCTCGACCCTTTCATGGGGATAGTTGGCTCTGCGATGATAATCAGGTGGACTTATGGTTTATTACGTGAGACCGGAAATATTTTGCTGGATCGGGAGACGAATACAAATATGATGGGCGAAATCCGCAGGGCGATTGAGGCAAACGGTGACACAAAAGTCAGTGATCTGCATGTGTGGCAGGTCGGACGTGGCAAGTTTGCCTGCATTGTAGCATTAGTATCTTCCCATCCCCAGAGCCCTCAATATTACAAAGAACTTCTGTCCCGTCATGATGAATTGTCGCATATTACGATGGAAATATATACCTGTCCCGATAAAAATCACCCATAAAAGCAAATAATTATCAAATGTCTTTTTATGGATTCAACGGTGAAGCGCTATTATGGAGAGGAGGACCCCTGCAAGGACAACCCAGAATATCTCAACCTTTCTCAGAAGGGCAACAAGCGCCGCCGCGGCAAGAAGGATGAGAAACAGGTTCCATTGAACATTCATCCCGAAACGGATTGTCACCGATACCAGAAGTCCCACAAATGATGAGAGAATCCCCTTCATTATCCGGTAAAACCAGGCGGAGCCCCTCACCCTGTCATAATAAGGCACAATCCCAACCACAATTAAAAATGATGGAAGAAACACGCTGATAGTCCCGATGATGCTTCCCGGAAGACTATATAGCCAGTATCCGACAAATGTGGCGGTTATCACAATTGGACCGGGCGTCACCTGTCCCAGGACAATACCATCCATGAAAGTCTTGGCATCTATCCATCCATTGACATTCACCACCTCATGAAACATGAGCGGCACGGAGGAATACCCGCCGCCGAAGGCAAGGAGGTCAACCTTTGACATGAGGGCGGCAAGATGGAAAAAGGGACGGCTTATGCAAAAGAGCAGAAGGTATCCCGTGAGAGCTCCCATTAAAAGCGCCAGATAAGTTCCAGGGTAGGTTGCTGTTGTGCCGGAACAATGTCCACTTCCCTGAAAGGATTCCCGCCTGTAGAGTAGCATTCCCAGAAGGGCGGCTAAAAAGATAACTAAGGCAGGATTCGTCCCGAGCCCGAAGAGAATACCGGCAATTGCCGTGATGACTATTTCTTTGAACCCTTTGAGGGTGCTCTTTCCAAAAGAGATGGCTGCATTTGCAATAATGGAGACAATGATTGCGCGGAGTCCGCCGAAGGCGGATACAATAGCCGGCAGGTTGCGCGTATGGACATAAAGGGCGGTAAGGACGGTCACGGCGCAGAAGGCGGGCAAGCCAAAGGCAATAAAACTGAGCATCGCGCCTGCAATACCCCGCGCCCTCAATCCGATATATGCGGCGGTCTGCATGGATGTTGCGCCGGGGACAGTCTGACAGAGTGCCACGCCGTCGCGAAATGTCTCCTCATCCAGCCACCGTTTCCTCTCCACCGCCATTGTCCGCATATAAGCCACCATGGCTGGTCCGCCAAAGGCGGTCATCCCCAGTCTCAAAAAGGATAGAAAGAGCGCCGGCAGGGAAGGACGTATGAGGTTGGGCGAGACATTCGGTTTTTCCATAAATTTTACTTTCCTTATTTCATCAAGGATTTAAAATATCATTTTTGCGCCCGTTAACTTGAGGAATCATCAGACATTGGGATTCAAAGAAAACCCCTTGACGCAAAAATGAAAAGATTCCCAAATACACATCATTATTCTTTTACCACGTGTGACAGTTGTTTCAAGTTTTTTATGGGAGGAAACTGCTCATGGATAATGAACCTTTAAACTTTTCAGAACTCGCCGTTTATGCCGGTGAGGAGCATGTTAATGCCTACAACTCCATCACCACGCCCATCGTTCAAACTTCCACCTTTATCTTCCGCAACTCGAAAGATATTGATGACTACGTCAGCGGTCTGAACAAGCGCTATGAGTATGGGCGATATGGCAATCCGACCCAGACGGCGGCGGAGAAAAAACTTGCCGCCCTCGAGGGCGCCGAGGATGCGCTCCTTTTTTCTTCCGGCATGAACGCCATCACGACAACCTTCCTTGCCCTCCTTCGTTCCGGCGACCATGTCGTCACCACCGACGATGCTTACAAGAAGACGCTTGAATTCTGCAAGACCGTCCTGCCGCAATTCGGTGTGGAAACCTCCGTTGTTTCCGTTCATGATTATGATGCAATGGAGGCAGCCCTTCGCCCCAATACGCGTATCTTTTTCTCCGAATCGCCGACAAATCCCTATCTCAACGTTATGGACCTCGAGCGTCTGGCGCAGATGG
>Ga0315291_10010014_pt1 | contig 11613 bp, 10 predicted proteins | sample YL17G12_20_MG_FD_203070 | JGI IMG/M metagenome (GOLD analysis project Ga0315291, IMG submission 203070) | Sediment microbial communities from Yellowstone Lake, YNP, Wyoming, USA - YL17G12_20 | ecosystem: Environmental > Aquatic > Freshwater > Lake > Sediment | place: USA: Wyoming | collected...
TTATTATACGTTTTTAAGGGATGAAAGGATGGGTGAGCTTAAATTATGTTAAATACGGTTTTTAGTCAAGGATTTTGAATTCCGCATTCTGAAGGCTGAATTATGAGATATGGTATAAGAAAATGAAGCAATAAAAAAATCGGTTAAACATGGAATTCACCCTTTAGGGTTTCAGCTGAAAGGCTAAAGCCTGAACTCCGCGCATAAACCGGTTTTTTATTTTAAGTTTTAAACTTTGATGACAACGGGTAAAATCATGGGCCGACGTTTTGTCTGAGTATAAAGGTATTGGCCGATTTCATCGCGGATTTTATTTTTAATCATATCATCAAAGGCCGGTGACTTAGTGTCATGGTCCTCGCAGATTTTTTTGACTTTCATGCGCGTGGCCTCAATCAGTTTTTTATTTTCTTTCATATAGACAAAACCGCGGGAAATAATATCTGGGTTGCCGATTAAGCGGCCGGTTTTTCTTTCAATCGTGGCAATGACTACCAACATGCCGTCTGCTGACATGACGCGGCGGTCGCGCAAAACAATATTAGAAACATCGCCAACGCCCAAACCATCAACCATGACATAATCAGCTGGTACAAATTCTCTGGTTAAATGTCCGCCTTTTTTAGTAAATTCCATGACCTGGCCGTCATCAGCAATAAAAATATTTTCTTTGGGAATACCTAGTTCTTGGGCAATTTCGCCATTGATTCTTAACATATAATGATTAGCTTCAATGGGAATATAATATTCGGGCTGGAGCAAACGGATTAAAAGTTTCAAGTCCTCTTTTTTAGCATGGCCGCCAGCATGGACATCCATTAGTTTGTAATGAATGACTTTGCCGCCTTTGCGGTAGAGGGTATCTTTTAAACTTTGAATAGTTCTTTCATTGCCGGGAATGACTGAAGAAGAAAAAATAATCGTGTCGCCTTCTTTAACATGCAAATATTTATGCTCGTCTTCGGCAAAACGGACTAAAAAGGCATTTTGCTCGCCTTGGGCGCCAGAGCCGATAATTACAATCTTATCATCAGGAAATTTTTTCTCATGATAATTTTCTGATTCAATTAAAGTGCCTGGTTTTATTTTTAGATAACCTAGTTTGTGAGCGATTTCTACATTGGTTGTCATGCTGCGGCCTTCAATCATAACTTTGCGGTTAAATTTTTCCGCCATGGTTATGACTTGCTGGACGCGATTTAAAAGTGAAGCAAAGGTGCCGACAATCAGGCGGCCTTTGGCATTTTCAAAAATTCTTTCTAATTCTTCGCTGACTTTGGTTTCGGAAATCTGATAGCCTTCTTCTTCGGCATTGGTTGAGTCAGCCATCAAGGCCAAAACACCCTGGCCGCCGATTAGGGCAATTTTATTCAAATCAGCTGGCTTATCATTGATCGGGCTGTGGTCAATTTTAAAATCACCAGTATGAATGATAGTGCCGACCGGTGTTCTGACCACAATGCCAAAGCTGTCAGGCACATTGTGGTTAACCCGAAAAAATTCTACATTAAATTGGCCAAGTTTTAAATGGCTATTTTCGTCTATAATATAAAATTTAAGTTTGGGTGCACTTCGGTATTCTTCCTGCCTTTTTTGGATAATACCGGCAGAAAGTCTAGCTGTGTAAATAATCGGATTGCCGATTTTGGGCATGATATGGGGAATAGCGCCAATGTGATCATAGTGGCTGTGGGTGATAATTACGCCCCTGATATTTTTTTCCTTGCCTTTCAAATAGGAAATATTAGGAATAATGTAATCAATGCCTGGCATATCTTCCTCTGGAAATTGCAAACCCATGTCAATGATAATAATATCTTGGCCATATTCCAGAAGCGTCATATTGCGGCCGACTTCTTCCAGGCCGCCGAGCACTATAATTTTTAATTTTAGTTCTTTGGTAAAGCCACCGGGCTTGAAATGGCTTTTCATTTTTTTGTAAACCATAATTTTTAAATTCGAAAGTCAAAATTCAAATAACAAAATAATACTAAAATAATAAATTGTAAATTCAAAATTTTGTTATTAAGTATTTAGATTTTGAATTTGTTTTGTTGTTTGTTTTTTGTCTTTTTAGTTTTTTAAGAGTCCTTTATTTGATAAATTGTTTTTTCGTTTTCATATACCAATTTTCAATATTAATAAAACGATCAAAGGGATTGGCAATATTTTGCAGATTAAAGCCTTTTATTTTTTTGGACAAAGGATAAGTATAAGTCGGGCTGTATAAAAAGATAGCTGGCAAATCATCAATCAAAATATTTTGGAATTCTTCATATTTTTGGCTTCTGATTTTAAGATCGCTGGTCAGGCGGGCTTCTTCTAAAAGCTGATCGGCTTTGCGGTTAACATAGTTAGCCAAATTAACGCCTGGCGCATCTTTTTGCGAGGAATGCCAAAAGGGAAAAAGGTCAGGATCATAGCCGATCATTTCCCCATAAAGCAAAATTTGGTAATTGCGTTGATCAATCACATCTCGTTCAATCTGATCCTTTGGTACGGTTTGAATATCAACATTGATACCAATACTATTCCAAAATTCTTTAAGCAAACTAGCTGTTTTTAAATTATCAGTTTGTTCAACTGTGGTGATGGTAATTTTTAATTCTTGATCTTTTTTCTTTAAATATTCTCCGCTTAACATCCAGCCATCACCAGCCAGAATTTCGAGTGATTTCTGGGGATTATATTCATATTTTTTAAGATTAGGATTGTAGCCTAAAAAGCCGGGTAAAATCGGGCCGTCAATAATTTGCCCCTGGTTATCCAGGACATCTTCCAGAATTTTATTTTTATCCAATGCATAACTTAATGCTTCGCGAATTTTTTTATTTTCCAGCAGTTTATTATTTTTGGAATTGAAAAAAATTGCAGAATATTGCGACAGATTAAGGTTGTCTAAATTGATATCCCTTTTATTCCCGAATTTTTTTATAAATTCTTTGGGGATATAGCTTAAATTCTGTACTTCTTTATTGGTAAGAGCATTAACAGCATTTTCATAATCAGGATAAAATTTAAAAATTATTTTATTGATATAAGGGATTTTAGCGTAATAATTTTTGTTTTTTTCCAGGGTATATACTTTAATTAGTCCGCTTTTTTCTTTAATTAATGATTTGAATTTATAAGGTCCGCTGCCGATTGGTTTTTGGTTTAGATCTGCCAGCTTGGCATTAACTGTCGGGATATCATACCAAAGATGCTGGGGGATAATACCTACTGTCAATAAATTTAAAAATCCTGCATAGGGTTCTTTTAAAATAAATTTAACGGTATAATCATCCAGTTGTTCAATGCTAATGCCGCTAAAACTGCGATAAAGCGGACTTTTATAATCTTGGTCTAAAATACTATTGATGGTAAAAATAATATCGCGAGCAGTCAGATCTTCATCATCATGCCATTTAATATTTTTTTTAAGATAAAAGGTATAGGTTTTTTGGTCCTGAGAAATTTCGTACTTATCAGCTAAATCTGGGATCAATTCTAATTTTTCATTATATTTTAATAAGCCGGAGAATATCAATTTAGTTAAATCAAGATCCACATCTGTATGGGCAAGCAAAGGATTTAAATATAAGGGGGAACCTATTGAGCCTTCAGTAAATTCTCCGCCATCTTTAGGAATATTGGATAAGTTTTTAAGATAATTAAAATAAATTAAAAAACCGAGTGAGATTAAAATAATAACAACTAATATTTTTAATAATATATTTTCTTGCCCGGATAAAGTCTGAGGCAATCTTTTGAACTGTTTCCAATTCGGCATTTTTTGTTTATTTAATTTCCCAATAATTTTTTTATCTAATTCATTTTGTACCCCTATTTTTTGTTTCTTTTTAAAATTTTCCAATTTGAAAAGGGCCAATTTTTTAATGGTTTGGCTGATTTGAGAAAAAAATTTAATTAAAAAATCCACAAGTAAGAATTAAAATTTATATATTTAAGAGAGGAATTATTAATAGAGTATATTCAATAATGCCGTTACTAAAAAAAGAATGGCCAATATAATTGTAAATATATGAAGAGATTTTTCTAAACCGCGTTTTGTTCTATATATACTACTATCGCCGCCAAAAGCAGAAGAAAGGCCGCTGCCTCTTTGCTGTAATAAAATAGCAATAATCAATAGTATAGAAATAATGATTTGCAGGATATTTAAAATCATAGATTTATTATTGAGAATAAGCAGATTCTAAAATGTTAGCAGATATGGCAATAATTGTCAATTGCCAATGTCTGAAAATTGAAGATATGCTATAATATGATTATAATTTAAAATTTTCCAAAAAGCAATGGCAAATGAAGATAAAAAGGCTAAAAGATTGAAAAAATGGCACCAGAAATGGTGGGGTATTATTTTTTTATTGCTTTTATCTATGGGTCTTTTGTATATTGGCACTTTTATTTATCAATTTATAATTTTAGTTGAGGCGCAGGCTCAGATTAATTTGCAAAATCCTGATTTTAGCTCATCAGTTAGTATAGGCACAGATTCAAGGAGTTTTATTGAAACAAAAGACGATCCTTTTTTAGGTCAGGAAAAGGCAGATATTGTGATTGTTGAATTTTCAGATTTTTAGTGCCCTTTTAGCAAAGAAGCTTATCCTGTTTTGAAAAAAATCAGCCAAGAATATCAAACAACTGTAAAGATAATTTATCGCGATATTCCCAATTTGATTAATCATCCCGATGCCTTAAATGCTTCCTTGGCGGCTGATTGCGCTGCGGAACAAAAAAAATTCTGGGAATATCATGATCTACTTTTTGATAATCAAGCGGATTTATCACTAGAAAATTTAAAATTGCTAGCTGCTAAGTTAAATTTAAATATGTCGCAGTTCGATCAGTGTTTAGATAGCCAGAAATATTTAAGCGAAGTGCAAAATGATTTACAGGATGGTTTACAACTAGGAATAACTGGCACGCCTACGTTTTTCATTAATGGCGCAAAAGTGGCAGGAGTTATTCCTTATGAGACTTTTAAATTAGTTATTGAAAAATTGAAACAGGATATGGCTGGAGCAAATAATCAATAATTATTATGATAACTATTAGAATTCATGGCCGTGGCGGCCAAGGCAATGTTACTTTGGCTTTTTTAATTGCCATGGCAGCATTTTATGACGGAAAGTTCTCTCAATCTTTTCCGGTTTTTGGCGTGGAAAGAAAGGGTTCGCCTGTGGCAGCTTTTGTTAAACTAGATGATAAATTTATCAGAAGCAGACAGCAAATTTATGAACCAGACTACATTATTATTCAGGATCCAAGTTTAGTTAAGGTGGCTGATGTTTTAACTGGTGCAAAAAAAAATACAGTGGTGATTATTAATTCTGACAAAGTAGCGGCCAAAGTTTGCCCCGGCTATACTGGCAAAGTTTATTGCATGCCGGTTTTAAAAATCGCTTTGGAACAAATTGGTAAACCTATCATTAACACAGCCATGCTGGGTGCTTTTGCCAAAATTTCCGGCTTAATCAAATTAGATTCAGCAAAAAAAGCAATTAAGGAAAATTTGGGAGAAAAATATGATCAGGATGTTATTAATAAGAACAATAAAGCTTTGATAGCGGCTTTTAATTCGATAAAATAATTTCAAACGCCTTTTGTCATTCTGAACAAAGTGAAGAATCTGTGAAGTAATAGATCCTTCGACAAGCTCAGGATGACAGGGACCGGACAAAAGGCGTTATTATACATTAAATAACTTATGAAAAAATTTAATAATATATTAACAGCTAAGCCAGGCACAACCACGGAATATCTAACCGGTGCTTGGCGGACATATAAGCCCGTGGTTGATCATGAGATTTGTATTGGCTGTGATACTTGCAATAAAGTTTGTCCGGAAGGAGTTTGTTTTGCTACTGGTGAAAAAAATAGCAAAGGCCGAATTTTTTACGACCGGGATTTGGATTATTGCAAAGGTTGCGGGTTGTGCGCCAAAGAGTGTCCGGTTAATGCGATTAAGATGGTGGATGACTATAAATAGAATTCCGAATGCTGAATGCTGAATTATGAAATTTGGTAGAGCGAAAACGGCTGGTACCTCCTACAGGGGACTTTAGTCCCCGTTCAACTTAGTCAAACGGCCACTAAAGTGGCCGATAGATACTGATCATGGGTGTTTTCGCCCGAGATTAAAAAAATATGGATAAATCAAATAAACAAATCCTAGAAGGTTCCCATGCAGTGGCAGAAATTGTGCACAGGATAAAGCCGGCGGTTGTTTCAGCGTATCCGATTACGCCGCAGACCCATATTGTTGAAGATCTGGCCAAAATGAAAGCTGAGGGCTTGGCTGATTTTGAATATATTAATACTGAATCAGAATTTGCAGCAGCTTCAGTTGTTTTGGGCGCGAGCGCGACTGGTGTTAGGACATATACTGCTACCAGTTCGCAAGGTTTACTTTTAATGACAGAAGTTTTATTTAATATTGCTGGTTTAAGATTGCCTGTAGTAATTACTTGTGCGAACCGCGCTGTTTCTTCGCCCATAAATATCTGGAATGACCAGCAGGATTCTGTCACTATTCGCGATGCGGGTTGGATTCAATTATATGGGGAAACAAATCAAGAAGTTATTGATTTGCATATTTTGGGTTTTAAACTGGCGGAAAGTTTAATGCTGCCGGTGATGGTTAATATGGATGGGTTTGCTTTGACTCACACTTATGAGCCAGTGGAAATCCCTGAAGAAAGTTTAATTAAGAAATTTTTGCCAGCTTATGTGCCGCCTAAGGATACGATTTTAGATGTAAATAACCCGCGCTCGTTGGGCACTTTTGCCACACCTGATAGATATATGGAAATTCGTCAGGAACTTTTTGAGGATGTAGCGGCAGCGAAAAAAGAAATTGTAAAATTAAATTCTGAATTTAAAAAAGTTTTTGGCCGGGGATTGGGAGATAATGGTTTGGTTGAACAATATAAAACCAAAGATGCGTCCATAATTTTAGTAGCCATGGGTTCAGTCTGCGGCACAATAAAAGAAGTAATAGATGGATTGAGAGATAAAGGTCAAAAAGTTGGGTTATTAAAAATAATTTCTTTTAGGCCATTTCCTGATGATGAAATTGGCGCGATTTTAAATAAGGCAAAATATATTGGGGTAATTGATAAATCCATTTCCATCGGAACTGAAGGAGTTTTGGCGTCTGATTTAAAACGCGCTTGTTTTGGAAAAATTAAAGCGCCTGTAAAATCATTTGTTGTTGGATTGGGTGGACGGGATGTGACGGAAAAGATGATTGTTGATATTTTTGAGATGGCAAAAGGAAAAAATAATGGGACGCAATTTGTGGGGAAATAAAATTTGTCATACTGAGCTTGTCGAAGTATGACAGGCCATTTTGACCCTTCGACAGGCTCAGGGTGACAAAATGGGTAAAATAAAAATTATGCAAAAGAAATATAAAAATCCATTTGAACACTTACTTAATCCTGGACATACTGCTTGTCCGGGTTGTGGTCAGCTCATTGCAGCACGGCATGTAATTAATGCCTGCGGGAAGGATACGATTATTGCTAATGCGACAGGTTGTTTAGAAGTGACAACTTCCAAACATCCGACTTCGTCCTGGAAAGTACCTTGGATCCATTCTTTATTTGAAAATCCGTCAGCAGTGGGTACTGGTATATTAGCTGCTTTAAAATCTAAGGGCTTAGACAAAAAAGTTAAGGTTTTAGTTCAGGGTGGTGACGGTTCAACTTTTGATATTGGTTTTGGTTTGATTTCTGGCATGTGGGAGCGAGGCGATAATATATTATATGTATGCTATGATACTGAAGTTTATTCCAATACTGGCTATCAAGCTTCTGGCGCTACACCGCATGATGCTTTTACCCGTACTTCTTGGCCAGGCAAAAAATCATTGGGTAACATATTATATAAAAAAAATATGCTGGAGATTGCTTTGGCTCACAGAGTTCCTTATGTGGCAACTACAACTTCTGGCTATATTGAAGATATTAAACGCAAAGTGAAAAAGGCCTGGGAAATTAAGGGCCCAAAGTTTATACATATATTAACGCCTTGTGTGCCAGGTTGGGGAATTAATGATAATCAGGCTATTGAAGTAGGTAAACTGGCGCAAAAAACTGGCTTTTTCCCAGTGGTAGAATTTGTTAATGGGGAATTAGTAAATGCCATGAAAGTACCGCAAGATAAACCAAAAGTTGAAGAATATTTGAAGCAGCATATTCGTTTTAAACATTTATTCAAAGATCCCAGAGGCAAAGAAGAAATTGCGGTTTTGCAGAAAATTTGTGATGAGAATATTAGGAAATATAATTTGAAATAAAAAATTGGCACGTGTTAAAACACGTAGGGAACGCAGATCTGCGTTCCCTACATTTGTTATACAAATGGCCGATTTTTTATTTACCCCTTTTTCACCCTTTCCCCTTGACTGGATTATTAGGCCATGTTACAATGTCACTAATTCGTGTTTGATACTTGGAAATAGGAAATTGGAAACTCGAAATTAGGGATAGGAAAAATATCAAAATAAAATTCTACCAATCCCCAATTTCAAATTTCTAATTGCTAATTTCTTCTTATGGTCAAGAAAGATAAAATTATTATCAAGGGCGCGCGAGTCCACAATTTGAAAAATTTAAATGTTGAAATCCCAAAGAATAAATTTGTAGTCATTACAGGGCTATCTGGTTCGGGTAAATCATCTTTGGCTTTTGATACAATTTTTGCCGAGGGGCAGAGGCAATACGTGGAAAGCTTGTCTTCTTATGCCCGCCAGTTTATTGGCGTAATGGATAAGCCAGATGTAGACCAGATTGAAGGCCTTTCACCGGTGATTGCGATTGACCAAAAATCAACGTCCAATAATCCGCGCTCAACCGTGGGCACTATTACGGAGATTTATGATTATCTCCGTCTTTTATTTGCCCGAATCGGCCATTTGCATTGCCCAATTTGTGGACAAGAAATTCAGAAACTGGGCATCAGGCAGATTATTGAGAAGATTTTAGAATTGCCAACGCAGACGCGTTTGGCAGTATTAGCGCCTATTGTCATGGGCCAAAAAGGCAAACTTGACCATTTGATCAAAAAAATGAAAAAGGCCAATTTTTATCAATTGCGCTTAGATGGCAAAATTTATGGCATGAATGAAATTGAAAAACTTTTAATTGATGAAGAGGCAGAACATAATTTGGATGTTTTAATTGATTATGTTTTTGTGGAAAAAATAAATCCGGAAAAAATGGCGCAAAGCGTTTTGTATCAGGCGGTGAAAAAAGCTTTGGATTTGAGTAATGGCATGGTAAAAATTTTACGCAAGGATAATAATACTGATTTAACTTTTTCCCAGCATTTGCATTGTTCCAAGTGCGATTTGAATTTGCCAGAGATTGAATTACGCAGTTTTTCCTTTAATTCGCCTTTTGGCGCCTGTCTTAAATGCACTGGTTTGGGTATGAATTTAGAAATTGACCCGCAATTGGTTGTTTTTAATCCTCGTTTGACTATTGAACAAGGCGCCATCAAAGTTTGGACTCGTTTGACTGCCAATCAGCCCTTGCAGCATAAAATTTTAGAAGCAGTGGCCAAAATTCATGGCGCGCCTTTAAATAAGCCAGTGGAAAAAATGAAAAAAGAAGATTTGCATCTGCTTTTATATGGCACGGGTAATGAAGAGTATGAAATTAACGGTAAAAAATATACTTTTGAAGGTATTATTCCTTTTTTAGAAAAAAAATATCGCGAGTCAGATTCTGATTATATCCAAAAGGAAATTGAAGATTATATGCGGGAAATTATTTGTCCCGAGTGCCAGGGTAAAAGATTAAAACCGGAAAGTTTAGCCGTGACTGTTTTAGATAAAAATATTGCTGATTTGGTCAATTTGGACTTGCAAAAACTTTTGGATTTTTTTATGGCCGTGGAAAAAGACTCAAAAGTTAATAAGGGTAAAAATGCCCTGTCTGTAAATGAATATAAAATTGCCCAGCAATTAATAAAAGAAATAAAACGCCGTTTGGAATATATGATTAACGTCTCTTTGGATTATTTAACCTTGGACCGCAGCGCCACGACTCTGGCAGGCGGCGAAGCGCAAAGAATCCGTTTGGCCAAACAGATTTCTTCTTCTTTAACTGAAATAATTTATGTTTTGGACGAGCCTTCAATTGGTTTGCATCAGCGCGATAATAACCGGTTGATCGAAACATTAAAAAAATTGCGTGATATGGGCAATACTGTAATTGTAGTAGAGCATGATCAGGCAATTATGGAAGCAGCTGATGTAGTGATTGATATTGGTCCAGGCGCGGGCGAGTATGGCGGCAAATTAGTGGATATTGGCCCGATTGAAAAAATTAAAAAAAATAAAGAATCCCTGACTGGCTTATATCTTTCTGGAAAATATAAAATTGAACCGCGTAAAGTTTATCGCAAAGGCAATAATAAATTTCTAACAGTCAAAGGCGCGACTGCCAACAATTTAAAAGATTTAGATGTGAAATTTCCTTTGGGCAAATTCATTGCTGTCAGCGGAGTTTCTGGCTCGGGCAAATCAACTTTGGTAACTGATATTTTGTCACGGGCTTTAGCCAAGCATTTTTTTCGTGCCAAAGAACAGCCAGTTGCGCATAAAGAGATTGATGGTATTGGCAACTTAGATAAAGTTATTACTGTTGACCAGTCGCCAATTGGCCGGACGCCGCGTTCAAATCCGGCGACTTACACCGGAGTCTTTACCTATATCCGAGATTTATTTACCCAGATACCAGAAGCCAAGATGCGCGGTTTTGACGCTGGTAAATTTAGCTTTAATGTGGTGGGCGGCCGTTGTGAAACCTGCGCTGGCGAAGGTTTGATGAAAATTGAAATGCAATTTTTACCCGATGTTTATGTGGAATGCGAAGAATGCCATGGTACGCGCTATGTCAAAGAAGCTTTGGAAATTCATTACAATGGTAAAAATATTGCAGATATTTTAAATATGCCGGTGGATGAAGCAAAAAGATTTTTTGCTGATATTCCAATTATTGCAGAGAAGCTGATGATTTTATATGATGTAGGTTTAGGTTATTTGAAATTAGGCCAGCCAGCCACGACTTTATCAGGCGGTGAAGCGCAAAGGGTTAAATTGGCAACTGAACTTTCACGTCGGGCTACTGGCAAGACACTTTATATTCTTGATGAACCAACAACTGGTTTGCATTTTGATGATATTAATCGCTTGCTGGCTGTTTTGCAGAAATTAGTTGATAAAGGAAATACAGTTTTGGTGATTGAACATAATCTTGATGTGATTAAATCAGCTGACTGGGTAATTGATATGGGGCCAGAAGGCGGAGATAAAGGCGGGAAAATTATTGCTCAAGGTACGCCAAAAGATATTACTAGAGTGAAATCTAGCTATACAGGACAATATTTGAAAAAAATGGTTAAATAAAAAATCAGCCCCGACGCACGTCGGGGCTGATTTTTTTATTCTTGACAATAAAATTTAGATTTGCTAAGGTAAAAAGTCAAGTTATTTGACAAAAAATTAAATGAGGAGGAAAAGAATGAAGAAGTTCGTTGTAGTTTTGGCAGTAATGATTTGTCTGATCGCAGTACCGGGAATGGCCAAGGATCAGC
>Ga0315291_10010016_pt1 | contig 11612 bp, 8 predicted proteins | sample YL17G12_20_MG_FD_203070 | JGI IMG/M metagenome (GOLD analysis project Ga0315291, IMG submission 203070) | Sediment microbial communities from Yellowstone Lake, YNP, Wyoming, USA - YL17G12_20 | ecosystem: Environmental > Aquatic > Freshwater > Lake > Sediment | place: USA: Wyoming | collected...
AGCGGATACTCTTCGAGCCCAGGACGGTAGGCGATGCGGAACCATCCTTCATCCGCCAGTCTCTCAACCGCCTCAATCTCCGCTGGACTGAATGGAGACCTTTTGACGAGAAGCGTTCCCCAGTCGTAGTCTATCACGAGGATGGTGTGAGTCCAGGGTTCCCGGATGCCCTCTTCTCGCAACGCTTGCAGCGCCGTCGTAGTCAACCGTAACATCTCTCTTGGCTGCCGGAATGCCAATCGGCTGATACTAATGATTCCGTCGGGCTTCAATACGCGAAGATAGTCATAGAACGCCTCGACGGTATAGAGATAATTCTCGACCGTAGTATACGCACCGGAGGACAATGCTGCGAACGTATCAACGCCGTTCATGAATAAGACATCGAATGTGTTCGGGGGAGATCCGCGCACGTAACTGCGCCCTTCAGCTAGGAGTATCCTTACTCTCGGGTCAGCACCCGTGTTTCCGATATAGTCAGCATACTCGCTCTTGACCAGGGTCACAATTGCGGGGTTGAACTCGACTGCCACCACTTCGCGCGCGCCTAGTCCCAGCGCTTCCGATATATCCTTTCCTGCTCCGAGACCAATGACCAGCACTTTGGGAGACTGGATTAGCTTGTACACCGAGTTCAGACCGAACTTGTCGTAAGGAACAAACGGCTGCGACTGCGTTCCCGGATGCTGAAAGAGTCTTGTATACGCGTCGCCATCCGTGACCACCTCTTTGTAAGGAAACGAGAGACCCGTTCGCCGATTATTGAAAACGAGAGCCGGTCCGCTCAAAACGTCAACCCGTCCCGTGGCGGTCCAACGCGTGAGCTCCACCTTGGTTTCTGGTTCTGCTGCCAGCCTGTTTCCAAGAACTTTGCTCTCGCACACTTTGAGGGTGAGGATCCGGTTTGCCATAGGGGAGATCACTGCGATCAAGAACAATGCGGAGCACGACAGAATAACGCCACGCCGCCATGACGGTAATGCGAAAAGCGCGGCTGCGACTGCGGAGATGGCGGAGACTGCGAAAAGGAGAACAGGTGCGCCAACCGGGCTTATGAGAAGAAGGAAGGTGACGCAGCCGGCACCGGAGCCCATCATGTTGGCGCAGTATAGCTTGTTCATGAGAGCAGGGTTGCGAGTGAACGCGAGTCCAATCGCCGCTCCACCAAAAAAGTAGGGAAGCGACAGAAGAGCGAAATACGCGAGAAGGGGGAAACCCATGCGCGGGTTATCCGCCAGTTTAAACGCGTCAACGGTCAGTTTGCCGGCAAGATATAGGGTGACGAGGTTAGATACTGCGAAGCCGAGCGCGCTAAAGCAGAGCAGGGTATGTTGACGTTTCGAAAGTGCTGCCCGCCAGACAGACAGAAACGCGCCGCTGACGCCAAATCCCAGCATTGCCAATGTGATAACGCAATAGACAAGGCTCTGCCACATTGCGACAGAGAGTACCCGCATGTGAACGAGCTCAAGGCAGAGTGTCGCCGCAGAAATGAAGGATACTGCGATGTATAGAGTCCACCGGCCACCAAACCGTGGGCTCATTAGCCTCACCTCCCGGTCCTATCCAATCGCTGGCTACCCCCCGATGCCGAACTTTACTGAAAACCCGGACGGAAATCAACAAAGGCAAAGTGTCCGTGATAGTGTACCGCATATGGTCAGTGAGAAGCGCTGTGGCTGGAGTTGTTTGTAGGTTCGCGTGCCCCGGTTGCTGCTGCTGCTCTGCCCCCATTGCTTGATCTACCCGGGAGTTCACGATCTCGGCGTTGATATGGGCTGTCTGTGGACATCATAGCGCAAATCCTTCTCACATGCTATACTGTCCGTAGTCCGCGTGCAGGACAGAGCTCAGTTAGGGAGCCACTCGAGCTTCGCCGCGTAAGGCTGAACGCGGCTGCTGGCGTGGTTCCGCTTCGCAAAGAGCGCGAAGACTCGACGGCGCTTTATATGGTAATCACACCGAAGCGCACACGGTTACCCGCTTAGACGGACGAGCAGACAGGTGCTCAAGGCGGGACTGTTGACGCCCTGCCAAGTACGGTTACGCTGTCAGCGCTTGTCAGATTATCGCTGCGAGGTACTCTGTGGTTCGGATCGGCTCTTCGGGGCATAGCGCCCTGGTTTTGCAAGCTGGAATTACGTGGAACAATCCTATATACGACCGGGCGTCCAATGACACCGCGGAGCTTCATCTTCGAAAAGGCGACTTTGTGTTGCGCGAGTGAGTTCTCGAAGGCATCGGATAAGTTATCTGTGGTGATCACGCCCAATCATTTACCCTCGTTATTCGCTCTCGAAGGACGTCCCCTCGCTTTCCACCACCACTATGAATCCTTTGCCACACCGTTCGAGTGGAAGTTCATACGCCGCGACCTTGGCACACTCCTCAGCAAACTGAACCAGCAATTGTCTTGCACTGCGTACAGAGAGGCAGCATGAACTCACAAAAATACGTTGGCGAACTTATAAAACGGCCCACTTAAGCGATAAGACGCCCTCAGACATCGTGCGTTCCTTCGGCTATCGCGTTCGCATGTCGCCACCGTCTCTTCTGTCTCAAATGTATTGAACCAGTACACATCATTGTCGCATGATGGACTTCGTGCTAAAATACCATTCGATCTGGGTACCAAGAAGCTAACCGGGTTCGTCGCGAAGGAAATTGCACGGATGTCCGAATACGATTGGTTGCGGATAAGATGCCCGCTATGTGTCACCCGGCTCACCGTCTCGGACACAGAATTGCGCTGTAGCAAGTGCGGCGCCTTCTGGTCGAGCGAGGACGGTATCGTTACGTTTCTCGAGGATTCGCCGGAACCCTCAAGTCCTTGTTTTTCAGCCGAAGTATATGAACGTCTTTACAGAAACGAAAACCTTGGTTATTTCATGTATTGGGGAACAGTCCAGGCACTCCAGGCTCTTCTGTCCCGTGCGTATGGTTTCTTGTCAGGTCTTAAGACGCTCGACATCGGATGCGGAACGGGATACGCTCTGTCAAGGCTTCGTGAGTATGGTGCAACCGTTATCGGCGTCGACCAATCGCTCACTGCGCTCAGATTGGCACGGAAGCGAGGGGTGGACCAACTGTTCCGCGCTAGCGCGGAGAGGCTCCCTTTCGAGGATACACAATTCGACCTTGTGCTGAGTATTCATGTCTATGAGCACATTGAAGATGACCTGAGTGCTATGGCGGAAGCCCGCCGTGTCTTGGTACCCGGAGGTAAACATGCTGTCATTGTTCCAGCAGTGAGATCGCTTTGCAGCAGATGCGACGAAATACAAGGACACAAGCGAAGGTACACAAGACTCGAGCTGGATCAGAAGCTTCGTGGTGCCGGTTTCCACGTGGACAGAATTACGTATCTTCAACCGCTTCTGTTCTTACCAGCGTATATAGTGAGAACAATGAATAGGATAGTTCTGCCAGAGGAGAAAGGTAAGGTTGCCGCCCTAAAAGAATACGCCATGCCACCAAGAGCACTGAACTCGTTGTTGAAAGCGGCTCTGCTTTTAGAGGCGCGCAGCTTGTCGAAGTGCGATTTCCCGTTCGGTATCGCTTTGGCTGCTATGGCTGCTAAGCCCGGCTAGGCACATCTATCCCTGCCTTCAATTCGCTCGCGCTCTAAGGGAAGATACGACGAACCGTTCCCGTGGTCAGCACGGCGTGGGCGTGTTTCAATTCCTCGATGGTCGGGAGGTTATGCGGACATTTCTCCTCGAGGTGCCGCGTTCCGTGCACTGGGTTGCTTTGATCTCGACTTTAGTGTACCGACTGCGCGCCGCATGGTCAAAAACGAGAGGCGCAATGTTATGGACGCTTCCCTCCGAAAGGTACTCTTCAGCTGCCACGCGCCTTGATTTCAAGAGACAGCTTAGCACCAAAACGGTCGCATGAAGTAGTGTCGCTACGAGAAGTCTTGCGCGAATGCCGAGATTCACAGATATCATTGTTGAACTGACGCCTTCGAGAACCAAGCCCAACACCATTCATACCCCAGACCCATCACTCATTTCGAGGGCGCTCTGGTTGACTAGACGGATGCCGCTCCGTCTGGCTGGAGAGCATAAGATGTATTGGGCTTGGGGAGTGAGGATGATTTTTTGCTTGACAAAATCAGGGTTATAGGGTAGAATTGTGGTAGGAAGAGGGGAAAAGTGGAGGGGAAGCATTCGTGTTCTACGGGGAATATGAACACTCGCTCGACGAAAAAGGCAGGTTGATCATTCCCTCTCGAATTCGTGACGCTATGAAACACGCGGGGGTCACGGCTTTCATGATAACGCGGGGACTTGACGATTGCCTGTTTCTTTTTCCGGCTCAGCAATGGCAGGAACAAGAGCAGCGGCTGTCCTCTTTGTCGTTCGAGAAGGCAAATGCGCGTCGGTTCGCGAGAATGTTTTTTGCCGGGGCGTCGCCAGGTGAGTTAGACAGACAGGGGAGGATATTCATCCCGCCGAATTTGAGGGAGCATGCGCACATAGAGAAGGACGTCGTCATAATCGGCGTGCATAACCGGATCGAGATCTGGGACAAATCGCGATGGCAGCAGTTCTCGAAAGAGGCGAAAGACAGTTACGAGAAGATAGCAGAAGAGCTATGGTGACGGGGCATTCGATAATAGTTGCGGGACTTTGGTTGAGCGATTCTGGAGAAGGCGCTGGTCGAACCGCGGTCCTTATCTCGACGGGCATTATTCGAGCTGGGAGCCATGTATAAGGAGGGAACGGACATGACGGTAGGGAGCAAGGAATGCGAGCACGTGACGATTCTCGAGCTCACAGGTGAACTCAATACCCAGGGAGCGACCAAGATACGGGAAGTGCTTGGCGAGTGCATGAAATCGGGACGCCGCAATATTGTTGTTGACCTTGCAGGAGTCAGCAATATCAGTTATGTGGGAATAGGGGTGCTTGTGGAACGACTCAGACAGGTGCGGGCCCGGAACGGAGATATAAAGCTCGTCAGTCCGAACCGCTGGATGCGGCGCGTGTTCAGCATGGTCGGCGCGAACGTGTTCGAGATGTACGATTCTGTGGAGACGTCGCTGCGGAGCTTTTACGTTACGCCGTTCATTGTGGAACCTTACACTTCTCGGGTAGAGCAAACGGTGACTGTGGGTTAGCCGTAGGTGCGTGGCAATGTTGTCTCATGAGCGAAGAACATGTGCCGGTGATGGTCGAGGAGGTGATAGCGGGTTTACGTATTAAACCGGACGGTACGTACGTTGACGGTACGATCGGGGCAGGAGGTCATGCAGAAGCAATTCTCAAACGACTCGGCTCCAGGGGCATTCTGATTGGGATAGATTGGGACGGTGACGCGGTCAGGTTAGCGGAAACGCGGCTCCAGAAGTACTCTAAAGTGCTGAGACTATGCCGCGGTAACTTCGCAAACTTGACGGCACTCCTTGGTGGTGTTGGCATCGAGCGGGTTGACGGGGTTCTGTTTGATCTGGGCGTTTCGTGGGTACAACTCGCTCGAGGGGAACGCGGTTTCAGCTTTCAGCTTGACGGTCCGCTTGACATGCGGATGGACAACCGACAGAAGCTGAATGCTGAAATGGTGGTTAACGAAATGGCGTCTGAGGACCTGGTGCAACTCCTCAGACGGTGCGGTGAGGAGAGAAGAGCGAAGCAGATCGTCGCCGCGATAGAGCGTCGTCGCCGGACGATGCCGATCCGCACAACGGGCGAACTGGCAGAAATTGTTGTTGCTGCTGTGGGGAGATCGCCGCATGAGCGGATACATCCAGCGACGCGGACGTTTCTCGCGTTGCGGATTGCGGTGAACGACGAGATAGGGAACCTTCGGGGCGGAATAGGGGCAGCGGTGGCACATCTCAAACTGGGCGGCAGGCTCTGCATCATATCGTTTCACTCGCTTGAAGACAGGACAGTGAAGCAGCGGTTTGCGGCGTTGGCTCGAGGCTGTGTGTGTCCGCCAGCGTTGCCGCAATGTATGTGTGGTCGGAAACCGTTGCTTCGCATCGTGACGAAGAAACCGCTGGTGCCGACCCTGGAGGAAGTAGTACGAAATCCGCGGAGCCGCAGCGCAAAGTTGCGGATTGTGGAACGCATGGAGGAGGTTCTCGATTGGGTCGCCGGCGCGTAAGCTGGGTGAGGAAACTCGCCTATTTCAGGTTGCGGTGGAAAACCATATCTTGGTTTACGGCAATCATCTGCATTATCGTTTTTGCCGGGATAGGGTGTATCTGGCAGAAACTGGAATTGATCAGGATGGGATACGAGCTCCGAAGACTCTCCTTGCAGGAGGGCGAGCTTGCCAATAAGAATGCTCGGCATAAGGTTGAGGTGGCTAAACTGGAAGCTCCCGACCGAATTGAGGCGATCGCGCGGAATCAGCTGGGTATGGTCCGCCCACAAAGCTGGCAGCATGTCTCAGTTCGGCTCGAGAATCCGGTACCTCCCCCCAAACCCGACGAAGAGCCACCGAAACCCGACACCGGGGAATCCGCAGAAGGATTCGGCTTTGTGGCAAAACTCCCCGACTGACCACGCCGACGGGGAGTCTTCGGAGCCTAATGGTGTGGTGCAATTCTGGGCGTCAAGTCAGATAGGGGCGTGATTGGAGGTGGTTAAATCAACGGGGGTTACATTTTTTTCAATTCGGTGTTGCCTTGTATATAGCTAGAGGAAATGTCCTTATATTGTACCAACAGGAAGAGTTTTGTCAGGATGACGTCCATTTCGACAACGGCCGCAACGGGAAACCGATATTCTAACCATTCTTTCGATCCGGGTCCATTATCGAAGAGTCAAAGAGGGCGGCTCAAAGTCATATTTGTCGCAGCGGTGATCTGTTTCATAGGGATTGCTGTGCGCCTCCTCTACCTTCATGCTGTAAGCCGCGGGTTCCTTCTGTCGCAGGCAGAAAAGCAGCGCTGGCTCACGGTTGCCATACCGTCACGTCGCGGCGACATCCTTGACCGGAATCATCGCAAGCTTGCCACGACTATAGATGCTGTTGCGGTGCATGCATTTCCGGGGAGAGTCGCCGGGCCGGCCAGAACGGCTCAGGAGCTTGCCCCTATCCTTGGACGCAGCAAGCTGGAGCTGCTCAGGGTGCTGAGCGCCTCGAGCCCATTCGTTTGGGTACAGAGGAAAGTTGAACCTGATGTCGCAGAGAGGATCGAGCGCTTGAGCCTCGAAGGGATCGGGTTTACTCAGGAAACAAAGAGGAGCTATCCGAAGGGAACGCTCGCGTCCCATGTGATCGGGTTCGTCGGTGTTGATGGACAAGGACTTGAGGGGCTCGAGCTACAATTCGATGATACGTTGCGCGGGGTGGACGGGTGGCGGCTGGTCGAACGGGACGCGCGCCAGAGACCGCTGTTACCGTTGACGAAAAGCCTGCAAGAACCGTCCGGCGGCAACACGGTCGTGTTGACCATAGATGAGGTAATCCAGCATATTGTGGAGGAGGCGCTCGATACGGTTTACACTGAAACCAACGCTGCGGGCGCTGTTGCCGTCGTTCAAGACCCTGCGACGGGCGAGATACTTGCCATGGCGAGCAGACCGAGTTTCGATCCGAACGATTACAGAGCATACCCTGTTGAGCACAGAAGGAGCCGGGTGGTGACCGACGCGTTCGAGCCCGGCTCGTGCATGAAAGTTATTCCGACAGCGGCGCTCATTCAGGAGAAGCTGGTTGATCCGACGGAGGTGTTTTACTGCGAGAACGGGGCGATGTGGTACTGCGGGCGGATCATGCACGATTACGAGCCGCACGGCAACCTTACGTTTGCAGAGGTGATAAGCAAGTCGAGCAATATCGGCATGATCAAGGCTGCCTCACGCTTGAGAAAAGAACAGCTTTACGAATACTACAAACTGTTCGGATTCGGGCAAAAAACCGGTCTGAGCTTTCCCGGCGAGATCGAAGGGACCCTTCGCCCTCCCTCGATGTGGTCGCTTCTTTCTATGGCGAGCTTGCCGATCGGACAGGAGATATCAGTTACGCCGCTTCAGCTTGTGAGAGCCTTTTCGGCAATCGCCAATGACGGGATCATGATGAAACCGGTACTCGTGCGCGAGATTCGGAGCCCGGATGGCGATATTGTGGAACGCTTTGGTTCTCAACAGCAGCGGCGGGTCATATCGAGATCTGCTGCTGACCTGCTGGAAGAGCTGATGGCAAAGGTCGTCGAGGACGGGAGCGGTCGTGAGGCTGCCGTGTCTGGGTATCGGGCTGCCGGCAAGACTGGTACAGCGCAGAAGGTTGATCCGGTGACGGGCAATTACTGTAGCGACAAACATGTTGCGGTATTCTGCGGGTTCGTTCCCGCCCATGCGCCGGCTCTTACGATCCTGGTGCTCGTGGATTATCCTCGAGTTCCGATTGATACCGGCGGAAAAGTGGCAGCTCCTGTTTTCCGCGAGATAGCGCAGGCGAGCCTGAGCTATCTCAGAGTTCCTCCAGATGCCCCACAGGTTGTTGTAGCCCAAGAACCTGATGATAAGAAACAAGACGGTACACCTCAGAAAGAAACGGTTGTCGTCGCACAACCCCCGGCGTCGCCAGCCATGCCCGATCTCACGGGAATGAGCAAACGCGAGGTCGTTCAGGCGCTGTCATCTCTTTCGGTCAGATTCTCGTTCGAAGGATCGGGACATGTTGTAGGACAGAGCATCGCAGCGGGTCAGATGATAGCACCCGGCGACGTGTGTAAGATAATCTTTGCCAAGGATGGGAAACCGGATGAAGCTTACCGAGTTGCTCGAGCGAGTGGGAACGAACCGCGCTGAGACGGCGTCCAGAATAACGGTAACGGGTATAAGTTTCGATTCGCGCACCACGAGACAGGGTGACCTGTTTATCGCTGTCACGGGTTATAAAGCCGACGGTCACGACTTCATACATCAAGCCTGCAGGAAAGGTGCCATTGCCGTTGTCGGCGAGAGAGACCCCGCTCACGTACAGTGTCCCGTACCGTACTTCCGGGTCGAGAACTCCCGATACGCTCTCGCGATTCTCGCTCAGGAGTTTTACGGGAATCCATCTCGCGGACTCCTTGTCGTAGGTGTGACCGGCACGAACGGGAAAACATCCACGGTCGCCCTTGCTGGCGCTGTCCTTGAACGCCATGGGTATCGTGCATGTCTGCTCAATACGTTGGTGTATCGCGTTGGTGAACGCGTCTGGACAGCTTCCCGGACGACGCCTGATCCAGCGCTTATAGCTCGTGTAATGAGAGAAGCGCTCGACACGGGCCGCGTTGCTGCCGTGATCGAAGTCTCGTCGCACGCGCTGGAGCAGCATCGTGCGGACGGTATCGAGTTTGATGTAGCGGTTTTCACCAATCTGACCCAGGACCATCTCGATTATCATCACGACATGGAGGGCTATTTTCTTGCGAAACTGAAACTGTTTCACATGTTGGACGCACCCGCTACGAAGCGATACGAAAAAGTGGCTGTATTGAACGCGCATGACCCTTCGTCGGCACGAATAGCGGAGGCGATACGAGCAAGGAAGATGTTTTACGGGAAGGGGGAGCAGTGCGAGGTGGGCGCGGGTGATGTGGTTGTGGAACGCGACCGCACCCGTTTTACTCTGATCGCTCACGGTGCACAGCGCCCCGTTTCGCTCAAACTTGTGGGCGAACACAACGTGCTGAACGCGCTTGCGGCAGCTAGTGTCGGCGTTCATCTGGGATTGCCTATGGGGGCGATCGTTGACGGATTGGAGTCGGTGGAGGTCGTGCCCGGACGGTTCGAACAGGTTGCTTGCGGGCAGCCATTTGCGGTCATCGTGGACTATGCACATACCGACGACGGGTTGCGGAACCTCATCACAGCCGGTCGTGCCGTGACAAACGGGAAAGTGATCGTTGTATTTGGCTGTGGCGGGGATAGAGACCGGACAAAGAGACCCAAAATGGGACGGGTGGCGTCAACGCTTGCCGACTATGCCATAATCACCTCAGACAATCCGCGCAGTGAGGATCCTGAAGCAATTGCGAGCGAGGTCGAGCAGGGAGTCCTCAGCGCAGGAAAACGAAAAGGCGTGGATTACGAGATAGTTATAGACAGGCGGCAAGCAATCGAACGGGCGCTCGGGATTGCATCTCCTGGAGACCTGGTTCTTCTCGCAGGTAAGGGGCACGAAACAGAGCAGATCTTCGCAGATAGAACGATCGAGTTCGATGATAGGGTGGTGGCGCGAGAAATCCTCCAACAGTCAGGTGCAGGAAAGATTTGTGGTCGCGGATAGCGGGGAAACCTGTCTCGACATGCGAACGACAGGGTGAGTCAGGTGCCTCTTTACCAGTTCATCTAGCTCTGTAACTTATGAAATCATTTACACTTGCGGATGTTGTGAACGCGACGGACGGAACACTGGTTTCGGGACGTCCGCACATGCAGGTTTGTGGCGTCTCGACCGACACGCGCACCATCAAAAAGGGGCAACTTTTCGTTGCGCTAAGAGGCGACCGGTTTGACGGTCATGATTTCCTGAGTGCAGCAGTAGACAACGGTGCGGCAGCGGTGATGGTGTCGGAACCGAGCCAGATCGGTAATCTGGCGGTGGCTACTATTGTCGTCCCGAACACCTTGATCGGATTGCAGGGGCTTGCACGGTGGAGCAGGCTTGCTTTTGACATTCCTGTTATCGGTGTGACGGGAAGTTGCGGGAAAACGACGGTCAAAGAACTTATAGCGGCGGTGCTCGGGACGCGGTTTTGTGTGACAAAAACCCCGCTCAATTTCAACAACGAGATCGGGGTTCCTTTGAGTTTGCTATCGCTCTCTGAGGCAACAGAGGTTGCTGTGATAGAGCTCGGAAGCAATGCTCCCGGCGAAATGAGGGTCCTGTGCGATGTTGCTCGACCAAATAGAGCGCTCATAACCAACATAGGACGCACTCATCTCGAGGGATTTGGGACGGTGCAAGCGGTTGCGAGGGAAAAGGCTGAACTTGTCAAGGCGGTTGGCGAAAGAGGAACGTTTTACGTCAACGCGGACGACCGGTTCTGCGTCAGGATAGCTCAGGAGTTTGCCGGCAGACGCGTGACGTTCGGGACGAACCAGAGTGCTGACTGGCGTGCCATGTTCGGTGAGTCGCGGTTCGATCTGCCAATGAGCATGTTCACCATAGAGGGTGTTGGGTCGTTCAATGTGCCGCTGATAGGTAAACATAACGTGATGAACGCGGTCGCCGCGGCAGCGGTAGGTTTGGACTTCGGGTTGAATCGTGCCGAGATTCAGGACGGGTTGTCCGGGGCTGAACTGCCGCCGTTGCGCACGAAGGTTGTGAGCATGGGCGGACGCGTGTTTCTCAACGACGCGTATAATGCGAACCCGGAGTCTATGCGTGCCGCGATTGAGACGGTCGTGTCATGGCAGACCACGGGGCGAAAAATCGCGGTGCTTGGAGATATGCTCGAACTGGGTGGCGCGTCTGCGAACGAACACGAAGAGCTTGGCGCGTTTGCCGCTCGCGCAAAGATCAGCCTGCTCCTGGTATTCGGCGAATATGCGGCGCGTGTTGCTGAAGGAGCATTCAAGGGAGGATTGGATAAGAACAGCGTTTTCGTGTGCAAAAGCCACGCTGAAATTGCGCGGAACTTGGTCAACCTCTCGGTG
>Ga0315291_10010018_pt1 | contig 11611 bp, 6 predicted proteins | sample YL17G12_20_MG_FD_203070 | JGI IMG/M metagenome (GOLD analysis project Ga0315291, IMG submission 203070) | Sediment microbial communities from Yellowstone Lake, YNP, Wyoming, USA - YL17G12_20 | ecosystem: Environmental > Aquatic > Freshwater > Lake > Sediment | place: USA: Wyoming | collected...
GACGAAAGCGTCAGGGGAATCGCGGCGAAGAGGAGAATTTTGAAAAGTACGAAGAGAGGCACAAATGCGGAGGGGCAACAGCCGCCGCCCAATGCGGCCCGCGGCGCGCGGGCCGGACCTTGAAGCGTTTATCCGCGGTTTGCTGTCAGACCCGTGTTGCTTTACATCGCGGCGGACTGGCGGCTGGAGTCCTTTATAAGCATCGTCTTCAGGATTTGCTTCGCGCGGGCGATGCGCGTGCGGACGGTCGCGACGCTCAGGCCGAGGTCACCGGCAATTTTCGCGTAGGAATAATCGTCCATGTACTTCTTCAGGACGACGACCCGCAGGTTTTCGGGCAACTGCGCCAGCGCCCTGACGACGGTTTCGTTGTCGGCGTTGAAAACCGACTCCTTCTCGCGAAAATCAGCCGGGATATAGTCCGGGTTGACGGAGTCCATTTCGGAAAAGGATACGACCTTGCCGTTGCGGCGGGTGCGCAGCCAATTGAGGCTGGTGTTGGCGGCGATCTTCGCGAGCCAGTGGCTGAAAATCGCATAATCATTGACCTCGCCAAGCGCCTGATACGCCTTTACAAACACCTCCTGCGCGAGTTCAAGCGCCTCGCGACGGTCACGCGTGTACCTCAGCGTGATGGCGAAAACCATGTCCGAATACTTATCCACCCAGAAGCCAAACGCATCTTTGTCACCACCCAGAACCCGTCTGGCAATTGCATCATCGCTCAAACTGTTCTTAGCCATACCTCCTCCATGTTCGAAATAGGTGTAAACATTTTGCCGTAGCCACATCTCAACAATTTACACATTTGCCCCTATTTCTCGCAAACTCCGTGCCGCTTGCCCTGGGAACCGCCCTCGGCCCTTGCTGGCTCCTTAACAGCAACAAAAAAGTTGCCAAACCAACCTCGCGGTTATTTTGGCAACTCGGTTGTCTAACTGTGCAGTCCGCCTTCTCGGCGGATGCCGTTACATAGTCTGGCTATTTAGACCCGTAGCTTTCCTGCGCCTGATACCATCAGGCCGGCATTTTCAAAATAACCAAATTCCCTTACATTGTCACAATCAATTATACCCCGCTTGGCGCAAGTCGTCAAGGTAAAAAATAAAAAGAACGCAGCAAAATGTGCCGCATCCTTTTCGATGACGGAATTTGTCAGCGCTGGTGGGAAGTTTCCACCCTGTGGTGCGTCTCACCGCATGTATGACATCTCAGGACGGCAAAAATCTCAAAAATCCGGCGAGAAAGCAGAATTTTTTGTGGGGCAACATAACGTGCAGTAGGAACAGAGGTTAAGACGACGCCCCGGCCGGCCGCGGATTGCCGCAGATTTTTCTTCACCACAAAGGCACCGTGGCTTACGCACCGCAGGAGGATTTACCCCGATTCATCGGGACCTCTCTACTTTCTCCGTTCTACTCCCCCTTTCCGACACCTTGCGGCTGCCGTTCCCGCAAGCCCCAAAAACCCGCACACAACCATCGCCACCGTCCCCGGCTCACATACCGCTGCGAGCGGCACAATATTGCCGTTAATCCAACCTCCGGTCATGCAGAATGTGGCGGGCGCAATGCCGTTGTAAGAGTAACCGACAGGCACATAGTAAAGAGTGTGCCCGTTCAAGTCCAAAAGCGCGCCCTGCCGCAGCACAAGCCCGTAAGTGTACACGTCGGAACCCAGCCGGTAGTAATATGTCGTGCTTACTGTGCTGCCCTCGAAGATGAGCGTTCCGAGCGCAAAGTTGTCATCAAGGCCTTGAAGCGAATTCCCCCTGTTGACGGAGTTCGTGTCAAGGATGGCGGGCCATCCGGCTGCCTCGCCGTACATGGTAAGAGTGGTGTGGACCATGCTGAACAGTTCCGGCTTGACGGAGTTGTTGAGGAAATTGCCGCTTGTGTAAATTGAGCCGCCGCTTGAAGCGCTATCGTCCGCGAAGTAAGATTGTGCTCCAATTGTGATATTGTTTTCGACGAAGACTTTGCCCGCTACAAGGGCATATTTCACTTCATAGCCTGATGCTCCGATGATGTCAAGGAAACTGGTCTTGTTGATTCCACCGCTCTGCACAAACTCTGTAAGGGTTGGTGCGGGGGGTGGGGATGGGGGTGGGAATGGGAAGTATCCCATGTATTCTCTCCCTCCGTCCCAAGTTACATCAAGGGTGCCGTCAATAAGATGGTACACGCTGGGGTAGAGATAGAAGTTTCCCGCCGCGTTGGTCCCTCCGGTCTGAGTAAAAGCGCCCTGGTGAGACTGGTATGCCGCAGAGAGGAGTCCCCCTTCAAGGTTATAGGAAGAGGTCGCGTTATCAGAGAAACTGCCCGCAAGGACGGTTCCACCCCTCTGGTTGAACGTGCTTCCGTCATACAGGTATTCGGAGTTTGCCATAATGCTGCCGCCGCTGGCCTCAATGGTTACTGTCTTGTTGCTTGCCACGTAGAAGTACTGCGAAGAAAGATTCAGCGAGCCGCCGTTGAAGAGCCGCACGTTGTCCATAATCTGGAGTGTAGTTTGAGGGGCTGGAAACGGCGGACCGACGGCTGCGGTGATTGTGCCGGCGCATTCAATTGGGTCGTTGATGGTGCCTCGGCCGGTAAAGCCCTCTCCAGCGTGAACGACCAGAGTATTGCCCGCCGTATGAATCATTCCCGCCGGGTTGTAAGAGCCGAACGCCGTCAATGGATCAAAGCCCGCGCGGAAAATTGTCAGTGTGTTCGCCGCGCTGGTGAACGACGTTGAACCGGCATTGGCGATGTTTGCGCCCGAAAAATCCGCCAGCCCGCCGTTGATGTTAAGTGCGACGTTGCCGTTGTTACAGTCGAACGTACCCTGTATCAGGGCGCTGGCCCCGATATTCAGGGTTCCGCCTTCAAGTCGGTAACTGGCAGTGCTCTGTGCATTGAGATAGCCGACATTGTTTGTCCCGCCGGATTGCACGATCGCGGCGCCACCGTAAATTAACGTGCCCGTCTTGAAATAGTCGGCTGTGGCAGTCATGGTCAGAGTCTTTCCAGTATTCATGGTAAGCGTTTGGCCGTCAAGGTCAAACCTTCCGCCGTCGCTGATAGTAACGTCACCGGGGGAGAACCCGGTGGAGGTGGTAATGCTTCCCCCGTTAGTAACGGTAACATTGTTGTTGAACCGAAGCGCCCCCGCGATGCTTCCGCCATTTGTAACGGTAACATCGTTGCTGAATTGGAGACTCCCCGCGATACTTCCTTCGCATAACACGGAATCGCTGATTGTGCCGTTGCCGGCAAAGCCCTCTCCTGCATTAACGGCCAGAGTATTGCCCTCCACGTGAACCATTCCCAGGGGGTTATAAGAGCCAAACGCCGTCGCGGGGTCAAAGCCCGCTTTGAAAATTATCAGTGTGTTCGCCGCGCTGGTGAACGACGTTGAACCGGCATTGGTGATGTTTGCGCCCGAGAAGTCCGCCAGCCCGCCGTTGACGTTAAGTGCGGCGTTGCCGTTGTTACAGTTGAGCGTTCCCTGTATCAGGGCGCTGTTCCCTATGTTGAGGGTTCCGCCTTCAAGTAGGTAAGTGCCGCTGCTTGTGACGTTGAAGTAACCCGCATTGTTTGTTCCGCCGCTCTGGTTGAATGCGCCTGTGCTGCCGCTACCATAGCCCACGTATTCGGCTGCGGCGGTAAGGGATCCATTGTGCAAGTTATATGCACTGCCGCTGTTGCGGAGGTAAACACTTCCGGTCACCGTGTTTGTTCCGCCCGTCTGGTTGAACGTGCCCTGGCCACTGTAGCCTACATATACGGTTCCGGCGGTCAGGGAACCGGCGTCCAGGTTATAATCGCCCGAGGAACCGGCATCGTAGCCGAGGTAAAGATTACTGCTTACTGTGTTTGTTCCGCCCGTCTGGTTGAACGTGCCTGTGCTGCCGCTACCATAGCCCACCCATTCCCCCCCGCCGAAAGGGATCGGGTTTGTTATATTCAGTTCGCCAGCGTCCAGATAATAGGTCCCCGTGGAACCAGCCGAGCGGCCTAAAATAAGACCAAGAGTCATCGTTGTTGTTCCGCCCTCCTGCCTGATAGTGCCGGACGAGTAGTAGCCGAGGTACAGGAAATACGCCTGAGCCCCGCTGTCAATCTGGGCGGTGCCGCCGTTGTCGATGTACGCATAGTCGCCCGATGCCGGAACGCCGTTGTTCCAGTTGAGCGGGTCACTCCACAGCCCCGTTGTGGCCGGGTCATGGCTCCAGTACGTGTTTATTGCGTAGGCCGGCGCGGCCAGAGCCACCAAAGCCACAAGAAATACCGCAGTTGCAACCATTTTCAAACTTGACATAAATCACCTCCTATAAAAAAGAAAAAAATACTTAATGGAAAATTCTGAAACAAAAAAGCCGGGATGCACCCCAACTGCTCAGGATGCACTCCGGCTTTAACGCTCGAAGGCTTGCCGTCTGTTACCCGTAGCCAATTTTGAGATAAACCCTTTGTTCGACCACAGCACCCCAACACTTGATTCTCCAAATCTCTTTCCGCTGCCTTCTACCCTGCCCGACCAAGGCGATCTTCAGAATACCGAAGTATACCCCGTGTTTCGCCTTAAGTCAAGGGTTAAAAGCCGTTCCCCACAGTCAGATTTCATCCGCGCCCATCCGACGCCTTGCGGCGTCCCGATGAAGCGCATCGGGAAGTGGCTGTCTGCGGCAAAAATTTTCCGCTTGACAATGCACATTTTATGGTGTATAATATGCACATTGATATGTGTGCGAGGGGCGGGAACGCCGCAGACCGGCACGGCCCGGCGGCCGGGACCGCCCGCGCCGGCCGGGAAATTTCCTTTGTGCGAGGTGCCGCAATGGACGAGAACGATACGGTACTGGATAAGGAAGCGCGCGAAACCGGTCAAAAAGCGGACGCTACTGAACGAAAACCGCCGCTTTGCGCAAGGCGGCGCACGCGGCTTGTGCGCGAGCAGGAGGCGCGGGCGCTCAGGGAGGAGTTGGGCGAAGGGTTGACCGTGACGGAGATCCGCGCCAGGCACGGCTGGACGCACAGCGCCTATTACCGCCGGGCGCGCCTTGCCGAAAGGCTGGCAAGGGAAGAATACGACCCGAAGCGCGCCTTTATGATCTTTCTCACGCACGAGACGCGCTACAGGCGGCTCCAGCGCGACGCCGAAGCACTCGCGGAGGAAACAAGGCGCGAACTTTCGCGGACGGGCGGCGACGGCGCGGACCTGCGCAAGAGGGCGGCGCTTACCAATGCGCTTGTCGCCATACTCAGGTTTATCGGGGAGTGCGAGGGCAGGATACTCAGGTGCGCGGAATCGATGGGAATTAAGCCCGCTGAACCTGAGTCGGAGGAACGTTGGACATTTGCGGAGTTTGCCCGGGCGGCGATAATCGAGAGAGAAGAGAAGGAACGTAAAAACGGGAAAGCAGGCGAGCCGGGGTCGCCGGATTCTCATGGCGAAAAGTACAATCCGTGAAAATGTGCCGGAAAGTTCCGCATGGGCGATCTTGGACCAAACATAACGTATTGTAAAATAATGACTAATAGAAGATTTGCGGTTGGCGGAATATGCGGAACAAGTTCCGCAAAGTGCCACAAGGGGTTGGAGGAAATGCGCACTAACTTCTTATAAAGCAAGGGGTAATGCGCGATACGGCGCGAGCGGTACTTTGCGGGACATTGTGCCGCAAAGTTCCGGATAGTGCCGGATGCCGGATTATAGGCGGCGAATCGCGCCGGATCGTCGGCCCGAAAATGAGCGCAAAAAAAACCCCTGATGGTCAGTCAGGGGAAAGATAAGTGGTGCTTGGTCGTTGTTTTTATGAGGGTGGAAATGGAGGTTTCGACCCTACAACTATATAGACACCTGTCAAAGGAAATAATCTCGATAATTTTCCCGAAATTCAAAAAATGTTTTTGAAACCGAACAATAGAAATCTAGCAAACACTGTGCCAGTGCTCCAGCCTACTTAATGACCTGCACCGGCAAGGTGTCTGGGTTTTCACGGTCATAAGGCGTGTCAGTATAGGCGAGAAGAAACATCACGCGCTCGCCAATGTTCTTAAAGGCGTGTCGAATATTGGGTTGCATCTCAAAGAGCAACAGGTCGTCCGGCCCCACGATCATCTCTTCCCGTTCTCCCTTTTCGTTCTCGGCGGCAACCAGGCACCGCCCGCCGAAAACGATTGCGAACTCTAACTGCTTATGGTGAACGTGGTTGCCGCGAACCGTTCCCGGTTCAAGGCTTACCAGGTGGACGTTCTTCACGAAACCCGACCCCAAGACCGCCGAGGCCGCCGGCTCCACCGACCAACCCCGCGCCTCACGTTTTGCGTCAAGCCGTGTCACCTTGAGCAATCTCATCCTTCGTTCCTCGGTCAGTCAGATCTGAGCGCGCGTTTCAGAACCTTGCCGGTAAGCGTGTGCGGCAGTTCCTTGACAACGTGGATTTTCTTGGGCAACTTGAAGGCGGAAAGCCTCTCCTTGCAGTGGGCGAACAGTTTGAGTTGGTCAACCTCCGCCCCCGGCACCGGCACGACAAACGCCACCGGCGCCTCGCCGCGCACATCATCGGCCACGCCGATGACCGCCGCCTCAAAGACATGCGGGTGTTCCTCAAGCGTGCGCTCTATCTCCACGGGATAAATGTTCTTCCCCGCGGAGATTATCATCTCTTTTTTGCGGCCGGTGATTCTTATGTAGCCTTCCTCGTCAACCTGGCCCATGTCGCCGGTTTTCAGCCAGCCGTCGGATGTCAGCGCCTCCGCGGTCTCGGCGGGCAGGTTCCAGTAGCCCTTCATCACGCTCGGCCCCTTAACCCATATCTCGCCGTCGGCGCCGGGCGGCAGATGCTTTCCGCCGTCATCGAAAATCCCGACATCGAGATTATCCAGCGCCTGCCCCACAGTCCCCCACTTCGCCTTGCCGGAGCGGTTGAGCGATATGACCGGCGAAGTCTCCGTCATGCCGTAGCCCTCAACCATCGTCACGCCGCTTTGCTCCTGAAACTTCTGCCCGATTTCAATCGGAAGCGCCTCGCCGCCCGAAACGCAAAGCCTCAGTGAAGGAAATCCGCCCGCCGCGGAGTTGCCTTCGGCGAAGGACTTCAGAAGCGCTTTGAACATGGACGGCACGCCCATGAATATCGTCGCGCCGGATTCACGCATCTCGCGCACAACCGCCGCGGGTATGAACCTCTGCACGAAATGCACGCGCCCACCCGTGAGCAGCGGCAAAAGGAAAACGCACGTCAGCCCGAAGGTGTGGAACGCCGGCAGAATGGCAAGGAAGACATCGTCCTCCTTTATCTGCATTGCCCGCAGGCACGCATCGATATTGGAAAGCAGGTTCGCGTGCGTCTGCATCACGCCCTTCGGCCTGTAGATAGTGCCGGAGGTGTAAAGCAGAGCGGCGACGTCATCCGGCCCGACCTGCGGCGGCGCGAAGGCTGGCAGGGGTTCGTTGAAACCCTGTTCCTCCATGTTCACCACATTCGGCACCGCTCCCTTGACGTTCGCGGCAAAGAAGGCGGTCGTGAGGACCGTGTCCACGCCCGCGTCTGCGAAGATGCGGGCTATCTCCTGCGGATTGAGCAAGAAATTCACCGGCACCGCGGCCTTGCCCGCAAGCGCCGTCCCGAAGAAGGCCACCGCGAAGCCGATGCCGTTCGGCAGCATTATGCCGACGTTGGGCTTCCGCGTCATCCTTTTGACCCGCTCGCTCATCAGCGTCGACGCCGCCAGAAGTTCAATGTAACGCAACTGGTGTTCGCCGTCGCTTATCGCGACCTTGTCCGGCAGCGCATGCGCCAGATGCAGGAACCTTGCCGGTATCGTGTTTTCGGCCATGGCATCACCCGAATTCGCGAGAAAGGTTGCACGGAAATACCGCTGCGATTATATCACGGCGCGCATAGAGGTCAATCATAAGAGCCGCGTCTTGCCCGCCAAAGGCGGCAGGGCCGGGAATGGTTGGTGTCTTGGCGAGTTGGCAGTTTAGATGACCGTCACGACAGGCTTGAGGCAACTGTTTCGGGGGCGATGCCCGCGCGCATAATCTCCATGAAGATGTTTACCACATCGATGTCGAACTGCGTGCCGGCGCGTTCCGCAATCAGCGTGAGGGTGCGCTCCGGCGTGATTGCGTCGCGGTACGGGCGGTTGGATGTCATCGCGTCGTACGCGTCCGCAACGGCGAGGATGCGCGACTCCAGCGGAATTTCGTCACCCTTCAGGCCGTCCGGGTAGCCCGTGCCGTCCACGTTTTCGTGGTGATGGCGAACTACGAGGACGACGCGTTGCAGGAATGAAATCGATTTGACTATCTCCGCGCTGATCTCCGGATGGCGGCGGATGACTTCAAGTTCTTCCTTCTCAAGCCTGTCCTCTTTCCCAAGGACGTACGTGGGCACGCCGATCTTGCCGATGTCGTGGAGGAGGGCGGCGTAGTGGAGGTTGGCCATGCTCCGCTTGTCAAAACCCATCCTTTCCGCGATGACCTCGGAGAGTTCCGCGACTTTTTGCGCGTGCTGGCCGGTATAGGGGTCTTTTGCCGCGACCGCCGCGAGCAGCGCGCTCACGGTGTCAAGGTGGCCCTGATTAACCATCTGCGTCTGCTCGTGGAGCAACCTGCGCGAGTTCTGGAGTTCGCGCGCGGTCATTATCAACTGCTCCTCCATTCGCTTCAGGCGCAGGTGCAGCCGGAGGCATTCCACGAGGTCGCGGTTGTTGAAAGGCTTGGTGATGTAGCCGTCCGCGCCGAATTCGGCGCCCTTCGCGCGGTCCGGCATCGTGTCGCGGCCCGTGCACATCACGATGGGAATATTCTTGCGGACGGGATCGCTTTTGATTGTGCGGCAGACGTCAAAGCCGTCAATGCCCGTCAGCATTACGTCGAGGAGGATGAGATCAGGGAATTCGGACTTGAGAATCTTGAGGGCGTCTTCACCGTTGCTTGCCCCGATAACATCAAAACCCTCTTTCTGCAGAAGTTTCGTCAGCAGATCGAGGGTTCCAGCGTGGTCTTCTACAACCAGGATTCTATCGCTCACTTTGTGCGTCCTTTCGCGATCTTAACTGATTTTTCTATTAACGCCGCCATAGGGGCGCAGCATCGCCGCCCCCGGGCGATTATTTCGCTCGATGCGGTTGTCATCGCACTCAGCACATATTTTATCGACAAAATCTCCGGCGGTTCTTTAGAGGAGCGCAATTATTCCGGGAATTCCATTGAAAAATTTGTGTTTCCCGATACCCTATCTAACCATGAGCGCCACGATCACAATCATCTCGGCCCCGGCCGGCGCGGGGAAAAGCCGCGCACTGATCGGTAGAATCGCGCAAACTTTGACCGCCGGCGATTCACGGTCAGTCCTGATGCTGGTGCCGACCGCCGCCGACGCGCGCGCCGCCGCGAGCAACCTGCTGGAAAAGGTGGAAGGGATTCTGCCCCTGCCGGTGGCGAACTTCTATGAGTTGGTCGCCCGCATTCTTGAGCGCAATCACCCGTCCGGCAAGGAAATCTCCGTCGCGGAGCGGAACATTCTCGTCGAACACATCATCGACAATCTCAACTCGCGCGGAAAAATTCAATATTTCAAGCCCCTGCTCGGCTTCAGGGGATTTGCGTCCGCGATGGGCGATTTCATCAAGGAACTCAAACAGAACACCATCATGCCGGAGCAGTTCCTCGAACTCGCCGGGCGCGGCAAATCGCGCAAAGGCGCGGAGATCGGCGCGATATACGATGAGTACCAGCGCATCCTCAAGCGCGGCGACCTTTACGACACGGAGGGAAAACTCTGGCGCGTGCGCGACCTCATCAAGGCAGGCAAGACAGCGCCCTATGAAAAAATCAACGACATCTTCATCGACAACTTCGCAAACTTCACGCCGTCGGAGTTCGACATCATCAAGGCGCTCTCCGCGCACGTGAAAAGCATAACCTTCGCCGTCACCTGCGAAGACGGCCCGCGCAGAAGCGAATTGTTCGAAACGACGTCTTCCACCATTGCGCTCATCGAAAAAGAATTCCCCGGCGCGCGAAAAGCCCCGCTGGAGGCGCTTCCGCGGGCGCAAGGCACGCTGGGCGTTCTCCAGCAAAACCTGTTCGATCCCGTCGCGGAGGCGTCCGCCGCCGGCGATGATCGTACCAACATCATTCGCTGTCCAAACCGCGCCGCCGAAGTCGCCGAAATCGGCCGCAAAATCAGGGCGCTCGGCGCTGAGGGCAAAAAGCCCGATGAGATTGTCGTCATTGTCAGATCCCTCGCGAATTACGCGCCGCTGTTCGACGAGGCCCTCCGCGAACAGGGCATCCCTTTCTCTATTTCAAGGGGGAAGCGCCTTGCGGAAACCGCGGTCGTGCGAAGCGTCATGCACCTGCTCGAAATACCGCTGGAGGATTTCTCGCGCCACTCGGTCATGCGTTTTCTCGGCTCGCCCTATGCGCGCGCAATTATAGGCGACTTCGACCCGTCGGTCGTGGACCGCGTTTCCGTTGAGGCGCAAATCACCGCCGGGCTTGATTCCTGGCGCACCCGCATCCAATCGCACGCCAGGTATCTCGAAGACCTCGTCGCGAGTCCGGACATCGGCGAAGACCTGCCGGAGGAGCCGGGAAAATTGCAGCAGCGGCTGGCCGACGCCGCGCACGCCCGCGATTTTTTGAACGGTTTCTTCGCGCGTCTCGCAGCCACTACGCCAAACACCAACATCGCCGGCTTTGTCGGACGCGTTCTCGCCCTCGCGGACACTCAGCCGCTGCGCGACGCCTGCATCGACCCAGGTCTGCCCGACAATACGAGCGAGGACACAGCCGCGCTGCGCCTCTTCTGCGAGGAACTCCGCCGCCTCGCGGCCTTCTCGGAAACCCTCGGTTCCGCGGACAAGCCGGTAACATACGAAAGATTCCTCCGCTACCTGTACCTCCTGCTGGACACCACGATTGACGCGACGCGCGCCAAGCCGGACGGGCGGGCGCGGATAATGGACGTAACCGAGACGCGCGGCCTGTTCTTTCCCGTCGTCTTCGTCTGCGGGCTTGTGGAAAAAGAATTCCCGCGCCAGATTCCGCAGTCGCCGTTTTACAACGACGCCGCGCGAAGGGAACTCAACCGCGGAGGCGGGATATTCCTGAGCGAACGCAGCGCCGGGCAGAAGTTTGAAATGTTCCTGTTCTACACCGCGGTAACGCGGGCGACCGAGCGCGTCTATCTCACGCATCCGCTGGTGGATCCCGAAGGCCGCGAGGCAATGCCCTCGTACTACCTGACGGAAATTGAGCGGCTCTTCGACAAACTGCCTTCGAGAAGGATTTCGCTTGCCGAGGTGCTCCCCAGCCACGAGGCCGCCGCCGGCCGCCGCGAGACGCTGGCGTCACTTCTCGCCGACAGCCTCGCCGCCGCCAACCCGGAGAAGTTTCTGCCGGAATACCTGCGGCCCCTGGCAAATTGGGAGATGCCGTCGCTCCGTTCCGTCGCGCGCTCGCTCGCGGCAACGCACGACCGCGAGTCCACGGATGAATACGGCGCGTTCGACGGCGTCATCTCCGACGAAAAAATCCGCGGCCGGCTTGAAGCGGCCATCCGCGCCTCCGCGCTCAGCGCCAGCCAGTTGAGCCTTTACGGCCG
>Ga0315291_10010020_pt1 | contig 11611 bp, 4 predicted proteins | sample YL17G12_20_MG_FD_203070 | JGI IMG/M metagenome (GOLD analysis project Ga0315291, IMG submission 203070) | Sediment microbial communities from Yellowstone Lake, YNP, Wyoming, USA - YL17G12_20 | ecosystem: Environmental > Aquatic > Freshwater > Lake > Sediment | place: USA: Wyoming | collected...
CGGGTTCCGTTGACGGGGCCAACCGGGTAGGACGGGAAGAGGCACGAACGGCAAGCGGGAGCATCGCCAATGAGCAAGAGCAGGGTGTGCGCCAACGTGTTGGCAGCGCTGCTGGCGAGCGTGGGGATTCTCCCCGCGCTGGCCGAAGAGGCGCCTCAAGGCTGGCAGGACAACGAGCGGAAGTTCAAGAGCGGCGATCCGGACTACAACGTCCGGCGGTCCGAACACTTCCGAATCCTCTGGGGCAAGGGGGCCGGCAAGCAGAAAGAGGAGAACGCCGACTTCTCCAAGGTGACCGAGCCGTTGGTGCAGGGCAACCTCCAGATGCTCGAACAGTTGTGGCACAAGCTCCACGATCCGGCGCCCAAGGGGATGGGGTTCCACGTCCCCGGCAATACCTGCAACCCCAAGCATCAAGATAACAAGCTCTACCGGGACAACCTCGTGATGAACAACACGGGCATCTGGGCCGGCGGCGCGTGGGGCGCGTGCGATGAATGGGGTTTTCCGCTCTTCGCCCTGCCCCCGAGCTACCTGAGATTCGACCCGCCCTCGGGCGCCACGCCGCACGAATACGGCCACACCGTGATCATCAACGCGGCCGGGTTCAACGAGACCCCGTACGACGGCATGTGGCACGAAGCGACGTCGAACTGGATCCAGCTCCAGTTCGAGAACAGCTACCCGGGGCCCGGCGGCGTGGGCACGCAGCCGTTCCTCTCCGTCCCGCACGGCCGGAACTACTACGATTCATGGCAGATATGGGAATATTTCAAGGAGGATCCCCGGTACGGGTACGCCTTCGTCGCCAAGGTCTGGACGGAGGCGCGGGGCAACAAGGCGAAGGGGGCCGAGTACATGTTCGACGCCATGGCCCGCCTGGACACCTCCGGTTCGCCCGATCCCTACAACGCCGTCAAGGACGCCCTGGGCCGCATGGCGGCCCGCAACGTCATGTGGGACTACGAGCGGCAGGCGTACTTCCAGAAACAGAGCCCCCGCACGAGGGATCCCCTGGCGGAGATGTACCGGCGGGCCTACACCGAGCTCGTGCGGCGCAGCGCCGACACCGCCTGGTTCCGCGTCCCCTTCGCGCACGCCCCGATGCAGGGCGGCTACAACGTGGTGCCCATCGCCCTGGAGGGGAAGAAGGGCGGCGGCTACACGGTCGCCGTCAACTTCAAGCCCCTGTGGGACGCGACCCGGCGCTCCGACTGGCGGGCCACCTTCGTGGCCGTCAGTGACAACGGCGACTCGCGCTACGGCACGATGTGGAACGGCGGCACGAACTCGATCACGCTCTCGGCGGACGAGAACCAGCTCTTTCTGGCGGTGGCCGCCACGCCCGACTTCATGCCGTTCGAGGGTTTCTCGCGCCCGCTCATCACCGACCTTCCGCTCCAACCGCAGGCCTACGAGGTCTCGTTCGTGAACACGAAGGCCACCGCCTGCGAATCCAAGCCCGCCAGGCCCGCGGGTGTTTCGGGCAAGGCCCACCCGAACGGCGGCGGCTTCGTCGCCGACACGGCCAAGGCGGAACCCACCGCCTACGTCGGCCCGAGCGCCATGGTCCTGGGCCGCGCCAAGGTCCTGGGCAACGCGCGCGTCGAGGACTACGCCGTGGTCATGGGCGATGCCGAGGTGAAGGACAACGCCCGCGTCAGCGGACATGGACTGGTCGGCGACAACGCTCAAGTCTATGACAACGGCAAGGTCCGCGACTGGGCGACCGTGCAGGGCCGCTGGAAGATCCACGAGAACGGCCGGGCCCTGGAGCGCGCTTACCTTCGCGACAAGGGCGAGCTGCACGGCAACGCGACCATCAAGGGCAATACGCACGACTTCGGCGGCGCCGACGTCAAAGGCTACGCGATCAAAGACGGCGACTGCTGCAATGGCGCGAACATCGACCATCAGGTCCTGATGTGCTGGGTCTGGGGGACCGACCAGAAGTACGCGGATGAACGCGCCGACTCGGGCGCGCTGTACTGCCGCTACCCGTTCACTCGCCCGAGCCCCATCTACGCCCTCGACCATTTCGGCGTGATGCACGGCTACCTGATGGGCAACCCGAAGACCGTGGCCATCGACGACAAGGGGTGCAGCGGGGCCCTGGACCTGAACGGCAAGGACCAGTACGTCGAGTTGAAGCGCGACGTCTCCGACTTCGGCGACACGACCCTGGCCGTCTGGGTCAACTGGGCGGGCGGCGCGGCCGACCAGCGGATCCTCCACTTCGGCGACGGCGACAGCAAGTACGCCTACCTGACGCCCAAGGACGGCGCGACGGGCAAGGTCAAGTTCGCCATCAGCGCCGCCGGCAAGAAGGGAGAGCAGGCGCTCGTCGGGCCGTCGGCGCTTCCCGCCGGCGCCTGGACCCACGTGGCCGTCACGCTGAAGGGCGACACCGGCACGCTGTACGTCGATGGCAAGGCGGTCGCGACCCGCGAGGCGATGACGCTCGACCCCGACAGGGTGCTCGGGCCGAACACGCTGGCCGGCAACGACTGCACCTTCCTCGGCCGCGGCGACAAAGGCCGGTACTTCAAGGGGCTGATCACCGACTTCCGCGTCTACGTGCAGCCCCAGGAGGCCGCGGCGATCTCGGCGCTGGCCGGGCAGATGCAGAACCGGAGCGCCGTGGTTGTTGCGGAACCCAAGGACGCCGCGCCGCCCAAGGCCGCGACGCCCGGGTTCCTCATGGACCCCGCCGCGGCGGGCGACACGGCGGTCGCGATGTCCGCGCCCAAGGGCGCCGACGACTCGAAGTGGGTCGAGTACTCCTTCACGTGCGCGAGCGGCGGGGGCCACGACAGCGGCTGGATCTCCAGCAATCGCTGGACCGACTGCCGGCTCGAGCCGGGCAAGACCTATGCCTATACGTTCAAGATGCGGGACAACTGCGGCAACGAAACGCCCGCGTCCGCGCCCGCGAAGGCGACGGTGCCGAAGGACACCGCCGCGCCCGAGCCGGCCGAGTTCGAGGTCGGCCCCGCGGGCGCGAGCGCCACCGCCATCCGAATGACCGCGAAGAAGGCGAAGGACGCCTGCGCCCTGGTGGAGTACAAGTTCACCCGCCACGACGGCAAGACCAGCGGCTGGCAGTCCAGCCCGGCGTGGACGGACACGGGCCTCGCGGAGGGGGCGAAGTCCTCCTACACCGTCCAGGTGAGGGACGGCTGGGGGAACACGGGCAAGGCGTCGGCCGCCAAGTCCGCCGCGGCGCGAGACGATACGCCGCCGGCCCGCTACCCGGTCGGCGAGTGGCAGAGCCTGCCCTATGCCACCGTCTCGAACGCCGTGGCGATGAGGGCCATGTCCGTCACGGGCGAGAACGGCTGCCCCAAGATCGAGCCGGAGCCGGTCGAGTACTTCTTCCACTGCGTCGGCGGCAACGGACCCGACAGCGGATGGATCGCCGGTCCTTTCTACCAGACGCCGCCGCTGCCGGACGGCCAGTACCGCTACGAGTTCAAGATCCGGGACAAGTCGCCCCAGCAGAACGAGACGCCTTACTCCAGCGTGGAAGCGGTCAGCGTCTCGCCGATGACCGGCTATCACGCGTTCGCGCTCCCGAAGCTCGCGGACCAGGCGGAAGGGACGCTGGTGGAGTTCAAGGGCAAGGTCACCGCCGTCGAAAAGGACGCGTACACCGTGTCGTCCGACGGCGCCGCCGTCAAGGTCATGCCGCAGACCGTGGCCGGTGCAACCAACGCCGAGTTGAAAGGCCGCGACGTTGCGGTGAAGGGCTGCATCTGGATCTCGAGCGGCGAGAAACGCGTGGTGTGGGCCGAGGTGAAGTAGCCCTGAAGAGATATCATGGCCGAGCCTGAGAAATCGGGCGTGGAACGGGCCCGCGGCGAGAGTTTCTCAGGCGCCGCCTTCTGCCTGGAAGTCCGCGACGGCGGCATCGTGAGCCTGAAGCGCCGCAACGACGCGTTCGACACGGACTACATTCTGGCCGGAAAGAGGCTGGGCGACGTCCTTGTCCGCTACCGGCTGGCCGGCGGACCGTGGCGCGAGGCCGTGACCGCGGACCTGGCGGATGCCGCCAAGGCGCGGCTGGGCGCCTCGGAATATGTCACGACCTACGCGCTGGGCGGCCGCGAGCGTCCGGACCTGACACTGGAAGTGCGCTTTGCCTTCGAGGGGGAAGCCCTCCTCTGGACCTTGCGGTTCCGCAACGGCACCGACCAGTCGGTGGAACTGGGCGACGTGGCCGCGCCCTTCCCGATGAACACCGAGTACGTCTGGGACAAGGATGAGACCGCCGCCGGCCGCGTCTTCAGACACAGTTACATCTCGGGTCACGCCTCGTTCATGTTCTGGACGCGGTGCAACGGCGTCGGGCCCTATCTCGTCATGACGCCGCTGGGCCGCACGAAGCTGGAGTACTTCGACGACAGGGGCAGGGGGCCGCCATTTGAAGGCATCTACATGGCGTACATCCACTCGGCCGTCCAGGGCGCCGTCGCGAGGGCGAAGGGATGCCGGTGGCGGCAGCCCCACACGAGCGTCACGCTGGCGCCGGGGGGCGCGGCGGGCGACGAGCAGACCTACGGCCTCAAGTTCGGCTGGGCCGACGGCTACGCGGCCGTCCGCGAGGCGCTCTACCGCGAAGGCCGGTTCGACATCCACGTCGTGCCGGGGATGACCGTCCCGGAAGACCTCTTCGCGATGTTCTCGCTCCGCACAAGGAACACGACCCGGTCCGTTGTGCCCGAGTTTCCCGCCCAGACGCGCGTCGAGTACCTGGGAACCAGGGGGCCGGACACGCACGTCTACAGGGTCCGCTTCTCGCGGCTCGGCGAGAACCTGATCACCGTCCGCTACGGCGACGGCGAGTCCATGGTCCTGGAGTTCTTCGTGACGGAGCCCGTGGAGACGCTGGTGCGGAAGCGGGCCGCGTTTCTCGTGGGCGCCCGGCAACACCGCGACCCGGGCAAGTGGTACAACGGCCTCCTGTCCGACTGGAACATGGGCGCGCGCGTGCTCCTCGGCCCTGACAACCTCGACCGCATCAAGGGGTGGCGGAAGTACATGGTGTCCTGCGACGATCCGGGGCTGTGCAAGGCCCCGTTCGTTGCCGCCAAGAATGTCGAGTACCCCCGCCGGCGCGAGGTGGAGGCCATCGACTACTACATCACGCACTTCGTCTGGGGCGGGCTTCAGCGCACGCAAGAGGAGGCCCACGCCTACGGCATCTACGGCATCCCCGACTGGAAAGAACTCCGCGAGAGCCCCGACGAAGGTCCCAAGGGCAGGCTCCACCTCTGGCGGATCTACGACTACCCGCACGTCATCATGCTGTACCTGAAGATGTACCAGATTGCGAAGTGCTACCCGGATATCGCCACGTGCCTGGCGCCCGAGGAGTACCTCCGGCGCGCCGCCGGCACGGCCCAGGCGTTCTTCACCCTTCCGCTGGCGATCGACGGATGGTCCGCCTACCAGACCGGCACGTACAACGAGGTGGTCATTCCCGAACTCATCGATGAGTTGGAGGCCGCCGGATGGCGCGAGGAGGCCGACGGCCTCCGGCGGCACTGGGAGACCAAGGTCAGGTACTTCATCAAGGACAACCCCAACCTGTTCGGGTCGGAGTACCCCTTCGACTCCACGGGCTTTGAGTCGACCCACGCCCTGGCGAAGTACGCCCTGGAGCGCGCCCTTCCGCGCGGCGGCGCGGACGTCACGCGCGAGGAGGCCGTGCAGTTCATGGAGCGGCAGACGGCGGCCAATATCATGTGCCGCGGCTGGCTCGAGACGGCCTACTACCATCTGGGCAGCGACTTCCGCGGCGGCGGCAGCGCGGCGTACACGCTCAGCTATATGTCGCAGATGGGTGGGTGGTCGCTGCTGGACTACGCGCTCTATTATGCGAGCGACCCGGTACCGTACCTGCGCCTGGCCTACGCCTCGATCCTCAGTTCGTGGGCCCTCATGAACACGGGCACGCAAGAGTCGGACTACGGCTACTGGTATCCGGGCCGGGAAAACGACGGCGCCGCGGGCGGGGGCTTTGAGCCTGAGCCGTTCGGCCACACCTGGCTTGAGCAGCCTCACGCGCGCGGCGCGTGGTACTACGGCTGCGAAATCGATCTCGGATACGGCGGGGCGCTGCGGGCCGCGGCCACCGTCGTCGCCGAAGACCCCATCTTCGGGCTCTTTGCCTACGGTGGGACGCTGAAGGAATCGGACGGCGCCATCGAGGTCGTTCCGCGCGACGGCGTGCGGCGCCGGTTCCACGTGGTGCGCGGAAATCGGCGGTTCCACATGCTTCTCGATCGGGACCACGTCGCCGCGGAGACACCCATCGTCCTCAAGCCGGACCTTTCGGAAATCTCTTTCGTCCTGGAGAACGCATCACATTATGAACATTCCACTGCACTCAGGCTCTCCGGACTTACCGGCGGCGAGTACGAGGTGCGTACGGACGGCGGGCCCCCGGTGCGCGTGGTCGTGGCGGAGGAAGGCGAGACGAAGCTGGAGCTGCGCCTGCCGGCCGGTGCACAGCCCCTCCGGGTGGTCATCTCGCGGAAGGAATGCTGACCCGCCTCCCCCGCGTCACTTCGTCAATTCCGGCACGACGCCGCGGCGCATGGTGTTCTCGGTGACCGAGCGCGGGTCGGCGAAGAAGAGGAGGTAGTTGGGGCCGCCGGCCTTGGTGCCGATGCCGCTCATCCGGAAACCGCCGAACGGCTGGCGATCGACCATCGCGCCCGTGCACCCGCGGTTCAGGTAGAGGTTGCCCACGCGGAATGCCTTGCGTGCCTGCTCCAGGTGAGACGGCGCGCGTGAGAACACCGCGCCCGTGAGCGCGAACTCCGTCTGGTTCGCCAGGTCGATGGCCTGGTCGAAGGTCGCGACCTTCATCAGGGCGACGATCGGCCCGAAGAATTCCTCCTGCATGAGCCGGTGGTTGACGTCGCTCACCTCGAAGAGCGCCGGCGGCACGAAGTACCCGCCGGACGGCGCCTTGCCGACGAACAGGGCCTTGGCCCCCTGCCCGGGGTCCGCGATGACCCCCGTCAGGCGGTCATAGGCGCTCTTGTCCACGACGGGCGGCAAGAGGGTTGACGGATCGTGCGCCGGCCCTATCGGCAACGAGGCACAGGCCTCGACCAACCGCTTGAGGAACGGCTCATACGCGCTGCCGACCACGATCGCCCGCGAACAGGCGGAGCACTTCTGGCCGGCGTACCCGAAGGCGCTTCGTATCACGCCAAGGACGGCTTCGTCGAGGTCGGCATCGTCATCGATGACGACGGCGTTCTTGCCGCCCATTTCGCAGATGACGCGCTTGACCTGCGGCGCGCCGGGCGGCGTCCTGGCTGCCGTCGCAATGATCCCGAGACCCACCTCCCGGGAGCCGGTGAACGCAATCTGGGCGACCTTCGGATGCTCGACCAGGCGCGCGCCGACCACGCGGCCGCTGCCGGGCAGGAACTGGACGACCCCCGGCGGGAACCCGACCTCCATCATGTGCCGGTACAGGCCGTAGGCGATGGCGGCGGACTGGCTCGAGGGCTTGATCAGCACCGGGTTGCCGGCGACCAGCGCCGCGGTGCTCATTCCGCAGAGGATCGCGAGCGGAAAGTTCCAAGGGGAGATGACCGCACAAGGCCCGCGTCCCTCGTACCAGAGCACATTGTCCTCGCCGGGGACGCTGCCCTGCCTGCGCGGCGCGAGTTCCAGAGCCGCCTGGCGGGCGTAGTAGCGGCAAAAATCGATGGCCTCGGCGACGTCGGCGTCGGCCTCGCGCCACGGCTTGGCGACCTCCCAGCACTGGAGCGCCGCCAGTTCCACGCGGTCGGCGGTCAGGCGGTCCGCGAGCCGGTCGAGCAGGCGCGCCCGGTCCTCCAGCGCCGTGTCGCGCCACGCCGGCCAGGCCGCATAGGCGGCTTCCACCGCGGCGTCGGCCTCGTCGGCGGTGGCCAGGGCGACCTCGGCGACCTGGAGCGAGGTGTCGCTGGGGCACTCGCGCTTCAGCATCGCCCCGCTGTGGCGCTCCCGGCCGCCGACAACCACGGGCACTTGGGTGGGGAACGTGCTGCGCATCTTCGCCACGGCCTGGCCGAATGCCGCCGTGACGGCCGGGTCCTCAAAGTGCAACTGGCTGGAGTTGCGGAAGGGTTCGCCGAGGCTCGTCGGAGGAGGCACAGGTTCCAGGCGGCACACGAAATCCTTCTGCGGCCGCGGCCGATGCATCAACGCGTGGATGTCCACATTCTCGTGGTGAGACAGACGCAGGAAACCCTCGTTGGCGGTGTTCTCCAGGAGCCGCCGCACGAGGTAGCCCATTCCGGGAAGCAGTTGGCCGACCGGCGTGTACAGGCGGACCCGGCGTCCCATGGCCCGCAGGGCTCGCCGCTCCGGCTCCGCCATGCCGTAGAGCATCTGGATCTCCAGGGCAGCCGGCGGCAGCCTCATCTGGTCTGCCACCACCATGGCGTGGGCGAGCGACCTCAGGTTGTGGCTGGCAAAGGCCGGCTGAAGCCAGTCGGCATTCTCGAGCAGCCTCACCGAGAGCCGCTCATACTGGGCATCGGTGGCGGCCTTCTCGGTGAACACCGGGCAGGGCAGCCCGCCCTGGGCGGCGCGGGTCACTTCGTAATCCCAGTAGGCGCCCTTGACGAGCCGCACGGCGATGGGCGTCTGGCGGCGCTTGGCCAGTTCCAGCAGGCGTTCGACGTCCTGCTCCGACTCCCTGAGGTAGGCCTGCACGACGATGCCCGCGTGGGGCCAGTCGCGGAGCTCGGGCCGGGTCACCAGGCGCTCGAACAGGTCGAGCGTGATGTGATGGATGGCCCACTGTTCCAGGTCGAGGTTGAGGCACGCCCCGTTGGCCTTGGCCCGCAGGAAGAGCGGCAGCACGCGGCGCTCGAGCCGGCCGACGCTGCCCTTGGGGTCGGCGGGGTCCAGGTAGGGGTCCATCGCCGACACCTTGACCGAGACGTTGGCGCGCGGGATGGGGCCGCGAGCGTGGCGCTCCAGCAGCTCGTCGGCGGGCCACTTGGCGACCTCGCGCGGCAGGTTGTCGATGAGGTCCAGGTACCGGTCCTTGTAGGCCTCTCCTTCGGCGTCGGAGGTGGTCGCTTCGCCGAGGAGGTCCACCGTGAACGCCATGCCCTCCTTCCACAGGGCCTTCAGTTGCGGGATGGCCTCGGCCGCCTGGGTGCCGACGATGAACTTCTCGGCCATGCCGGTGACGTTCGCCCGCATGGTGCGCGTGGCGATGCCGGCCGTGATGCCGCCGGAGGCCGCCTTGAGCGCGAAGTTCAGAATGGCCGGGACGTCGCGGCCCTCCTTCAAGAGATACTCGCGGACGTGGGACGCCATCTGCTCGGTGCTCTCGAGGGCGGGCAAGGCGTCCACGAAACGCAGGAGATCCACCTTGAAGGCCGGATCGCGCATCGCCCACTCCATCAACCGGCCTTCCCAGTAGGCGCGGTTGAAGACGCCGGGCGTCTGGCCGGCCATCTCCTGATGCAGGCGCTCGCCCAGGGCGAGCACGTCGCGGTCCACCTGGTTCGGGTCCAGCGTTGGGTGAGTCATGTCATGTGCCTTACGGATGCCTGGGCCGAGGCGTACGGGAGCGCAAGGCAGCCGGCATGACGCGGTAAGGCCGGCGTGCCTGGCGGCGGGGTCTCAGAACGTGTATGAGAACCGCCCGGGCCCTGTGGCACACCCGCCCTCGGGTGTGCAATTCCGGCGGCAAAGCCTGTCGCCCACACGGGGCGCTCAGCCGAGGGCGGCTGAGCCACAGGGTTTTCATACACGCTCTCAGGTGTGCCACGGCGCTCTCATGGCGCGCGAGCGCAGGCGATTGGCCTGCTCGTCGCCGGCGAACTCCTCCCTGGCCGGGTCCCATTTCAGCGACCGCCCGAGCTTGTGTGCGAGGGTCACCAGGTGGCCGAGCGAGGCCGCGCGGTGGCCGATCTCCTCGTCGGCGCTGGGTTTCCCCCGCGTACGGATGCACTCGAACCAGTTGGCGTGATGGTCGTTGCCCGCGTGACTGACCTCCCGGATCTTCAGTTTCATCTCCATCTCCGCGAAGAGTTCCTCCGGCCCGCCCTCGACCGGCCCGCCGCCGGTCATCGAGGTGATCCAGCCGCGCTCGCCCACGAACACGCCGCCGAAGTTGCCCTCCAGCCGGGCCGCGGCGGGAACCGCGCGGTAGAGGTCCTTCACCTGGCCCCAATGGTCCACGTGGTGAAGCAGCGTTCCATTCGCATATCTGCAAGTCAGCGTCGGATACTCCCCGCGGCCGGGATGGATGATCTCCACCGGCCCGCTGTTCTCCATGCCCAGGGCGTACTGGATGACGTCCGCCGCATGCGAATGGTACCACGTCACGGAGGCCGCGCCGAAATCCTCGCAGAACGCCCACGGCACCACGCCCGGAGGCGGGTTCCTGTGGTAGAGGCGGTTGTAGGGGCGCCACGGCGCCGGGCCCACCCACAGGTCCCAGTCCAGCCCCTCCGGCACCGGCTCCGCCGGCAGCAGGGAACTCAGGGGCGCGTACGAGCTGCCGAGATTCTCGACTTGGACCTTTCCCCATAGGGTGAAAACCGACTTGACCCGCCCCAGCCCCCCGGCGCGGACGAATCTGCAAACCTGCCGTATGGCCGGAATCGAGCGGTACTGGGTCCCGGTCTGGAACACCCGCGCGTACCGGCGCACCGTTTCCACCAGCCGGCGCCCCTCCTCGATCGTCAGCGACACGGGCTTCTCGCAGTAGACGTCCTTGCCCGCCTTGGCCGCGTCAATGGCCTGCAACGCGTGCCAGTGGTCCGGCGTGACGATCACCACGGCGTCAATGTCGGGCCGGGCCAGGAGTTCGCGATAGTCGTTGTAGGCGGCACAGCCGCGATACGCGCCGCCGGCGCGCTCGGCGGCATAGGTCTCGTCCGCGAGCCGCTTGCCTTCCTCGCACCGCCCGCGATCGACGTCGCAGACGGCCAGAAGCTGAGTGGCCGGATCGCCGACCAGACGCCTCAAGTGGCCGCTGCCCATCAGGCCTTTGCCGATGAGTCCCACCGCGAGCCGCCCGCTCGGCGCCACGGCCCCGTCCGCGCCCCGCGCCGAGGAGGGAATGAGCCACGGCGCCGCGACGATGCCCGAGACCGCCGCCGCGCCGCGCAGGAACTCGCGCCGCGTCATCGGGCGCGCGTCGGTCTTCACCTTGTGCCGGAACCGCCGCATGGCGCGCCTCACTTTGCCGGCGTCAGGCTGACCTTGTTGAAAAACTCAACGCTCCGGGCGACTTCCGGCATCGACTCCAGCCAGTTGTAGGCGTACTCGATGCCGAACATCGTGGGCTTGATGCCGAGGCGGTGGACTTCCCTGATGAACGCTTCGGTCTTTCCGACGCCGGTGCCCCACGGCACGTCGTGGCCCTGGGGACTCAACGCGTCGAGGTCGTGCACGTGCACGGTGATCACGCGGTCCTTGAGCGTGCCGAGCCCCTTGAGCGGATCGATGCCGGCGCGCATCCAGTAGCCGAGGTCGGGGCAGGCGCCGATCCGCTTGCTGCGGCCCTGGCAGGCCTTCAAGACCCCTTCCGGCTGCCAGTATGGCGGCGACGCCTTCGGGTCGTGATTGTGGA
>Ga0315291_10010023_pt1 | contig 11609 bp, 8 predicted proteins | sample YL17G12_20_MG_FD_203070 | JGI IMG/M metagenome (GOLD analysis project Ga0315291, IMG submission 203070) | Sediment microbial communities from Yellowstone Lake, YNP, Wyoming, USA - YL17G12_20 | ecosystem: Environmental > Aquatic > Freshwater > Lake > Sediment | place: USA: Wyoming | collected...
CTGCTGGCTCATCACGTTTCCGCCGAGGTCCGTGGCATTTACGGCGAGATTGACGGTCTGGTCGAAGTCAAAGGTCTGGCTCGACTGGTAGGCGTAGGAGTAGTCTGCTTTTGTGCCGGTCCTGCGGCAATTGCCGGTTGCGCTGACGTAATTGGATGTATCGCCGGAGCATATCGTGCTGCCGTCGAGCGTGATAGTGACGGTGCCGGCGTTTACGCCTTTGCCGGCGTCGGTGACGTGTAGAATTATGAGGCTGTTCAAGGGCGCCTGAATGGAGCCGGCGGCAGGCGAGAGATTAGTGACCGATGGCGGTAAGGTATCGGTAACGGTTATAGTCACAATCTGTGAGTCATCCAGTTGGCCGTCACCGGCAAGGAAGATCACCTGATGACTACTGTCGGCCTGGCTGGACGAGGGAGTCCAACTGAAGGTCTGGCCGGCAAATGTCGCCCCGCTGGGTAATCCGGTTGCCAAGTAGCTAAGCGGGTCGCCGTCCGGGTCCGTTGCACTTACCGCGAATGTCAGCAGGGTGTTTTCATTGACAGATTTGTCGGCTATGTCGTCAAGCACCGGGACTCTGTTGGTGTTGCTGACGGTAATTGTGACAGTCTCGGAATCCTGGGTGTGGCCGTCGCTTGCAGTGAAGGTCACGCTGGCGCTGCCGGCCTGGTCGTATCCAGGAGTCCAGGTGAACGTCTGGCCGGCGAACGTAGCGCCGGTCGGCAGATCCGATGCGGAGTAGATTATCGTCTCGCCATCGGCATCTGTGGCGGATATCGTGAACGTCAGGAGGACATTCTCGTTTACGGACTTGCCGCCGATTGCACTTAGGACAGGGGCCCTGTTGACATTACTTACGGTTACAGTGACGGTTTCGGAGTCAGTGTCCGTGCCGTCGCCGGCGACGAAGTTTACGTCATAAGCTCCCGCCTGGGTGTATCCCGGCGTCCAGGTGAAAGACTGTCCGGAGAGGGTGGCGCCGGTGGGCAGGCCCGTGGCTGAGTACGTTACCGTGTCGCCGTCGGGGTCGGTTGCGGATAGAGGGAAGGTTAGAAGGGCGTTCTCATTTATGGATTTGTTGCCGATGCTCTCGAGCACAGGGGCGTGATTGCCGGAACCGGGTGACACGTATTCGTAGCATCCGGCGTCAGGTGCTCCCACGTGGGATTTGCCGAGAATATCCATAGAAGGGCCATAATCGGGATTTCCAAAGTCAATAGCCGCCGAGCCTGCTGCAAGGGTGTAGTCGTTACCTGCCGCATTTGTAAACAGAGCGTTGAGGTTGCTGCTAATCGCTTCGGTGCCATTGAGGGCGAACGGATATGTCGGTCCGCCCTGACCATTGGGATTGTTGCTGAATATGTTATTACCGTGACTGAGTATATTAACGTAATAGCCACCTGAATCGGGCAGAATGAGTAACTTTTCGATGATGTTGTTATACATAGTATTTATTATCATGTCGTAGGCGGGAGATATGTCTATGCCATCTGTGCCCAGAAGGGTATTGTTGTTAAACTCAAGGCCGTGAACCCCATGCATTATGGCGGGCTTTCCTGTCGCTATAAGGTTATTTGTGAATGTAACATTTCGCAAGGACATGCCCGAATATGTGGCAAACTTCAGGCCCTGTCCTTCCGTCCCTCCCAGCGTGCCTCCACGGATGATCCTATTACCTGTGATGGTAATGTCTTCTGCATCACCGTGTATTTGAATGCCATCTGTGTGGGCATAGTCCTTATTAACGCTCGTTAGAGTCGCACCGCTCGTTTGGCCGGTAATAGTTCCCCCGCCCTGAGACTCTCTGGTAAATCGGTTTTCATTGGTCTGATATACACTAAGGGCACCCACAGAGGGTATAGCACGAACTACCCCTTCGGCATCTGTGGCCGCCTGATGAACCGTTTCGTGTAGCAGAAAAGTCCCGGTCTGCGTTCCAAATAAGCCTAAATGCGTTCGGCGTTCGTCGATGTCATATATCGTGTTGTTCTCTATCAACAAATGGCTTATCGGGGCGCTTATTCCATCTTCACCGATGTAATGAATTGTGTTATCCTTAATAATGTAATTAGTGCCTGAAAGGGAAATCCCACGAAAGACGTGCGAAATATCGTTTCCCTGAATCGTTACATAATGGGCTGTAATGCCGGATATTCCGTATGAGCCTTGCACATAGTATGGGGCATATAAGCCTTCGTAGGATTCGGCTTGGGTTGTCACCGTGCAGTTCTTGATCTGAATGTAAGAGGTGTAAAGTAAATCGACGCCGTTTGTGATTTGAAAGCCGTCGAGGACAATGTGCGAGCGGCCGTGCTCAATTGGGGTCCACTTGTCCTCGTTGCGAATGTAAACATCCGAGAGTGCCGGGATATGGCCTGTGTCGGCCTTATACGTGATCCAGTTGTTTCTGTAGAATAGCCAGTTTTCCCCGGGGTTGTCGGCGGTGCTCTCCTTGAACTGGCCATAGCTGCCGTTTCGGACGATTACGGTGTCGCCTTCCTGCACCTTTGAACCGTCGCCGCTGTACCAGGTATAAGCACGGCTGAGCGTTTTCCATGGTTGGTCGCTTGTGCCCGGATTGCTGTCGTCGCCGCTGACGGCATCGAGGTAGTAGGTTGCTCCTTCTGCTCCAGTCGCAACAACAAGAGGATATGCCAGACTCACAATAATCAGACAAGCAGCGCAGAAGGGTCGTTGAGGCCTGCGGCTATGCCTCCACGCCGGCCAAGATACTCTTGCCCCGTTGTCCATAGAAGTACATTCCCACATGAGAAGACGCTATTGTATCTCTATCCAACATAAAACTTAAGAAAGAATTGCTGCACAGACAAACACAGCGTTTTGGCGGTGTTGAACCCCAGCGCAAGTCAAATGCTACGAACAGTCGTTTCTCAGGTAAGATACGGGCGAATGGGTGAGAATTTGAGGCGGAAGCGTGCGAATCAGCGGTTTTCTCGGACCTATGGGCCCACAACGCCAAATCGGACGCCAATTCCCGCATTTTGCCGAAACTCGCCTTGACAAATGACGATATAGTTGATAAGATTATGGCGGCTTCTTCGGTGGCCTCAAGGAGGAGGTTCCCTCACTTTTTTGTTGGCCGTTGAGCTAATTGTGCGCAAAAAAGGGTGGATAGTGGTTTTGGAGTGCTACTTTGGGGCTGTCCCGCTTTATATATTCATTTGAGAATAGTCTTCCGACCGAACGCAGGAGAATGCTCTTGCAGACGCGCACTGCCGAGGGCAGTACGCAGGTATGGTTCGTCTGGCTCCTTGCTGTCTTGCTGATGGTCTCGGCGGGGGTGGCGTACCGTGTTCCGGCGCGCCGGTTGAAGCTTCTTGGCGCCGAACCGATTGCTCTTCCGGTTCCTTTGAGCAGTTTTCCAATGGAAATTGGCGGCTGGGTCGGCTCGGAGCTGGGTATTCGCGCGACCACGGAGGAGTATATGAGGGAGCGTTTTGCAGACGATTTCTTCAGCCGACGATACGTCAACGCTGCTGCCACGGCCTGGGTGGATGTTTACGTAGTATATTGTTCGGGCCGACCTGCCGGGATACTCGGTCACCGGCCGGGGGTATGCTATCCGGTCCATGGCTGGCAGCACGAAAGCACCGAAACATCAAGGCTTGTCTCCCGGGGCGGGCGAGAAATAGAGTGTCTGATACATCGATTCTACATGCCGCCTCCGGAATACGGCCGGACGGTTGTCTTGAGTTTCTACGTCTTGGACGGACGAATAACAGCAAAGGAAAGCGATTTCTCGGGGCCCTTTGGCCGAAGGCCCAATATCGCCAGAGACCCGAGCCGATACGTGGCTCAGGTTCAGATAAGCTCGGCACAGGACAAGTCGGTCGAAATGGCAGCCGAGCAGATGGCGGATATGATTCTCGACTTCTTGCCCGATGAGAATGGCAGGGTCAAAGCGGCAGAATTTGTCGGGACCTCCGGCGAAGGCGTCAAGCGCGCCCAGTGAATTAGAGAAAGTCGTGAAAGACCGCACGTGATCGAGCAGGGTGGTATCCGGCAGGAGGTTACATTGATTGTATCGATGCAACCGACGGGGACGGAGTATGGACACACCCTCTCTTGGTTGGTTTGCCCGGACGGTCTGGTGAATTGGTGTATTTCTGGTGGAGCTTTGGCTCTACGGGAGGAATATAACGGGCAGGGTAGTTCAACAGTATGTGCACCCTCTCACGAAGGTGCCGCTGATTGTTGGCGAGCACAATAACTTGTACGATCCTGAGAATCCTTCTCATATAGTGTACAAAAGTGACGAGGGGACGTACGACTTTGTAGGGGAAGCCTTCAACGAGGAAGAGAGAGAGTATTACAACCATCTGCCTCGAAGTGATTTATCGGAGTCTTTATCCATAGTGAAGTGCAAGAGGGTGTGGGAGACCTATCGGGGTTTTGGGAGGCTGCTTGGGAGTATGGGGGATATTGCAGGTAAGAAAATTCTCCTTTTAGGCAATGGGACTTCCGCAAAGGAATTCTATTTTCTGCGACTCGGAGCGAGCTGTGTCTATACAGACCTGTCTCTGGACTGTGTTAAGCACATGAGGAACGTATTCGGGGATTCGGAATTCCTGAGTTCCGGTTTCGATAAGATAGAGTTCCATGCAGCCGACGCTTGCCATCTGCCCTTTGGCGACGGGTCTTTTGACATCGTCTATGGGTGCGCGTTCGTCCATCATGTACAAGACTTGCGGGGGTTATTCGCGGAGGTGGTACGGTGTTTGAAGCCCGATGGGGTGTGCCGGTTCTTTGACCACGCGTATTCGCCGTTATGGCAAATGCTGAAGGCGGGGCTATTGAAGCCGCTCCAGACCTATGCGCACAGGAAACATGGCATTTCGCCGGCAGACCTCCTCGCGACCAGGCGAGGAGGGTATAAATACGAGGAGTTGAAGGACATCCAGCGTGCCTTTGCCTTTAGAGAAATGGTATATGAACGGGTCACATTTTTGCAGTATCTTTTGGAGCGCGGAACGAGCAAACTGGGAGGGCGGTGCCTACGAAGACTTAGACCGCTCGCGAAGGGTCTAGACAGCTTTCTAGACCGAGTGAGTGGTCTGGTGAGAAACCATGGCATTACACTTGTCTGGGGGTTCGACAAGTAGAGGCAGTCAAGACAATTGCGTTAATTCGTGGACGGTACACTGATACAAGAAGAATCAAGTGCGGCTGCCGGACAATCGGCGAATGGCATTTTCGATACCGAATATTTGAAAACCGATTTGAAGGGGCGGTCCATTCGAAGCGGTGCGGCGACGATGTCCGGGCAGGCGGCGAAGTTCGTAATCCGCGTAGCATCGATGGTTGTGCTCGCGCGGCTGCTGACGCCCGAGGAATACGGCCTGGTTGGGATGGTCGTCCCGCTGACCGAATTCGTGCTTATGTTCAGGGATATGGGTCTGTCCGCCGCCACGATACAGAAGGCCCAGATAAGTCACGCACAGGTCAGCACGCTGTTCTGGATAAACGTTGGGATCGGTGTGGTGCTGGCGATGATAACAGCGGCGCTGGCGCCGGTCATTGCCTGGTACTACGGGGAGCCTGAATTGATTCCAATCACGCTGGTTTCCGCCATTGGGTTTATCCTCGGCGGGCTGGCGATCCAGCATGAGTCGCTGCTGAAGCGTCAAATGCGTTTCGGCGCGGTCGCGGTGATTGAGGTGGCCAGTGTGTCTGTGGGGATCGTCACGGCGATTGTCTCGGCCCTGCTGGGCGCGGGATACTGGGCGCTGGTTTTGTGGAACCTGGCGATCTCGGTGACGGCGACAATCGGCGTGTGGACGGCATCAGGCTGGCGTCCGGGGTGGCCCAGTCTGCGGTGCGGCGTGCGCTCGATGCTGGATTTCGGCAGGGACGTAATCGGATTCCGCGTAGTCAACTACTTCGCAAGGCAGTCGGATAAGATTCTGTTAGGGCGATTTCACGGCAAATTCGTTCTGGGGCTGTACGGCAGGGCGCATAATCTGCTGACCTCGCCGCTGTCTCAGATTACCTGGCCGATTACTACGGTGGCGATGCCGGTGCTCAGCCGCATTCAGGACGACCGCCGGAGGTATGCAAGCTATTATACGAGGCTGGTTCAACTGTTGTCTTTCGTTACCATGCCGATGGTTGTGTTTCTGGCGGTCTGCTCGAAGAGCGTCATCAGCCTGATGCTGGGCGCTCAATGGGCCGGCGCGAGCCGTATCTTTCAGATACTGGCGGCGGCGGCCTTCATCCAGCCGCTATCCGCTACGGCAGGAATCGTTCTACTTTCCCTCGGCCGGACGGCCAGACTGTTCAAGTATGGGATATTTCACAGTGTGGCGGTTGTTCTTGGCTTTGCGATAGGTGTGCGGTGGGGGGCTGTCGGCGTTGCCGCCGGATATACCGTGGCGGAATATGCCGTGCTGTTTCCTGCACTCTGGTACTGCTTACGCGGGACGCCGGTTACCGTGGGCACAGTCGCCCGCGCCATCGGGCGGCCGGTGGCCGCCAGTCTCGCCGCGGTTCTGGCTATTATGCCGGTTCAAGGGTATTTGTCTGGGCTGCCTGATATTGCGATTGTTGGTCTCTGCTTTGTGATAGCTTCTGCGGCATATCTTGTGGTGTGGATTGCGATACCGGGCGGGATACAGGTATTGCGCGATTTCGGCGGCTACGTAACGCTGGTTTTTCCCAAAAAAGGGTCCGAGGGTTCAAATGAGAGGAGAACTTTATGATCTCCACATCCGCAGAATCCAAAGACAAGAGGGTCAAGGTCTGTCTGCTGGGGCCATCTTTTGATACGGGCAATCTTGGAGTCAATGCACTGGTGGAGGCAAGCATAAAGGCTATTGTCAACCGGTGGCCCGATGCAGAGGTGACGCTCTTGGGCAGCGGGTGGGTTGACTCGGAATATCGGCTCAGCCTGTTCGGCCGGGAGATTCAGGTAAAGAGTATGCCCATAAGATTCTGCACAAACGTCTTGCTGCCCAATCATTTCATGGTGCTTCTGCTTTATGGGATGATACTGAAGATATTTCGGTGGCATCGACTGCGCGAGGCGCTGTCGAGGCGCAATGCGTATCTGCGGACGATACTCGAAGCAAATGTGGTTTTCGATAACACCGGCGGCGACAGCTTCAGCGACATATACGGGATGGGAAGATTCATTAAGGGTTTTTTGCGCAAGTGGCTCGTTAGAGTTTTTGGAAAGAAGCTGGTGCTTTTGCCCCAGACGTACGGTCCTTTCAACAGGCGTCTGACGAAAGTGCTGGCTCGGCAGATTTTGGATTATGCAACGCTTGTCTATTCGAGAGACCGAAAAGGGCTCGATGATGTAAGGAAGCTCATCGGCGAGGGGAGGAGCGATGATAAGATAAAGTTCGTGCCGGATGTCGGCTTCCTCCTCGACCCTCGCAGACCCGCAGGCGAGGAAATAGAATCGCTTGAGAAGCTCAAGAGCGGTCGCAAGACTCTGGTCGGATTGAACGTGAGCGGGCTGTTGAGCTGCATCAGTGACAGCGGCGATAATGTGTTCAAACTCCGGATAAACTACCCCGCTCTGCTCGATTCGGTCGTCGAGTTCCTGATGAGGCAGGAGGACACGTTGATTCTGCTGGTGCCGCACGTGGTTTCTCTGAAGAAGTCAGGTGCGCCGCCTCGCAGGAGTGTGCCCAAACGAGGATACAGGGAGGAGTCCGATTCGGTTGCGTGCGAGAGACTTTATAAACTGGCTGTCGAGAAGCACCCTGGCCGGGTATTCACCGTCCGGGGGCATTACAACCACAACGAAACGAAATACATAATAGGCTTGTGCGATTTCTTTATCGGCTCCCGGATGCATTCGTGCATCGCGGCGCTTTCTCAGGGCATCCCGGCGGTGGGGATAGCATATAGCGGGAAGTTTCAGGGCGTTTTTGAAAGCGTCGGCGTCGGCGACTGCGTTGCCGATGCCAGGAGCTTCGATAACAGCGGTATCCTTGATCAAGTAGAAGCGGCTTTTGACCGGAGGCAGCACACGCTCAGGCACCTCAAGGAAGTGATGCCCCGGATCAAGGCTGATATTCTGGATTTGTTTAATGTTCCCGAGATTGAAGAGTTAGGAAGTGGCAATCTTGATGAATGAACGAACCGACTCATTGCAGGGGCGAGGCACCGAATCGCTTTCCCTGGCGGTGGTGACTCCTGTCAATGACGAGGAGTGTCTGGCTGAGAATCTCGCAGCATCACCGATGCTGCAGGACGGCAGCATTCCTCTGATTATCCGGCGCAACTACAGGTCGGCGTCAAAGGCCTACAACGAGGCGCTTGACGCGGCTAACGCGGATATTGTTATCTTCGCGCATCAGGATGTCTATTTTCCGCGCGGATGGGAGAAGAAGCTGCTGCTGGCCATCGAGACGCTCAAAAAGCGGGGCGAGAGCTGGGGTGTTCTCGGCGTTATCGGCTCCAACAACGAAGCCAAGCTGGTCGGGGGCGCGTGGTCGAACGGTTTGCAGTGGAAGATACAAAGCCAGAAGTTTGACAGCCCGGCCCTGGTCAGGACGTTCGATGAGATTGTGTTGATACTGCGCAAAGACAGTGGGCTGCGGTTCGACGATAATCTGCCCGGTTTTCACCTTTACGGGACGGATATCGCCCTGACGGCTATAAAAGCGAGGCTGGGACCTTATGTCTTCGATGCCCCCGTGATTCACAACAGCGTCTGGCGCAAAAAGCTGGGGCTCTCATATTGTGCAGCGTATCGATATATGCAGCGCAAATGGTGGGATGAACTGCCCGTTCACACATTAGTTCTGCCGATAACAAAGTCCGGATGGCCCCTGCTTAGGAACTGGTGCAGAGAAAAGAAGAAGCGGCTGGCTCGCCAGTTCAAGCCGATGCCGCCGAGAATCAGATACCCAGATCCGGCAGGGAAGGCCAATGAATGCGGATATTTGATATAGCGGCCGTGATGAAGAATCGCTGGGAAAGGCTATTCAATAAGCGTGCAGAGTTTCCTAACCGAGAGTAATCACCGAAAGACGGAGTCAAGAGCAATGAGTGATGCCGAAGACTTGTACCTTGATTTGATGAAGAAATGCCTAACTGCTTATATTTACGATGAGAGCAGCAATCGCCGACTGACAGTTTCACCTGAGAAGTGGTATAGACCGAAGGAACTTCTCAAGACAATAGCCCTGGGTTTGGCGAAACGTTGTAACTGGGAGATTCAAAGGAGAATTCCCTTTGATCCTGAGAAGCGTGCATCTGGTCGAGACTGGCCCGGTTTCGGCTACACGATGGTGGGGCTCAAACGCTTGGATAATATTCAGGCTTGCGTCCAGTCTGTTCTTGACAACAATGTCTTAGGAGACTTCCTCGAGGCAGGTGTCTGGAGAGGCGGTGCGACGATCTTTATGCGTGCGATACTTCGGATCCGCGGAGTTAATAACCGAAATGTCTGGCTCGCTGACTCATTCGAAGGCATGCCGACTCCGGATACGGAGGAATGCAGTGCAGACAAGGGGTATGATCTGAGCAGTTGTGAGTATCTGGCGGCTACCCTCGATGACGTTAAGGCGAATTTTGAGCGATTCGGCCTTCTCGATCAACAGGTGAAGTTTCTCAAGGGCTGGTTCCGGGATACACTTCCGAATGCCCCTGTTGAAAAGCTGGCTGTGCTTCGGATCGACGCCGACCTCTATGAGTCAACTATGGAGGCGTTATCGTCCCTGTATGTCCGAGTTTCGAAGAGAGGGTATGTTATCATAGATGATTATCATTCTTGGCCGCCATGTCGCCAGGCAGTTGATGACTTCCGCATAAAACTCTCAGTGAGTTCGGCTCTCGAAGAGATAGACGGAAGGGGCGTGTTCTGGCAAGTCACGTGATGGCTCAACTCCCGTTTCGAATCGCGTTTTGGGAAATTGCTCAACCCACCTGAAGTGGTACAGAACAATACGCTATCAGTCCGGTAGGATGAAAGAAAGCACAACGAAGAAAAAGTCGATAGGTGGGATAGTCGAGAACAAGGCGTGCTGCGGATGCGGGGCGTGTTCTGTGGTTTGCCCGAAATCGTGCATCGACCTTGTCTATGGCGAGCGGTACAACTACCCCAGGGTCGATGTGCAAGAGTGCATTGAGTGCGGCAAGTGTCTTGAAGTGTGCCCCGGCGCATTTCTTCTGAAGGGGGTGGATCCTGGATTCTGCGATGAGCCTGCAAGGGCATCGTATGACTGCTATCTTATCCATTCAAAAGACGACGGGATACGGCTGGATTCTTCTTCTGGCGGTTTTATCACCGGGCTTATTCTGCATCTGATGGATAAAGGGCTGGCGGATGGGGGCATCGTAGCAAGATGTCAGGGCGAGAACGCGCTGGTGGCGCAGTCGTTCGTTGCGACGGACCGGCAGTCGCTCTTGAGTGCAAGGGCGTCGAAATATGCTCCTGTCTCGAGCTGTGCTGCGCTGGCCGACGTGCTCGAGCGGCCGGGGCGCTATGTGTTTGTGGGGACGCCGTGTATGGTTGACGGGCTCGCTAAGCTGCAGGAGGTGCTGCCTGAGCTCAAGGAGCGAATTGTGCTGGCTATTGCCCTGGTTTGCGCGGGCATGGCTTCTCGTCTGAGTACGAAGGCATACATCGAGGAAGATGGCGGCGTGAAGATCGGCGATGTTCGGCGGATATGCTACCGTGGGAACGGCTGGCCGGGACGCTTTCGGGTCTTCGGGGAGAACGACAAACTTCTGATGGACCGCCCACTACTGGGCGGCTCGCTTATCCACGTCGTGCCCCGCGATCATTATCTTCGCTGCTGGAACTGCCTCGATCATTGGGGTCGATTTGCTGATATTGCCGTTTCGGACCCCTGGACCGAGCAAATGGTCAAAACGGAACGCAAAGGGCGTTCGGCGATTATGGTGCGAACCGAGCGGGGCAGCCAGGCCGTCCGCTCGGCTGTTGACGGCGGTGACATGATAGCCGATCCCATTACTGTGAAAGACATGCTCAGCTACAACAAGCACCTCGTAATCGACTCCGAGCACCCCCGACACGGGTGGATGGCGGGATACCAACTACTGTTTTTCGGGCGCCTGAGGTACGGGGGGATGGTGTTGAGAAGTCTGCTGCACAGAAAGCGGATTGGCTTGAAGACCACACTCAAGGCCCGATTGAGCAGGAAATACTACTATTAGCACAGGATGCTCACGCCGACGTGAGTGCTTATGCGGCTTGTATTTTGGCAGCGAGATGTCGCTGCGGAGATTTATGCAGGGTACGACATTAGTAATCGGGATTTTAGGCTCGATATTGGTTCTGCTGCTGCGCCCGGCTTTTGCACTGGGTGCGTATTTTGCGGTCCTTGTTTGGTATCCGGACTACCTTAGAGTCAGCATCGGGACTCTGGATATATCGGCCGGGCGGATTGTTATTGCCGTGCTTGTGCTGCGATGCTTAATCAACGACAAAGTCCGGACCGAGTTCGCCTGGTCTCGATTCGACACATGGGTTGCGGCGAGTATGGGCGTATATGTAGTGATGTACCTTGCGACACATGCATTGTCGGGGGCCATAGAGAACCAGGGCGGATTCGTGATGGATGCGTGGCTTGTATATCTTGCCACTCGTTTGTGCATTAGGGACCGCG
>Ga0315291_10010024_pt1 | contig 11609 bp, 8 predicted proteins | sample YL17G12_20_MG_FD_203070 | JGI IMG/M metagenome (GOLD analysis project Ga0315291, IMG submission 203070) | Sediment microbial communities from Yellowstone Lake, YNP, Wyoming, USA - YL17G12_20 | ecosystem: Environmental > Aquatic > Freshwater > Lake > Sediment | place: USA: Wyoming | collected...
GATATGTCTTCGGTAGAACGGTCGGTGTACCAGCCAATCCACCAGCGCTCGGGGAAACCGCGAGGCGAGGTAGTACGAACAGTCCCAATAGAGTTCGTGCGGTGTTCGGAGGTACGACAGGGCGTCCGCCATCAACGTGTAACAACTTTCCTTCTCGTGTTCGACATCGCCAGGCGTGATCACCTTTTCCTCTAAGGCGCGTCTTGTGATCTCGGTTCCCGGAAACCAGGTCAGCCGGAAGAGCTGTATCATGAACGGTTTTCGTAACTGGCTGATTAAAACGCGGGTCTCATCTCGTTGAGCATCGTTCTCGAGCGGGTTGTCAATGATGAACTGGTAGAGCGGACGAATCCCATAATCGTGGATAAGCTCAGATGCGCGGATGATGTCGCCCTGCTTTGTGTAGCGGTGAAACATCTGTTCGCGACAGCTCGGTGACCCCGACTGTATCCCCATCACGCAAAAACGGAGACCGGCAGCTTTGAGCAGTTTCATGCGCTCCTCGTCCACGTGGTTAGCGTGGAGGTTACACAGAAACGGGACGCCGACACGGTCTGGATACTTCGCGCTGAACTGTCTGAGCCACTCGGTGTCGTACGAGAACACGTCGTCGCCGACGAGCACCACGCGAAGGTTCGGGAACAACTGTACCGCTTCGCGGAGTTCCGCGATGACGTTATCAACGCTCCGGCGACGTACGATCGGTCCTTTCCCTTTCACGAACCGGGTCAGGAAATTATTGCCGCAATAGGAGCAACTGTACGGGCACCCACGCGATGTCATGATGTCGTAACTCGTGACGAGCTGTCTGCCTCGCTCGTAATCAACAAGACTGTCTTTGCCAAGGAAGACCCGCCCTGGGTCGAGGAATCGGGGGAGCGGCAGACTGTCGAGGTCGGTCCGTAACATCCGTGGTTCGTTGCGAACGATTGCGTCTCCACGTCTCACCCAGAGATTGCTGATCCGCTCGTAGGGAACGCCACTCCGGATCGCGCACGCCATCTCAAGTATGGCATCTTCACCGTCTCCCAGGCAGACCGCATCAGCAAATCGGAGACATTCTTCAGGCAGAATCGTCGGATGGATACCTCCCCACAGGACGGTGGTCGAGATGCGGGCTCGAACCGCCTGGGTAACCTCTGCGGCAAGTTTGAAATAGGTGGACATCAGACTGATGCAGAGAAGTGCAGGACTGTGCTGCGCTATCTGGTCTGCGAGAAAACCGACCTCTCTCGCATCCGCTCGACCGAGTTCATACTGTCTCCGAAGGTAGTAGGATCGGACATCAAAACCATTGTCCTCAAAAAGAGAGTGAAACATGTGGACTGCATGGTTCCGATGGTTGTACAGGCTGACAAGCGCAATCCGGTTCTGCTTTGAATCCGCACTCATGTGATTATTATCCCTATCCTGATCCTGGTTATCATAGCAGGAAGCGGAACCGATTATATCAAGAACTGCGGTGGCGGGTAAACCGAGCGCTCGACCGCGAATATTTGCTTGACAAAATATTTTCAATCTTGTATAATACAGCTCTAAGATAATTCAGAGGATGAATATTTGGGAGGAGGAGCTAAATTGAGCAAAGTTTCTGAGGATCAGGCGCAGCGATGGTCGGAGATGATGCCGCTCATCTTTCGCAGGCTTAATGCGACGGCAGGTGAAGCGGCGAGCCGGCTTGATTTGAGCATGTCTCAAGCGGAGGTTTTGACGTATCTCAGCGATAATGGCGAGACGACCATGGGCGAGTTGAGCGACTATGTATGCGTGTCGCTGAGCGCAATGACTGGTGTAGTGGACCGGCTCGTCCAGAAGGGAGCAGTCTCGCGGGATCGAGATGAGGCAGACAGGCGCGTGGTGAAAGTCACCCTCACGCAGGAAGGCAAGCGGCTGGCGGCAGAAGTGGCTCAGGTGAAAAAAGTGCAGGCAGTAGCGGTGCTAGGAGCCCTTGGCGAATCCGACAGGAAGCAGTTGCTTGGTATCATGGCAGAACTTGCAGAGAATTTATCCTCAAAACGACCCTCAAACGGTTGATCCCGAACTGGGAGATCAGCGTTCTGTATCTCACTGCAAACCTCAAGGATCTGGTCAGCCAATGGGGCACGGTTTCCGGTTGAATGCCGGACAAACGGAGCGCGCGGGGATGTGCCTGCGACTGATGAGCGAGTAAAGGGAGGTATCCGAATGAACCGAGTCGGGACCCTAGCATGGCGACACGCAGGAAGGCTTGCTGTTACACTCGTGACGGTGTTCCTGTCATGGTTTCTGTTTAATGCGTGGTTCACGGCGGCGTGGGGAGTTCTTCCTGGCATTGACGAAGGGGACACGAGACAAAGCATCGTGCTTAACGCCACCGACTGCTTGACGATCGCGCTTCAGAGCAACCTTGATATATCCATATCGAAGTACGACCCGCTGATATCGGAGGCGACTGTAACCCAGGCGATGGGCGAATTCGACCCGCTGTGGTCGCTCAATGTCCTCGAATCGGAGGAGAAGACGCCGACGCCCGCCCAGTACAGGCTGTTTGGAGCGCCCCCATCAATCTGGGCTCGAACAACAAACTTCGACACGACGTTCCAGGGGAAAGCCCCGACAGGAACCACGTACTCGCTGAATTTCGGCAGCATCCGGTCAGAGAGCACGTACACACGAGCGCGCGGCGGCGGTGAGCCGGAGTACCGAGGGATGGCTGACCTGACGCTCACGCAGCCGTTGCTCAATGGGTTCGGTCTGAATGTGAATTTGGCGCAGATCCGGATTGCGAAAAACAACAAGCAGATGTCCGATGAAGCGCTTGCTCAAACGGTCATGGACACGGTATCGCAGGTGCTTGGCGCGTATTGGGACCTCGTGTTTGCGAGGGAGAACCTCGGGGTGGCGCGACAATCGTTGAGGAACGCTCGCGACCTCGTCGAGCAGAACAAACTCCGGGTCGAAGTCGGTACCGCAGCATCGATCGAGGTTCGTCAGGCGGAGGCGGGTGTCAAGAAGCGTGAGGCGGAGGTTATCAGCGCCATAGCGTTGATACGCGACGCTGAGGACGTGCTGAAACTGATGCTGAACGTCCACGAGAACACGGAGCTATGGAGCCAGGCGGTCGTGCCGGCAGACAAGCCGACCTTGATCATGAGGGCGCTCGACGAGGATCTCAGCTATGCAACGGCGTTGCAGAAACGACCGGAGCTTGCCCAGGCAAGAAAAGGCGTCGAAAACAGCGAGGTGCTCGTCCGGCTGAACAGAAACGCGCTGCTCCCGACGATAAACCTTCAGGGCAGTTACGGGTTCAATTCGCTGCGGAACGGGTTCAACGAGGAAGTGGACTATCTGGTGAGGGGTGACGACTGGAAATTCTTTTATGGTGTTGTTGGGATGATCCCTGTCGGTAACCGGCTTGCCAAAGGGCAATATCTTCAGTCCCAATACGAACGCGACAAGATGCAGCTCGCCGTACGGAAGGTACAGCAGACGATCCGCGTCGATGTCCGGTCTGCAATACGGCGGGTGGAGACGAACAGCAAGCTCGTGGAGACGGACGCGGTGGCAACGAAGTTGCAGGAACGCGCGCTCGAGGACGAGAAGAAACGGTACGAAGTGGGCGTCTCGACGAGCTATCGCGTGCTCGAGTTTGAAGAGGACCTGGCTCGGGCAAAGAGCAACGAACTGAAAGCGCTTGTGGATTATCGGAAGGCGTTGATCGCCCTCGATAGAGCCGAGGGGGTAATTCTAGACCGTCACAACGTAGAGTTTGTCTCACCCGATCACCGTTGGTGAACATCACTGCCGCGGTGAGCCGGTATGGCGAGAAAAAGGGGGATAGACAGTGTTCGCTAATAGTCGGGTCGCATTAGCACTTATTACCTTGGGTATAACGGGTCTTCTTGTCGGATGTTCTGGTTCCGGCGAGAAGGGTGAGGCGAGCGTCGCGCAATCGTCGCTCAAGCAGCAGGCGGTGTCGGTCGAGGTCATGGCTGCGACGAGGTGCAGTTTTGACGACGCGATAGTTGCGACGGGCAGGTTCGAGGCGAATGAGCTCGTAGAGATTAGTCCGAAGGTGGCGGGAAGGATAGCAAGACTCGAGTTTGATGAGGGCGACCACGTCACGAAGGGTTTTCTTCTTGTCAAGATCGAGGACAACGAGGTCCGGTTTGAACTGGATCGTGCCCGGGCGGAACTCAAGCGCAGAGAGGCTGAACTTGTAGGGGCGCAGCAAGTCCTGGAACGCGCCAGAGAACTGTACCAGAAGCAGATCGCGGCTGAAGCCAACCTCGATGACGCAAAACGGCTTAACGATGTTGCTCAGGCGAGTGTCGAGCAGGCTAAAGCCGAGGTTGGGCTTGCGGAACAACGTCTTGCGGATACTGAACTTCTCGCGCCGCTCGATGGGGTTCTTACTGACAGAAAGTATGCAGCGGGCGAGTTGGTCCCGGTAGGCGCTCGCATCTTGACGCTGCTTCAGTTATCTCCGATAAAGCTCGAAGTGAAGGTGCCAGAGCAACGGATCGGGGAGTTGAAACTCGGGCAGAAAGCTGCCGTCACAGTTGATGCGTTTGGCGGCGAACGGTATGCGGGCGAGATAAGCTACGTGAACCCGAATCTTGACGAGGTCTCACGAAACCTCATGGTGAGGATCATGGTCCCGAACCGCGACATGAAGATAAAACCGGGTATGTTCGCGAGGGTCAGCATCAATACGGGTGCCCACCGGAATATCCTCGCAGTGCCCCGAGATGCCATTCTGTCTTCTTCGGAGGAGCAGGACGTGTTTGTCGCTGAAAACGGTACCGCAACAAAACGCAGACTGGAACTCGGTGCGAGCTGGCGTGACCTTGTCGAGATCGTATCGGGGATCACTGAGGGCGAGGATGTCATCACTGCCGGGCAAAACCTTCTGAAAGATGGCGAGAGCGTAAACGTTGTCGCGCGAATCCAGTTGAGCGACATCATTGCCGGGAAACGTCAACAATGAAGCTGGCAGATATTTCCGTTAACAGGCCTATTACGGTATGCATGCTCCTGGGGCTGATGGTATTTGCCGGGATCATCTCGATGCTCGGGTTGCCGGTAGATTTTCTCCCTGAGCTTGACTTCCCGTACGTGACCGTGTCAACGAAGTACGAAGGGGTAGCACCTCAGGAGATCGAGAAATCCATTACGGAACCTATCGAGGAGGCTGTGTCCACGGTAGAGAATGTCAAGGAGATCCGGTCGTACTCGTACGAGGGACAGTCGTTCGTCCTGGTGAAGTTCAACTGGGGCAGCGATCTCGATATGGCGCGACTCGACGTTCGCGAGATGGTGGACCTGATAGCTGGCATCCTGCCCGAACGTGCCGAAGAACCGATCGTCAGCAAGCGAATGTGGGGTCATGAAGGGGAGGTTGTGAGACTGAGCATTTCCTCGTCCGTGGTGAGTCTGGACCGGCTGAGAAAGGTCGCGGAAGACACCATCAAGCCGCATCTCGAACGGATCGAAGGCGTTGCTGCGGCTGAGGTTCTGGGCGGGCTTGAACGAGAGGTTCTCGTGGACGTTGATGCGAGAAAACTGAAGGCGTACGACCTGAGCTTGGCGGCGGTTTCCCGAACACTCTTTGCAGAGAACCTCAATAACCCTGGCGGACGCATCGAAGGGGAAAAGAACGAGTTTCTGGTGCGAACGCTGGGCAGGTTGAACACCCCGCAGCAGATCGAGTCGCTTGTCATTGCCGTTAAGGGTGACACGCCGATTTACGTTAAGGACGTTGCAGAGATCAAAGACTACTTCAAAGAGCAGCGGGAGTACGCTCGATACAACGGTATGCCGAGCGTTGAGATCGCTGTGGTGAAGGAGTCGGAAGCGAACCTCGTTCGTATAGCCGATGAGGTGCGCAGCGCCGTCCAAAGGCTCTCGAAAATGCTTCCGAACATGAATATCGCTGTAGCATATGACGAGTCAACGTTCGTGAAAGCCTCGATAGCGACCGTTCGCGAGAACGCGCTGTACGGAGTGCTGCTGACCACGGTGACGTTATACCTCTTTTTCCGAAGCGTAGCGAGCACTTTTGTTCTGGCTATAGCCATGCCGGTCAGCGTCATTGTCACGTTCGTTCTGATCCGGTTCGCAGGGATGACGCTGAACGTGCTCTCTCTGGGAGGTCTGGCGCTCGGCGTCGGGATGCTTGTAGATAACTCGGTTGTTGTTCTGGAGAACACGTTCCGACTGGTCCAACTCGGGCAGCCGCCAAAGGAGGCTGCGACTACAGCAACCGCGCAAGTTGCCGTACCTATCCTTACCTCGACGCTCACGACGTTAGTCGTGTTCATCCCGGTCTTATGGATTCAGGGGATATCGAGAGAGATCTTCAGCGATTTCTCATTGACTATCGCGTTCAGTTTGGCTTCGTCGCTGCTTATCGCGTATACAGCGGTGCCGATGATGGCGTCTCTGTTTCTGCGCAAGCGCGGGCGTGGAATGAACGTTCGGATACATTACGGTACAGCGTTTGGTCGGCTTCAGCGGAGCTACCAGCCGCTCATCCGGGGCGCCCTTGATCATAAGTGGGTGGTCATTGTGGTCTCGGTCTCCCTGTTCGCGTTCAGCGTCTACGGGCTTCGCAAATGGGTTGCGCGCGAGTTTTTCCCGGACATGAACCGGGATACCGTTGTTGCCAACGTGACCATGCCGGTCGGGTACTCGTTAAACGAGACGGACGCCCTCGCCAGGAAGTTCGAGAGGATTGCTATGAGCGAACCGGACGTTGCCGGGGTGCTCACGGAAGTCGAACCGGGTGAGTTCAGCCTTGCTATGACGCTGAAACCTGTTGGTGGGCGACGACCCAGCCAGATGTTAATTGACAGTTTGAGGCAGAAAATGTCGAACACGCCAGGAACGAGATTCGACTTCTACCGAATGGGACCGAGCAGTGGCGGAAGCCCGATAACGGTGAGGGTGAGCGGCATGGAACATAGCGTTCTGGCGCGGCTTGCCGATGAGGTGGTCGAGCGCATATCAAAGATACCCGGTGCCGTTGATCTGTCGTCGAGCGATGAACGCGGACGACCGGAGATACAGGTCAGGGTGGACCGGAAACGGTGTGCGGATTTTGGTGTTGACGTGAGAACCGTTGCGGACATCGTTGAGACCGCAATGGAGGGCAAGATTGTCGGCGCAATTGATGAGGACGGTGAAGAAACGGATATTCGAGTCCGGCTCGACGAGCGTGACCGAAGAAGCGCTGAAGACCTGAAAAACCTCGTGCTCACCAACAGTCGCGGCGTTTCGTTCCCGTTATCGGAGGTGGCAACGGTGGCGTACGACGTCGGCCCTCAGGATATGACGCGCAAGGATATGAAACGGACGGTCACCATAAGCGGGGACCTGACACACGATGTGAAGCTGAGCGAGATGGAACAACGAGTGTCGAAGGCTCTCGAAGGCATGAAGCTGCCCGACGGGTACTATTGGGAGTACGGCGGCGAGGTATCGGACATGCGCGAGGCGTTCACGGGGCTCACGCAGGCGTTCGCCATAGCGATCGTGCTTGTGTACATCATTCTGGCAGCGGAGTTTGAATCGTTCATCCACCCGTTCACGATTATGTTGACCGTGCCGATGTCAATCGTTGGGGTATTCTTCGGGCTGTTTCTGACAAAAAGCGCGCTCAGCGTTCCCGCGTACGTCGGGGTGATAATGCTGGCGGGGATCGTGGTCAACAACGCCATCATCATGATAGATTACATTCTGCACCTGAGGAGCGACGAACACCTGCCGAAACGGGAAGCCATTATTCAGGGTGCGACTGTCCGGTTGCGACCGGTTCTTATCACCGCATTGACTACGGTGTTCGGCATGGTGCCGATGGCGCTCGGTTTGGGCGAAGGATCGGTGTTCTACAGGGGTCTCGCCGTGACGGTGATAGGCGGACTTTCTGTCGCTACGTTTCTCACACTCATCGTGATTCCAGTTGTGTATATGTTGCTCGATGACGCTTCCAGTGCGCTCAGAGGCAAGCTGCGCCGCTCGGCGACCTGATGACTGGCGGTAGTACGGCAATGGATAACCTCATATCGGTCCGAGACATCGTTAAAGTTTATGATATGGGCGCAGTACAGGTGCAAGCGCTGCGGGGTGTCTCGTTTGATATGCCGCGCGGGTCGTTCTCCTCAATTATGGGTCCGTCAGGCTCCGGGAAGACCACCTTGATGCACATCCTCGGGTGTTTGTCGCGTCCGACATCGGGAACGTATCTGCTGAACGGCAAAGGGGTGAACGAGCTCGGGCACGATGAGCTCGCTGAGGTGCGCAACCGTGAGATCGGGTTTGTGTTTCAGACGTTCAACCTGCTGCCACGAGCAAACGCGCAAGCGAACGTCGAGCTTCCGCTCCTTTACGATGGGGTGCCGCCGCGAGACCGAAAACGGCGAGCCTCCGAGACGCTCCAATCGGTCGGTCTCGCGCATCGGGCTCACCATCGTCCGAGCGAACTATCAGGAGGGGAACGCCAACGAGTGGCTATTGCGCGCGCGTTAGTGAACAACCCCTCCATGATCCTTGCTGACGAACCGACGGGCAACCTCGATAGCGATTCCGGCAAGGAGATCATGACAATTCTCCAGAAGCTGCATGAACAGGGGAACACGATCATCATCGTGACGCATGAAGCATATATCGCTGAACAGACGGAAACCATACTGTATTTCAGGGATGGACAGCTTGTGGATAGAAAGGGATGACCATGAGGATACGGAACGTGCGCATCGTAATAGCGGCTCTCATTATAGTTGGCGCTGTTTTCGGTGTGCGGACAATAATGTCAAGACGAGGTGCGATTCCGGTCAAGGTTGAACCGGGGAGACGGGGACACGTTGAAGCGACGGTTACCTCGGTTTCCGCCGGTGCCGTCGAGGCGAAGATTGATTCCATCATAAGCTCGGCGTTCATGGGAACCGTCGAGAAGATCAACTTCAAAGAAGGTGACACGGTCGAGAAAGGGGATCTTGTCGTTGAGATGGACACGCGCGAGCTTGATGCACAGGTGAAGGTCGCTGAAGCGAACCTGGCTGCGGGCAGGGCGAGGCTCGAACAGGCGAAAGCAGCGGCGGAGATTCAGGACACGGTCGCGGACAGCGATCTAGCTCAAGCGGAAGCTCAGCTTCGCAACGCCGAGGAACAGTTCAAACGAGCCCAGTCGCTTCTCGAACAGGGTGTCGTTGCCAAATCGTTCGACGACGATGCAAAGCTCGCCCGTGACGTAGCAAAGGAACGGTACGAAGCTGCAAAAAAGAACGTGCTCCAGAAAACTATCCGGCGCGAAGAGATAAAGTCTGCCGAGGCGATGGTCGAACAATTGAAAGCAGCGTTGGAGTATGCGGAAGCTCAGCTTGCAAAAGGCAGAGTTACTGCGCCGTTTCGGGGCGTGATCGCCGAGATGCTCGTTGACGTTGGCGAATCCATGGCGTCCGGAAGTTCGGGTATGCTCGTGACGAGGACGCCGTTGTTCCGGCTGGTGAACATGGACACCATGATCGTCAGAGCGCCGATAGACGAGGTTGACTCGAGCAAGGTCAAATCGGGCATGGAAGCCCGCGTCACGCTTCAGCCGTTTCCTGACAAAGACCTGCGCGGGGTGGTGACGTACGTTGCGCCCATCGTCAAGACGACGAAGGAACAGAACAGGACGGTTGACGTCGAGGTCGAGGTCAAGGAAGGGCTGACGGTTTGTCGTCCGGGGATGTCTGCGGACGTGACGGTGGTCCTCTCCTCAAAGGATAACGTGGTGTACGTGCCGGCTGATGCGGTAATGTTCAAACCGGACGGCAACTTTGTGTACACGATACATGGTGGGACCGTGGTGAGCCGCAAAGTCGAGCTCGGGCTCACCAACTGGGACACCTGCGAGATTCTTTCAGGGGTGAACGAGGGAGAACAGGTGATCGTGTCGTTGGATGTGCGGGGGATCAAAGAGGGGTCGCGCGTCGTCGTTGCACCCGAGCAGAAGGTCGTGCGCGCGTCATAACGCGAGCTGAGGCGGAGCAATGGACATCATCGAAACCATAGCGATAGCGTTTCAGACTCTCGCCGCCAACAAGGTCCGGTCGGCGCTCACCATGCTTGGTGTCATTATCGGCGTGTTGTCGGTCGTTCTTCTCGTGGCGCTCGGCGAGGGGGCACGGCAGTACGTGACGGACGAGTTCGCGGGACTTGGCACCAACATCCTTATTGTCACCCCGGGGAAGACCGAGACCACCGGACACATGCCCCCAATGGCGGAGAGCGTCCATAAACTTACCTTCGGGGATAGCGAGGCTATCAAGAAGCGGGCACGCGGCGTGAAAGATATCGCGCCCATAGTGTTTGGTGCCAGCTACGTAAAATACGAGCAGCGACGTCGCAGCACAACCGTTATCGGCACGACGAGCGCGTTCCCGGACATACGGAACATCCACGTGGACATCGGATCGTTCATCACTGACGAGGATGTGCAATCGAACCGGCGCGTCGTTGCCATCGGACGTACCGTCAAACAAGAACTGTTCGGGAGCGCCAATCCGCTCGGCAAACTCATGAGTATCGGCGGGGCAAAGTTCCGTGTTGTCGGTATCATGGAGGAGAAGGGGATGAGCCTTGGGTTCGACATAGACGATCTGGTGTTCATCCCCGTGAAAAGCGCCCAGGAGTTGTTCAATACGGACGCCCTGCTCGAGATACTGGTTGCCGTCGAGAGCAAGGATTCCATCGAACTGGCTGAACAAGCGGTCAAGAAGGTGCTTATGATACGCCACAACAACACGGAAGATTTCACGATCGTGAGCCAGGCGGCGATGTTGTCATCGTTTGAGACGATCATGAAGGCGCTCACGTTCATGCTGACCGGGATAGCGAGCATATCACTTCTTGTCGGCGGTATCGGGATCATGAACATTATGCTCGTATCGGTGAGCGAACGCATCCGCGAGGTGGGCATACGAAAAGCTGTCGGAGCTAAAGACAGACATATCCTGATCCAGTTCATGGTAGAATCTACCGTGTTGAGCAGCAGCGGCGGCACCATTGGGATACTGATTGGCTGGCTCGGGGCATTCATAGCGCGGAAAGCTTATCCCGCGTTGCCAACGCATGTCAGCATGTGGTCTGCATCGCTCGCGTTTGGTTTTTCATGTCTTGTCGGTGTTTTTTTCGGAGTGTATCCTGCCCGGAAAGCTGCTCAAGCCGATCCGGTGGAGGCGCTACGGTACGAATGACAATCGGTATCGGGATTGATATCGTCGAGGTCGAACGGATCGAGAAAGCGGTTCGTCGGTATGGCGACCGGTTCCTCAAACGCGTCTTCACCGACCAGGAGATCGCATACAGTATGTCGAAGATCCATCCTTATCAACAGCTCGCGTCGCGGTTCGCAGCGAAGGAAGCTGCGTTCAAGGCGCTCGGGACCGGTGTTACAAAGTGGAAAGAGGCGGAAACTACAATCGAACCATCTGGCAAACCCAATCTGGAACTGTACGGCGGTGCCGCAGAGTATGCGCGGTCGCTCGGCGCAGTCCGAAGTTTCATCTCCGCATCTGATACGGCACAGCACGCGGTAGCGATAGTTATCCTCGAAGGGTGAATCCCGGAGCACAGGCGCTAGGCGA
>Ga0315291_10010025_pt1 | contig 11609 bp, 24 predicted proteins | sample YL17G12_20_MG_FD_203070 | JGI IMG/M metagenome (GOLD analysis project Ga0315291, IMG submission 203070) | Sediment microbial communities from Yellowstone Lake, YNP, Wyoming, USA - YL17G12_20 | ecosystem: Environmental > Aquatic > Freshwater > Lake > Sediment | place: USA: Wyoming | collected...
CCATTTCCAATCTGCGTTAAAATGATCATTTCTCCAGCACCATTCTAAAAAGAAAAACTGTGAAACCGGTGCACTTACCGGGTTTTTCTGAATAGTTTCCATGTTCGAAACAAATGCATTAACAATACTATCTGACATCTCCCTTAGAAGATCACGCGGATTTTCTTCACCTGTCGGGACCGCCGCCATTATACACAATCTCACTACAAGATCCGCATCTTTAGAGTTTGCTGTTTGCGGTAGAACACTGTGAATCGCGTATTTAATCATCGACTTCGGATCAAATGATTCTTCTTTAACGACTGACTTTTTATCCAACATGAACGACCTCCATAAATACATTACAAACAACGAGTATTGTTGATTATGGAGTTAATAATTAAGTCATTTGGTTACGGAATTATGATGATCGAAACTCAGTTTGAGAGTGCATCAATTAACAACGATATGGAAGTCATATGTTCAATGTTCGGATGTGTTCAAGAGTGGGTTTGTGTGCCGGATGACTCACATAAAATTCTTCTCGTAATCGCAGAAGGACATATCCCGACTATATACGAACTTAGACAAATCGAGGCATATGACTGGAAACTGATGGAAAGAATGATGGACGGGGATGGATCCGAGGTCATATCAACAAGAATCAAGATGTTAGAAATCCATATCAAAGAATACCCGGAGATTCATCGTAACTTATGGAGCTGATGTCAACCCATCCGTTCAGTTGTTTTGTTACTCCGATTTCGTCCACCATCATGGATCCGTTTAACTTTCGAATTACTTCTCGTATTATCCAACGTCCGGTTTCGTTGCATTTAACAACATCCACTGTCGTCCATATTCTCTCATGATTTCGAAGAAATATGCAGATATGCTTCGGTTCTCCTCGAGTCGAGGAGCCGATACTGATGATATCGCCTGGTAACGGGGAATTTTCAAGAATAAATGACTTCCAAGCAGCTATTCTCTGAGCTCCCTTTGATATCATCTCCACGGCTTGATGTGGACTGATGTAACGTATGTTTAACTCAAGAACATCTCTACAAAGAATTCGGCTATCTCTACACCCGAGTCTCCAAAGAAACCAGTGGCATAGATCCGGTCCCGGAATATATCTAGGATTTATCAACCTTCCTTGACATAAAACCGAGTCAAACCACTCACTTCCGGAGCTTTGATGAATTATCTCGGTCAGAATTTCAATCGAAAAAGACCTTAAATCAAAATCACCCACACTACTGTAAATTAATAAAACTGAATCGTATGAAATATACTGAAATGAGAGACGATGACTCGATTCGGGAAGCAGATAAAGCTCTGAACCCGGAAAATGAATGGGAAGAATCTCGTAACGACATCATTTTCATAATTATGTTGATCGGTTCTTTAATATTTTTTGTCACTAGTCATTGATATATGCAAAAAACCGAAAAGGTAGATTCTAAGCCCGGTTCTGATAGCCTTTCTCATTATCTTTCCGATATGTCGGCTTTTAAGGTTCTTAACGGGGTTCAAGAAATAGAGGCAGTTCGTAAGATTGAAGAACTCGAAGGCGACTTCGTAAAATATATGCTTTCTAATAGAGGTTTTTGTAGGAATGCACTACATAGACTTGAAAAAATACTGAAATCGTCAAAAGAAAACACTAAAGATGCGAATGCAATAATCCTTTCTGTTTCCGGTTCGTCGCCATCGAAAAAAGCGATGTACAACTTTATTCGTTTCATCAGGTTTTCCGATGCAGGAAGACAATGGATGCATTTATCTTACATAAGTGCGCAAGATCCAATCCAATCTTCCAGCAGACAAGCATGGATTAAGATTCTCAAACAGAAATTCGTGTTACAAGCAAACGCGAAAAACAACTTCATATTAGTAAATCTACGTCTTGTTATAGCTATTGCGAAACATTATGCAAAAGTAAGTTCAGCTTTGTCGATTTCAGATCTTATCCAAGAGGGCAACATCGGATTGATGCGTTCTGTTGAAAGATTTGATGTGGAACGCGGGTTCAAGTTTTCAACTTATGCAATATGGTGGATTAAACACCACGTTCGTAGGTCTCTTGAGAATAAGGGACTGTCTATCCGTATTCCTACTCATCTATCCGGTAAAGGGTATAAGATCGGAAGAATTGAAGCGAAATACTACGCCAAACATGGTGAAAGTATTCCCGTAGAAATACTCGCGGAAGAATCACAGATAGCTGTGAAAAAGGTTAAGGCCATACTTGCGACTCGAGGTCGAAACGTTCTGTCGCTCGACGCACCGATTGGATCCACACAAGGCGATTCTTCTTTCATTGATATACTACAAGACTCGGAGTCCGATTCTCCGTTGGATACTTATGCCTCTAAAAAAAGAAATGGAGACGTACGAAACATACTGTCTTGTCTAAATGAGAGAGAGGCCGATATTATTAGACTGAGATTCGGACTTGATGATGGAGAAGAATTGACTTTGAAGGAAGTTGGGGACAAATTTAATCTGTCTAGAGAAAGAATTCGACAGATTGAATTTAATGCTCTCAAGAAACTTCGGAGTATGAGTGTCGCCCAAGAATGGAGACCGGGATCAGATTAGTCTTACCATGTCTAAAGATAAAGATAAGAACTGTCCAGGCAACTATCTGATCCCGGGCCCTGAGCTTCCGAATGGGGATAGATTATGTCTTACTCATAATGAAAATCATGAGTCAGGCGTCGGTATTATGATGAGAATCAAACACGGAAAACCGATTCCCGATGAAGCTCGGATGGTCTCACCTATTGAAGGAACACCTTTGTATAGAATCGGTGAATCGGTAGCAGAGATGAAATCCGCATCGATAGGGCCAGCCAAGGTGAATTCAAGAGACTATAAAAGTGGATATGACAGAGTTTTCGGGAAGAAAAGTAAACTATATAACTAGTAGATGAGGAATTAAGAAAACTAGTAGGTCCGTGGGTATACTAGATCAACTGTAAATTTTTGAATCGGACTCGTAATAGTAATATGTCTAACACACCAGATAGAGAAGAAACTGAAGAGCATGAGTCGTACGCGATGGTTCAATTCTCGCGACGTCATGGAGATCCGGGTCGTCTATTCGGATCTTCGCTCAAGTCACATGAGTCACACGTCACTCTGAAAGTTGCTCGAGCCAAACGAATTCATTCTCTCGGCTACGATAGATTTCACGCTGGAACACGTGGTGACATCGTGGAGCTGGTTGTACCCACGAAAGCCTAAGCCATGAAACCTCAAAACAGTTTAACTATCCTGTTCGTGGTTCTGTCTCTTTTTGCGGGGATCGTCTTAGGTTCAGGGTACACCCCCGCCAGTGCCCAAGAAGGCATGTCCCAGAACTACCGCCTACAAGAACGACAGACGCAAGCCTTGGAGAGGATTGCTAAAAGTCTAGAGCGGATCGCTCAATCCCATCATTGAGGACGGTGATGCCAGATTTATCAGCCGCTCAATTTGCCGAGTTGTTGACGACAATGAACGTCGGTTCGGGCGTTCCTTGTACTCGGTATATTGAAGGGAAGAGAATTCAAGATCCGCCTGACATGAAACTCGAAGTTGAAAAAGTCCAAGATTCCTTCAAGCAAGATATGAAGGATCTGGCAGAGAAATGCGATAAAGACGTTGCGCGTCGCTTACGTTGCTGCCGCTGCAGCCCACCGCGTCGCCTACCTCGCCGCCGTCGAAGCCGCCAAAGCCGCCGACGCCGCTCTGGACGCCTATCAAACCGCGCTGAAAGCTGAAAAGGACGGTGCCGAATGACTGACGCAGATAAGATCGAAAGCTTGCGCGACGCCTACGTCGCTGCCGAAGCCGCATACACAACCGCCCGCACCGCCCACGCCTACGTCGCTGCCGAAGCCGCATACACAACCGCCCGCACCGACCACGCCGACGCCCGCGCCGCCTACCGCGCCGCCCTCGCCGCCGAATCCACCGCCAACGCCGCCCAGCGCGTCGCCTACGCCGCCGCTGCTGCCGCCGCCTCCGCCGCCTACGACGCTTGGATTGCTTATCAAGCCGCGCTGAAAGCTGAAAAGGACGGCCAACCATGCCCATGAACGCAAATGTCAAAGAGTTGCTCGACGCCTACTACGCCGCCGAAGACGCCGCCTCCCGCGCCGCCGACGACGACGACGCCGCCGACGCCGCCGACGCTGTATCTGTCGCGGCATGGGATGCGTATCAAGCCGCGCTGAAAGCAGCAGAGAAGGGCGGCAAACCGTGACCGACACAGAGATCGCAGCGTTGCGCGACGCCGCCGCCGCCGCCTACCTCGCCGCCGACGCCGCCTACCTCGCCGCCGCCGAAGCCGCCAAAGCCGCCGACGCCGCTCTGGACGCCTATCAAACCGCGCTGAAAGAGAGGGCTAAATGAACGACGAGAAAATAAAAGCGTTGCGCGACGCTTACAACGCTGCCGCCGACGCCCAGCGCGACGCCTACTACAAAGCCGCCGCCTACAGCGCCGCAGCCGCCACCTACCGCGTCGTAGCCGACGTCGCCTACCTCGCCGCCGACGACGCCTGGAAGGCATACCAAGCCGCGCTGAAAGCTGAAAAGGACGGCCAACCATGACCATCATCAGCAAAGTCGTGTGCGATGGCTGCGGCTTCGGCTGGGACCGCTTTGCGTGGCCTGCGCGTGCTCACGAGAGTCGAGCAGAGGCGAAGCTCGATGGCTGGGTGCAGCGCCCACGAGGACGAGACTCTTCTTGAAAAGAAGTCTTTAAATAAAGCTGATCGTGAAGAAATTTTGAAAAAATTCTACATGGTCATGATGCAAGTGAAACAAAACGTCCCATTCATGCTTGAACAATTTGAAGAAGCGACCGGAAAAGTCGTAACTCACGCCAAGGCAGAAGTTGATGCATTCATGACTCACAACGTCATGTCTGAAGGTCTCCGTGCTTTAGCTGATAAGATCGGAGAGAAAGAACCTCCGAAGCTTCCTGGAGAGTCAGGCGGTTGAACAATGAACGAGATCCTAAAGCCAGGAGATCAGGTCACGCGTCAAAAATACTTGGATGACGGGACCTGGGAACATAAAGGCGACGAATGTCTCGCTCGGAGTCCTCTTCTCCATGGTGTAGTGATTTCGCGGTTCACAGAACCGCGCACGCGTTTCAATCGCGAGGCAAGAAAGCTCCTACCGATGGTCAAAGTTCTGTGGAACGAGACTGGGGAGGAACGAAACTACTTCTTGAATGGAGTAGATAAAATATAGTGTCGAATCCGCGTTCATTTTATCAGCAAGCAGTTCTCGACATCCAAGCGGAAGAAGATAAACGTATCATGGATATGCTTATTGGCCCAACATGTAAGCATGGAAACCACGAATCTTACGGTAAACCAATCCGAGAATGTATAGAACCTGAGTGTATGGCCGAGTATATCCATTCTTCGTAAATCCTGAAGAAGACGAAGTAATTGGTGCATGGACACCAAAGATGATGATCGCGCACTCCGTCCTCTGACTTTTTCAGATTTCCTTGGCCAAGAAGAAGCCAAGAAGAATCTTTCTACGTTCGTCCGGGCCGCTCGGTCGCGCGGGGAGCCTTTGGACCACATCTTGTTGACTGGGCAGCCAGGCTTGGGAAAAACCACTCTGGCGAACATCATCGCGAATGAAATGGGTTCTCGGATTGTAGTGATCAATGCTTCGACGGTGAAGGTCAAAGGAGATTTGGCTCGTACCCTCGTTGGCCTCGAGAAGGGGGATATCCTCTTCATCGACGAAATCCATTCGCTCAGGTTGGATATTGAGGAGATCCTCTATACGGCAATGGAGGACTATAGGATCGATATGGCAACCCCGAACGGAGCCGTGGCGGTGCCTCTCGCTCCTTTCACGCTCATCGGCGCTACCACTCGTGCTGGTGATCTGTCGCAACCCCTCCGGGATCGTTTCGGGGAGATTGTTCAGATGAAGTTGTACTCTGTCAAGGAACTCGCACTAGTAGTGAAGCGGTCTGCGCCGAAACTCGGTCTCCAAGTAACTGATGAGGGTGCTAATGCTATCGCAATGCGTTCGCGCGGTACTCCTCGTGTCGCAAACCGACTGGTTCGTAGAGCTCGAGACTTTGCTTTCGCAGATTACCATAGTCGTCTAGACGGTGATACCGCTCGTCAGACCTGCGAAGCACTCGGGATCGACGCAGCCGGTCTAGATCAGGCTTCTCGTAGGTATCTTGAACTGCTTGCTGCTCGTAATACGGCAGTCGGTGTTGATGCCGCTGCGGCTCTTCTCGGGGAAGCCCGATGTACTATTGAGGATGCGATTGAACCATTCCTCATGGCACAAGGACTGATTGAACGGACCCATAAGGGTCGTCAGATCACTCAAGCTGGCGCACGTCACATTCAGGAATAATATGAAAAGAATTGCAGCGATGGTTCTAAGCGATCTTGGTGAGCTGATACCACACACTTGCCAGAGTACTATGTCGCTATGTGAAGAAGAAGCACCTAATGTTTTGGCAGCCTGGCCTAAGATGAAAGAGCTTGGTGCAAGGGTAGTTCAAGTTGAGATCAGCATTATCAGCATTATGGATGAAGTAAAGGCCTTAAGTAATGAAAGACTATAAGCTGTCAGTTGAAACGTTTACGGTTTCATGGTCTCTCGGCGGATATAGAGGTTCTGAAAAGAATGATAGTTTTGTATCCGCGACAATTCGATGCGAACCCGCAGCAAGCCTAGACGACCTTCCCCTTTTGCAAATTCGAGCAGCTTTAAAGGTTTCTGCTTCAGTTATTCAAGATGCGGTTTCTAGACAAGCCATGTCAGAAGACGAGGCAAAAGACCGCTTGGTAGGAATCAAAGAAAACTTCACTAATCTTGAACAGGCTATGCTGAAAGCTAGGGAGAAAGCGAATGCCAATGCCGTATAGAGTTCATCCGTATCCGACATCATATCCAACGTCAGAAGTCGTGGAGAATACTAAAAAGAAATTATTTGAAGAACTTAAACGAGTTTTAGGATCTCTTCCTACTAGGCTTCCCGAGCATGACGTGATTGAACTAGCTCGAGCCGCGTGGCGAGAAGCCGTTATAGAGGATGTACAGATTAGTAGTCTTCTCATGACTCTGTTTTGTCATGGGATGTTATACGGTTTACTATCATACACATGTTGAGTCTGGACGGCGCTATGTCGGGTAACAAGTCAGACAACCTATTCATGCTTTGAAAAACTGAAATATTTAAGTGTAACTTCTCGACATGGAAATTGAACGCAAATTCCTTGTAATAGACCCGCCACTTGAAAACGCTGTAAATAAATCAGAAATCCGTCAAGGGCTTCTTCTATTGAAGCAAATTCAACCTCGACCATTTGAAGACCGTGATCAAACTGATCTAATTCAGCTGTTAGATTCGGTTTTATCGACAGTGGAATCAAATGGCGTGTTTTCACAATTCTATCCAATTCTTTTCAACCTCCCGAATGGTTTGGAGAAGAAGTGACTGATAATCCGAAATTTACAAATTCATGGATCTCTCGCCATGGGAATCCACTTAATGTTAGTGGACATGAGTCATGATTACAGGTGATAAACTCAACATTTTTGAGTCGTTTCAACTCGACTTTGATTTACCAAATCTTGAAATAAGTATTGGATGACTCGTCCATTGTATAATTGATAATGACTGAACGAATAAGCATTCCGAAAGATAAACTAGACCAGATGCTTGAAGAAGTAGCTGGCTACCTAGTGGAGCTCGAGACTGATCCGACACTTCCACACCTCGGAACTAAGTATTTGCAGCATGTTCTATCGAAGTGTCGTAATTATACGAACAGAGTTCTCTTTTATCTCCAAGCCGTAATGCGTGAGGAGAAAGAAATCAAGCGCGAAATCAAGCAATCAGAACTCGATCTTGAGTTCAAAATGAAGGAAAAACTGGCCGATGACGCGCTCGTACGAGCTCAACCTTCAATTGAAGATCGAAGGGCTGTTGCCTCATCATTTTTGAAAGCGGAATATGAAGCACTTGCCATAATGCAAGTTGATATTATTGATGTTCAGGATACGGTCAAAATACTTCGAATGAAGTACAACGACCTTCAAAGAACTTCAAATGATATCAAATTACAGCGTACGATCGTCAAAGACGATACGGAGACTCAAATGGGTGGTGGAGCCGGATATACCCCTCCGCAAACTCGTCAAGACGGTTCAGTCCAGGGTGGTCTAGTCGCACCCGTTCGCACAACACCTATAGACCCGAAAGATATACTTGACCCTGCGAAAAGGCCGGATGATATGCCGGAACCTAAAGACGCTCAGGACGCGGCCAGAATTGCCGCATTTCTTAGTCGTCATCCGGAAAAGACGGCTCTTGAGTCATTCGGCATAAATAAACATTGCATAGTTTGTAAAAAGCCGCAGTTCAGGACTCCATCCGGAATATCGTGCGAACTTGGTCATGGCGATGCTCCGTCCATTGAGGACTCAGAACCGAATAAACCCGAGTTAGCTCCCGGGGATGCGGTTTCAGCCATCGATTATTCAAGTTTGCTAGATTGATAAGAAGATAGCCTTTCATTGTATAGTTCTTTTGTTCAGGTTCACCTGTTCATTGTTCAACAGTTCACTAGAAAAGCCGAGATAGGCTACGGAGAGAGACATGGCAGACAATTCAAATATTCTCGAGTTTGGATTTGATGACGCGAAGGTCATCAAGAATCAGGGCGTTGAGCTCTTTAAGCAAGCGAAGAAGGGTGAACGCACGCGCGTAAGCATCGTGTCGTTTAAGAAGTTTCACGATGTCGTGCTCGCCGCGAAGCAACGCGAAAAGCTCGGTCCGGACGGAAAGATGATTCCGCTTACGGATGCGGAGAAGGCCGAATATATCCAGAGAATCGATTCCAAGCTCGCTACGCAACTTAGTAAGTCAGTTGAACAATTGACTGATGCCGATCGTATTGATATCAAGCAACCCCGTTTCAAATACGGCTTCACTCATTTCGGTGATGGAGTTGGTACAATTCGCTGCCTTTCGAAGTACGAGGGTACGCAACTTGTCAAACCCGAAATTTGCTGTGACAAATTCGGTGACGCTGAACAGACGGTCGGAATGGTCGTCATGACTTACCCAATCGATGAAAATCTCCAAGTCGACGAAGAACTTCTGAAGGCTAAGAAGTACACGAGCTTCTACATCTGGAAGATGGGTTCCAAGAAGTTCAAGAAGCTCGAAACGGCATACGTCGACGCTCGAAATGATAAGCGTTTCGTTCTCGATCTTTCAGTCGTGTTGGACGGCGACCCGAAGTACCAGGGTCAGGTCATCACTGCTCTGTCTGGTGCCTATTGGGCGCGTGAGGGCGGAGACCCGGCAGTCCGCGCGTGGGTGCTCGATCAAGGCCTCCGCGCATGGAAGTATGTTGACAACAACCTTGGCTTCGAGATGTCCAAGGACAAGCTTCTTGAGAAGCTCGGCGTCGGTGGCGGAGGTGGCAGTCACGGGGCTATCGGCTCTGGTGACTCGGGAGAGTCTCCTAAACTGATCTCGGATTACGGAACGTTGTTGGACTGAACATATATTCAGTAATAAAGTTCAGTGTGATGAGGCCGTGAAAGATTCTTTCACGGCCTCATATTTATGTAACATCGGGATGAAGTTACATTTTAAAAGTATAATTTATCATTGTTTTGAACCTAAACGAATAGGTATATCAATGACTGATGAGTCTAGTGACCAACCTAAAACAAAAAGTAATCCACCTACAAGCAAATTTGTAGAGAAGCTTAAAGCTTATCGTGATATTATTCTGGCTGTGGCTGCCTTGGCCACGGCTATCGGTAGTTGGTTTAGACCAACAGATACAACGGCCACTGAGAATTCGTTTGACTGGACATCGAAACAGATAGAAAAACTGTCTGCGGATAATATTAAAACACAGCAGGATATCGTAGCTCTTCACAACTTCTTGGAGGGATACCTCAATGGTCAAACAAAACAAGGCCAACTTCAGGAAAAGATTGAAATAAAGACTGGATCAGCCCCGAAACCACGGAAGTCCGGTGGTATCCGACATTCTACTCGAGTAGATAAATCATTTGAACCTATGGGAGTTTCCGACGAAAGTATGGCACTACCTAGTGAAGCTCCGGAGGCCATTCAGGAAGCCCTTCAGGAAGCCATTCAAGCAGCTCCACCTGAAGCTGTTATCATGCCGCTACCGGAGTTAAGACCGGTTTCAGAACCAATCAAGAAGCCACGCTTCGAAGATGTGATTGAAACTAAATAACTTCAATGTAATATAAGTAGGCTACTCCATCGTGTACGAATCGTATGACTCGTATTAAATTTGGATGGACGCTTCTGCAAAAAAGTGCATGACTATTGGTCTACCGCGCATGACTCCTAATGACTTAGAGGAGGACTTGGCCGCGCTTCATGAATCTACGTCAGTAATACTGACTGTTAAAGTGATGCATGCACTAGCTACTAAAATAATTGAAAGACTGGCAACGGAGATACATGCAAGTTGGGCAGATATATCCGATATGATGGAGCGTCATGACATCCATCGCTCACGACAACACGCGATACGGATGCAAACACGCGAAGAGTATGATGCAAACATAACCGTACTTCGCACTGAAAACGAAAACCTTCGAGAAGAGCTGAACGCTGTACGAATCGCAGGTATTGGTGCAAGTGTTATATCGAGTGGTGCGGAAGAAAAAATAGAATCATTACAAGAAGAGATCGAAAGCTTAAAACGAATGTTGAATCATGACTTCCATTGAAGTAAACATGGCACTGGATGAGCTCGGCGGGCGATTACTATCAAATCAAGGACCGCCTACAAGAGCCGATGCCGTTCGACTTGTAAATGCACTACGACAAATGCGCGCTGAGAACGAACAACTTCAAGTAGATCGTTTACGAAAACGTATGGACATACATGAAATCACCAATAATTCTTGAAGGGAAGCCGTCCAATTGGGAGGCAGGCGGCGAGGCAATGTCTCAAGTTGTACGAGATGATGGTTCAGTTAATTGGTTCGCCGCTGCGGCTGCAGACCCGGGTGTCATATCATGTCCAAATTGTAAGGAATTTCTGTGGCGTGAGGGTCATCGAGTTAAATGTCCTGACTGCGGTCATGAATGGGTTGTCCGATGAATGATAGCTCCAACAAGTTATATGATTTCGGATCCTTGGAAAATTGGCCTAAACCGAGGAGAGTGAAGTTTCCGTTAATCGGTTCTTGCGAAAGATGTGGGGTACACTATTCATTCATTCCAGGCGAAGAAGAAGACCCGAAGGGACATAAAGATATAGATGCCTGCCATCGGCGGATAGTTCGTCAGGTCATGGAACGCTAGAATAGACTCCTTGTGAAGACTCCTGGCATGGATCCAATATTAGCCGCCCAGGCCCTGCGCCTCATTGCTCAAAATATAGATTTAGAACAGTCTCCTTCCTTGTCGGAAATTTCTTCAGACCTTGAACAAATTCTGGGACATGTTGAAGCCGGGAATGCCGGAGACGCCAGAGTTGCTAGTTACGATCGGGTAGCCGGTCCGATCGATTTCGTAAAAGGGCTTAAGAGAAAGGTCTTCGACACCAAAGGTGTGAAGAAGATTCTCGA
>Ga0315291_10010026_pt1 | contig 11608 bp, 12 predicted proteins | sample YL17G12_20_MG_FD_203070 | JGI IMG/M metagenome (GOLD analysis project Ga0315291, IMG submission 203070) | Sediment microbial communities from Yellowstone Lake, YNP, Wyoming, USA - YL17G12_20 | ecosystem: Environmental > Aquatic > Freshwater > Lake > Sediment | place: USA: Wyoming | collected...
GTTTTAAGCTCACTTTACATAATACTTCTTTTTAATTTCCTCCTCCACCTCAGTTTCAAATTCATCCTTCTTCTCGCGCGCTTTTTCAGAAAGTTTTTTTAATTCCTCATCCTCCATCTTCCCTAAATCATAAATCCTACTTCTTAAATCATCTTCTTTATTTTTCGCCGGGTCGTCCAAAACGTCCTCTAATAAGATCGACAAGACAAATCCCACGCGCGGGCCAGGTTCAATCTCTAAAATTTTCATTACGTCCTCGCCATTCGCCTTGAGCATCTTTGGCGAGATCGGATCGTGCTTAACCTTCTCAATCATAAATAGCAGGTGGCGAAGTTTGTAGGGAAACGCCTTCGGCACGCCGGAGCCGATGCGATCCGCCTCGCGGACCTTGAGCAAATCGTCAACGTTCTCCGGCCCGACGCGCGCGAGAAACCGCCGCACGCCGGCTTCCGTCACTTCGCCGACGTTGTAATAGAAAAGGTGGCAACGCACGAGGTGGACGACTTTTTCGGCGAAATCCTTGGAAAATCTTAGCCGGTCGAGCGCGCGCGCGGCCATTTTGGCGCTAACATACTCGTGGCTGTAAAAGGTTGAGTCCGGCCCGTCGCCCTGTTTCGTTTTTGGCTTTCCGATGTCATGTAAAAGCGAAGCTAGCCGAACGAGAAGCGAATAATTTTGCTTAACCGTATAATCCAACGCGCGGACATTGTGCTCAAAAACCGTATAGATATGATGCTTGTTCTGGCCGACGCCCAGGCCTTCGCGCAGTTCCGGCAAGACAGAACGCAAAAGATTCAATTCTTCAAGAAGAATTATCCCCTTGGCCGCGTTCGGCGTTTGGAGGATCTTCACAAACTCGTCGCGTACGCGCTCTTTGGCGATCATCTCCAATTCTCCGGACAACTTTTCAATCGCTCGGCGCGTATTGAGCTCGATCTCCCAGCCAGAGGACTTCGACGGTGAGCTCAGCCGAACCGCTGGTCCGCTCGCCTCGCTAAAGCTATGGCGGAGCGGGCCTCTGGCGGAAAAATCATCCAATTCAACGGCAAGCCTCACCGCGCGCATCAGCCGCAGAGCGTCTTCCCTGAAACGTTCTTCGGGATTGCCAACTGTGCGGACAATTTTGTTTTTAAGATCATCTTGGCCGCCGAAAGGGTCGACGATAAGCGATTCGCTTATCGCGAATCGCGAATCGTCATCGCTTTGCGCTTTGCGCTTTGCGCTTTGCAAATCCAACGCAAGTGCGTTAATCGTGAAATCGCGGCGCGATAAATCTTCTTCTATTGTTTTAGCGAATTTTATTTCGTCCGGATGCCGCTTGTCTGTATATTTGCCTTCCAGCCGGAACGTCGTTACTTCTACGATTTGCAATTTTCGCTCGGCGCTTTGCGTCTTCACGCCAACGGTGCCGAATTGGTTTTCATACACGCTGTCCGCAAACAACTTCTGGACTTCCTCCGGCTTAGCATTCGTAGCAATGTCCCAATCATTCGGTTCACGCTCCAAGAGCAAATCGCGCACACAGCCGCCCACAAGATAGGCCTCAAAGCCGGCTCTCACGAGGGCGCCCGCAATATCTTTAACTTCTTCAGGAACTGCAAATTTCATCCCCTACAGTGTAACCCAATTTTGGCCGGTTTAAAATTGACAACACTCCGATCCCGGAGTATAACATGGACAGCAAATACATTAGGAGAAAACACGTGGCAGAAAGCGACGTTGATCCCGTCGGGCAAGCAACCCGAGAAAATCTAGAGCCGATCCTTAGGTTAGTTGACAATTTCAAGGAAACCATCCGCAAAAGCAAGAATCTTGCTGGCGAAACAGAAGAATTCCTTAATAAACTGGTTGAAAAATTACGCGCGGCAGTAGCGGAAATAATAGCGGAAATAGAGGACGTGGAGTCGGCGCTTAAAAGAACCGGGGGAGAAATTGCGGAGATGCTGGATACGCATCTCTATTCGGAAACAATACCGGAACAACTCGAGGAGATCAAAGCGGCCATCAAGAAACAACGAGATTCCGTCGTAAAAGCGGTGGCAGAAATCGAGAAACAACTGAAAATCAGCCCTGGAACCGGAAACGTTAATGACAGACTAAGCGCAATCCTGGAGCATCTCTCTTCCGACAAGATGAACAAGGAAACAAGAGAGTCGCTTGGCAGGATCATCGAGACGCACGTACTCGAATGTCCAGACGCAGAGTTGCGCGAGAAGCTAAAAAATCTTTGTTACCTTCTGAAATCCCGGTCTTTTGCCGACTTACTTGATCTGGAGATACGACTTTAAACAATTCTAATTCCGCCGACGACCAATCCCGTCGGCGCTTTTTTATCTCACTTCCGCCTTAAATTTCTTCTTGAGCGCCGAGGCAACCTTCTCCATCTCACGATTCACTTCCGCGTCCGTAAGCGTCCGGTCATCGGCTTGAAAAATAATGCGGAACGTTAAACTTCTTGGCGCTGACTGCTGATTGGCGCTGATTTTATATCCGCGTTTATCCGCGTCTATATCTGCGTTTATCTGCGTCGGGGTATATTCATCAATCAAATCAACATTTTCGATAAGTTTGGGGCTGGCGTATTGGATTTCCTGGACCACGTCGCCTATTCGCGTATCCTGGCCGACCAAAAGCGAGATGTCGCGCAAAACCGCCGGAAAGCGATTGAGCGGCAGATACTCCTTGGCGTCTTCCGTAAAGCCGAGTACCGCTTCCAAGTCCATCTCGGCCAAAGCCACAACCAATTTTTTCTCAAGATCAACCTGCGCGATTTCTCCCAAAACTTTGTGATCGGCCTCAATGCGGATGACTTCCCCGGCGGGCTCGCCTCGCTGACTCGACGAAGCGGGCACAAAGGAAAAATCATCAACGCCAAGGCCTTTCAAAAATTCGTCAACTATTCCTTTGAGTTCCAAGATCAGGCGGTGGTTCCCTTTCTCCGCCAAGGCAATTCCCAGAGACAATTTCTCCATAGGCGCGGACTCACGCTGACTTGACGCTGACTTACGCAGACCTTGTAACAGGGAAAACGCCTTCCCTATTTCAAAAATTCTTATTCGGTCTCCGCCAAAGGCGGATCCGCCTCCGGCGGAAAAAAATCTAGAATTGGTTTCAACGTTTTTCAAAAGCAGCGGCAGCAAACTCGGCCGCAGATATTTTTTATCCTCGGCAATCGGGTTCTCCACTTCCACGAGCGCTGATTTACGCTGACCATACGCAGACAAACGCAGAAAAAATTCAGCGAGGTCGGCGTGCTGTCCGCGTAGTTCTGCGTCTCCAATAAACGAGGAATTGTACACCTCGTCAAGACAGAGATTTTTTAGCGCTGTCCGCACGCGGTCTTTCAATGTAACAAAATCGTCCTGGTGCGCCGGCTTGACGCTCACAACCGGCGGCTTTGGTTTAAGCTTGCTGTAACTTACAAGGCGAGCCACCTCTTCGGCAAGGTCCTCCATACCCGATATATCGGTCCTCCATGGCGGTATTCTAACCAATAACTTTTGACTAATAACTTTTGCCGCCTCTGGCCCGCTTCGCTCGCGAAGCGAGGTGAGTGCACCTCGCTTTTGGCAGGACTTTGACGGCTCGATGATAAAACCGAGCGCCTCGAAATATTTCGCCGCCTCGCGAATGTCCACGGGCGCTCCAATCAAAGATTCGTATTTTGCCGCATCAAACTCAATTATTTCCGCGCTCGCCCGCTTCGGGTAGCAGTCAACAGAATCCAAAAGCCAGGCCTTCTGTTTTAAAATAAGTTCCGTCGCGCGATCGAGACCGTACTGCACAAGGTCTGGGCTGATTCCATGGCCGAATCTCGCCGAAGCGTCCGTCTGAAGCTTTAGTTTCTTCGCGGCTTTATAAATTGCTGCCGGAGCAAAATTCGCCGCCTCCACAATAATTCTTTTGGTATTCGCGGTAATACCAGAGTTCTTTCCTCCCTTGATGCCGGCGATTGCAACCGGCCGATTCATATCCGCGATAACAAGCACGTCCGAATCCAACGTAAACTTTTGATCGTCCAAAGTTTCAATTTTCTCTCCTTTTTTGGCACTGCGAACGATTATTTTCTTCGTTCCGTGCTTCTTATCACTCGTCGCCAGCTTGTCGGCATCGAAAACGTGCAATGGCTGTCCCGTTTCAAGCATCACGTAATTCATAATGTCCACAATGTTGTTAATCGGCTTTAAGCCGCAACCTAAAAGCGCGTCCTCCATCCACCGCGGCGATTTGCCGATCTTTCCTCGTCCCAAGCTCATCGCGGAGTCCACTTCAAAATATCTTGCTGCGTATCGCGGGCACAAATTTTGATCCCTCACCTCAACCTTGATAAAGCCCTTATTGGACGGCGGATTGATGATGGTCTTTATCGGGCTCGTGAATTTTATTCCGAAAATCGCCGCGGCTTCACGCGCGATGCCGATGTGAGAGGCCGCGTCGGAATAGCGGTTCGGCGGCAAGCTGATTTCAATCACGTCGCCTCCGGCATCCTCCGTCTCAAACGAGTGCATATTAAGCGCCTCAATGAGCTTCGCTTTCTTCGGCGCGCCTGGGAACAACTTTTTAATTAACACATAAGAAAATTTCATGGTTTAAAATTGCCTTACGAGCCGCAGATCGCCGGAATAAAAAAGCCGGATGTCAGGAATTTTGTATTTAATCATCGCCAGCCGGTCAATGCCCATGCCGAAGGCAAATCCCTGCAAGTCGTGCGGATTATAGTGGGCATATTCGAACACTCGCGGATGGACCATGCCGGCGCCCATGATTTCAAGCCATTTGCCGCCAAGTTTTATGTCAACTTCCAATCCTGGCTCCACGAATGGGAAATAGCTCGGCCGGTAGCGGAATTGAATGTTTTGCCCACCAAAAAATCTCTTGAAAAATTCCTCAACGACAAACTTAAAATTCGCCAAACTCACGCTCTTGCCCACCATCAATCCTTCAAGTTGATGAAAATTAACTTCGTGCGAGACGTCGGTTGCCTCGTAGCGGAAACAGCGACCCGGCACGATAATCTGGAACGGCGGACTGTGCTCCTCCATGTAGCGCATCTGCACCGGAGAAGTATGGGTGCGCAATAGTAACTTTTGACTTTTGACTTTTGACTTTTGACTCGCTGGCTCTTTTAACCAGAAGGTATCCCACGCGTCCCGCGCCGGATGGTTCGGCGGAATGTTCAAGGCGTCAAAGTTGTAGTATTCGGTTTCAATTTCCGGCCCGTCAACGACGGAAAAATTCATAGCCGAAAAAATCTTCTGGGTTTCCTCGTCAACAACGGTAAGCGGGTGCAAATGGCCGCGCTCCGCCTTTTTCGCGGGAGCGGAGAGATCAACTCGCTCACCGCCTGCAGCTGAGAATCGGTAACTGGCCGAATGGTTGCTTAAAAGCGCTTCCATTTCCCGCCTAAGCGACTGCGCCGCGGGACCGAGTTTTCTTTTCTCTTCAACCGACTTGTCTTTAAGGGAACGCAAAATCGCGGTCAGCGCCGATTTCCTGCCCAAGTATTTCACCCGTATTTTTTCCAATTCGTCGGCGTTTTTAACCCGTTCCAAGTCGGTGGAAAAACCGCTTTTTATCTTCTTCAAGTCATCCATATACTCCTGATTTTAGCAGAATATACAGACAAATACAAAATAAAATTCCTACTATGCCGCGTGGGTAAGTCGGCGCGCCTCGCCGGAACCTCAACGACTACGCGCATCTCGCCAACAAAAACCCTGCGAAATCCACAATAAAACATTCCACGGCCGAAAAATAAGGTGATTTCGAGGGATTTAATTGGACCTGTAACATTTTACTTTTGCAACGCATTGTATTAGCGTGATCACAACTTGAATCTCCACATGAATCCCGACGAGGAAATAATGTTAATACTGAAAGCCCAAAAAGGAAGCCGGGAAGCCTTGGGTAGGCTGTGGGACAAAATAACTCCTAAACTTTTTGGCTATCTTATAAACGTTACCAAAAACGAAGCGCTCGCCGAAGATGTTTTGCAAAATACCTGGCTTAAAGCTATTGAGGCCTTGCCGAGATTCGAGACGCGCGGAATCAGCCCAAGCGCCTGGCTCTTTGCCATAGCCAAAAACGAATGTCGCGAGCATTGGCGGAAAACCGCCCGAGAAACAGATCTCAATTTGGAAGAACACGATAAAGCCGCTGACGATAGCTTAAACTTTGAGGATAAATTTTTAATTGAAAAAATCCTGGCTGATTTGTCCGAAGAAGATCGCGAGCTGATCCGCTTGCGTTATATCGCCGACCTACCAGTAAACGATATCGCCAGAATTTTAAATATAAATTTCGTTGCCGTCCGGGTGCGTCTGCACCGCGCTCTAGTCCGAGCGAGAAACAATATAGTCGCAAAAAAATTAACAACATGAACAATCGCAAAAAAACAATTAACGACCTCTTGGGCGAGTGGGGAGAAAAACAATGCCGCTTGCCGGCTAAAAACGATCTTATAAAAAGCGCGGTTCTCGCCAAATTTAATCCTTCGACTGCGGAATTGAAAAGAATAAAGCACCGGATCCCCTGGCTTTCCTTGGCGTTCGCCGGCTTGGCAATTCTCGTTTTCGTCACCTCGTCCATATCTGTTCCAAAAACTTTTGCACCGCAACCGGCGGCCCAGAACGAAAGCGGTAGCGGATTTGTCGCACAACCTCAAGCGCTGAATTCCTTCGGTTCCGGCGACAGCATTTTGAAATACTGGCCGAAAGCCGAATCCCCTATTTCCGATAACCGCGAATTTCTTAAAAAAGATTACAACGCCGCGGTCCGCACGCGGGAAGTCAACGAATTAACCGGTAGGATTGAAACCATAGTTCGGGGTATGAGCGGACGGGTGGACAGTTCAAGCCGGTCCGAGAAGTCGGGCTACGTGAGCTTCGCGATTCCCGTGGGTCGTCTGGAATCATTCCGGGCGGAAATAAAAAGTCTGGTTTGGGAAAAATTTTATACCGAGCAGATATATACCCAAAATCTCCTGCCGCAAAAACAATCAATTGAAGAACAGCAAAAACAAGCCGAAAAAAATCTCTCCCAGTTGAAACCCGATCGGGATGCGCTTATTGGAGCCCATAACCGGACTTTGATTTCAATCCAAACACAACTCCAAGCGATTGTCGATCAATTGTCTGTGTTGCAATCCGCGACAACAACAGATCCGGCCGCTCAAGCGCGAATTGCCGAAAATATTCAGGAACTTATAAACGAGAGTGTTCGCGTAAAAACACTTTTGGCAACAGAAAACAGGGATTATCAGACAAAACTCGGTAATCTGGATTCGCAAATCAAATCGGCCGAAGATAATGTAGACAACGTCAAAAAACAAGACCAGAACCTTTTGGACAACGTGGCCACGATTCAGGGAACGATTTCGTTGAGTTGGATAAGTATCTGGGAAATTTTGGATCTTTATTTGCCGGGGTCATTAATAGGTTGGGTGTTCACGCTCGCGGCTATAATCGCCTATATCTGGAACCGCCGCCGCTCGCAATTGATTATTTAACGGGGTCCGGATTTTACTGTACCGACGGGAAGAATCTCACTACTCGTCCTTCGGCTGCGCTCAGGACACTCATTTCCTCCCGACCCCTCCTCTTCGTTCGAATCCTGCCACTGATGACAAAACCAGATGCCCATAAAGAGTGTCTGGTTTTGCATTTGTGCCAGCGACAGGATTCGAACCTGTGACCTCGGCCTTATGAAAGCCTCGCTCTACCGCTGAGCTACGCTGGCGTTTATCGGTGTTAGCGTGAAAGTCCATCGCCCTGCCTGCTCGCCTCGCCTACCACCGCTTGTCCGCCTCTGGCGGAAGCTACGTCGGCATTTCCTATATTTTGCCCCGAAAAAATGAATCTTGCAAATAAACCGCCGAATATGATAAACTGAAGGAAGTTGTTTGAGCGGTTGAGAGGTGGCAATGAGACACGCTCACGGCAAGGACGTTTACGACCCTAACTGCAAGGCATGCCGAGGTGTTTGTGTTTGCAAGAATCCTCTTCCCAACAAACGCGATGGTTGTTGCCGCAGATGCGGGCGAGATATTCTGGGTGATATTTGCACTTGTAAAAATCCTCTGCCCAACAAACGTTTAGGTTCTTGCTGTAGATGCAAGCGAGGTCTTCCGAAAAGATTGATGAAGTAAAAAGGCGGCGAAGCAAAGAAGGCGGCGAGGAAATTTCCTCGCCGCTAATTATTAAAAGTCCCTTGCCATGAACCAGAAGTCGGGTCTTACCAACGGAATATACAATTTTATTCTTTGTCCAAATAAAAAGCCGCTGGCTCAACGAGGCGGCGGCAGGAAACTTGGGCATTGGCGCAACGACTAGCTAACTCAATTCCTCAAACATCTTTGCAATCGGCATGGGCGGGTCCAGGCAGGGGTGAGCGTCGGCGATGTTGTCAAAAATAACGTATACGCCACGTCCATTCAATAGCTCAAGTCGCAACTGAATCCTGTTGAACTTCATTTTTGCTTCGCGATTATTAACGAAAATCCTCTTGCCTTTTTTCTCAATAACCGCTTTTACCTTTTCACCGTTACCCCAAAAATCCGCGTTGGAGGTAAGGGTTTTATCTGCCGGAATCAGGCAATTTTCACAGAGAAGATTTTTCTCCGCTTCGGCAATGGTTTGACTTTTATCGGTTTTTTCTATCTCCGCACCGCATCTATCGCAAAAGAATTTCGCCGCCATAATTCACCTCCAAAGCAAACTACTCCCGATGGTAACCCATGGATGCCATCGTGTCAAATAACGCTCAAACAAAAACGGCGAGGTGTTATCTCGCCGCTAATTATCAAAAATCATCTACTATCAAGGAACCGGGTCGCATATGAACCAGGAATCTGGCTTTACCAACGGCACGTATAATCTGGTGGATTCGCCTCCGAAATAGAGCCACTTATAGTCATTATCGCTGCGCACGGCGATTACAGTTTGCGTTGAGACGATTTCCGGTACTGCATTCGTAAGAATAACGACCGTTTTTCCCCCGTACAGTTCAAGTGAAATCGCGAAGTCCTGTAAAATTTGCGTAAGCAGAGAGAGGAGTATTCTTTGCGCCGGAAACAAAACTTTTATTCTTTTTTCACAGTTATTCTTAAAAGTATAGACGAAAACATACGCGTTTACGGCATCGCGCTTGGCAGGCGCGATTCTATAAACCTCCGATGTCGCGCTGAATTCTACGCCCTCCGACTTGTACGAAAACTTGAGCTGTTCAAATTCCGTACCTTCTTTCCGCGCTTCGCGCTCTATTTGCGCGGCTTCCGCAGCGGCCGCGTATCCGAACACGAGCGACAAGCACAGCGCGGCGACCAAAACCTTGGATGGAATCCTCATGCGCCTCCTCCTTGCGACAAGACAAAGGACTGTAAGCAAAGTAGCAAGCAAATCCGAGGAAGTCAACCCCGTTAGAGATCTCGCAACACCAATCGAAAGGGCGAGGAAATTTCCTCGCCCGCACGTTAAACCGCTTCTTGTTCTTGGGGCTGTGGGGCCCGCCGCTTTCCGATTTTTTGATTCTCCAAAAGCTTCTCTGTGGGAAATACAACCAAGTCACCCTTGATCCACTTCTCGCGCAAATAGCCGTTTTGAATAAGCAACCCGATGCACCACCCGCCGCCTGATCTTTCTGCAAGCTGCCACAATTCTAGTTTTTTCACCCCAACAAGGCTGATTGACCTATCTCCGCTCACTCTCACCAGAACCAGAATTTTAGCGACAAGCCCGTCCATCTCCGGCCACTCCAAGTTGGACCTTCGCTCGCCGTCGCATTTCCAAATGTCATATTTTTCGTTCAGCTCCCTGACTTTTTCGTCAATATAAACTTTGCTGAAAATGGTCTTGATGATTACTTCTTTTCCCTGCCCATCTATCCACATCTCAACGCCGCTCGCTTCCTCCTGCATAATTCCCTCCACGACAAGATTCTATCCAGATGATATGTGGGCGCGCGGGTGGTGTCAATCGTATATGCGTCGGTTTTTGTCACGGGCTCAATCCGCTCAAAGCCACCTTTTCGCGGCTTGCCCCGTGGAAAATTGCATAGCAATTTTCTTTACGGGGTTGCGGGGGCGTTGCGCAAAGCGAGCATAACGCAGGCAACGTAAACCCATTAAGCCAAGCAACTCCGCGGCATACCGGCACAGCAGGGAGAGTAGCATACGACGTCAGAATCCGTTATAATAATAGAACACCGCCGAGCATTTCTTTGTATCGAGTTTATTCGTTTAGGAGCAGCAAAAATAAATTAAAGTGGCAAAGTAATTGCAATGAGAACATTCGCATTTATGGACGCTTCAAATCTTTTCTATGGTGGCGAGAAAAGTTTGGGCTGGAAAGTAGATTATCGTGGATTGATCCGCTATCTGGAGCAGAAATACGGGGTGAGTAATGTATTTTATTTTGCCGGGGTAGAAATTCACGGTTTCCCCTTTGATTATCAAACTAATGATACAGTGCCGTTAAAACCCCTTGAAAATCATCTACTCAATCTTCTCAAGAACGACAACGAAAAGAAACTAAACGAGGCAGAGCTTCTGCTAATTGGAAGACATCTCCAGCGAGTAAAATTTTACATGCGACTTCAAAGCTTTGATTATCAACTCCATTTAAAACCCGTAAAACTATATGATCAAGAAGATGGTTCTACTAAACGGAAAGCAAATTGTGATGTTGATATGACATTCCAACTGATGAAGGAAAAAAATAATTTTGATAGAGTGGTAGTGCTTTCTGGCGACGGGGACTTCCTACCGGTGCTAAAACACCTTAGAGAAGTTCATAAAGAAGTTATCGTGTTGAGCAGGAGCGAGAGAACGGCGAAAGAAATAAGGCAATTTGCCGGGAGTAATTTTAGGGACTTCCAATATCTCAAGAATATGCTGAAGATGGGATAAAAAAGAAAGGCACCCATCTAGGATGCCTTCCACGTTTAGTGCTTTCATTATAGCAAGCCGATTTATGAAAAGTCAATAGAGTGTGGATAAGTGATGGCGGGAAACAAGGAAAATCAAGCCAAAACGACCTTTGGGGGCGCTATTGACATACCCCGCCCCTACACAGAATTTTAGAGTGATTCAGATTGCCCCACCCTGCAACAGGAATATATTTACATCCCAGATTTAAGACTGTGAGCTTAATTCCGTTGCGAAGACCATCTTAATTTTTGAATAGTTTCTGTTCTTAGCCTTGCTTCTCTAATTACTCCATTGTTTAAACCAAAACCATACATTGCAATAAATTCTTCAATAAGGATTGGTTCCCATTTATATTTTTCTAAATTTTCTATTATCGTGTTTATTTTTGGGGGACCCGACACTAAACGGCTAATAACTCCTTCCAAATTTTTAACTTCACCATTTTCAATCATTCGTATAAATTTTATGGGTCGGTATCTGCATACTGTTGTATTTTGTTTAATTACTTCTTTAACTGCTTGTTTTAATGTCATATCTTTAATGATATTTATACTTAATATGCCTAATTTTACCCCACCCCGCTGCTCACTATAAACAAAAACTTTGTGCTGCTACGTGCCTGCCGCGTACGCTACGGACTGGATATTGATCGGGATCGTGCTCGCGACAAGACCGAGACCTGAA
>Ga0315291_10010027_pt1 | contig 11607 bp, 6 predicted proteins | sample YL17G12_20_MG_FD_203070 | JGI IMG/M metagenome (GOLD analysis project Ga0315291, IMG submission 203070) | Sediment microbial communities from Yellowstone Lake, YNP, Wyoming, USA - YL17G12_20 | ecosystem: Environmental > Aquatic > Freshwater > Lake > Sediment | place: USA: Wyoming | collected...
AAATGTTCTACAAGTTCTCTTCATCCCTTAGTTTTGCAAAATCCTGGATACAAAAATTCCTCAAACCATCATCATTCACTACATCGAGTTGATTCGAAAATCATTTAGTCAAAGACTATAATTGAAATGTTAAACAAATCTGGTGCTCCACTGGAAATGAAAACAGCCCATATTCTTGAGTCTAAGGGATATGAAGTACAACCTGGATATTATAATCTTAATGAGGAAGAAGATGTTACAAGAGAAATAGATGTTATTGGAATTCTAGATTCATCACCCTCTTTTGATATTGATGGCACACATATAATCCTTGAAACAGAATTCGATATTGAATGTAAGAATATGGAAGATTTCCATTTCTTTTCATTCCCATCATTATTTTATGACGGCTCACCTGATAGAACATCACATTTGGTTAATGGGTATCATTTACATTTTTGGGGAGGAGCATTATCAGATTTTTTTTGTTCAAAACGTGTTAGTTTAGTAACAAAAGATAACAAAAAATATGAAGGTGATCAAAAAATTTATGAAGCATTAATACAATTAAAAACAGGAGTTTTGGGACGTTTTCAATTATGGAAGGAAATTATAAATGAAGATTATAACCATCAAACAAGAAAGTCCGAATTAATGAAAATTTGGAGAGGATATCCTGATAAAGAAAAATATTATTATCATAATAAAATGGTCCCTGTAATAGGTTCGGATAAATTCTTAAAAGATCATAAACATATGTGGAAGGAAGAAAAATTTGATTGCTTAATTCTTCATATTTTGGAACCTGTAATTGTGATTAATACAGAAGTTAATAAAGTAAAAATTGAAGATTTGAAAGTCGAAGATTATGAAAGAATAGGTTTTCTAAATTACTGTGCTAACTTTAAACAGAATTCCATTTTATGTAAGTACGGTGCAGGTTTACAGAAACCCGTAGGAATATCTGAAATAGAGAGTTTACCTAAATATATTGAAAAAACTGAAAATATCCATAAAAAAATGTTTGCAGAGCTAGAGAAAGAATTAAAAAATAATCCGGAGAGAATAATAGCTGAATTTATATTTGGTCAAGGTGAAACATTGATTCATTAGTATTTCAACATTAGGTTTTAAATCAGTTGTACTCTTCTCTTCGATTTGCACTTTGCTGAAGTTTTTTTTAAAAAAAAATGAAATTTGGATATGAGTAAATTCTCTTAGCAATACAAATATGAATTTCTAACCTTGTACTGATTGGCCTATTCCTCTTGACACATATCAAACCAAAACCATTAAAACAAGGTATTGAATATTCGGCATACCAAATTGGCCACATAACAACGATTTTGGCCATATAACACGTTTCACCTCAACAGGAGGAAGGGCGGGTAACAAAGTGGCTATGTGGCGGACTGCAGATCCGCCTACGAGGGTTCAAATCCCTCCCCGCCCTCTAACAAAAAAAGTCTGGGAGAAAATACTATGATAAGAAAGAAACACTACGTCGAAGTCTCAATCATAATTTGTATCTTATATAGTGTAGTAATACTACCAATAAATCAACCATTGAGAGCAGAACCATCAGGAGTACTCCTCATCAATGAAGTGATGTACCACCCTATTGAAAATGAAAATACAAACGAATGGATTGAATTGTATAACCCGACCTCGGAGCCTCTTGATGTTTTAGGCTGGATGATTGCCGATGAAAAAGAAACAGACACCCTCCAAGCGGATAGCATCCATGGCGATGGCACCACCAGCATCCCACCAGGCGGTTATGCGATCATCACCGACAAAGGAACAACCATCTATGAGACTTACACTGTTGCTGACAACGCAGTACGATTATCTGTTGATGACAGTACCCTCTGTGGATACGGGTTGAACAATCAAAAAGAAAAAATCATACTCATAGACCCAATAGGTACCCCTATCGATGCGATAGAATGGGGAGAGGACTACGACGACGTTCCCGGTACCCCTATCTCGAGTGTTGCAGAAGGTAACTCCCTCGCGCGATATCAAGAAACCGATAAGGACGATTCTTCTCTGGATTTTTTTGAGTGCAACACTCCAACACCAGGGGGTGAAAACATCCAAGCTATTCAAGACGACCAATCAGATGGTTCTGCGTCTGAAGAAAACACCGGATGCAGCTCACCCTCTGTGCTTATTGTTGAACTGTATTATGATACCCATCCGAACATCAATGCCGAATACGTTCGCCTGTTGAATCCAACAAACAAGTCGGTGGATGTCTCTGGATGGTACCTCACCGACGAGCCATGGAAAGAACCTGATGATCAGCCTAAAATACTCTTCCCGGAACACACTCTTATGCCACCGAATACATCGTGGTATATCACAAAAAACGCAACCGCCTTCCTCTGGGAAACCGCAACGCTCCCTGATTTTGAATACGCGGTTGACTCCCAACCTCTGGTCGCTCAACTCCTCACCTATAGAACCGTCACATACAGCAACACCGGCGGCCTAGTCGGATTGTACACTGCATCACAAATTCTCATCGATCTTGTCATCTACGGCACCACTGATCATTATATCTCCTGCTGGGAAGGACCATCGATCCCCTCCTTAGGACAAGGAGGAATCCTCAAACGAAACAGTATCAACGGAAAACCGGTTGATACCAATACCGCGTCTGACTGGGTCCATCCTCGAATCTACCACATCGGACAGTCGGATTTCCCTCTTCAAACATTTACATCCACTGGGGAGATAACCACCTTCGTCTCACCGGACAATAGTTATGAAACGATTACAAGTGAATTACGTAACGCACGCCGTTCCATTGATATGAATATGTATGAATTCACTAACCCGTTCCTCTACAAAGAATTAGTCGACGCGCTCAAACGAAACGTCACGGTCCGCTTGTTCATGGAAGGCTCCCCCATCGGGGGCATCGACGACCGAGAGAAATACATACTCAGCAGCCTCGCCTCTAACGGTGGTCTTATTCGTTTCATTGTCAGCGACCAAGAAAACCATGTGAACGCGAGATACCAATTCGACCATGCGAAATATCTTCTTATCGACAACGAAACCGTGATTGTCGAAAGCTGTAACTGGGCGAAAACCGGGGTCCCAAAAAACACGACGTATGGCAACCGAGAATGGGGCATCATCGTACGAAACAAAGAGGTAGCAGCAAATTTCTATCAAGTGTTCCAGGATGACTGGAACCTACAACACTCAGACAGTTACCCAATCGAAGCAATGAATTTTACGATTCCACCAGGTTTTTCACTGGATTACGAGACTCCGACCGGTTCCTACATTCCACAATTCACTGCAAAAACAATCACAGAACCATATACCATTACACCTCTTTTCTCTCCAGATACCAGTGAGCAAGCTATCCTTGATGCGATTGATTCCGCAACAACCACTATCTATGTGCAACAACTCTACATCTACAAAGACTGGGAGGAAACACTCAGCCCGTTTGTGGAACACCTCGCCAACAAATCACAACAGGGTGTCATCGTGAAAATCATCCTTGATTATAACCTTGCCTATGAAGGAACTACCGATGTGCTTAATGAAACTAAACAGTACCTGGAAGCATACGGCGTGAAAGTGAAATTCATTTCTAGCGAATGGTCTCCTTTTACCACGGTACATAATAAAGGAATGATCATCGATAATACCACCGTCCTTATTTCGAGCATCAACTGGAATGAACAGTCTGTTCGAAAAAACCGTGAGGCAGGAATCCTTCTTGAAAACCAAGAAGCGGCCACCTATTACGCGACCGTGTTCCTCTCTGACTGGAACCTTGACATCCACAAGACTAAAGCTTCTGATTTCTCGTGGGCAGACTATAAAAACCTGTTGCTTATTGCCCTAGTGATTGGCATCGTTTTGGCCCTTATCATACGTGACTGGAGAAAACGAAAATGGAAATAGTCGTTCTTCAACCATCGTTGATTTCCCTGGTTGCTATCGCAATCATGATTGGGACTGTTGTCGTTGCATACCTTAAAAAGATAACGATAACCTACGCGATTATCATCGCAAATTTCCTGGTGTTTTTCCTCACGATTTTTTTCTCAGATGAGATTATCGGTGAATTAGGATTCAAATCGGCGTATCTTTCTCCAGAGCTTTTTCCCCAGATGTATACGATTCTGACATCGATGTTTGTCCATAGTGGGTTTTTACATATCCTGGGAAATATGTTTATTTTTTTCTTTATGGGGATCGCGTTTGAACAGCGGATCGGCAGGAAGAAATTTTTGATCATCTATCTCATCACTGGAATATGTGCTGCGTTGGCACAAACATTCGTCAAATGGGGATCACCGCTTCTCTTGGTTGGCGCGTCTGGTGCGATTTTTGGAATCCTAGGGGCGTTTGCGTTTTCATACCCACGTGATGAGGTTGTGATGCCGGTCCCTGTTGGCATTATGTTTATCATGCGCATCAAAGTGATTTATGCAACTATCTTGTTTGCTGCCTTAGAAACCATAATCGTTGTTTGGGAAGTCCAGGATAGCACCGCCCATTTCGCGCACCTTGGAGGACTCGCGAGTGGTGTTATTCTCGCTGCAATGCTTATCGGGAAAAAAGCAGAGAGGACAAAGCAAGCAAATACTGCGGGATCGCTTGATTATATGCAGATTAAAAAATCGGATACCATTAATTTTTCGCATTTAAAGGAACTTGTCAAAACCCCTGAGTTGAAGAAAATATTACAGCACGTTGAAAAGGAAAACGTCCTGCAAGCGCGAGACATGTGGCTTGAGCATTTTTTGGAGAAAGTAACCTGCCCTGTATGCAATAAACCGTTGAAACATTTTGATAGGAAGATTTGGTGCGAGCAGGAACATTTCCGGACCGACTATTAGAGACTAAGCCCGACGAGTGTCCCGAAAAACATGTAACTGGAAATGAGATAGCCAAGGATAGCCCCGCTGCAAAGCAGTGGGAGCCCTGCTTGTGGTTTTCCTTTGATGACAAACGTCATAAGAGCCGCAAACCCCACGAGTGTTCCTGCAAGGACAGACAACGCAACAGGGAGACCATTGGGTACGGTAGTATAGACAGTAGCGACAAGGATTCCTGGCATGACCACATCCCCAAGTCCCATGAAGAATGCCTCACGTTCTTCCCCGTCTTTGAGTTTCTCTTTCAAGCGTTTGGTTTCTTTCAGAAGCGAGTAGTGTCTGATTTTTGGGACAACCAGAAGCACCGGCAGTTTGAGGTCCATCACGGTGTCTGCAAGATCAATCATATGTTTTGTTTTATACACCGAAATCGCATCGTAGATTGCTAATCCTATAAGCAAGATGAGGACGAGCAGAATGCTGAGCGATATGCCGAACAAGGCGACCGCGCCTGCCCCTATGATGATGCCGCAGAGGTCAATGACGTACCATTCCGGATATTTCACGAGAACAAGAACAAGACACGAAGCTAAGATGATCGATAGAAGAACCGTTACTACCCAGTTGGATATAACAAGAGAAAACAGGGGAAGAAAGATATAAAAAGACGTGTACCCGACCGCGAATAAAATAATGAGCTGAATCAGTCGTTTCTTCCAGAATTTCGCAATCAACAAGATAATGATGGTCATGCTAAGGACCGTGACAAATACCCAGACCAGGTTCATCGGGTTATCCGCTTGTTCAAAGACTTCCATCCCTGCACCAATGAAAATATGCGAAAGAAGCAGTGCAAAGCCGTTAATGATTATGAAAAAACATCCCATGAAAAAAATAGGCAATAACTCTTTTTTTCCTTTTTCTCTTGGTTCATCCATTTTGAAGCAAGAATGAATTTCGTCTATTTATAGAGTGCTATTTTTTGGTTAAATTCGAAAAAAAGTTATATTATAAAATATCCTTATACATATCCACTAATATTTATTTATATATATCTTTCTTATGAGGATGACGTTCGTTTTTTTTTCAAATATTTTTTCACCATTTCAAGTGCACACAGGTTCCCACACATCGAACACGCTTTCGTGTCCTCAGAGGGCGACCGTTTCGCCCGGTACTCTTTTGCTTTCGCAGGATCAATACAAAGCTCAAACATTTTCTTCCAGTCAAGAGCTTCCCGAGCGGTACTAAAGGTCCTATCGATATCTCGATCAATCCCTTTCGCGAGATCAGCAGCATGTGCAGCAATCCGCGTCGCAACCACACCATCCCGGACATCGTTCTTATCCGGGAGACAGAGATGCTCTGCCGGCGTCACATAACAGAGAAAATCAGCACCGCAAAAACCAGCAAATGCCCCTCCTATACCACCGACAAAATGATCATACCCTGGAGCAATATCGGTCACTAACGGACCGAGAACAAAATACGGGGCATCCTTCGTCACGGTTTTCATCACCTGGATGTTCGCTTGAATATCAGAGAGCGGCATATGACCGGGGCCTTCCACCATCGTCTGTACCCCGAACTTCCGTGCTTTTTCAACGAGCTCCCCGATAATGAGCAACTCCTGGAATTTCGCCCGATCATTCGAATCAAACAACGCACCGGACCGCATCCCATCACCAAGTGAAAGTGTCAAATCATAACCCTTTGCAATCTCTAAAAGATAGTCGAAGTTCTTGTACAAAGGGTTCTCCTGATCATGATGAAGGATCCATGCCATATGAAACGATCCACCGCGAGAAACCATGGGAATGAGTCGCTTTTGTTTTCGCAGACGCTCCACGCTTTCTTTGGTAATCCCCACATGGACCACCGCGAAATCAACACCCTGTTTCGCCTGGGATTCAACCATGGAAAACATATCATCCTCAGTCATATCAACAATCGAGCCACGCTTCTCGATTGCCTCAATCCCAGCCTGATAAATAGGAACAGTACCAAAAGGAACCGCCACTGTTTTCAACAAAGCACGACGAATCTTGTCAAGATCGCCACCTGTCGATAAATCCATCACCGCATGAGCACCAGCACCAACAGCAATCCGAGCTTTCTCAATTTCCTCCTTCAAACTACAATGCTCCCGCGACGTCCCAATATTTGCATTTACCTTAACCCGCAAACCTTTCCCGATCCCCAGTGAACTTGGTGCATGAATCGGATTCCACGGAATGACAATCTGACCAGCAGCGACACCTTTCCGAACCACATCGAGTGCAATCTTCTCGCACCGAGCAACATCCTTCATCTGCAGAGTTGTTTTCCCCCGTTTCGCCTCAGATATTTGTGTCATTCCAAACACCTAATGATTTCATCATATTAATACTTTCAATAGGACGATTTATTTGCAGATCATCAAACGAGACAACCCTTAAACCATAACGCTAAAAACATCATGACATATACAGAGTCTTGAAATATTTTTGTGGGCGTGGCAATGAAATCAATTCTCAAACTCTTCTCCGATCATGGGACGTTCGTCCAACCAGACGCACTCCAATATATTTCCTCAAAAGAAAACCCGGATGATTTTGCTACCTTTCTCATTAACAGCCTGAGAGAATACCCGTTGTTCCTCGCTGTTGAAACCATCAAAAACATCGAAGAATCAACACAACAACTCAAAGAAAAACCAGCACCAAAACCAGTGATCCCCCCCTCAGCACCACCCACGCCCCCTGTTGAAAAAACGATCGAGAAAGAGTTCCAAAAAAAGATGCTTTCAAAAATTTACAGCGAATCCACCTTTGCCAAAGAAACGAGCGACGAGGAAGACGAAGAAGAAACAGAAGAGGACGAGAAACCCACAGAAGAAAAAAAACCAATGCAACCCATCGAGATAAAAACAGTTAAAGGCTGGAAACCACTCGCCAGAGACTACGAATCAGAAGTACGCATCATCAACGACATCACCGGAAAACGAACAAGCGAGGGAACCACCCAAGACTTCGTCAGTTTATTCAAAGACAGATACCAAGCGATACGAAAAATCCTCTGCAGCCAACGACGAGAAATCGCACAATACATCCCTATCAACCGCATTCGAAAAACAATGACCGATATTCAACTCATCGGCATCGTAAAAAACGTGAAAACAACACATAACGGACACCGACTCATCGAAATCGAAGACGACACTGGTTCTGCAACCCTCATGGCGCTGAAAACAAACACGGAAACAATGCAACAGGCAAATGAAATCATGCTCGATGAAGTGATCGGTGTCGTAGGAAAAATCAGTAAAACCGGTGACCTGATCATTGTTCAAAACATTATCTACCCGGATATAAAACTCCACCATGAACGCAAACGAACAGAATCCCCCCTCTGCGTCGCGTTTCTCTCCGATGTTCACATGGGGAGCAATATGTTCATGGAATCAGAATGGAACATGTTCCTCCGCTGGATCAACGGGGACCTTGGGAACTCCCGACAACGAGACGTCGCAAGCAAACTCAAATATCTCGTGTTACCCGGCGATCTTGTCGACGGCATCGGCATTTACCCAAACCAGGAAAAAGAACTCACCATCAGTAATATCTACGAACAATATCAAGCACTCGCAAAGCAGTTCGAATACATCCCTGATCATATCACGGTCATCCTCCAACCAGGGAACCATGATGCCGTACGACCAGCAGAGCCACAGCCCGCGTTTGAAAAAGAGATTCGCGATCTGTTCTCAGGAAAAGAATTTATTTTCATCGGAAACCCCAGTTATTTCTCCCTTCATGGAATTGAGATCCTCTCGTATCATGGTCAAAGCCTGTTAGATTATTCAACGAACATCCAATCACTCAACTACAACGAGCCAACCGAGGTCATGAAAATCATGCTCAAGAAACGACATCTTTCACCAACCTATGGGGGGTACACGCCGCTTGCCCCAGAGCATGAGGACTATATGCTCATCAGTCAAGTCCCTGATATCTTTGTGACCGGACATGTTCACACCTCCTTTATCGACAACTACCGGGGAGTAACGCTCATTAACGCGTCGAGCTGGCAGTCGCAGACCTCCTATCAAAAGATGATGAATTTCGTTCCCGATTCCGGAAAACTCCCCATCGTAGATCTGAAAACCGGGAACGCCACGACCATGGATTTCAGCAAAGCATCTGCATGACCCAAGAAAAAAACATCTGTCTTTTTTGAGTAAGAATACAAAACTTTAAGTGAGTTTGCGCCATGTAGAATTTGTTTATTTTCAGAGCATGAGAAACATGGATGGGGAGTTATCCAGAGATATCGCTGCAAGCCCGGCTATGCGCGCGTATTTTAACCAGCTTCAGCACGATATCGACGCCTGCTACAAAATAGCAAATGCCGCACGAAAAACAGGCTATGACCCAGAAACTACCGTAGAAATTCCCCAAGCTCTCGATCTCGCTTCACGTGTAGAACAACTGGTAGGACCAGAAGGGATAGCACCGAAAATCCGTGAAGCAACAAAACGGATTGGAAACCGGGAATTAGTCTCACTGGAAATCGCGCGAATGATCGTCGATAAGAAAACCTATACTTTTAATAGCATCGAAAAAGCACTTGATCAAGCGGTACGAACAGGACTTGCCATTCTCACCGAAGGAGTCTTGGTTGCCCCGCTGGAGGGCATCGCAGAGGTACGACTCGGGCGGAACAACGACGGGACCAATTATGTTGACCTGTATTTTTCAGGACCTATCAGAAGTGCGGGAGGAACCGGTCAAGCAATGAGCGTGCTTATTGCTGATGTGATACGACGTGACCTCGGTATTGGCAGCTATGTAGCAACACAAGGAGAAATCGAGCGGTTAAAAGAAGAAATCCCGTTGTATAAAAGAGTTCAGCATTTACAATACCTCCCTTCTGTCGATGAAATTGATCTGATTATGAAAAACTGCCCAGTCTGTATCAATGGTGAAGGAACCGAAGATGAAGAAGTCGCCGGATACCGGGATTTACCACGGGTTGGAACAAACCGACTGCGAGGAGGAGCATGTCTCGTTATCGCAGAAGGACTCTGTTTGAAAGCACCGAAAATCTACAAACACATAAAAAAAATGAAGTTAAAAGGATGGGAATTCCTCGAGACGTTTGTAAGTAAGGGAACGGATCTCACAAATGATACGGGAGCTATCCCAACGATACCTCCGTCCTCGAAGTATATCGGTGAAGTAATCGCAGGACGACCAGTATTTTCGCATCCATCAAGGGTAGGGGGATTTCGCCTCCGCTACGGACGGGCACGCACCGCTGGGCTTGCGTCCACCGCGATTAACCCAGCAACCATGTTTCTGCTGGATAGTTTCATCACCGTAGGAACCCAGATGAAAACAGAGCGACCAGGGAAAGGAACCATTGGAACCCCCTGCGATCAGATCGAAGGCCCGATCGTATTACTCCAAAACGGGGATCTCATTCAGATTAACGATGTGAAAAATATCCGCAGTGATGTAAAAAAAATCATTGATCTTGGTGAAATCCTCATCCCCTTTGGGGAATTTATCGAGAATAACGCGCTGCTCCCTGATGCATCGTATGTGTATGAATGGTGGGTGCAGGAACTCCAACAAGCAGTTGCCATTACCCCAACGAGTTTTGCCACCAGCGATGTATGTGAAGCAGACCTTCGACTTCAACAGAAAATCGACGAGGATTATGGACGACACGTTGATGTGCATCATCCCTTACCACAGGAGGCGTTCGCACTCGCAGAACGATATCATGTCCCCTTACATCCTGATTATAACCTCTTCTGGCATGATCTCCCCATAGACGATGTCGTAAAACTAATAACCTACGTAAAAGAACACGGAAAACTCCTGCTCGAGAATGAAGAGCAGCTTTTCCTTCCGAACAACCCAGAGATTAAAAACATCCTCATTGAACTCGGTGCGCTCCACAAAGTCCGAGAAGGATCGTTTCTGTTCGATCACTATACATACCCGCTGATCCGCTGTTGCGGCCTTGACATCAAGCAAGGACAGCTCGTACCAACAGACTGGTGGGTTCTGCCTACAAAAGGAGAAACAACGTTATCCTTCGTATCAAAACTCGCAGGAGTACAGATACGCGCTCGTGGGCCGTTCCGCATCGGAACACGTATGGGGCGACCAGAAAAAGCATCCCCTCGAAAGATGCGGCCACCACCACATGTCCTCTTCCCGCTTGGGGATTATGGGGGAAACCAACGACTGGTGAAGACCGCTGCGGAGAATGTTACCATCGAAGTTGAGGTAGGGAAACGACGATGCACGAAATGTGATAAAACCACATTCCATCTGGTCTGCACCTGTGGCGCTCATACCGAAGTACTTGAAGGAAAACTAGAGAAGCAGATGATTAATCTGTCCGAGGAACTTGAGAGAGCACAGAAAAATGTCAAGGAGCATATCCTTCCAGAGACGATCAAAGGCGTTATAGGAACGATTTCGAAACACAAAACCCCGGAGCCTCTGGAGAAAGGGATTCTGCGTGCAAAACATAATGTCTACGTGTTTAAGGATGGGACGATCCGGTTTGATATGACGGATGCACCATTGACACATTTCAAACCAAAAGAAATCGGTGTCCCGCTGAAAAAAGTTAGGGAACTTGGGTACACAAAAGACTATCTGGGCAAGGAGTTGGAAAACGAGGACCAGATCTGTGAACTGAAAGTGCAGGATGTCGTCGTCAGCACCGCGTGTGCCGATTATTTTATACAAGTATCAAAATTTATTGATGA
>Ga0315291_10010028_pt1 | contig 11607 bp, 8 predicted proteins | sample YL17G12_20_MG_FD_203070 | JGI IMG/M metagenome (GOLD analysis project Ga0315291, IMG submission 203070) | Sediment microbial communities from Yellowstone Lake, YNP, Wyoming, USA - YL17G12_20 | ecosystem: Environmental > Aquatic > Freshwater > Lake > Sediment | place: USA: Wyoming | collected...
AATTCCAGTCGCGAGATGCAAGCATCAGCATCACGACGCGCCGCAGCTGCTGCGGCTGCTCTCGCCGCCGCTGCCGCTGCTGCTGCTGCTACGAAAGCGGGAGCGATGGCTGCTACTCGAGGGGTCAAAACGATGGCGGCGTCGAGCAGCAGATGTCACTTCCTCCTCGACGCGGCCTCCCGCCGCTCGCGCTGGATCCACTCCGTCGCGGCAGCCTCAGCTGCGGCTTCGACATCAGTCAACGAACGCCACGTGTGGGCAGGTGCAGGTGAGGAAGCGTGAAAATTTCGATGAGCAGAACGAATTGAAGAAATCTAGCCACCAACCTGAAAAAACTCAACCTCAAAAACCTTTCCTCTCTCTCCCTCTCGCCCTCTCTCTCTCCGCTTCTTCCCTCTCTCTCTTGGTCTCCAGCGTCCTTCCTCGCAGGGGCAGCGGCCGCAGCCTGGACGTTCAGGGACAAGAGCGAGGAGAAAGAAGAAAAGGAAGCGGTTCCTTCTCCCGCTGCTCCTGCCTCTGCTGCCGTTGCCGCCCCCTCCGCTCCCGCAGTCTCCGCCTCTTCCGATGACGGCGACGGCGACGACGACCGGCAGACCATCACCAACTGGTCCGGAACGCACGAGATCCGTCCGATCTCGGTGATGACCCCGGAGACCGTGGAAGAGCTCGAGCAAATGATCGCGGAAGCTCACAAAGAAGCAGCGGCAGCAGTGGCAGCAGGAGCAGCAGCGTCTTCTCCTCCTGCTTCTTCTTCTCCTCCGCAACCTCCTCCCCACCGCAAAGTTCGCTGCGTCGGCTCGGCCCTGTCCCCCAACGGTCTCGCCTTCGAGGAGCGCGGTATGATCTCCCTTTCCTTGCTCGACCGCATCCTCGAGATCGACGAAACGAAGAAAACGGTCCGAGTCGAGGGAGGGGCCCGGGTCCAAGCCGTCGCCGACGCCTTGAGGCTGAAAGGGCTGACTCTCCCGGTCTACGCCTCGATCCGCGAGCAGAGCATCGGAGGGTACGTCCAGGCCGGGGTCCACGGCACCGGAGCGAAGATCGGGCCGGCCGACGAGTTCGTTTCACGGTTGAGGCTCGTGACGCCCGCCGAGGGCACGCTCGACCTCTCCGACGGCAGCGACGGGGAGCCGCAGCCCGAGGAGGGGGACCTTTCGCTGTTCTTCCTCGCCCGCGTCGGGCTGGGAGCGTTGGGCGCCGTCGCCGAGGCCACGATCCGCTGCGACCCGCTGACGTGGCTCGAAGAAAAGACCTTTGTCCTGACGCGGGACGAGGCCGCCGCGCAAAAGGAAGAATTAGTAAGGAAGCACCGGCACGTGCGGTTCATGTGGATCCCGCACGCGGACGCCGTCGTGGTCGTCGCGCTCGACGAGGCGGAACCTCCGCCGGCTTCGAAGGGGGGAAACGCAGAGAAGGCGAGAGCGGGGGAGGAGGAGGCGGAAGGAGCGACGGAGGCGGACGCCTCCGCCGCCGCCGCCGCCCGCGCGCCGTTCGAGGCCCTCCTGCCCGAAGCCCGGAGGCGCCGCGCCGCGTTCTCCTCTTCCTCTTCTTCCTCTTCCTCGTCGTCGTCCTCGTCCTCGTCCTCGTTCGAGGATAACTCGGACTCCCTCGACGACCTCTCCCCGATGATCCTCCGGCAGTGGCTCCTCTCCTCCTCGCCGCTTGACGCTGCCTGGGTCTCCGAGGTCGCCGCCGCTGAGGCCGAGCACTGGCGGCGGAGCTCGAGCCCTTCGGACGCGACGAAAAAGAGGCAAGGGTGGTCTGACGAGATGCTTGGCTTCGACTGCGCGGGGGCGCAGTGGGTCCTCGAGGTCGCCATGCCCGCGGGGACCCTGGAGGAACAGAGCGGGAACGAGATGGGGTTCATGCGGGAGCTGCTGGCGCGTATCGAAGGAGGGGAGGGCGGCGGCGGCGGTGGCGAGAAAATCCCGGCGCACGCCCCGATAGAGCAGCGCTGGACCTCCGGCTCCCGCTCCGCGCTCTCGCCCGTCGCCCCGTCGGGCGGGAGCGGGAGCGGGAGCGGCGCCGCGAGCGCGGAGCTCCACAGCTGGGTCGGCATCATCCTCTACCTGCCCGAGGACGAGGCGTCGAGCCGGGAGTGGAGGCCCGCCGTCGACGCCGCGTTCCGAGAGTACTCCCGAATCGTCGAGCGGGACCTCGGGCCGAAGCACGGGGCGACGGAGCACTGGGCCAAGGTGGAGCCGGGCCGCTACGTCGACGGCGAGGGCGCGGAGGGCGGCGCCTCTGGAAGCAACAACGCCCCGCTGGAGGAGAAGCGGAGGCAGCTCGAGCGGCGCTTTGGCCGGGGGAACGTCGCCAAGTTCGCCGAGGCGAGGAGGAGGCTGGACCCGTATAACGTGATGGGAGGGAGCGTGGTCGATGCGCTGTTCCCGCACCCGAACGAAAAAGAGGGAAAGTGAAAGAGAGAGAGAGGCACACGAATTCTTTTGAACTTGAAATCACTTGCAAAATTTTCTTCTTCTTCTTCTTCTACCTCACTTCGCCGCCGCTCGCGCTCCCTTGCTCGTCTTCCTCTTCTTCGTCGTCGTCATCGTCGTCGTCGTCGAGAACCATCACCCCGACGACATCGACGACCACGTCCCCTCCTCCAACACCGGCAGCAGCAGCAGCAGCAGAGGGAACGAGCGCCACTCGCACCCTCCTCCCTTCCAGCGCCGCCGCCTTGGCCGCCCTGGCCTTGGGCGCCCACGCCACAAACTCCGAGGGCACGCAGCCCAGCAGCGACGCCGCGGCCGCCCCCTCCGCGCGCGCCGTCGCCGCCGCCCCCTCCTCCCCGTCCAGCTTGAGGTCGAGCTCGAGGCTCAGGGCCACCCCGGAGGCGGAACAGTCCTCGCCGCAGAAGTCGCAGCTCCAGAGGAACCCGGCGTCGTCGGCGGCCGCCTCTGCCGCCGCCGCCGGCGTCGTCGGAGGCTGCTGCTGCCTCTTCTTCTTGCCGGTGCTGCAGCCACCGACGCCGCCTTTCGCGGGGCCCGGGGTCGGCGCAGGGACGGAGAGTACGAGGCTGCCCTGCGCTGCTGCCGCGGGAGGAGCAGGAGCAGCAGTAGGGGCGGCGGCGACGGCAGCAGCCGGCTCCTCCCTCCCGCCGTCGCCGCCGCTCCTCCTCTCCGAAACGTCAAAGTCTATTTCTTCCCCTTCTCCTCCCTCTTCGTCCATCATCATCATCATCTCTGCCATCGCGGAAGGGTCGAGGGCCGACCTCCGCAGCGGCCTGCCGCAGCTCGAGTGCGCCCGCCTGACGGCGACGGCCGGGGCCGCGGCGACGACGGCGTCGACGAGGGCGCAGCAGTGAGATTTTTCCCCTCCTTCCTCCTCCTTCGACTTCGACGAGAGGAGCTGCTCCAGCGCGCTCTCGAGCGTGACGAGCCCCGGAACCGCCAAGGAGGGCGAAGCGAGCAGGGCCGGGAGGCGCGGCAGTGACTGGAAGGCGCACCGGCTCGCAGGCACGACGACGAACGAAAAAACATTGGTTCCCTCTCCTCCGTTCTCCTTCCTCTCCACAGAGGCCCTCGCCGCGGTCGCCACGACGACCTCCCCCCGTCTCGCTGCCCAGGCAGACCTCGGGGCTGTCGCGGAGGGCAGGCGGAGCTCGACGGTGGCCCCGGAGCCGTCGTCGAGGGCCAGGACGAGGTCGCGCTCTTTGTGGTTTCCGCCGCTGGAATGAAAGGCGGCGGCGCCGCCGCCGGCTCGCGTCTGCTGCTGCCTCGCTGCTTTCCTCCCCGCCGCCCCCCCCCGAGAGGAGGCGGCCGCCAGGGAGGAGCTCACGAGCGTGCCCGCCAGGGCGACGCGGGTCACCCCGGGGCGCAGAGCCGCGAACCGCGGGCGCCGGCTCTCGCCTCCTCGCGAGGCGCGGAGGGAAGGGCGGGCGGCCGCGAGGCCCTCGACGTCGCCGCCGTCGCCGTCTGGGGAGGACGAAGAAGACGTCCGGCACGGGACGACGACCAGCAGGGCCCCGGGCCTCGCCTCCAGAGCGCACGGCGCGTTTCCGTTTGAGCCGGGCGGGGGAGGTACCCGGGTGGCCCCGGGCAGCAGCAGCACCTCCCCCGGGGAGAGGGCGTCGCCGGCGGCCGCGAGCGCGTCGAGGAGCAGCAGCGGCGTCGGCGGAGGAATCGCTCCCGTCTCCGCTCCCGCTGTCTCCGCTCCTCCTATTTTCTCGAAGTCGTCGGAGAGCCAGACGACCCTCGCGACGCCCGAGGCCGCCCTGGCCGCCGCCGCGGTCCCGAAGTCCCTCTCAACGGGTCCCACGGAGACAACGACGCCGGCGGCGACGACGGAGGAAGGAGAAGACGGGTTGGCCGCCGCAGAGGACGAAGAAGCGACCGCCGAAACGGGAGAGATCGCCGCGGGGGCGCCGTCCCCTCTGCCCGCGAGGATCGAGGCCGTGGGGAGGTCCGGGGCGACCAGCAGGACGGCGGGCGTCGGGAGCAGAAAGGGGCGGACGAAATCGTTGGTGCTTTTCTTCTTCCTCGTGTCGCCGCCGTTGTTTTCGTCTCCCTCTTTTTGCTCCGCTGCTGCTTCTTCCTCTGCTTCCTCTTCTTCCTCCCTGGTCCTCGTCCCCGTCGGCCTCCAGGCAACGACCCCGCCCATCCTCAACGTGCCGCCCACTGCCCTTGACAAAGCCCCCTCGGCCTTAAGGGCCGCGGCCTCGAGCGACGAGTGCAGCAGCGCGGCGCAGGTCGCGCCGCGCGTCGACGCGTCAGAGACCTCGAGCAGCGGCGTCGGCGGCGTCGAGTTCTTTGCCGCCGTCGAGGAGGTTGATGCCATCGCTGCTCCCTTCCCTCCGATCCCGGAGAGCCTGACGCAGACGGTGTCCGCTCCGCGCGTCGACGCTCGAGGGACAGGGTCCGAGGCCGCGGACTCGAGGAGCGTGGAGAGCGCTGTCCAGCGGAGCTGCGGGGTCGGCTCGCCGTCCGGGGGCTTTTTTTTTGTTTTTCGAGGTCACGGTGAGAAACGAAGGAAATGAAAAAAACCCGAAGAAGAAAGAAAGAAAGAACTCAAAAGCTCACCAGCTGCCTCCACGCCTGCCAGAGCGACGTCCTCATCACGGGCTCCGACAGACCCCCCGAGTACTGCTGGACCAGCGTCAGCAGGTGGTCGGCGACCCAGGCCCAGCCGGGGGCCGGGGCGCGGCGCGAGCACCTCCGCTGTTGGTTTTGCGACGAGGGTGCTGGCTGCGTCGCCGTCGCGGGTGCCGGTGCCGCCCCGTCGCCGACGAGCGCGACGTGCGCCCTCGCCTCGTCGAGGGCCGCGGCGGCCTCTGCGTCCGCGGCCTCCCTCTCGAGGAATCTCAGCCCGGAGTCGACGGCGTCGAAGAAGCCGCGGAGGGAAGGGCCGCCGAGGGAAGAGGAAGAGGAAGAAGATGGAACAGAGGCATCATCATCGGGCATCGTCGTCGACAGAGGGGTGGGAGCCGCTGCCGCAGTTGCTGCTGCTGCTGCGGTTGCGGTCGCCATCGCTCGAGAGAGAGGAGGACCCTTCCTGATCTGCGGCGACTCAGCGGCGTGCAAGCCCGCGTCAAAGTGAAGGGAAGAGAGAAAGAGTAAAGAAGAGGATGCAAAGGCGAATTCTCTTTTTCGCCGACAGCCGAGGCGAGATTTGAAAATTCCGTTTGCTGTCGATCTGAACTTCAGAGAGCGAAAAGAAAAAAAAGAGAGCTCCATTGCTTCTGTTCCCTTCCCTTCCCTTCCCTTCCCTTCTTCTTCTTCTCTCTTTCTTTCGTATTAAAATGGCCTCCGCCCCTGCCAAGGGCTCCGCTTCCACGAAGGAGGCCATTAAGCGCGTGCTCGTGGTCATCGGTGAGAGAGGCTTGATGAGAAGGAAATCGAGGAAAGCAAAGGAGGCCAGATCGAGCGATGTCGACGGCTGCAACTTGGCCTTTTGTTCGACCTCCTCTTCAATTCGCTTCCTTCTTTCTCCCTCTTTCCCTCTCTCTCACGCTTTTCTCTCCCCCTTTCTCCCCTCCAACGACATGCACAACACACACCAGCGATGGAAGCAGAGGCCCTCCCAGTCATCTCCGGCCTCGGCCTCAAGAGGGACAGCCCACCCTCGCTCCCGCCGCCGGCGCCCGCGACGACCTTCTCAGGCCGAGTCTCCTCCTCGAGCTCCGACGACAAGGGCAACTCCTCTCCCTCCTCCGTCGAGGTCAGCGTCGTCTGCTCGGGCAAGTGCAAGGTCCACGGCGTCGACAACATCGGCACCGTGCCGGCGGCCCTGATGACCTACCTCGCCCTCTCCGAACTGCGAGACCCGAGGGTCGACCTCGTCATCTCGGCCGGCACCGCGGGAGGCTTCGCGGCCCGCGGCGCGGCGATCGGCGACGTCTTCTGCGCGACCGCCTTCGCCAACCACGACCGCAGGATCCCCCTCGCCAAGTTCGACGACTACGGCACGTGGAGGTCGGACGCGCACCCGGCGCCGAGGATGGCCGCGGCCCTGGGCCTCAAGTCCGGCCCCGTGTCCACGGGCAACTCCCTGGACTGGCACGACCTGGACATGGCGTCGATGAGCTCCGGCGGGGCGGCCGTGAAGGACATGGAGGCCTCGGGGGTCGCGTGGGCCTGCTCGCTGCACGGCGTCCCCCTGCTGGCGCTCAAGTCCGTGACCGACATCGTCGACGGGGGGAAGCCCGCCGAGGAGGAGTTTCTGGCGAACCTGGCGACGGCGTCGGAGGCGCTGCACGTCGCCCTGAGGGGCGCCTTGGAGTTTGTGGCCGGGAAGGGCGTGGACGAGCTTTAGTGAACCATTCTTTCTCGTTTTTTTTCCGGTTTTCCCTCTGTGTGAATAATCGATCAAGAGGGCAGCTCTCCGAGGAGGAAGGAAGGAAAGGGAAGGGAGACAGAGACGGAGAGGGAGAAACGAGAATTTAAGAGCGAAATTTGCCCCGCCGGCTAGGCCAGAATTCGATTGCTCAAATTTGGAAAAAAATGAGTGACGTTCTCATTCAGACGCAGAACAAGTCTTACGTCCCCCGCATTATCGAATATTATGAGAGATACGTCTTCTGCGACCTTGAGGCGCGGAAGCCGTTCCCTCGCTATGCAAAGCCCGAGGAGAGTGCAGAGAGCGGATCGAGCCCTCCATCGACATCGACCTCTTCTTCAACCTCGCTCCACGGCCGGCTTGGTCTTTCCGCGGTGGAGCTCTCTCGCGGCTGCCGCGGCGGGCGCGGGCCAGGGCTCGTCCTGATAAGGGACGTGCTCGCGAGCCCGGAGGACTTCATAGAGTGGGTCCGGTGGCGGTCACCGCTGCCGAGGGCGGTGGCGAGGGTCTACTGGCTTGGCAGAGAAGAAAGAAAAACCGGCGACGCCGACGACAACGAGGAGCAGGAGGAGGAGGGCCAGGAGAAGAAGGAGGCCACTGGCGGCGATAAAAACTCTCTTACGTCGCCGTCTCCCGTCTCTGCCGCAAAAAGCGAGGACGAGAAAGAAGATGAGGAAGGAAGAGAAGGCGACAGCGGCGCCTTCGCGACTTTCTCGGCCTCGACCTCGGCCGAGCTCGCCCGCCAGATCCTTTCCCGCTTCTCTTCACCTCCCCCACCGGAGACGCCCGTGAGAATCATGGCCGTGCCCAAATCGCTGCAAATATCTCTGATCGACGCCCTCGCCGGCGCCGGGTGGCCCCTGGAGCCCCGGGCGGCGGGAGCGGCCGAGCGTGGCCTCTTTGTCGTCGCGGCGGCGCTCGACGGCCTCGACGAGCTCCCAGAGTCGGAGAGGACGAGGCACGACCCGCCGCTGCCGAGTCCCAGGTACAGGGCGGCGCTCGTGCGGGCCTCGGCGGTGCTGGCGGACACCACCGAGCAGCGCCAGGTGGGGCAGAGGGCGTGCAGGGCCGAGTGGAAGCTGTCGGAGGCGCTCGCGGGGCTGGGGCTCGAGGGCGGAGGCGGAGGCGATGGGGAAGCAGAGGGGAGCGCGCCCGGGGGGGCAGCAATCCGGGCGCTCGACGTCGGCGCGAGCCCCGGCGGGTGGACCCGCCACCTCGCCCTTTCCCTGAGGGCCGCGCGCGTCGTCGCGCTCGACCCGGCGGAGCTGGACGCCGACGTCTCGGCGCTTCCCAACGTCTCGCACCTCCGGCTGCTGTCGCACGCTCCCGGGGCGCTGGAGGCGGCGAGGGCGGCGCTCCTCCGCGCCGGGGTCGGAGGCCCGGGAGCCGAGGCGGCGGCCGAGGCGCGGCCGGCGACGCTGCTCACCTGCGACGCCAACGACACCCCCGCCAAGGCGGCCCGGTGCATCCTCCCCCTGCTCCCGCTCCTCTCCCCCGGCGCGCTGGTGGTCCTGACGCTCAAACTGCGATACCCGGGACGGGATAAGGACTTCGCGACGAGGGCGGCCATGGACGAGCTGGGACCGCGCGGGCTCGAGCTGGTGGACTCGCGGTGGCTGATGGCGAACACGATGTGCGAGAGGACGCTGGTGCTGCGGAGGAAGGGCTGATTCGATTGACTGGTAGGTGGCGGCGAGATTTTACAAGAGAAGAACTCGTGCCTCGGCGCGGGGCAAAGGAAAGTTTTTCTCCCTCTTCTTCGATCCCCTCCTCTTGCGAGGGAAAAAAAAGTGCGACGGAGATTTTAACAAGATGACAAGATAAAAAAACCAAGTTCTTCGAGCGAGCTCTCTCAGCTTTCCCCTCTCCCGTTCTCCTTCCTCCTCCTCCGCAGCAGCTCCTCGTCGGCATCCACCACCGCCCTCGCGATCGCGTCCGCGGAAGCCCTCCCCACCTTTTCGTTGAAGAAATGCGTCGCCTGGATGTGGTTGTGGGCGAGGAAGGGCGTCGGGGTTCCCTTGAAGCAGGCGTCGACCCTCCTCCACGGAAGACTCGCGAGGGAAGCGAGCATTTTATCGACCTCTCTCTCCTTCTCCCCTGCTCCTCCTACCTCCTTTTCCTTCTCCTCCCTCTTTCTCACCCTGTGCTCGAAAGCCGCGGCGACGCCGTCGTCGAGGACGACGCCCACTCCGCCCTCTTTGGCGACGACCGCGCCCCTCCTCCTCGACAGGAACCTGCCGCTCCAGCTGCCGCCGCCGCCGTTCGCCTCTGCCAAAGCTTCTCCGCCGCCGGCCGCCGCCGCCGCCGCCGCCCTCGCCGCCGCCGCCCTCAGCTCCCCGCGCGGCAGCTCCCGCGGGTCCCGCAGCGACGCGTTGCCCCACCCCACCAGGTGGTCCCCGCTGCTGTTGGCGAACGTCGTCCTCGACTCGAAGGCCGCGAGGGCGCGCAGGGCCGGGAGCGACGGGTCCGCGAGGCGCGCGAGCAGAGGGGGCTGCCGCCGCCGACAGGAGTCGTCGTCGCCGCCCTCAGCCCCTCCCTCGGCTCCTCCTTTTTCCTCTCCGCCGTCGGTGAGGAAGAACTGCGGCCCGGAGCGTCCCATCGAGGCCGAGGCCCGGGCCGCGGCCGCGGCGAGCAGGCGCGGGGCCACGGCGGAGGGCAAACCCGCGAGCGCGGGAGAGGCGCCGGCGATCCACGAGACGAGAGGGATCAGCGCGGGGTGCTGCCTGTGCTCGTGTTCCTTCTCTTCCGCCGATGCTGCCGTCGCCGCAGCCGCGGCCTTCGTCGCCGCGACGAACGCCGCGGTGGCCTCGGCCTCGGCGTGGCACCCGAGGTGCGGTGTCGCGACCGAAACGAAGTGCGCGGGGGACAGCCCCCCCGCGAGCGTGGCGGGCCCGGCGGCCCCGGTGTCCAGCAGCTCGGCCGCCGCGGCGCGGGCTATCAGCCCTCCCATCGAGTGCCCGACGAAAGAGACGCGCTCCAGCCTCGATTCTCCGCCGAACCGCTCCCGCTCCTCGGCGACAGCGGCCCTGACCTCGGACGCCAGCCTAGAGGCGCAGACGTCGATGCCGTCCAGCGTGAGCCGACGCGCGTTCGCTCGGCTCTTCAGGACCCTGAGGCGCTCGCCCCCTTCCCCTCCCTTTTCTCCCTCCCCTCCTCCTCCTTCGAGCCTCCGTTTGTGCTGGTCGAGGCGTTCCGCGACGACGTCCCAGTCCGAGGGTCTGCCCCAGAGGCCGTGGACGAGCACGCAGAGGTGCGTCGCGGGCCTCGCTGGGTCTGTCGTCCCGGCGGGGTTTGACGCCGCCGCCGCCGACGGCGTCGGCGGCGCGCTGCTGTACAGAGGCGACTTCGATGGCGAAGAAGAGGCAGCCGTCGCGCTTCCTGCTGCCGTCGTGGCTCCGCTCCCGCTGCACGCCCGCCACCGGTCAGCGAACGAGGAGAAGAACGACGAGGACGACGATGGCGCTGCTGGTTTGAGCGGTTTCTCCTCCTGCCGCCGCGGCAGCGGCAGGGAAGGCGAGGGTGCCATGGCGACCATCGGCAAAAAATGAGAGCATACCGTCACTATTTTTGTCCTTCTTCTTGAGGTCTCGAAAAAGACTTCGATCTGCTGCTGAAATGTCCAACGCCCAGTTCCTCCGCGCGGGGCGCGGTTATTGCGTCCCTCAATCTTATAGGCATAGGCCACGAAGCAATGCGGTCTCTACGCCTGCCCCGAAATTCTCGATTCGGCTGCGCTCCTCCCAGTCTCCGGAGGGGCAAACGCGACGACGACAGCGACCGCCGATGCCGCTGCTCTCGTCGGCAACTGGCAACGGCGACCGCAGCGAAACCTCCTCCTCCTCCTCCTCCTCCTCTCCTGCTCCCTCCGACGCCGCCCTCGCCCTCGCCAGCCAGCTCCAGGGCATCTGGATTGCCGACTACGCCCGCTCCTCGGGGCGCTCCAGGCTCCTCTCGGCGATGGGCCTCTCTGGCCTGCAGCGCGTGACGGCAGAGAAGCTCGTCGAGGGCGTGTCGCTGTCGGTGGTTTCGGGCTCTCCGGGCTCTCCTTCTTCGTCGTCGCTCGTCGCCAGCTTCCTCACCGTGGTGCCCTTCTTCAACGTCACCGAGGCCGTGCCTCTGGACGGCTCCTCTGTGGAATTGCCCCGCCGCGACCTGAAGCCCGGGGCGGCGACGATTTCCATCGCGGTCGAGAGCGGCGGCGGCGGCGGCGGAGGAGGAACGACGACGCGGCTCGTCGTCGTGAGCCAGTGGGAGGAGAGCAGCGGCGGCGCTGGAGGTGAAGGAGAGACCGTTTCGCTCCGAGAGACGTACAAGCTCGTCAAGCCCACGGAGCTCCACGTCACGGCCTCTTTCCAAAAAGGAAAATATGCTGCTGCTGCTGCTGCAGCTGCCGTCGCCTCCTCGACGACGGTCTATCGGCTCGACAAAGCCTGGAAGCCGCGCTACTCTTTCCCGGCGCAAAAGTCGTCGCCGCCGTCCTTCAGCGACCCCTTCTCCTCCTTCGCTTCGCCGTCACCGTCGCCGTCGTCGCCGTTGCCGTCGTCGTCTCGGAGGTCGACGCTCCTGTCGCTCTCCTCGGCCCTCGCTGCGACCTCGCTGCTCGCCGCTCCTCCGTCGTCCGACGCGGTGCTGCCCCCGGGGCTGATCTTTCCGACGACGGCCAAGAAGGCGCAGACCCCGATCCCTCCATCGGCGCCCTTGCCCCCGGCGTTCCCGCGCCGCAAGCTCGAACTCCCCCTCGCCGTCCTGCTCCTTCGGTCGTGCTACGACGCGCTCGATTCGGCCGATCTCGTGCCCATGGATCAGGACGGCGAGGGGGAGTTCGAG
>Ga0315291_10010030_pt1 | contig 11606 bp, 8 predicted proteins | sample YL17G12_20_MG_FD_203070 | JGI IMG/M metagenome (GOLD analysis project Ga0315291, IMG submission 203070) | Sediment microbial communities from Yellowstone Lake, YNP, Wyoming, USA - YL17G12_20 | ecosystem: Environmental > Aquatic > Freshwater > Lake > Sediment | place: USA: Wyoming | collected...
CTACCTGCGACATGCGCCGGCCGGATTCGCCCACCTGGGACCTACCGGCCTACGCTCCCTGCTCGACCGGCGATCCCCCTCGTCACTGCGCGCCGGCCTTCCGTGGTGCAGAGCGCGACTGTCAGAACCCAGCGCAGCTCTGCACGTTCTCCTCTTGCGGCGTTGCCCACGCGCCCATAGCCCGCCGCCCGCCCCCGGGCGGCCGGGGCGCGTCACCGGTGGGCGGCTTGCCGCTGCCAGGGCCAGAGATCCGCCGACCTCAGCAACCGGACCGCCGTATTCAGTTCCGTGCGTCGTTCAAGCGACTGGCTTCGCTGTGCGAAGGCGCCCGCATACCACTCCGGCTCGCCCAGGCCGTCGTGAGCGGCCCGCGCCGCGTCGCCGGCGATGACTACGGCATCCGGGCAAGCCAGGGCGATAAGCTTCGTGTTCAGCACGGCCTCCATGGCGCGGAGCCTCACCACGACTGCGGCGTCACCCGCGCGTTCGGCCTCTTCGCGACGCCCGCGTATCCTGCTTGCCAGTTCATCCAACACGTGCCACGGCGCCCTGCCTTGTTCCGCCATCTCCGGACCCTCCCGCCTTCTTCTCCTGCCACGCACTGCGCAGGACCCGACTGTTCACGCGCTCCAGTGTGCAGCCTTCACCCCTCTCTGCCGGCCCCCGTCTCGCGCACCGCGCAGCGCCGCGCCCTTCGCGCCGGCCAGGGGCAGCCCTGAGTGCTGCCACGGAGCCGCTCAACTCCAAGGGCAAGTCTACCGCTTAGGCGCGGACCGCACAATCGGTCTGGACCTGCACGGGGGGTTCGGAAAACCTGACAAGGGGGTCGGGGCATGCCAGCGGAGGACGGAGCGCGAGGGCCGCGCGCGTCAGTGTTCGGCGTCTGTCAGGCCCTCGCGGATGGCGTATTTGGTGAGTCCCGCGACGCTATAGACGCCGAGCTTGTCCATGATGCGGCTGCGGTGCGTCTCGACGGTCTTCACACTGACTTTGAGGAGCGAGGCAATGTGCTTCGTCGCCTTGCCTTCGGACAGGAGCTGGAGCACTTCGCGCTCGCGCGGCGTGAGGGCCGCCGACCTGGAGGGCGGGGTCCGAGGCGACTTGCTGACGAGCGTCTCCACGACCACGCCGGCCACGTCGGGCGCCAGGTAGGTCTGACCTGCCACCACAGCGCGGATGGCACGCGCGAGTTCCTCGAAGGCGGAGTCCTTAAGAAGGTAACCTGCTGCACCGGCCTCGAGCATCCCCTCCACGAACCGCCTGTCCGAGTGCATGGAGAGGGCGATCACCTTCACTCCCGGCCAACCGGAGGACACCTGGCGCGTGGCTTCCACGCCGTTCAGGTCGCGCATGCCGATGTCCATGACGACCACGTCGGGGCGCATGTCCTTGACGAGTTCGACAGTGGTCCGGCCGTTGTCGGCCTCTGCGACGACCTCCATGTCCTTCTCCTTCTCCAGCAGAGACCGCAGGCCGTCGCGCACGATCTTGTGGTCATCCGCCAGAACGATGCGTATGGTCATGACGCCTGATCCCCTTCGCTGGACGTGTCTGCCTTGACCGCGGCCACAATAGTAGCGCGCGTCCCCTTGCCGGGCGCGGACTCGATCTCCAGCCTTCCATCCAGCAGGCGGAGCCGTTCTCGGATGCTGAATATGCCAAAGCCGGCCTGGCGATGCGCTTGCGAGTTAAGGCCGGAGACGTCGAAGCCGACGCCGTCGTCTTCGACGCTGATGCGCACTTCCCGACCGTCCATGTGCAGGGACAGCCTGGCGACGGTCGCATGCGAGTGCTTGACGACGTTCATCAGCAGTTCCTGCGCGGCGCGGAACAGAAGCACGCCCGTCTCATCGGACAGCCGGATCGGCTCGTTCGCGTCGTCCAAGATGATGCGGATCTTGTGCTGCTCCTGTAACCTCTCCGCAAGCCACTCGATGGCCGCGCGGAGGCCCAGTTCGTACAGGACGGGCGGGCTGAGGTCAAATGTCAGCGAGCGCGTGTCGCGGATCGTCTGGTCTATGAGGGACCGGACCTCGCCGACGGGGCCGTCCAGCCCGGCCGCGGCTGCCGCCTCCTTGAGCTGGCCGAGCTTGATCTTCGAGACCGCCAGGGCCTGGCCGATCCGGTCGTGCAGCTCGGAGGCGATCCGGCGCCGTTCCTGCTCCTCAGCCAGCGAGACCTTGGCCGCCATGGAGCGAAGCTGCGCCTCGTAGTCGGCCAGCTTCTGGTCCGCGCGCCTGCGCTCGGCGACCTCGGCTCGCAGTGTTACGTTCGCCTCGGTCAGCTCCGCCGTGCGCTCCTGCACGCGGCGCTCCAACTCGTCCCGCGCCTGCCTCAGGGCCTCCTGGGCCGCATTGCGTTCGGTGACGTCCTCGCCGGAACTCAACGTGCCGATGATGGCGCCCTCGTCATCCCGGAGCAACGTGTTGTGCCACGCAATCGTGCGCTCCACGCCGCCCCCGGCCAGCACGGGACTCTCGTGGTACTCTGCCAGCTCCGTCCGGCCGGCGATCATCTCGCGGAAGACAGCCCTCACTTGCTCGTGCATGCGCTGCGGGATGAAGGCATCGAACCAATTGCGCCCGACGATCTCGTCCTCCCCGTAGCCCAGCAGCTCGCAGCCCTTCGCGTTGATGAGGGCGACCCGTTCGTCGCGGCCTATGACCAGGAAGATGACGCCGGCAATCCGTAGATAGTTGCGGGCCCTGTCCCTCTCGGCGCGCAGCGCCTCTTCGCTCAGTTTCAGGTCGCGCAGCAGCAGAGCATACGGCCGGACCAGCCCCGTCTCGATCAGCGCTTTGTATATCAGGTAGAACGCGACGATCTTGAGCAGGTGGCCCACCATGTTGACCGTGCCGTAGACGCCCACATACTCGGTGAACGCGATTTCGGAGGCGATGCCGGCTGCGAGCGAGCCGAGCAGCAGGTAGAGGATGGGCCTGTCGAAACGCCGTCGCTCGGCGTAAAGGAGCCCGGCTGAAGCCAGCAGGACGCCGCAGATGGCATACTCACTCCAGACCTTGAACGACGTCAAGCCCGCACCCTCGACGTAGCAGACGGGGAAGATGTGCCACGCGAAGATGGCTGCCAGCAGGAAGGCGGTCATATCCGAGTACGCCAGGAACGCCGCCGAAGGCCGAAACCTGCGCCCTATGAGCAGCGGCGCGATCAGCATCGTGCCGGCCTGCACGGCGCGGGCGCTGATCCAGAGCTGCGTCGCCAGGTTGGACCCCGCGGTCGCGAATATCGGCATACCCTTGTAGGCAAGGGCGTGCACGAAATCCAGGCCGGCGACGAACAGATACCCGATGCCGACGAGCAGAAGGTAACTGTTGTCGAGCACGCGGCGCGAGTTCCAGGCGATCATGAACACGCCGCAGGCCACCACGATGCTGAACGTCTCGGTCAGGCCGTGGAACAGAAGGTAGCTGTGCAGGCTGGCCACATAGAGGCCCGCCATGACAAGGAGGCCGAGCATCACGGTCGGCAGGAGGCGTTTTGAGGTGGACGGGCTGGTTGCTTGCATGCCCATGACGGCGGGTGCTCCGGACCGGCGTGGCGTCCGTGCAGCCGCCGGACGCACACGCCGCTCTACGAGTCAGCACTATGATACCACAAGGGATATGCCTGGGCGAGTATGGGCGCCCGCCCGGCCTCTGCGGCCTGACGGCCCCGAAGGCCGAACCCAGCCGCCCGACAGAGGTTGCGGGGGCGGCCCGCGCTCTGGTATAAGGTCGGGCAGTGCCGGCGGCGCGCGGCGCGCGGGCGCCGCCCTCCGGCACGGCTTGGCGGTGCATTTGTGATGCTCTTCGCCGACGCTCCGTTTGAAGTCGTCAACCGGCTGCGGCTGGCCAAGCTGCACCGAACGGTGGAGCGCGTCAACGCCTTCCGGGACCATGTAGCGGATCGCAGCGACGCCCGGCTGCGCGGGTCCACTGCCGCCCTGCGGGAGCGCCTGAGCATGGGCGAGGGACTGGACGACCTGCTGCCGGAGGCCTTCGCGCTCGTACGCGAGGCGGCCCGGCGGCAGATAGGCCAGGAGCATTACGACGTGCAGGTGCTCGGCGCCGCGGCCATGCACGCGGGCTGGATCGCGGAGATGCAGACGGGCGAGGGCAAGACCTTGACGGCGACCATGCCCGTCTTCCTCAATGCCCTCACCGGCCGCGGCGTCCACGTCGTCACGGTCAACGATTACCTTGCCCAACGCGACGCGGAATGGATGGGCGGGATCTACCGGGCCCTCGGTCTCACGGTGGGATGCCTTGTGCACGGCATAACGGACTCTGAGAGGATTGCAGCCTACGCCGCCGACGTGACGTACGGGACAAACAAGGAGTTCGCCTTCGATTACCTGCGCGACCAGCTTCGGCAGGATGCTGCGAGGGCGGGGCGGGTCGGCGGCATCTTCGAGCGCGCGGCCCGGCAGGACGGGCAGCGAGTCAACCGCGTCCAGCGCGGGCACAACTTCGCCATCGTGGACGAGGTGGACAGCATCCTGATAGACGAGGCGCGCGTGCCGCTCATTATCTCCGAACGCGAGAGCGCGGAGTCGCCCTATGCGCCCGCTTACCGGGCTGCGCACGAGCTGGCGCTCCGGCTCCGCCAGGGGCGCGATTACACACTCGACACGGCCAAGCGCAACGTGGAACTGACCGAGGCGGGCCTTGGCACGGCGAGGGCAACATCCGGCATCTCTACGCCGCCGAGCAGGCCCTTCGAGCACATGGTCCGGCAGGCCCTTCAGGCACAGCTCCTGTTCGAGCGGGACCGGGAGTACCTCGTCGTGGACGGCAAAGTCACCATCGTGGACGAGTTCAGCGGCCGGACGCTGCCCGACCGCACCTGGTCCCTCGGCCTCCACCAGGCCGTGGAGACAAAGGAAGTGTTGACCGTGACCGACGAGAACCGCACGCTCGCGTCGGTGACGTTCCAGCGTTACTTCAAGCTCTACGGCAAGCTGGCGGGCATGACGGGCACGGCCCAGGAGTCGCGGCGCGAGTTTGCGAAGGTCTTCGGCCTCCCCGTGGTCGCGATCCCGACCAACCGGCCCCTGCGCCGACAGAAGCTGCCCTACCGCGTGTTCGCCACATGGGAGCGCAAGCGCGAGGCCGTCCTGAACCGCATACTGGAACTGCACGAGGCCGGCCGGCCCGTCCTGGTCGGTACGCGCTCCGTCCAGCGCAGCGAGGAGTTGAGCGAGTTGCTCACGGCGCACGGCGTGGAACACAACGTGCTGAACGCCCGTCAGCACGCCCGCGAGGCGGCCATCGTCGCCGAGGCCGGCCAGCGTGGCCGCGTCACGATCGCCACCAACATGGCCGGCCGGGGCGTGGACATCCGCCTCGGCGCCGGCGTGGCAGAGCTGGGCGGGCTGCACGTGCTCGGCACGGAACTGCACGAGGCGGGCCGCGTAGACCGCCAGCTCGGGGGCCGGGCCGCGCGGCAGGGCGACCCCGGAAGCTTCGAGTTCTTCGCCTCGCTCGAAGACGACCTCCTGGCGCGCTGGTGCTGGGCCGTCGCGCGCCGCCTGCTGACGCGGGCGGCGCACGCCCCGGCAAGCCCCGTGAGCCGACTCTACCTGCTCCTGTTCGACCTAGCTCAGCGCTCCATCGAGCGGCGGCACCTGCGCATCAGGCTGGACCTGCTCGACTACGACAAGAACCTCGAGGAGATGAAGGGCAGCCTCGGCGTGCCGGTGTGGGGGTGAAAGAACGGGCCGCGCGTCAGACCAGGAACCGCCGGTGGAGCATGCGACGGAGGTGCAGCCAGAACTGCTTCCCGAGGGGGTCGCTGCCCACCACGAACTGCGCGATGCCGACCGTGCCGACGGGCGGCGGCGGCTGGTCAGGCGCGGCCTCCAGGACCACGTCCACTCTGTACCAGGGCAGCAGCGTGCGCTGCCCTTCCGAGGCCTTCGGGTCGAGGAGCACCTGTCCTCCGCCGGCGTTCGTCAGGGCAGGCGGCGGGGGATCGTGCGTGGCGGACGGGTAGACGCGGTCCACTGCGCCGACGTAGACCTGCGAAGGGTCGCTGGCGAACTTCGCGCGCACCTGCCTGTCCTGGGCGTTCCGCACGGCGGCCACGTCCGTGTCGTTGACCACGATGAGCACGCGGAGCTTGCCCAGCGAAGCCACAGTGAACAGGGGGTCCCCCAGCCGCACGAAGCGCCCCCTGGTCCTCTCCAGGTCGGGCGCGATGACCTCCCCGTCGAACGGCGCGCGGACGGTCAGGGATTCCTTCCGCTCCCGCAGCAGCTCGAGGTCCTTGCGCAGCATGCCGAGCCGGAACTGCTCGGCCTGGGCGGCCGCAAGCTGCTGCGTTTCCAGCATGCGGTGCCGGGCCTCTGAGGCCTCGATCTTGCTGCGCAGGCTCAGGATGTTGGAGTCGAGCTCATCATTCGTGATGACGGCCATGACCTGCCCGCTCTGGACGTGGTCGCCGTCCTTGACGCGCACGTCGGAGAAGAAGCCTGGCCACTCGGCCCGCATTGCTCGCTTCTCATAGGGCTCCAGCGCGCACGGCGCCCGCACCCAGACCGGGGCCGGCACCACCCCGATGAGCACCGCCAAGACGCAGGCGGCCAGGCCCGAGACGCCGACCGCCCTTGCACGAACCGGGCGCGTGCCCTTGTCGAAGAACAGATACTTCAGCAGCTTCACAAGCGGCGTCGCAACCCAGAGGGCCGCCACGACGAGCGCCATGGCGATGCCCACGAAGAACAGCTTGGAGGCTATGAAAAGGACGATGCCGACGACGACGATGCTCCGGTAGATGACCGACAGGATCCCGTAGCCCACGAACCACGCCTTCTCCCGCGGCTCGTAGGACATCCGCGGGACGCGCTCCCCGATCAGGTAGCGCTTCAGCACGTACATGAGGTATTCGGACGAGCGCTGGCGGAGGTTCGGTATCTCCACGAGGTCGGCCAGGATGTAATAGGCGTCGTACCGCAGCAGAGGGTTGCCGTTGAAGAGCAGTGTAGAGACGCTGGCCACGAAGATCATGTTGTAGAGGATCGTGCGGACCGCGCCTGGCTCCACGACGATCCATGCGAAGAGGGCCAGGGAGGCGATGAACAGCTCGGTCATCATGCCGCCGGCGCCGACCAGCACCTTAGGCCACTTGCGCGGGAACGCCCAGACGGCGGTGGTATCCACGTAGAGGCACGGCATGAAGATGAGAAACATCACGCCCATGCGGTGCACCTGGGCCCCGTAGCGCTTCGCCGTGAAGGCGTGGCCCAACTCGTGGCACGCCTTGATCAGCATGAACGCGAGCCACAGGTAGGCGAGGTTCTGCGGGGCGAGGACGCCGTTGGCGGGCGTCACCAGGTCCGAGGCGTTGTAGAAGAACGCGCCGACGGCCGCCGCGACGACGCCGAGCCAGATCGCAAAGAAGAGCTTGGTATAGACCCACCGCACGTACGGCAGGACGGCGTCGAGGAAGCGGTCGGGATCCAACAACGGCAGCGTGAGGTACATGAAACTGGCCAGCCTCTGCTGAAGCTGCTGGCTGCGCTTCTTGGACGCGCGCTCGACGCTCCAGCGGGCCTCCTCGCCCGTCTCGGGAACGGTCAGGTTAGCGTGGCGGAGCATGACGACGAAATGCGCAAGCTCGCGGAACGACGGGGCGCGGCTGCCCAGCCTGCGCTGGAGCCGCTCGTGGATCTCACCGAGCGCCGTCCGGCCGTCGAGCTGGGCCAGGATCTCCCGCTCGGTCTCCCCCACGCGGTAGAACTGGAGCGTTGCGGGATCCTGGAGGACGAAGTGCGTCTTGCCACGGAAGGTCTGGGGGATGATCTCCGTGTCGGGGCGCAGACGCGGCGCCTGCGCGCGCAGGCGGGGGGCGTACTCTTCGAACTCCAGCTCGCCCGTCAGGTCAAAGTCAGGCTTGCGGGCGCCGATGGCCATGCACGTCCCCCTTCAGCGCCACAGGCGCAGGCGGAGCCAGTTGACCAGCTTGCGCGAGTAGACCCACAGGATGTTGCGCCGGCCCACGTTGACCTTTGCCGCGCCCTCCATGCCCGGGCGCAGCCAGCCCTCCGCGTTCGGCACCGTGGCCTCTGCCACGTAGACGCTGTGGCCGCCACGGACCTCGGACATGGGGCGCACCTTGGAGACCGTGAACGGAATGGACACGTTGGGGCGGGCCTTGGTGGTGAAGCGGCCCCCCTGCCCGACGCTCACGTACGCCACGTCCCCCTGGTCCACCTCGACTTCGAGGAGCAGGGCGTCCAGGGGCGCGATCTCCATGAGTGCCTCGCCCATCCGCACGGGGCGACCGATGTCCTGTATGAGGTCCCCGGCCACCACGATGCCTGCCAGGTCGGAGCGGATCTCCGCGCGGCTCACCTTGCGCTCCAGGAGTTCCGCGTCGGCCGCCAGCGCGTCGCGGCGGGCCCTCATCTCCGCGTACTGCGACATCTTCTGGTCAGCCAGGTATGTGGACATCTGCTTCTCGGCGCTCGTCATGTTGCTCCGGGTTTCGCGGAGTTGGAGCATCACATCGTCGCGGTCGAACTCGACGAGGGTCTGCCCCTGGGTCACGGTGTCGCCCGGCCGGACCGAGACGGCCCGTATCGTCGTCTCGAACGGCGCGGCGTAGACCTGCCGGAACGAGCACTCCAGGCGGCAGTTGCCCACGGCGTTGAAGGCCGTTCGGCCGAAGACGCCCACGGCTACGAGCGCCACGGCCCCTGCCGCGGCGGCCTTGCGCCACGGGTGCTCCTTGCCCAGGACCCATTCGGCCACCGAGCGCGCTCCGTCGCCGGCGCGCCGGATGAGGCCGCGGGCATTCTGCTGGGCCAGGTGCAGCAGCGGCCCCATCTGTCCCGCGGCCACGTCAATGACCTGCCTCTGGCCTTCGGTGAGCGGCGTGCCCGCGCCGCATTCCACGGTGAGCACGCCGACCAGGTCGGTCCCTTTGCGCAGAGGGACGCTGTAGACGGCCTGGGCGCCGCTGTCAGCGGCGAGTCTCTCGTGCTGGGGAGTGCGCGTGACTTGCCGGGCGCGTTCTTCGCCCTCGGCGGAGGCCGAGTAGAGCGCCGCTTCGCCTGAGACGACGACCTCCGTCTGCGCCGCGCGGATCAGGCGCACGAAGTTGCTCCGCTTGTCCAGGATGTCCTCGCCCGAGACGGCCGCAACGGCAACACCGCTGCCCTTTGCGAGCCCGATGGAGGCCCGCTGGGCGGCGAACGTGACGCGGGCGCGGTCGGCCAGCACCTGAGCCATGTCCATGGGCTTCGTGAACGCGAGCGCCTCACCCAGCACCTCCCAGGCGCCGGACAGGGACATGTAGGACTTCTCGAAGCGTGCAGCCGCGCGCGTCGCCGAATAGAGCAGGCCGAAGTCGGCCATGAGCTGAAGCATGGCCACTCCGGCGCCAGACAGAGCGGAGCTATCGGCCCAGACGATGATCGTCACGCAGCCCGCCGCAACCTGATCGCCGCGCACGGGGAAGGCGAGCGCCATGCACGACCGGCCCGTCAACACCTGCCCGGCCGGTTCGCTGACTGACTGGTAGCGGATGATGGTCTGCTGGATCGCCCCCGCGGCGAGCTCGCCCAGAGGACCGGCCCAGCCGCGCGCGCCTTCCTCGGAGACGTGGGGCATGAGCTCGGCCGCCACCGCAAGCCTGCGTGTGGCAGGATCCACGGCCCAGAACGCCCCGTAGACGGCGTCCGAAAGGGCCACGAAGGCGTGCAGCAGATGCTTCAGAAACTCCTCGCGAGGCGTCGCGGCCTGGCAGGATTGCTGCACCGATTCGACCAGGCCGAGGATCGGCAGGTGCGTCGGTTGGCTGGCCTGCTGGTCCGGAGCGGCTGTGCTTCGCTGGGAGCTCTGCGTGCTCATCTGACGTGCGTGGAACTCATGGGCCAACCTGGACGGCCGTTCCGTGAGGCTGGGAGCAGCCGGGGATGACGCGCCGCCACCCAGAGCATTCTAACAGCGCGCTTGCTCCCGTGCCATGCACTCGGCGCCCTGTCCGAGCCGCAGCGCTCATCCCCCGGAGGCTACGCCTTCGGGCTGCCGGCCCCGCCTTCCGGTGCGGGGGCGGGCGGTTCCGGCGGCGCCACGTCAATGACGCCGTACCTGGCCTCATAGCGCTGGATGACGTTGCCGAGGGTGATGGCCAGGCGCTTCGCGGACGGGTAGCCCATGATGATGCGGTTGCTGATCTCAGCGTTGACCTCGCGTTGGGGCGTCGGAGGGTTCACGTTGATGCCGAAGTTCAGCACCACTTCCTCCCGCGTGGAGGTCAGAACGGCGAGGTTCGCGTACGCAGTCTGCGCCCGTTCGTAATGCAGGTTCAGCACGCCGCGGCGCTCTTCGTCACCAGCGGGCCGCGTGCGACGGTTCTCTCTGTCCGGCATGATGCTCTCCTCTCCTTGGACCGGTTGGGTTGCCCGCCGGCGTCCTCACTCGGGAAGGACGAAGCCGAGCGTGCCTTTGGCGCCGGCGGTGAGCGTCTTATCGGGGTTCGGAAGCGTGAGTTTGACGCGGTAAGTGCCGCTCGCTGCGTCGGCGACCGGGTCCACCACGGCCACGGTGGCTTCGAGCGGCTTGTCAGCCATGTTCTCAAGCGTCGCGACGGCCTTCATGCCGACCTTGATGCGGCCGGACGTGGCCACGGGGACGTACCCGATCACGTAGAGCGGATCCACACTGACTATCTTCATCACCGGTCCATTGACTTCCACGGCCTCTCCTGCCCTCTTCAGCACGCGGAAGACGCGCCCCGTGATCGGCGCGCGGACGACCGTCTGTTCCAACTGGGCCCGGTTGAAGGCCACGCTCAGCTCGGCGACGCGCTGCGCGGCCTTCGCGCTCTCAACCCTCCAGCGGGCGAGTTCCATGTCCAGTCTCGCCTTGTTGTACTGCTGCTCGGACATGACCTTCTGCTCGAGAAGCTTCAGCGCCCGCTCATACTCGCTGTTGAGGATCTCGTAAGAGGACTCGTCGGAGGCAAGCTCGACCCCGGCTGCTTTCACGCGGGCCTCGCCGACCGCGAGCCCCGCCTGAAGGACGTCCGCCTTGAACTCGGCCAGCGCCTGCCCCTCCGTCACATCGTCCCCTTCCTCCACGTGCACGGCGGTCAGGACGCCGCCGATCTCGCTGGCGACGTCCAGCTCCCTGAAGGGCATGCTGAAGGCGGTCACTTCCACAGATGCCGGCGGCGCCGCCTCGGCGGCCTGCGGGCCCGCGTGCGCCGGGACCGCTGTCAACAGCAGCGCCAGGACACATGCCAAGAGGCCTGACGCCACAACGATCCGTGCGCCTATCGTGTCGTGCATCACGTTGGTAGACCTCTGGGAGGCCGTGTGGGCCGTGGACCCGCTGGCGCGAACGGCGCGTCGGCCGGATACGCACAGGTGCCCGCGGCCACCGGGCCTGCTTCTCTCCGAGGGCGAGCACTGTTCCTGCGGTGCGTCCCGCGCCCGGCAAGACTTCACTCACTCAACCGGCGCCTGTCCCGACCGCGGGGCGCCTGCTATATGATCCAGAAGCAGGACCCGTAGCTCCTATTGTACTGGAAGGTCCACTGGTTCGGCCGCGGGTCAACCGGGTCCACGATGCGCACGAAGCCCGCCGACTTGACTTGGT
>Ga0315291_10010033_pt1 | contig 11605 bp, 10 predicted proteins | sample YL17G12_20_MG_FD_203070 | JGI IMG/M metagenome (GOLD analysis project Ga0315291, IMG submission 203070) | Sediment microbial communities from Yellowstone Lake, YNP, Wyoming, USA - YL17G12_20 | ecosystem: Environmental > Aquatic > Freshwater > Lake > Sediment | place: USA: Wyoming | collected...
CGCACCGTCCACGACGTCGGCCACTACCCAGATGCCGCCGCCTCCCCCTTCGGCCTCGGAGACCTCCTCCTGCTGTGCCATCAACAAGTCAAGATATGACATGTCTGCCATCGGCGTCCCTCCTCTATCTGCGCACCCGCTGCCGGAGTGCCTCGGCCACCGTCTGGGCCATCTGGGCGGGCGTACCGCTCACGCGCGCACCCCGCTCTCGCTCCGCTGGAAATTCCTGCCCACGCCGCTCGACCAGTGGTTTGAGCGCCTGCGCTTCCACCAGGTCCGCCACGTCCCACTGCTCCAGGGCGTTTGCCATCTCTTTCACGCCCCGATAGACATTGATCAGGCGTGCGCCATCCGGGTAGCGGGGTTTGAGCACCCCCGGCAACACGGTGACGACGGCCGGCAGGTCCGCCTCGACGGCCACAAAGCCGTCCTTTCCCTTGCGCACTGCGCGCACCCGCCCGTCCGCCGCCTCCACGTGCCAGACGTCCACGATCTGGGGCCAGCCCAGCGCTTCTGCCAACCGGGGGCCCAATTGGCCCTGGCCGGTGTCCAGCGTCGTGGCGCCGGTCAGCACCAGGTCCGCGCCCCCCAAACGCTCCACCACTGCCGCCAGCACGCGGGCCATCAGGGCGTCATCCGCATTGGCCACTTGCCCCGCCAGGTAGATCGCGCGGTCAGCCCCGGTGGCCACCGCCTGGCGTAGCACGTCGTCGTCGGGGAGCAAGGTCCGTGGCAGGGCCACCACTTCAGCGCTAGGCGACTCCTTGGGTCGCCCGGCTTCCTTGATCCGCAGGGCCGCTTCCAACGCACAGCGGTCGGCCGGCTGCAGGAGGTACTCTTCTCGGTTGACAAAGAGACGGCCCGCGCGCCGGTTGAACACGATGCCGCTGGGGTCGAGTACTCGTCCGATCAGAACGATGATGTTTGGCATGGTCGCACCTCCTATGGCCTGATCCGCACGCCGTAATCGCGGAAGATGTTACTGGCGATGACGATGCGCTGAATCTCGTTGGTGCCCTCAAAGATCTCGGCGATGCGGGCGTCGCGGAAGGCCCGCTCAATGGGAAAGTCCCGCGTATAGCCCAACCCGCCGTGGATCTGCAGCGCCACGTCAATGGCCCGCGAGCCCACTTCGGAACCGTACATCTTGCACATGGCCGCCAGTTGAGTGAACGGCTGGTGGGCGTCTACCATCCAGGCTACCCGGTAGACCAGGCTGCGCAGCGCCTCGATCTCGGTGGCCAGGTTGGCGATCATCCACTGCACCGACTGCTTGTTCGCCAGCTCTGTCCCGAACTGCTTGCGGGTCTTGGCCCAGCGGACCGACCACTCCAGCGCCGCCTGAGCACCGCCCAGGCCGGCCGCTCCCAGCGTCAACCGGCCCATGTCCAGCGATCTCATGAAGGCGACGAAGCCCTCGCCCACCTTCCCTAGCACGTTCTCGTGGGGCACCCGCAATTCCTCAAAGACCAACTCTGCCGTGCTGGTGCCCCGGATGCCCATCTTGTCCTCCTCCCGGGCCACCTTGAAGCCAGGCCAGTCGGTCTCAACGATGAAGGCCGTGACGCCACCCCGCGCTCCCAGCGCCGGGTCGGTCACTGCCATCACGGTGATGACGTGGGCGTAGCCACCGTTGGTGATGTAGACCTTGCCCCCATCCAGAATCCAGGAATCCCCCTCGCGCACCGCGCGGGTGCGGATGTTGGCAGCGTCAGAACCGGCGTTCGACTCGGTCAGGCCGAAAGCGGCCATCTTCTCTCCGCGGGCCAGGGGCACCAGGTACTTGCGCTTCTGTTCCTCGCTGCCGTCCAGGTGGATCGCCATCGCACCGATGCCGATGTGGGCACCCACGTTGGTCGCCGTGGAGGTGCAGACGCGCCCCAATTCTTCCATCAAGATGCAATAGCCGGCCTCGCCGGCTCCCATGCCGCCATACTCCTGTGGAAAGCAGACGCCCAGGAGGCCAATCTGGCCGAGTTTGTGCAAAACATCGTGCGGCACCTTGTGCTCCCGGTCAATCTCCGCCGCTATGGGAGCCACCTCGGTCTCGGCGAACTCTCGGATCATCCGGCGTAGGGCAACGTGTTCTGGAGAAAACGTAAAGTCCATCTCTGCTCACCTCCTCACGGCGTGATCTCGACGTTCCACTCGGAAAAGATCCGCTGAGCGACTCGAACGTGGTACAATTCTGTCGGTCCGCCGATGATGCCCAACGCACGCGCGTCCCGGTACTTGCGCGCCATCGGATAATCTTCCATGTAGCCGTAGCCACCCAGCACCTGCAGCATGCGATTGGTGACGCTGCGAGCGACGCGGGCACCAAAGTTCTTGACCACCGATGCGTCGAAGGAGAATTCCCCGCCCTGATCCACCAACCACGCCGCGTGGTAGACCAGGTAGCGTAGTGCTTCGACCTCCACGTGGGCCTCGGCCACGTACGATTGAATGGCCTGCTTCTGGGCGATCGGGACACCGAACTGGACGCGCTCGGTGGCAAACTGCGCCGCTACTTCCACGGCCGCCCTGGCCACCCCCAGTCCGGCCGCCGCCAGGGCAACCGCCATGCGATCCTGCGCTCGCTGCGCTATCACCCACCCCTTGCCAGGCTCGCCCAGCCGGTTGGCCACCGGCACCCGGCAGCCCTCCAGGTAGATCGTATTGAAAGGCACGCTGCGTAGGCCCAACGTCGGTTCCCGGTAGCCCACGGTCAGCCCAGGGGTGTCCTGGGGAACCAGGAAGGCCTCGACCCCCTGCGGCCCTTGGGCAAACACCAGGAAAAGGCCGGCGATCCCACCGTTCGCGACCCAGGTCTTGACCCCCTCCAGGACCACCTCGTCGCCGTCCGGCGTGGCCCGGGCCTGGAGGGCCGCTGCATCGCTTCCGGCATCCGGCTCGGTGAGGGCAAACGCGCCGATCATCTCGCCGGCCGCCAGCGGCGGCAGCCATTCCTCCTTCTGGGCCTCGGTACCGGTTTCCAGGATACTCATGGCCACCAGACTCACGTGCGTCGCCAGTGTCACGGCAACGGACATGCAGTCGTGGGCCAGGGTCTCGATCAGCAGGGCATAACTTACGTAATCCAGCGCCGCGCCGACATAGTCCTCCGGTAGCGTCGCCCCCAGGAAGCCCTGGCTGGCTGCTTTGCGCAGTATGTCCAGAGGCGGCTTCTCCTGGTGGTCAATCTCCTCGGCTTTGGGCGCGACTTCCTTGGCGGAAAAGTCCCGGAACATGGACCGGAACATTTCCTGTTCTTCGCTAAAGGTAAAGTCCATTGGCCCCCTCCAGAGTCTTCAGGGTGCTCCAGCCCCGCCGTAGATGCAGCGGGGCTGGAGCACCCACAGGCGGTTCTGATCCCAGCGATGTGCTACGATCCGGTGTACTCACCGGCAGCCGACAGGGCGTCGGCGACGATGAGCTACGATGCGGCTGCGATGTGGCGACGGGGCGTCGGCGACGATGGGCGTCGGCTACAATGTGGCGACGATGGACAGCGACGTCGGGTTCAGTGTTGGCTACGATGGTGCTGCGATGGTGGCTCCGTTGCGAGTATGGGATCAGAACACGTTCCTGCCAAACCAGATTACTTGTCCTTGAACTGTGGCTGCCGCTTCTCGAGGAAGGCGCCCACACCCTCGCGGATGTCCTCCGTATTCGCCAGGCCCACGAACTGCTCTGCCTCAACCTTGAGCCCTTGCTCGATGGGCAACTGCAACCCCTCGTCAACGGCCCGCAGGGCGGCAGCGATGGGGAACTTGGACTTGCTGACGATCTTGCGAGCCAGGTCCCGCGCTTCCTTGAGCACTGCACCAGCCGGCACCACCTTGTTCACCAGGTTCAAACGGTATGCATCCTGAGCGGTGATCATGTCGGCGGTGAGGATCATCTCGATGGCCTTGCCCTTACCCACGTTGCGAGACAGCCGCTGCGTGCCACCCCAGCCAGGGATGATGCCCAGGTTGATCTCCGGCTGGCCCAGGCGGGCGCGGTCGGAGCAGATGCGCACGTGGCAGGCCATCGCCAGTTCCAGCCCACCACCCAGGCAGAAGCCATTGATCGCAGCGATGACCGGCTTGGGGGCCCGCTCAATCTTGAGGAAGAGTCCCTGCCCCCGCTCGATGAACTCACGGGCGGCCGCGAACCCCCCTGCGGGCTTCTCCAGCAACCCCTTGATCTCCGGGATGTCAGCCCCTGCGACGAAGGCGTTGGTCCCCCCACCGGTGATGACGATGGCCTTGACCTCGTCATCGGCCAGCAACTGGTCAATGGCCTGGTCCAGTTCCGTCACCACCTGCCTGTTGAAAGAGTTGACCGGCGGATGGTCAATCGTGAGCACCGCGATGCGGTCCGCGACTTCAGTTCGGATGTACTGCCACTCTCCCATTGTTCACTCCTTTTACGCATACTCATGAAAGCCCTTGCCCGCCTTCACCCCCAGGTGCCCAGCGCGGACGCGCAGTGTGAGCGGCCGGGAAGGATGGAAACGCGGCCCGAGTTCCTTCTCCAACACCTCGAGCGCCTGTACGACCGCGTCCAGGCCGATCTTGTCGGCGATGGCCAGTGGGCCGATGCGCTCGCCACCATAGGTCATCCCCGTACCGGCGATCATGGACATGTCAATGTCCGTCACGCTGGCGATGTGCTCCTGGACGCAGAGGGCAGCCTCGTTGATCAGGGGGTACATGAGACGCTCGACGCTGAACTTGGTCACCGCACCTGACTTTTGGAGATCCTTGATCATCCCGTTGACCGCCTCCGACTCGCCGCCGGGGTGATCGTAGAAGCCGGCGCTGCTCTTCTCGCCGAGCCGTCCGGCCGCCACCAGTTTCTCGAACAACGGGGCGGGGCTCATCCGCTCGCCGTACTCGGAGTAGAGGTACTCCCCAACGTGGGCGCAGACGTCGAGGCCCAGCATGTCCATCAGCGTGAAGGGCCCCATCGGCATCCCCCACGCCACCACCGCCTGGTCAATCTCCGCCCCCGTGGCTGCCCCCTCCCCCAACGCCTTCGTCGCCTCGTTGAGGTAGGGCATGAGCAGCCGGTTGACCAGGAAGCCGGGGCACTCCTGGACCACGACGGGCAGTTTGCGCAGCCCCTCGGAGAACATGACCACGTCGTCCACTGTCTCCTGGCTGGTGTCCAGTCCAGGGATGACCTCGACCAGCTTCATCACACTGGCCGGATTGAAAAAGTGCATGCCCACCACTTTGTGGGGCCGCTTGGTGGCCGCCCCCATCTCGGAGATGGAGAGGGCAGAGGTGTTGCTGGCGATGATCGTCTGCTCTGGGCAGACCTGGTCCAATTCCTGGAACACTTTCCGCTTGAGCGCCATCTTCTCCGGCACGGCCTCGATGACGATGTCCACGTCCCCAAAATCATCGTAGGTGAGCGTCGGCGTGATCAGGCTCAGTTTAGAATCCATCTCACCGGCGCTCATCTTGCCCTTTTCCACCCGGCGCTGGTAGATTTCCCGGGCCCTCTGGAGCCCCTTGTCGAGCATCCCCTGGTCAACGTCCTTGAGCACCACCGGCAGGCCGGAGAACGTGACGACCTGGGCGATCTCGCCGCCCATCGTCCCTGCGCCGACTACGGCAGCTTTGAAAATGTACATCTGATTCCCTCCTCTCTTACTCCATTGGGATCCGTTCCACGATCAGGCAGCCGCCCTGGCCACCGCCGACGCACATCGTGTCCATCCCGTAGCGTGCCTTGCGCCGCTGCAGTTCGTTGGTCAACGTGGCGACCAGTTTAGCGGCCGTGCAACCGACGGGATGGCCCAGGGCAATCGCACCACCGTTGACGTTGACCTTGTTCCAGTCCCAGTTGAACCCCTGGGCCTGCATCTCCTTGGCCACGGACAGGCACTGAGCAGCGAAGGCCTCGTTCAACTCGATCAGGTCAATGTCGTCGAAGGAGAGGCCCGCCTTCTTGAGCGCCTTGGGCATGGCGTAGGCCGGACCGATACCCATGTAGGCTGGATCCACCGCCGCATAGGCATAGCCGGCGATACGGGCGGTAGGCTTGAGGCCCAGGGCCTGCGCCTTCTCAGCCGTGCAGACGATCATGGCGGCCGCCCCGTCAGAGATCGGGCAGGCGTTGGCCGGTGTGACCGTGCCGTCCTGCTTGAAGACGGTCGGGTAGAGGGCTGCCTTCTGCACCGTCAGGCCGGGGTTGATCGTCTCGTCCTGGGTGATCTTTTCGCGCGCCACCTCCTGCCCGGCCACCTTCTTGACGATCTCGACGGGGACGATCTCGTCCTCAAACTTCCCCATGCGCTGCGCCATAAAGGCCTTCTTGTGGGACTGGACGGCGTACTGGTCCTGCTCGTCACGAGTAAGGTTATACTTTTCGGCCAGGTTCTCGGCGGTCCGGCCCATGATTTGCCCGCAGATGGGATCGGTCAGCCCCTCCCACAGGCCATCGGTCAATTCCCCGTGGCGGAGTTTGTATCCCCAACGGGCCCCCTTGAGGATGTAGGGGATGTTGCTCATGCTCTCGGCGCCGCCGCAGAGGTAGACCTCTCCATCCCCCGCCTGGATGGCCTGGTAGGCCGACGTAATGGCCTGTATGCCAGAGGCACAGTTACGCTGGACCGTGTAGCCTGGCACGTGGATGGGTACCCCCGCCATCAGCGCCGCCACCCGACCGATGTTGGCTGCGTCGGAGGGCTGGCCGATGTTGCCCAGGATCACCTCGTCCAACACTGCCGGGTCCAGCCCCGTCCGCTCGAACACGGCCCGAAACACGATCTCGGCCAGGTCCTGGGCCCGCTGACTACGCAGCGCACCGCCGTGGGCTCCCACCGGCGTGCGCACCGGACTGACAATGACTACTTCCTTCACTCGCACACCTCCTTTTTCTTTGATCAGCACGACACCTGTAAGCCCCGGATCACGGTCTCCAGGGCCGACTGATAAAGCGCTTCGCGCCCTACTCCCAATATCTCCCGCCGCAGCGGATGTTCCATCAACTCCAGCGCACCGTTCAACGTGGCCCACAGCGTGGCGGCAGCCTGCCGGGCGTCGCGGCAATCGAACGTGCGATCCTCGATCCCCTGCTCCAGCGCACGAACTACCAGGCTTAGCCCCTCCATACTGGCTTCCAAGACATCCTGATAGACCAGCGAGGGAATCGCCTCCCGAAACCACCCCCGATCCATCGCCATCAGGAAGCGGAAGTAGAAAGGCTCCCGCTGGAAGAACCGCAGATAGGCCCACCCCAGCCGCTGCAGCCGCTGGTCGGCTTGCATGGACTCATCCGCCGCATAGGCTCGTTCCAGCTCCTCGACCAGTTCGTCCAGTCCCTCCAAAAGCAAATGAGCAAGGACGGTCTCCTTGCTCTCAAAATACAGGTATACGGTACCCTTGCTGACCTCCGCGCGCTCGGCCACGCTGTCCACAGTGGCACGCTGGAAGCCGTACTCGAGGAACACCTCGCGGGCCGCTCGGAGGATAGACTGCCGCCGCTCTTCCTTTTCCCGCTCACGACGCGCTCTGGTCGTCACATGGACACCCCGTATACTAACTGTCAGTCATTAACTGACCAGTGGTCATTATATACCGAAAAGCGCGCCCTGTCAATAGCCTGGCGAGAATTTTAAGATATGCTTTTGCCTTAGCAAGCAAGATGCGGTATAATAAGTCCAATCCACTAGCGAGGTCAAAATGGCTGATTACCCTTCCAACCGGATGTACTCATCCGCGACAACAGTACCGGGCCAGGATAGCGTCGCTGCGCTTCGCGACGGATTGACCAACCTCACCCGCATGGTCGCCCGGCACCGTGGGACCGATGCGCTGTTGGCGGAATTCTCTCAGCACGTGCTGGCTCTTCAGGACCTGCTGGCGAACCTCGAACAGAAACTGGCAACCCAGGCAGGCGAGCGGGACGAACTGGATGCCCTGTACGGCATCTGTCAGGCCATCGGGTCCTCCCTGAACCTGACGGAAGTCCTGAATGAGGTCATGGACCAGATCATCCGCTTGACGGGGGCTGAACGTTCCTTCCTGATGCTCATAGACCCGGCCACAGGTGAACTAGAGTTCCGGGCCGCCCGCAATATGGACCGCGAGACCATCGCGTCGTCCTCGTTTGAGATCAGCCGAAGCATCGTCAAGCAGGTGGCTGCCACCGGCCAGCCCGTCGCCACGACCAACGCCCAAATGGATCCACGCTTCAAAGCGCAGGAAAGCGTCATCGGCTATAACCTGCGCTCGATCCTGTGCGTGCCGCTCAGGGTACGCGGGCGCATCACCGGTGTGATTTACGCCGACAACCGCATTCTCACCGGCCTCTTTACCGACCGGGACCGCGACGTACTCACCGTCCTGGCGGGTCAAGCAGCCGTGGCAATCGAGAACGCTCTGCTGTTCCAAAGCGTTGCCAACGCCAAGGCGCTGATGGACAACGTCTTCGCCTCCATTACCAGCGGCGTGATCACCACCGACAATGAGGAGCAGATCACGCTCTTCAACCGGGCTGCCGAGCGCGTTCTACGTGTACCCTCAACGGCCATCGTCGGCTCGCGTCTGTCCGATACATTGCCAGCGCTGGCGGAGGCACTGACGCCAATAGTTGACCAGGTCAAGCGATATGGAGAGCCGGTGGTGGAGTTCGAGAACGAGATCTTCCTCCCTGGCTCTGGCCAGGTGCACCTGCGCACCAGCCTCTCTCCCCTCAAGAACACCAATGACGAGACGCAAGGCACCGCCATCGTGATAGACGACCTCACGGAACAGCGCCGGCTCGAATCCCGCTACCAGTTGTTTCAACGCTACCTCCCGCCGGCCGTCATCGAGCGGTTGCCGAACGACCCTCACGAACTGAGACTGGGCGGACAGCGCCAGGAGATCACCAGCCTGTTCGCGGACATCCGTGGCTTCACCAACTTTAGCCGGCAACACGATCCTGAGACGCTGGTGGAGGTGCTCAACAAGTATCTGGCGGTTGGTGCGCAGGCGGTCCTGGACGAGGAAGGGACGCTCGACAAGATCATGGGCGATTGCATCGTCGCCTTCTTCAATGCGCCACTCACCCAATCCGATCACGTCCTGCGTGCCGTGCGGGCCGCGCTGAAAATTCGGGAAGGAATCGCCAGGCTTCACGAGGACGTGCCCGCGTCCTACCGGCTCAACTACGGGGTGGGCATCAACGTCGGCGATGCTGTGGTCGGCAACGTCGGCACTGCGCAGCAGATGAACTATACGGCCATCGGCTCAGGCGTCAACCTGGCCAGCCGGCTGCAAGAGGCCGCCGCACCCGGCCAGATCCTGCTGCCCCAGGCCTCATACCAGCGCGTACAAGAGTACGTCGAGGCCCGGCTGCTCTCGCCCATCACCGTAGCCGGCTTCAGCGAGCCGATCGTGGTGTACGAACTACTGGAGTGGCGCTCCTGACGACGTCGCGGTGGCACGGTCGGGAGACCGGCCAGAGCGGTGAGGGAACGTGACGCTCCTGACGACGTCGGTGATTACACCTTTATACGCCCTGGTCGCCCTCTGGCTGGCGATCTATGGGTTGAACTCTTTCATCCTGGCCTTGCTCTATCTGCGCTACCGGCATGCGCGAGTGCCCATCCTACCCGTAGATTGGTCTGCCCTGCCGGCCGTTACGGTGCAGGTGCCCGTGTACAACGAGCGGCACGTGATCGAGCGCGTGATAGATGCCGTCGCCGTGCTCGACTATCCCCGCGATCGCCTGCACATCCAGATTCTGGACGATTCGACCGACGAGACGACGCAACTGGCCCAGACGAGGGCCGCCACGTACCGCGAGCAGGGAGTGGACATTGTGGTGCTGCGGCGGCCCCACCGCGAAGGCTTCAAGGCTGGGGCACTGGCCGCCGGCCTATGCCAGACTTGTGGCGAGTACGTTGCCATTTTCGACGCTGATTTCCGCCCTCATCCCGACTTCCTGCTCCAGACGATGCCCCACTTCCTGGCGCACCCGCGCCTGGGTTTGATCCAGACGCGCTGGTCCTGCCTCAACGCCGATTACTCCCTCTTCACCCGGGCCCAGGTGTTGGCGCTCGATGGTCACTTTATCGTCGAGCAGACGGGACGGCAGCGAGCGGGGTTGCTGGTCGGTTTTAACGGCGCATCGGGCGTGTGGCGCCGGCGCTGCATCCAAGAGTCCGGCGGATGGCAATCCGATACCCTGTGCGAGGACCTGGACCTGAGTTATCGTGCCCAGTTGGCCGGTTGGGAATGCCTCTACCTGCCGGAGGTGGACGCACCGGCCGAGGTACCGCCCCAGATCGCAGCGTTCAAGCAACAGCAGGCCCGCTGGGCACAGGGGTCGGTGCAGACCTTGCGCAAACTGGGGGGCAGCATCCTGCGCAGCCGGCGTCTGAGATGGGGACAGAAGGGGATGGCCCTGGTATATTTGACCAGTTACCTGGCTCACGTGTTGATGATCGTGCTCCTGCTGATCTCACTTCCCCTGCTGTGGGTCCCCACTTCTGCTTCGCTCCCCCTGGGGTGGTTGGGACTGATGTGCCTGGGACCACCGTTGGTCTATACCATCTCTCAGCGCAGATTGTACTCCAACTGGCTGTGGCGGCTGCGGGCCTTGCCACTGTTGGTGTTGGTCGGGGTTGGCATCGCGTGGGGTAGCATGCAGGCTGTGTGGCGCGGCCTGACCCGCTGGGGTGGCACGTTCGCCCGTACGCCCAAGTTCCGGCTCGAGGGGAAAGCCGGCCATTGGACCAACAGCGGTTACCGGCTGCGGGCCAACGACTCTATCGCCGGTGAACTGGCACTGGCACTGTATGCCATAACCACAGCGGCCGTGGCTCTGGCCCACGGCCGCTACGAAGTAATCCCGTTCATGTTGCTGTACGCGGCTGCGTTTGGGACAGTGGCAGGCTTAGACCTGGCCCAGGCCAGAGCACCCCACCGGCCGCCCTCACCGCCACCACGAGACTAGTCGCCGCCTGTGATCCGCCGCCCCTCCTGGAACGCCTGATGATTCTTCTCGACGTGTCTGGGCGGGACGCGCCGCTCGATGGCAGTCAGCCACGCCTCCAACGGCGTCATCGCCGCGACGTCCAGCCGCGTCGAGAGCACACCCAGGAGAACCGTGTTCGCCAGCCGGGGATTGCCCAGCCGCTCGGCGATGGCCAGCCCCTCGACCACGAGCACGTCGTCGGTGCGGGCGCGCACGGCAGCCAGAATGTCCTCATCAGACGGATACACCGCGTCTCCCACCGTCACCGACATCGGCAGGATACGCTGGTAGTTGATGAGCACAGCCCCTCCAGGCCGCGCCCACTCGATCCAACGCGCTGCCTCCAACAACTCGGTGGCGATCAGATAGTCCACGGTGCCTTGCTCGGCCAGTGGAGCGGCCACCTCCTCGCCCCAGCGAACGTGGCTTTCGACGACGCCGCCGCGTTGAGAGAAACCGTGTACCTCGGATTTCTTGGCGTCGTACCCGGCCTCCAACCCCACCTCGGCGACGATGTCCGAGGCAGTCAGGACCCCTTGCCCGCCGACGCCCACAAAGAGGAAGTTGACGGTCTTCTTGTCCATCACTGCGCCTTAGATCAAGTCATTGTCAAGCAGAAGCTCTTCAACCTCAATCAGGAACTGCAAGAGAGGCCGCGGCG
>Ga0315291_10010036_pt1 | contig 11605 bp, 9 predicted proteins | sample YL17G12_20_MG_FD_203070 | JGI IMG/M metagenome (GOLD analysis project Ga0315291, IMG submission 203070) | Sediment microbial communities from Yellowstone Lake, YNP, Wyoming, USA - YL17G12_20 | ecosystem: Environmental > Aquatic > Freshwater > Lake > Sediment | place: USA: Wyoming | collected...
CGTCATCGGGGATCGGGTAGTCGCGACCGGGACGACGGATGAGATGCTGTCGCTGCGCAGGCGAGGCACGAAGGTTGTTGATCTGAGGGGCCGGCTGGCGGTCCCCGGATTCACCGAGAGTCACGTTCACCTTGCCGCGCTCGCGCAATTGCGGCGCGAGGTCAACCTGAGTTCGGCGGCGAGCATGGAGGGGGCGCTGCGGTTGGTGGCCGCACGCGCGCGGCGCATGCCAGCCGGGAAGTGGATCACGGGCGGGCGCTTTGACAGGAACCGATGGGGGCATGTCTCGCCGACACGGCATGACTTAGACGGCGTTGCTCCCGACCATCCGGTGGCGCTGAGCAGCCGAGATGGCCATTCGCTTTGGGTTAACTCGCTCGCCCTGCGGAAATGTGGCATCACGGCCAAGACCAAGTCTCCGCCCGGCGGGGAAATAGCGCGTGACAAGCGCGGACAGCCGACCGGGGTGTTGCTTGAAGGCGCGACGGCGCTCGTTCATCGCTCGCCGGCGTTCAGCAGGTCCGAAGCCGGGGAGGACGGACTCCGGTGGGCATTGCGCTATCTGCTCAGGCGGGGGATCACCTCGGTCCACGCGATGGACGACCTGACCGTCTTCTCGCAACTGCAAAAGCTGCGTGAGGCTGGGCTGCTCCACCAGCGGGTGGCGATGTACCTGCCCTTCTCGGCGCTCGATGACCTGGCGGCCGCGGGGATCCGGAGCGGGTTAGGCGATGAATGGCTCCGCATCGCGGGCATCAAGCTGTTCGTTGACGGGGCCCTTGGGAGCCAGACCGCATGGCTCTTCGAGCCCTACTGCAACAGCGCTCGCACCCATCGCGGCATTCCTGCGATGCCGGTCAAGGAGCTGCGGGCGTGCGTCGGCCGCGCCGCCGAGTCGGGGTTCGCCTGCGCGATCCACGCGATCGGGGATCGCGCCAACGCCGAGGCGCTGGGCGCGATCGAAGCGGTACGGGAATGCCGCACAAGTCTGCCCCATCGGATCGAGCACGCGCAGTTAGTGCGGCCGGAGGACTGCAAGCGGTTCCGGGAGTCAGGGGTAGTCGCCTCGATGCAGCCCTGCCACATACTCGGGGACATCGCTGCGGCCGAACGCCACTGGGGTGAGCGGTCGCGCTATGCCTATCCCGTTCGCAGCCTGCTGCGGGCGGGCACGACGCTCGCCTTCGGGTCGGACGCGCCTGTGGAGACTGCCGATCCGTTGGCAGGCATCTACGCTGCGGTCTGCCGGCAGGACAAGGATGGGCGCCCCGCGAAGGGCTGGTATCCGAGGGAGGAAGGCATCAGCGTATCTCAGGCTCTCTGGGCCTATGCCATCGGGCCGGCCGTTGCCACCGGGGAGAGCGGTATGAAGGGCCGGCTGGTCCCGGGGTGCCTGGCGGACATCGTGGTGTTGTCGAAGGATATCACCACGCTGCCTGGACGCTCCCTGCTCGACGTGCGGGTGGAGATGACCATGGTGGGCGGGCGAGTGCGCTACCAGCGCTGATAGTGGACAACGGGTGTACGAAAGGCCCAATATGACTATATTGACCATTCGCACCTTTGTGGTATAATATGTGCTGAATGGAGTTCAAAGGAGAAAGGAGGTGAGTAATACGGCGAAACCTCCTGCGTTGACGAGGAGGTAACCTGCATGGTCGGTTTGACCGTCGCGTGGACCGAAAGGCTGTTGCTGGCGGGGACGGGCTGACTTCGGTTGGGTATAGCTGAGTCGGTCGAGGGTGTTCATCCGGGCCATGCGGCTGGTTGAGAAAGAATGCCGTTCATTGAGATGAAAACCATTACTGTGAAAACCAAAACCAAGACGGATGCTAAGACCAGAACCATGGATACTAAGACAAGCGTTGTGAGAGAGCGCGCCAGCAGCACCCTGCTTGCTTCGGGTGCAGTCTCTGTCGCTGAGGCAAAGAAGGAGCTATCGGAGCTGTGCAGTCGCGTAGGTTACGGCCGCGACACTGTTGTTGTGACGAAGCGGGGCAAGCCCCTTGTTGCCATCGTAAGCGTGGCCGACCTGGAACGGTACCTGGCACTGGAGGACGAGCATGCTGCCAGGATACTTGAGATCGCTCTGGCTACTTCGCGGGGTCTCGAGAGAGTCACGCCGCCCTAGGTGAAGACAGCACAGGCATCTGAGCCCTGCATGCGCGCCAGGAGGTGCGGTGATGCTCGATGTGAACTGGGACCCAAGGGTACCTGTAGGTCTTCGGCTTCTACCTGAAGCCGACCGAAGGCGCGTTGTTCGGGTCATACTCTCGCTGGCTGACGAACCGCTACCCCAAGGTGCAAGGGCACTCCCCAGAGGGGCTGGGTGGTACGGGTTGCATGAGGGGCGCTTTCAGATCGTGTACATCCTTGACGCGACAAGCCTCACTATCGCCGTGTACGCGGTTCTGGAGGATGGCGAGCTGCTCAACAGCGAAGAGTATCGCATCGATGCCTGATGATTTTCGCGCGAGGGCAAATGGGGGCGTGGGGGTCGTGTGACGAGGGGCCTCGTGCGTCTCCAAGGAGCCGGTGTTGGCTGGTTTCGCGCGGCGCGCTGATTGGCGCGTTAACGTTGCCCGCGCGCGGTGGGTATGATCGTTGCAGATGGCCGCCATCGCCCTCGACGAGAAGATCGAAGAGCTGCCGGACGCGCCAGGCGTCTACCTGTTCAAAGACGTCTCGGGCGATGTGCTCTATGTGGGGAAGGCGCAATCGCTGCGCAGCCGCGTCCGGTCGTACTTCCAGCCAAGCGCGGATCTCGAACCCCGCAAGCAGCTCATGGTGGAGCAGGTCCGCGACCTCGACTTCATCGTCGCCGAGTCGGAGCGGGAGGCGCTGGCGCTGGAGTTCAACCTCATCCAGAAGCACCGCCCGCGCTTCAATGTCCGGTACCGGGATGACAAGAGCTATCCGTATATCCGCATTGACCTAGGGGACGAGTTCCCGTCGCTGTGCGTCGTCCGGCAGCGTGCGGTGGCGCGCGACGGCGCCCGGTACTTCGGTCCATACCTGTCGACGCGGGCGATGTGGCAGACGATCAGGCTGGCGCGGCGGGTCTTCGGGGTCTGCCAGCGGCTCATCGTTTCGGCGAAGCGGCGGGGCGGATGCAGCTGGATGTCGGACAAGAAGCAGCGGGCGCGGCCCTGCTTGGACTACCATCTGGGGCGGTGCCTTGGGCCGTGTGCGGGCAAGGTGACCGCGGAGGAGTACCGGGAGGCGGTGCAGCGAGTAGTCAAGTTCCTGGACGGCCGGTATGAGGAGGTGGTGCGCGAGCTGAGCAGAGAGATGGCGCGGGCGTCGGCGGAGATGCGGTTCGAGGCGGCAGCGCGGATTCGCGACCAGGTCGGTGCGCTGGAGACGTCCGCCGACCGGCAGCGGGTGGTGTCGCTCGACGGGCGCGACACCGACGCCTTCGGGTACGCGCTGCGCGAGGACACCGGGTGCGTGGCGGTGATTCAGGTCAGGCAGGGCCGGGTCATCGGGCAAGACCACTACCTGCTGGAGGGCGTGTCGGGCGTATCTGCCGGGGAGTTCCTGAACGAGTTCACCAAGCAGCACTACCAGAAGGTGGCGGCCGCGCCGGAGGAAGTATTGCTGCCATTGGCTATAGAGGATCGAGAAGCGATAGAGGGATTGATCTCGGAGCGGAGGGCGGCAGCGGTCCCTCGACTGGGCTCGGGCCAAGCAGGAAAGGCGCTCCTCCGGGAGCGCCGCAAAGGCGCGGTGGCGGTGCTTGCGCCGAAGCGGGGCCGGAAGAAGGACCTGGTGGCGATGGCGATGGAGAACGCGGAGCAGCATCTGCGGACGGTGCTGGAGCAGGAGAGCGCGGAGAAGAGGCGAGGGGAGGAAGCGGTTGCCCATCTGCAGAAGGTGCTGTCACTGGCGGTGCCGCCGCGCCGGATCGAGGCGTTTGACATCTCGAATGTGCTGGGGCAACAAGCGGTCGGTTCCATGATCGTGTTTGAGGACGGCCAGCCGCAGAAGAATGACTACCGCCGATTCCGCATTCGCCTTTCCCAGGGCGAACCGAATGACTACGAGATGATGAGGGAAGTGCTCTCGCGGCGGCTGAAGGCGGCCGTGTCCGGCAACGTGAAGTTTCAGCACCTGGCCGACTTGATGCTGGTGGATGGCGGCCCCGGGCAGTTGGGAGTGGCGCGGAGGGTGATGGAGGAGCTTAACCTGCGCATGCCCGCGGCCGGCCTGGCGAAAGAGCACGAGCAGGTGTACCTGCCAGGCAGGCATGCCCCGATCGAGCTTCCGGCCCACTCGCGGGCACTGCATCTGCTGCAGCGGGTGCGTGACGAGGCCCACAGATTCGCTCTCAGCTACCACCGGTCTCTCCGCGCGCAGAAGGCGAGAGAGAGTGTGCTGGACGGGGTACCGGGGATCGGCGAAGTACGCAAGCAGAAGCTGCTGCGGCACTTCAAGACGGTGAGCCGCCTCGGCGGCGCGTCGGCCGAGGAGATCGCGGCGGTGGCGGGGTGTGGGAGAGATACCGCGGAGTCATTGCTCGAACACCTAACACCTTAGGAGCGCCGAGTCCGACTGAACATGGCCTTCCGAGCGCGTGCCCTGCACAAGGGCGAACTTGACGGGCTGCTGCTGTGCTTCCAGGATGCGTTTGGGGTGGATGACCCCAGCATCTCGGTCGTCCGCAATTCGCTGGTCAACGACCCTTACTTCCATCCCGATCGGGTGCGCGTGGGAGTGCTCAATGGGCGGATCGTCAGCCATGTGGTGATCCTGCATCGCGGGGTGTACGTGGGGCCAAAGGTGATCACGGTCGCCGGCATCACCGCGGTGGCCACGCATCCCGACTACCAGCGGCAGGGGTTCGGGAGCCGGGTGGTAGAGGATGCGGTGCGGCTCGTCCGGCAGCAGGGATATGACATGGCAATGCTGACGACGCGGCTGCCCGACTTCTTCGCGCGGTTCGGGTTCCGCGAGGTGCCTAAGGTTGATGGGTTCGAGTGCCCGTCGGCCGCACTGACGCGCCTGGAGGCAGACGGCTATACGGTCGTGCCGCTCGACTACAGCCGCGACTGGCGGACGATCAGCAGCGTGTACCAGCTCTACAGTGTGGGCCAGACGGGGATGCAGGTTCGCGATCAGCGATTCTGGGAGAGCTGGCCGCGGCGAGGAACTTTCCCTCATGGGTTCTCCTCACGGCTGGGCGCGATCGGGCTGCTGGCGGTGCGCGGGGAGGAAATCGTCGCCTATCTGGCCGCGGGCATGTCGAGCGAGCAGTCACATCTGACAGTGAGCGATTTCGCCCACCGGCCTGGCCATGATGATGCCGGCCTGTTCCTGCTCCGGGAGGCCGCGCAGCGCTACCTGGCCTCTGGGTCCGGCCGGACCGTGCTCCAGGTGGGGGGCAACGCGCCGGTGATCGCGCGGCTGAGGAAGGCTGGCGTGCCGGTGGAGGTGGAGGTGGGGCCGGGGCTGATGGTGCTGATCACGAACCGCGATTGGGTCACCCGCGCTGGATTTCGCAATGTGGACGATGCGATCGAGGGTCTGTTTCGCTCCGATCCGCCCATCTTGTGGCAGCGCGATGGGTACTAGGGAGGCGGCCGCAGCCGTCGTCATCAGGACCCACCTGGGGTGGGTTGCGGCGGCGGCGCGGAATGGGCGAGTTGTCGCCTTGAGTCTCTTGGCATCGAGCCGCGAAGCTGCTGCGCGAGGGCTTGGGCTCGAGGCCGACTTCCAACAGACCCGCGATCTGCTGCGGCAGCTTGCCGAGGACCTCCGTCGCTACTTCGCCGGCGAGCCGGTGGAGTTCGGCGGATACAGGGTTGATGTCGCCGGACAGCCTCGCTTCCTGCGCCGGGCGCTGACGGCGGCCCGGAGGATTCCCTATGGGCAGGTCCGCGCGTACGGCTGGGTGGCGAAGGCGGCGGGCAATCCGAGGGCGGCGCGGGCGGCTGGGCAGGCGATGGCGCGCAATCCCGTGCCGATTATCATCCCATGCCACCGCGTCATCGCCTCTGACGGCTCGCTAGGGGGCTTTGGGGGCGGGCTGGCGATGAAGCGGAGGCTGCTGGAACTGGAGGGGGTGCGGGTCCCTGAGGCGCTGGGTCGCTTGTGGGTGTTGGGGGCAGGATGTCTGCAGGGGGCAATGAAACCGACGCACACGTAGGGTGGGTTCCGCTTTGGTCGGGAGGCACCATGGATTCGGCCACAATGCGAACTGTTCTCTTCGCCGACGCGTCTAACCGCGCGACGGCACTCTCCGTATGGAGGCGGGTCAGATGGCAAGAAGCGTGCGTGCTGTTTCCCTCGTCTCGATTCTCCTGACGGCGGCCCTCGCTGTTCTGACGATGGGCTCGTCGTGGGCCGAGACTCTGATCTACGACAGCAGCGCCGACAACTTCGCGAGCTGGCAGACCAACCATCCCAGCAAGCTCTACTGGAACGCGTCGGCCGGCGCCTACCACTATGCGCTCACCGATGCCGCGGACGATTACGCGTTCGCGGCCCTGCCTTACCCGGGTGGCTCATTCCGTCTTGAGTTCGACTGGCTGCCCACGAACACAGGCTGGGCAGGCAATCTGCGCCTCGGCCTGTGGGACAGCGAGATGAGGGCCAACTGGGGCAGCGCCGTCTACGCGAACTTCGGCCTCGACGACAACGGCTATCACCTGATAATGGAGGTTTCCTGGCCAGTCGGTGGCACGGCGCTCGACCTGGGCGGGTTCGCGGACGGGCAGTGGTATCACACCACGATTGCCTACTCCCAGCAGGAGCGTACAGCCAGCCTGACCGTCGTCCGCGCGTCCGACAATGTCACTGTCAGCGCGACTGCGCACGGCGTTGGAGAGCCAATGGGGATAGACCGCATCGCCGTGACCTCGATCGGCGATTCGGCCTACCCTGGCTCGACGGCCGAAGGGTTCATCAGGAACGTGAAGCTGTTCGCCACCGCGGTCGGGGGCGACTCTGTCGTCTTCGACAGCCCCAGCAACGGCGCGCGGTTCATGCTCCCCTCTAGAGCCTTGCTGCCGATCAAGTTCCACCTGGTGGACGCGCAGGGGAACCCGATCATGGAGCAGAGGGAGGTGACGCTGGAGGTCACGGAGGTCAGCTCTCCAACCATTAGGACCACCTATCTGTTTTCGGCTGCAACCGGGAACCTCCAGTTCAGCACGCTCAGGGGGCCGCAGTACATCGCCTCATTCCGCCGAGTGACCATATGGACGTGGGGCGGGGGCGCGTGCACGGCGGTGGTGAAGGAGAACGGACAGCCCATCGGCTCAATCGCGTTCAACATCTCGTCGATGTACAGCCGATTGCCCCGGTAGGCGCGGAACGGCCTCAAGAAGGGGAGGAAAGGAGCGGCGGCCAGAGAACCAAGGGAGCCATGAGGCTTCTTCTGCGGTGGGTGCTGGCGTCGGTCGCGCTGCTCATCACGGCGAAGATCGTGCCGGGAATGGCTCTGTCCGGGAGTCCGCTAGGGGTGTTCCTGGCGACGGCCCTTTTGGGGTTGCTCAACGCGCTGGCGATGCCGGTGGTGCTGCTGGTGAAGCTCGCCACGCTTCCGCTGTCGTGCCTCACACTCGGCCTGTGGACGCTGGTGGTGTCGCTGCTGTTCAACATCGCCATCTTCCAGTTCGTTGGCTCGCTCGGGTGGGGTTTCAAGGTCAGCGGGTTCCTGTCGGCAGCGCTGGGCGCGCTGGTGATGAGCGTGCTGACGGCGGTGCTGAGCGGGTTGTTCCACCTGGGGCGCAGGGGCGAGTCAGGCTGAGATCGGGCAGCGTCGGGAGATCCGTCACCGCCCCCGTAGCTGGTCTATGACAAACTCCTCTGGCTCAAGCCCCGTGCCGTAGTCCAGCACCCGCCGCTCGTAGCCATCATCCAGGCGCAGTCGCATGAGGCCGTTCCAGGCCAGCGTCCTTCTCGTCTGCCAGGGGCGGCGCTCCCATGCGGGACCTCGGAACGGGTCACGAGTGCGATCCATCCAATCGAGGATAGCGGCGTGCAAGCGGTCTCTTATGTCCGCATGGGCCTCTGACTCGATGAGATTCGTCATCTCCTGGGGATCGCTCGCGAGCTCATACAGCTCGTCGGTCGAGAGCAGGTTGATGACTAGCTTGAAGCGCCCGTCGCGGGCGCAGCGAATGGGCTGGAACCCGCCCCAACTGTCGTGATCCACCTCATAGCGGTTGAACTCAATGAAGATGATATCGTTGGTGCTGGCGGAGGGGTCAGCGAAGGAAGCCAACATGCTCCGCCCCTCAAGGAAGGGAGGGCATTCCGTGCCGAACACGTCGAGGACGGTGGGGACGACATCCACGTGGGAAGCAGGATGCTGGTTGACGGTTCCCGCGGGGGTGTGCCCGGGCCAGCGGACGATGAAGGGGATGCGGGTCGTCTCCTCGTACATCGCCGGCCCCTTGGAGGGAAGCCCGTGGCTGAGCAATGGGGCGCCGTGGTCTGAGGTGTAGATGACGAGCGCGTCGGGCGCGCAGCGGTTGACAGCTTCGACGGCGCGGCCGATCTCGTAGTCCACGAATGAGTTGCAGCCGAAGTACATGGGACGCGTGATTGACGCACGACCTCTGGGGAGGTTCGCTGCCTCCGCCCACTCGCGGATGTGAGGCGGCTTGTCGGTGAGAGGACCGGAGGCGTTTGGCCCGAGCGCGTAGTCGAAGTCCGCGAACATATCGCAATAGGGTGGGGGGCAGACGCACGGATGGTGAGGCTCATCATAGGAGAGCACGAGGAGGAAGTCCTCGCGGTGGCGGCTGGACAGGAAGCTGATGGCGCGGTCTGAGCACTGATGGGCGAAGGTGAAGTCCTCAGTGATGCCATGCTCGTGAATCTGCTCGGGCGTGTTCAGCGTCCGCGAGAGCAGACGGTCCTCGTCGGACATGCCCTCCAGGTAGCACCGCATATCGAACCAGTAGGCCGGGTCCCATCCGTCAGGGCATCTACCGCTGCCGAAGTAGTCGGTGCCGTCGAGGTGCCACTTGCCGATGTAGGCGTTGTGCACGCCCTGGTCGCCGAGGCGCTGGCCGATCGTCTTGATGTTCGCGCCGAGCGGCATGTCATTGCCCCAACTGGCATTGGTATGGGGGAATGTGCCGGTGAACAGGGCCGAGCGCGCCGGTCCGCAGACGGGGGAGGCAGTGTAAGCGCGGTCGAACCGCATACCCTCCGTGGCGAGGCGATCAATGTGAGGGGTGCGCATCTCCGGCCGGCCATAGCAGCCGACGATGTTAGCGCCCTGCGTATCGGTCATGATGAGGACAACTTGCCTTGGCTTGGCCACGGCCCGCGCTCCTGTTGGGCAGGAGCTGAAGTCCTGCCGTACGAGTCGAACGTCTGGGTCCGATACTACTGCGCGAAGTGGCGGCGCTCCTTCGCTGCGAAGCGCGAAAGGCCCTGGCAGGCCGGGAGAGGTATCAAGGAGAGTTGATAGGTACATCGCGCTGTGTCCGTCATCCTTGACAAGGCTCACGGCGCGCGGCTAGAATACGCTGGTTTCGGGGCCGCCTGGCGCGGCCCCGTAGTTTGCCGGGGTGAGGCGCTGTCACCACTGTGTCAGTCGCAGCCGGTCTCCCCCGCCAAGTCGGTCACGCCGAACTCACAAGGAGGACTTAGCATGGCCCTGAAGGTGGCGATCAACGGCTTCGGCCGGATTGGGCGCCTGACGCTGCGCGCGATGATGGAGCGCAAGATGGCGGGTGTTGACATCGTGGCGATCAACGACCTGGCGCCGCTCGACATCAACGCGCATCTGCTGAAGTATGACTCGAACTACGGACGCTTCGCCGGCACCGTCCAGGTGAAGGGCGGCAACCTCGTCGTGAACGGCGACGAGTTCGTGGTCTGCGCCGAGAGAGACCCGTCGAAGCTCCCCTGGAAGGACCTTGGCGTTGATGTCGTGATCGAGTCAACCGGCGCGTTCACCGATGTCGAGAAGGCGAGCGCCCACCTCACCGCTGGCGCGAAGAACGTCATCGTCTCGGCCCCCTTCAAGGGGGAGGCGGGCCCGGACAACCCGACCATCGTGCTCGGGGTCAACGAGCAGCTCTTCGATCCGGCGAAGCACAAGGTCATCTCGAACGCCTCGTGCACCACCAACTGCCTTGCTCCTGTCGCGAAGGTGCTGCAGGACTCGTTCGGCATCGAGAAGGGCTTCATGACCACCTGCCACGCTTACACGAACGATCAGCAGGTGCTCGATCTCGTTCATAAGGACCCGCGGCGGGCCCGCGCGGCGGCGCTGAACATCATCCCGACTTCGACCGGCGCGGCAAAGGCGCTCGGCATGGTCATCCCGGAACTGAAGGGCAAGCTCGACGGCATCTCGCTGCGGGTGCCGACCAGCACCGGCTCCGTCGTGGATCTGGTCTGCATCCTCCAGAAGAAGGCCAGCGCGGAAGAGGTGAACAAGGCGTTCGAGGCGGCGGCCGCGGGCCGGATGAAGGGCTACCTGGAGATCACCAATGACCCGATCGTCTCCATGGATATCAAGGGCTATCCGGCGTCATCGGTGGTTGATGCGCGCGAGACGAAGGTCATCGGCGACAACCTCGTGAAGGTGCTGGCGTGGTATGACAACGAGTGGGCCTACTCGTGTCGGCTAGGCGACCTGGTGGGGATCATCGCGAAGAAGATGGGGTAACAGCCGAAGCAACGAGATGATCCGCAGATTGCGCAGATTACACGGATTATGTCGTGCTTCGCACGAAGCGGCCAGGTCGCACTTCGGTGTGTAGGGCAGGAGCTTCAGTCGCCGCTGGCGACTTGCCTCCTGCCCTACGAATGAAGGAGGCGGGCACATGAACAAGAGGACGATCCGCGATGTAGATCCGAAGGGGAAGCGTGTGTTCGTGCGGGTGGACTTCAATGTCCCGCTCAAGGCAGGCCAGATCACAGACGACACGCGTATTCGAGCGGCGCTGGACACGCTGAACTACCTGCTGAGCCGCGGGGCGGCGCTGATCGTGGCCTCGCATCTCGGCCGGCCTGAGGGAACGCGCAACCCGAAGTACTCACTCGCGCCGGTGGCAACGCGACTGGGGGAGCTTCTGGGGAAGCCAGTCAAGATGCTCGATGACTGCGTGGGTGCGGGGGTCGAGGCCGCGGCGAAGGCAATGAAGCCGGGCGATGTGGTGATGCTGGAGAACCTGCGCTTCCACGCTGAGGAGGAGAAGGGCGACGAAGGCTTCGCCAGGCAGCTCGCGTCGCCGGCCGATATCTACGTGAACGACGCGTTCGGCACGGCCCACCGCGCCCATGCCTCGACGAGCGTGATGGCGAAGTTTCTGCCGGCGGCGATGGGCTTGCTGATGGAGAAGGAGGTGTCAGTTCTCTCGCGGCTTCTTTCGGATCCCGAGCGTCCCTATGTGGCCATTCTCGGCGGCGTCAAGGGCAAGATCGAGGTGCTTGAGAACCTGATGAAGCGGGTGGACACGCTCATCATCGGCGGGGGACAGGCGTACACGTTTCTCAAGGCCAAGGGGCTGGAGATCGGCGCGTCGGTGTTCGACGCCGACGCGTTCGAGCTGGCCAAGAGGATCGTCGCCGGCGCTGCGTCGGGCAAGCCGAAGCTCGTGCTGCCGGTTGACGTGGTGGTGACGACGCCGGA
>Ga0315291_10010037_pt1 | contig 11604 bp, 12 predicted proteins | sample YL17G12_20_MG_FD_203070 | JGI IMG/M metagenome (GOLD analysis project Ga0315291, IMG submission 203070) | Sediment microbial communities from Yellowstone Lake, YNP, Wyoming, USA - YL17G12_20 | ecosystem: Environmental > Aquatic > Freshwater > Lake > Sediment | place: USA: Wyoming | collected...
GTGAGGCCATTGGCAACCGTCCCATTGCAGTACTGACCAATGCATCGCTACTCTGGCGGCGCGACGTGCAGCACGACTTACAGTGCTTTGACATCGTAGTGGCCAAGGTGGATGCTGCAAGCGAGGCCATGTTCCAGACGATCAATCGTCCCGTCGGAGATCTCACTCAGGCCCAGGTTGTCGCTGGCATCCGTGAGTTCCGGCAGGGTTTTGGGGGTCGGCTGGCCTTGCAGATGATGTTCGTCGAAGCCAATCGGGATCAAGCCAGGGCAATGGCTGAGCTTGCGCGCACCCTGCGGCCCAACGAGGTGCAACTCAATACGCCTCTTCGTCCCTGTGCGGTGCGGCCTCTTTCGGCAGCGCAGATGGCTGCCATCGAGATCGAGTTTGCGGGCATGCCAACGTCCAACGTCTACCAGGCACATCGCCCGTCTGTCGTGCCCTGCGATGCGCACGCGACACGGCAACGGCGGCCTCAGGAAGGCACGCCTGGACAGTAGGAGCACAGTGCAGCGCTTGCGCGGGGCGTATCCGGGTGAGGCGCGTGCACCACTTGGTGCGCACCATGCCCGACGGCTACAACACGGTGCTCAACGAGGAGAGTTCGAACGTGTCGCAGGGCGAGATGCAGCTTCTGACTATCGCCCGCGCCATTCTGACCAACCCGCGCATGCTCATTCTGGATGAGGCCACCAGTTCGGTGGACACGCACACCGAGGTACTGATCCAGCAGGCCATGGACAACCTGATGGAGGGGCGCACCAGCCTTGTCATCGCCCACCGCCTGTCGACGATCCGCAATGCGGACCTGATCTTGGTGATGAACAACGGCGACATCGTAGAGCAGGGCACGCACCAAGAGCTGCTGGCGCGCAACGGGTTCTATGCCAAGCTGTACAACAGCCAGTTCAATGGGGGCAAGCCGGCGTAGGGCCAATCCCCTTAGTCAGTACAGGCAAAAGACGAAAAGCCGCGCTTGGGATTGCCCTTGCGCAGCTTCGCCCGTAACATGCGGTTACCAAAGCAGTGGTACCGGGCGCCAAGCCGGCAAAGCCGAGGGCGGTGTCGGCCACCGCATTGACCCCATCCTCGAACAACAGCGGGGAGAGCGGCGTCAAGGTCTTTGTGCGAGAGCAAGTGCACGCCAAGCTGTACCTGCTCCACCGTCCGGACTCTGAGGTCCCCCTGAGACGAAGCCAAGAATATCCACTGCGGCAAGCGGCACTCTCAGGATGCGCGGGGGGTGAGCTATGGGGTGGCGACGAACGCACGAGAATTGGCGGTAGGCTTGCGATCAGCAGAAACCCGGTTTCGGACACAACAAGCCGGAGTTCCACGTGGAAACCCGGCTTTCAGGGAAGCTCTGTGCTCCTCTGTCTGGCCACGAGGCGCTTTGCGCGAGAGTCAAGCTGACTCGCGAATCACGCCTCCTCTGCGCGTCACGCCTCGTTCTCTACCGGTACGTTACCACCAGCTTCGGGTGATAGTCGCTGTTGCTGTGCTGCGCGCTGGCCAAGTGGAACACGCTGTGGGCGTAGGCATCGCGCAACAGCACGCCAGCGTTCGCCATGCTCCCGTCCACCCAGCCCTGCGCCAGGCTCGTCAACGGAAAGCTGTACCACTTGTTCAGCCCGTTGGTCGTGATCCCGCACTGCGGCCTCCCCTCGCGGTCCGTGGTCGTGTTGCAGCCAGCCTGCCCCAGCTCTCCCCAACGCGCGCACGGTTCCACGTCGCCTCCCCGCTCACAAACTGCCGCAGCACCCGGTAGGCCTCGATGCTGATGTTCGACCCTCCCGAGCCCGTGGCGTACGCCTGCAGCGAGGCGTCCGTCACCGTCGCGCCGCCGGAATCGACGATAGGTCAAAGCGCAATAGCCCCACGTACTGCTGCTTGTAGCCTACCATCACTTTGTCGTTCCAACCGCAATTGGTGCTGGGGGCGTAGAGGTACAGTAACGTGTCGTCGCAGCCCGCGTAGCTGTCCACGCCCTGCTGCAGCGTCACGGTCACCTCCGGTCCGCCGATGGGCGTGGCTGTCTCCATCGGCGTGTTGCTGCTGGTCGAGGTGGCCGTCGACGTGCTCGTGCGGGTTGGGGTGGCCGTCGGCGTCCCACCGGAGGTGTAGTCAGAGGTCCTCACGCGGATGCCCCCGTCATAGGATCCCGCCACGTTCGTGTCCCACCAGGTGCCATTCTGGCCCGTGCCGCTGCCGTAGGTGGTTCCGGCCTGGGGCGGTCCGAGCGTGCCCACCGCCAGCGGCCAGGCGTAGCTGGCATCGGTGAGCTTGACCACGGCCGCCACGTCATCGCCGGAGGTGACCGCCGCCGGCGTGTCCAGAGCAACCGAGTGCTAGCCCGGCTCGGAGAAGGACTGGTTCAGCTTGCTGGCCAGGAGGCCGCTGAGGGCGCCGCCGCTGAAGCTATCTCAGACATAGACGTCCACGTCCGTGGTGGCGTCGACGGTCCAGAACTCGACGCCGGTGACGTAGGTGTTCTTGGCGGGCCTGAACTTGGCCAGGCCCCAGGCGGTCGTGGTGCCATTGTCAAGGCCGTAGGCGCTGCGCCAGCCGCCCGCCTCGTCATAGTACATCAGGCCGCCGGTGGAATTATACTCCTGCCAGTCGGCGACAAAGGAGGACCACATGCCGATGCTGGAAGAGCCGTAGGCGATGGCAAAGTAGCCGCCCTCGGCGCCGTAGCCACAGGGGCCGCCCCAGTCCGTGCCCCAACTGTTCCTGTAGATCCAGGCGCCCTTGCCCCCCGCGTGCACCAGGTTGTCGTCCCACCCGATGATCAGCACCTGGTGGTTGGGGGTCGGGGTGCCGGAGCGGTAGATGGTAGTCGTGCCGTCGTAACCGTTGAACTCGGACCCGGCGTAGACGGCGGTAGCGAGTGGCCCATAGGTCTGAATGTGGGATTTCAGCGCGTTCACGGCGGGGATGGTGCCGCCGTTGATCTGGATCTAGTCCAGCACCACCTTGCTGGGCGTGCAGGTGGTCCTGCAATTGGTGTCCCAACTCTGGTAGGGGTCGCAAGATTCGAGCATGGCGCCCTTTTGCGTGAGGAGGTTGGCCACCATCTCCGAGTTGCCGCCGTCGCAGCTCCCCCAGCAGGTGCCCGCCGGGGCCTGGTAGTTGTTGATTTGTTCCCAGGTGCACTCTTTGGCGCTGTTCTCGGAAAGGTCAGAGTTGCCGCCATCCATGAGAATCTTGGATTCCAGGTCCGCAATGACGGAGAAGGCACAGCAGGCGCTCGCCAATGGCCAACAGAGTCATGCGAACACCCCCGACGAGCAGGATAGAGTGTCGACGCCTCAGGATCCGCCAAGAAGCACGGATTGCCGGAGGCAGCCGATTCTGCTGCAATCCGGCCATCCGTGCAGCCAGCAAGACTCGTGAAACGAGAAGAGGCGCTGCTACTTGAACTGTTTCGCCAGGCCACTGAGCCAGCTCTGCGTCCTCTGCCGATCCCGCGCCTCCTGCTCGATGCGCTCCAGTGTCTTCATCGTGTCAAAGGTGGGAGGGCGCCACGCGTCCGGCGTGCGCATGAGCTGCTCATTGAGCAGGCCAATCTGCGAGCGGAAGCCGCCAGCGGGCCGACGGTTCAACTGATTATCCACGCGGTGCAGCCAGTCCTGCGTCCTCTGCCGATCCCGCGCGTCTTGCTCGATGCGCTCCAGCGTCTTCGTCGTATCAAAGGTGGGCGCGCGCCACGCGTCCGGGGTACGCTTGAGCTGGTCGTTGAGCAGGCTAATCTGCGAGCGGAAGGCTCCGCTGCCTCCGAGCCCGGTGCTCATCCCGTGCGGCTTGAACTGGTCCGCGACCTGGCCGATCTGCGAGCGGAAGGCTCCGGTGGCAGGCGGGCGGCGGTTCAACTGCTGCTGCACGTTCTTGAGCCACGCCTGCGTCCTCTCGCGCTCGGCCGCCTCGCGCTGCATGCGCTGCAGGACGCTCATCGTGCCCAGGCCGCGGATGGCCGCAGCAGGCGGCGGGCCGGGAGTGCGCTCCAGGGCCTCCCTCAGCCGCTGCAGGGTGGAGGGCATGGGAGTGAAGGTTGTGCGCATGGCCTCCCGCTGCCGCAGCGCGTAGGGCTCGCTGAGCACGGCAGGCACGCCCACCCGCGTGGGCACCTTGATGGCCTGACCAGGTTGCAGCCGCTTAAAGTTGATCCCCGGGTTCAGCGTCTCCACCTCCCGGACAAAGTCCTCAGGGTTGCGGTAGCCATAGTCCTGCGCCAGGTACCACACGCGGTCGCCGCCGCGCACGCGGTGAAAGACCTGCTCCTCGGCCTCCTGGGGCACGCGCTTCAGCACCTCCAGGCTGTGATACTGCGTGGGATAGCGCCCGCCCACAGGCACGTGCTGGCCGCCCTTGGGGTGCGTCAGCAGCACTCCCCCACCGTCGGAGAACCAAACGTCATCGGCCGTGCCCGACACCCGGCCGCCGCCGGGCAGCAGGGCCTGGCCAATCTTCTTGTACAGGGACCTGCGATCCTCCGGCGTGGAGGCCGGCTGGGACCCCAGGGCAGTGCAGCGGATGATGTCGATGTGCGCGCCCTCGGCCAGTGCCGCAAAGGGCTTTTTGACCCGGTCGAAATCCGTGTGGCCCACCAGGTCGCGCCCCATGTGGAAGGAGCCCGCCTCGCCGCCGTGGGCGATAATGGTCACGTCGCTGATTCTCCCCCGGATGGCGATCTCCTCCTGCTTGGACAGCTGGCCCAGCTTCTGCGTCAGGTTCTGGAAGCTCGTCGCCGGCAACAAGAGGGACCCCTTGGGCGCTGAGTTATCGATGGCCTTATGAACGGCTGCGCGCAGATTGGGCCCAATCGAAGTATCCACCACATACAGACGGTACGTCTTGCCTGTTCCAGCCATAATACACCTCCCTTATGCCCCCTCCTAAGCAGCGCCTGCCGTGGCGCTGGCGACCATGTCGTCGAGCAGGGCCAGGTTTACGTCGTCTTCGTCGGCTGCCTCGATCAACTCCTCCAACGAGACGCCGAATTCCTCGCACAGGCGCTCCATGGGTGGCTCCTTGAGCGGCAGCGGCATGTTCGCCACGTTCTGCAGCCAGTGGGTGAAGACGAGTGCCGCGTCGTCCGGGCTAAGGTGGGTAAACGCAAAGTGCTGCGGCAGCTCCTGCAGCATCACCTCGCCATAGTGGCGCAGGTAGCGCTGCACCTTCCCGCCGTACTGCTTCTGCAGCGCCGCAGCCGCCTGGCAAATGGAGGTCAACGCCGCGCGCGCCGCCTTCTCCGGCAGCCCGCCCCGCTCCAGGACCCGCACGGCCAGCACCGCGTCGGGCTCGGAGTGGGTCAGTTCGCCCGCGTCGGTCATCCAGCCGGCCAGCTCCTGCACCCGCAGCAGGTCCATGCGGGACAGGATGTCCACCAGCGCCCGGGCCGAGCGCGCCTCCAGGCGCGGCTGCCCGACCTTGTGTAGCAGGCAAAAAGCCAGCTCGTGCCAGCGCTCCGTCTCCAGAGGCCACTGGTACTGGCTGAGCGACGCGGCAAACGCCGGCCACTGCTCCAGCACAAAGACCCGGACGCGCTGCTGCTTCTCTTCCCGACTCAACACCGTCTTGGACCGCTTTGCCTTGGCCACAGTTGACCTCCTTGTGGAAAGCCATGAATCATCCCGTTTCATCCTTGCCAGTAGCGGGGGCATCCATCCACTCGTCGTCCAGGGTGCGCCACAGGGGGGAGAGAGCAAAGAGGGAATGTTGAGGCGTAGAGTGTGGGCGCCGTGCCCGGTGGCCAGTGCCTATGCATTATGCCTGGGAAGATATGTGGGGTCAACCTGCTGTGCCTGGCGCACCCTTGGGGGCCTGGTCTTGAACCCCAAAGACCCTTCTGCAACAGCCGTGCGCCACGCGTCGCCGGCCGGAGACCGACAGGCAGAGGGTGTTGAAAATGCAACGTTCGTAGTCCGCGCTTTAGCGCGTCTTCCACGCTAAAGCGTGCATACCAACCATTTTCAACACCCTCACAGGCAGCCGTTTTACACCCCGCCCAGAATCTGCTATCCTTACCCGGCGAGCACTTGGGCCCTTCCGCGCCTGCACTGATGTCAGAAGGAGCACGAGCATGGGCAAGCCTAGCCCTGAGATCCTGAGCGACCTCGCCGCCACGCTTCTCCTCCCGCTCTACTTTCGCGCGGTGTAGAACTGATGTGTATACTATACACCATTTCTGTGCACACAGCAAGCGAGATGGAAACCTGGGTTCCTCGTTACTCCCCACTGGTAGCCGGTAACTGGTAACTCGTTCTACACCACTGGACGCGGCAACAGCCCCGCCTGCTCCATGATCTCGTGCACGGCCTCTTCCCACTCGATGGCCATTACGTGCACGCCCGCCACGCCCGGGACCTCGCGCAGCTCGCGGATCATGTCGGCGCACTGCTTGATGCCCTCATCCTTGACCTTTTCCTTGGGCACGCCTTTCAAGCGCGTGATGACGTCCTCGGGCACGTCCATGCCGGGCACGCTCTTTTGCATGTAGCGCGCCATGCCGATGCTCTTGATCGGCCCCACGCCCGCCAGGATGTAGGCCTTTTTGTCCAGCCCCAGGTCCACCACGCGCTTCATGAACTCTTTGAACTTACGCACGTTGTAGATGAGTTGCGTCTGCACGAAATCCGCACCCGCCGCGATCTTCTTTGCCAGGCGGTAGGGGCGGTAGTCAAAGGGGTCGGCAAAGGGGTTTTCGGCCGCGCCGATGAAGAAGCGCGGCTCGACGTCCATCACCTCGCCGTTGGCGAACTTTTTCTCGTCGCGCAGGGCCTTCAGCATGGCGATGAGCTGCAGCGAGTCCAGGTCGTGCACGCCCCGCGCGGTGGGGTGGTTGCCGAACTTGAGGTGGTCGCCCGTCAGGCACAGCACGTTTTTGACCCCCAGCGCGGCCGCGCCCAGCAGGTCGGACTGGATCGCCAGCCGGTTGCGGTCGCGGCACGTCACCTGCATGGTCGGTTCCAGACCCAGGTTGAGCAGCATGATCGCGACGGAAAAGCTCGACATGCGCACGATGGCGGTCTGGTTGTCGGTGATGTTGACGCCGTCGGTGATGCCCTTCAGGAAGGCCGCCTTGTGGCGGATCACTTCTCCGTCCGCGCTCTTGGGAGGACCCAGCTCGCCTGTGGCGGCAAAGTGGCCGGAAGTGAGGACCTTTTCGAGATTGCTGCCCGCTTTCATAGCTTCAAATCCTCCCTTACGATCTTGCGCGGTCCGCCGTCATAGTCCTTGGACCAGTCCTTGGGGGGCTGGATCACAGCCAGGCGGTCGAGCTGGCCCAAGCGTCCCAGGCGCTCGTAGATGAGCTGCCAGGCGCAGTCGGTCTCGGGGTTGACCTCGCACTTGCCGTTCTGCGAGCCGCCGCAGGGCCCGTTGAGCAGGTTCTTGGCGCAGCGCGCGATGGGGCAGATGCCCGCCGTGATGCCCAGCACGCAGTCGCCACAGGCGCGGCAGCGCTCCACCAGCACGCCGTGCTCGACGGCCATGCCCAGGAAGGTGGTGTTGACGCCCGGCAGGATCACTTTGTCTGGGTAGCGTTCGGCCAGGGCCTGCACGCCCACGCCACAGGCAAGCGAGAGCACCGCGTCGGCGCGCCGAATCTGCGGCGCGATGGCGTCGATGAACTCCCATTCGCACTGGCGCTGCACCGTGGCCTCGGCCAGGGTCTGCTCGCGGCCGTCCATCGCCGCCGCGATGCGCAGCTCCGAGGCCAGCAGGCCGACTTCCTTTTCGCCGCCGGCAAAGCTGATCGTGACGCACGTGCCGCAGCCCAGCACCAGCACCTTGTGGTAGGGCGCGATGAGCCCCTTGACTTCCGCGATGGGTTTCGGCTTGGCCTTGATCATGTTAGTGCCTCCTCACCGGGCTGGGGCCCAATTCTTTGAGCTTGGCTGCCAGGGTGGCTGCGGACGCGTTCAGGTCGGCGCACTGCGCGGGCGTGGTGTTGAACATCTCCAGGCGCGCCCCGCCCAGGCCGATCTCGTCCAGTAGCTTTTTCACGTAGGCCACGCGCTGGCCGGCGTGCACGTTGCCCTTGTCGTTGTGGCACTCGCCCGCCACGCAACCGGCCACGAACACACCGTCGGCGCCCGCTTCAAAGGCCTTCAGCAAGTAGAGCATGTCCACCTTGCCGCTGCACAGCACGTCAATGGTCCTGACGTTCTTGGGTAGTTTAGCCTTGACCACGTTGGCGTCCGTGCCCGCAAAGGAACAGTAGCGGCAGGTGAAGCCTACGATGGCGGGCTCGCCATTGCCGCTGGCGCGGCGCACGGCGCTGCGGATGTCCCTGAGCATGTCGTCGTCGCTGTAGAGCTTCATGGTGATGGCCTTGGCCGGGCACTCGCTCGCGCACAGGCCGCAGGCCTGGCACTGGTCTACGACCACCTCGGCGGTGCCGCGCTCCAGCACGGGCACCTCGTAGGGGCAGACCCGCACGCAGGTCAGGCAGGCGATGCATTTTTCCTTGTCCACCGCGGCGCCCGCGCCGCAGGTCAGGCAGCGCTGCGCCGCGCGCACGGCCTGCGTCTCGCTGTAGCCCAGGTCCACCTCGTCAAACGTGCTCTTGCGCAGGTCCGTCGGCAGCTTGGGCATCTCCTCGCGCGCCAGGGGGCGCACGTGGCCGATGGTCACCTTCTGCAGCTTGCCCAGTTTGACCGGCTCTGCCGGCTGTACACTGGCCGGGTCCACGCCGCGCAGGTAGGCGTTGATCGAGCACGCGGCGCGGCGCCCGGCGGCGATGGCGTCGATGATGAAGCCCACGCCCGTCACGGCGTCGCCGCCGGCAAAGACGCCCTTCTTGGTCGTCGCGCCGGTGACGGGATCGATCTGGATGGTGCGGCGCTTGGTCTGGGCGATGGAGCCGTCCTTGGGCAGGAAGCTCAGGTCAGGGCCTTGGCCGGTGGCAAAGATGACCAGGTCGCAGGGCAGGATGTGCTCGGTCTCGGGGAACTCGTCCATGTCGGGCGCCCCCGTCGGCAGGAACCCGCGGAAGTTCACCTTGACGGCGCGCACGCCCTTGACCTTGCCGCCCTCGGCCACGATCTCCTTGAAGGTGCGGTCGTGGAACATCTCGATGCCCTCGTCCTGGGCCTCTTCGATCTCCCACTTGTGGGCGGGCTGCATGGTGCAGCTCTCCAGGCAGGTCATGTCCACCTTGGCCGCGCCCAGGCGCAGCGCGGTGCGCGCCACGTCGATGGCCACGTTGCCGCCGCCGATGACGAGCACGTGGCGGCCGGTGAGGTCGATCTTCTCGCCCAGAGCCACCTTGCGCAGGAACTCCATGTTGGTCCACACGTCGGGCAGGTCGGCGTTGGGCATGCGCAGCTTGCGGCCCACCTGCGAGCCCACGGCCAGAAAGACGGCCTGGAAGCCGTCGGCCAGCAAGGCGTCCACGTCGGCGATGGGCTTGTCCGTGACGAACTGGATGCCCAGCTCGCGCAGCGGGGCGAGCTCCTTTTCGATGGTGTCGCGCGGCAGGCGGTAGAGCGGGATGCCCACCTGCAGCGTGCCACCCAGCCTGGGGTAGGCCTCAAAGACCGTGACCTGATAGCCCAGGCGGGCCAGGTCGTGTGCGGCGGTGAGCCCGCCCGGGCCGGAGCCGATCACGGCCACTTTTTCCGGCCGGGGTTCGGCCACCATGAGCCGGGGGGCGTGACCCTTGCGCGGGTCGTGCCTTTCCGTCGCCAGGCGCTTGAGCGCGCCGATGGCGATGGGCTCGTCTACGTCACCACGCCGGCACTCTGTTTCGCAGGGATGGGCGCACACTTTGCCGCAGACGTAGGGCAGGGGGTTGGGCTCGCGCGCGATGCGGTAGGCCTCCTCGAAATCTCCGAGGGCGAGGGCGTGCACGTAGCCGCGGACGTCCGTGTGTGCGGGGCAGGCCACGACGCAGGGGGGCAGTGGTTCCATAGGCTCGCCCGAACGGGGTAGGTCAGTTAGGACGCGCTTGTCTGTCATAGTCGGCGTTTCCTTTCTACCACGGGGCATACGTTGTTTGGCCGCGGGGAAGGTGACGGCCGCGCGTATGATACACCGCTTTGCGCTCTTTGGCAAACGGCGGCGTTAGTGCAGAAAGGCACAAGGGGCCGTCGGCGAGTGTCCGCGCGCACTACTAGCGGCGCGCAGCATAGGGGCGTTCTGGCATGGAGTAATCTCCTCAAAGCGTTTGGAGAGTGTTGAAACACATAGCAGTTAGTTGAAACAAGGGCCACAGGTTGTAGCAACGAGTCTGGTCGGCACAATACGTTGTGGCGATTGTAACATCTTGCGGACTTTTTCAACACCCTCCGTCTGCTGGCATTTGGCATCCGGCACGATCGGAGTTATGATCTACCCCAGTGCATGGTGAGTGAGCAGGGCCTGCTCAGGCCGGTAGGTGTCCACCCTATTCGGGCCGATCCGTGGTCCAAAGAATGGGGCCAACCGATCATCTCTCGGAGCGGTCGGCGCAGCACGTCTTCGAGCACGCAAAGAGGAAAGCGGGCAGCACCAAGAAGGCAACGTTTCACACGTTGCGCCATTCTTTCGCGACCCATCTACTGGAGGATGGGGCAGACATCCGGTATTTCCAAGAGTTGTTGGGGCACGACAGTATCAAGACGGCCGAGCGCTATACACATGTAACACAGCCGGCGCTAGCGCGGATCGAGAGTCCGCTGGACAACAGGCAGTTGTAGCACCGGGGGAGGCAGCGCCTCTATTGGTTACACGACACAAAACTTGCGGGTAACACGAGCCTGTGGATGTTATCACGACAGTTTTGTGTCGTGGAACGCAAGTTAGCGGTCATGCCGTTTTAATCCGAGCGTCGCGGGTCAGACGCGAGTTAGGCAGCACATTGAGATGTGTATCACATATCTTGTCTAAGAGTGACTTCAATTGCTGGCAGTAGAAACGAGATGTCTGTGAGACATAACGAGAACCAAGAATTACAGATTGAAGAAATTCTCAATCCAGATTGTGACAAGTTTCGAGAAGCAGTAAGAATCTACCTAAATGCCTTTCCGTTAGATGAGCGGATGGACACTGTAGGCATAGAACGTTTCATAATGGTGCCCAAACGTCCTGGACATGATCACTTCTGGGTACTCTTGTGGAAAAACGAAGTGGTTGGTATGGCTATGTTCAGCTACCTCGCACAAAGCAATCTAGGCTTTGGATATTACCTAGCTGTGAAAGAGGAACACCGAAACAAAGGAATAGGTTCATGGATGCTACAACAGATGAGGTGGCAGGTGAATGAAGACGCACAGGCAAGCGGAAACCCGACAGCCTGGGGCGTATGTGGAGAGGTTGAACGAGTAGCAGATGGAACAACGGAGACGGAAAGAACTCTTCGGGCGCGGCGCATCAGTTCCTACAAGCGGCATGGCGGTATCTGCCTCCCCGTTGATTATCTTTGCCGCCCAATGCGAAAGAACGGTGCAGAAGAGTGGTATACACTAATGTTATTCCCCGCGAATACGCTTCATGATGGACTAGGCAAGGCTCAAGTGCGAGACATCATCTTAGCTATTCTATTAGACATATACGAAGTGCCATTCGATAGCAAGTACGTCACGATAGCTCTAAATTCACTGAACGAAGTGAGGTGACACT